>PJTY01000120.1_pt1 | contig 60220 bp, 51 predicted proteins | sample 1512121 | NCBI WGS metagenome assembly PJTY01 (sample SAMN08177680, study PRJNA422409) | Soil metagenome, whole genome shotgun sequencing project. | isolation source: Soil enriched (2) on filter paper: alkali lignin treatment | place: USA: Madison | collected 2015-01-15 | reverse complement strand
GGGCGCCGGCCTGCCATCGGCCATGGCCGCGCACCTGGTGCACCCGGACCGCCCGGTGATTTCGGTGTGCGGCGACGGCGGCTTCATGATGAACAGCCAGGAGCTGGAGACTGCAGTACGCTTGGGCATGCACATCACCGTGGTGATCCTGCGTGACGACGGCTACGGCATGATCCGCTGGAAGCAGGCGAACATGGGCTTCACCGATTTCGGCCTGGATTACGGCAACCCGGACTTCGTCAAGTACGCCGAAGCCTACGGAGCCAACGGCCACCGCGTGGAAAGCGCCGAAGGCCTGCTGCCGTTGCTCGAACACTGCATCAAGACCCCGGGCGTGCACGTGATCGACTGCCCGGTCGATTACAGCGAAAACGACCGCATCCTCAACAGCGAGCTGCGTGAGCGCGCGCTGGCGGTGTAAGGCGTAACGGCTTTATTGACATCAATCCGGCCATCACAGCGATCTCACGATCCTGCGGTGGCCGGTTGGTGCTAATTAACAACCTCTTCACGCATCTCGTGATTGATCATTCTCATGTTCTCAACTCATAGAGAACACGAGACCGATGACCATCGGCTCTACACACAACCATCCTGCTGATCTGACTATCGAGCCATCCCTGCCCGTAAAGCCGTGGGCTGCGCGTTACCCTAATCCTCCTGATCTTTGCTTTGATTATCGGCGTCTACTCGAACAAGAGGGCGGAGTCGCATGCGCCACTCAACCGGATCATCGGATCTGTATTGTCGGTGCTGGTGTTACCGGGCTAACTGCAGCCCGTGAATTGCTACGTTGCGGCTTTACCCGTATCACTTTGATCGAGCAGTCCAGGCGTGTGGGCGGGCGCCATCTCACGCTGGTAAATAACGCAGGAAATCAAAAGCAGCCTGTAACCCCTTTTGAAATGGGCGCCATGCGCATGCCGTTCTTCAACAGGACTGGCGAACCCCCGAAAGATGGGCGCTCGCTTATGGCCTATTACGCCAAGCTGTTCGAGCTACGAATTTCCGATTTTCCAAATCCCGGGACACCTTGGGTGAATGCCACTGGAATATATCTTCGTGACGGGCAATTAGAGGGTAATAGAGACCCTGTGCTGTTGGTCTGGCGCAATCCTGAAGGAAACACACCACCCCCCACTGCGATGCTTCAGCAGGTCTACGATAAATGGCGCCATTTTGCGGAGCAGTTCGCCGAGCGTATTGCAGCGGGTTATGGCACTGAAAGCTGGGAATCGATGTGGTCGGCGATCGTCGAGCGCTACCATCGATTATCGTTTAGAGATCTGGTGCATTTACCAGCTCTTGCGGCTTGGGACCCTGCAAACCCTGGTGATTTTGGTGGTCTAGGTATGAGTGGCGACGAGTCGGCCATCTTCTATTCAATCGGGATTGGAGACGGTAGCTGGGGAGCGTTTTATGATGTCTGCTGCCTGTACCCGCTGCGCACAGCAATCTTTGGCTTTAGCAGTCACCTACAGTTGGTGCATGGGCGTGTTGACCAGGACGGTATGCCTTACGTTGCGCCCCATCTTGAAGCCAGCAGCGTCCCTGACAGTAAAGGGTTGATGTTTCAGGGGCCCGCCTATATCGGGCTTGCGGCGATGGACGAAAGCCTCATGTTTCTGGACGCCGGGATGGGCGGCTCCTCGCTGTATGACCACCTGCTGCAACGAGATGATGGGTTACTAACCGACACTTCGGTCTGTTCCCTACAAAAGCTGGAGGATGGTCGCATACGGGTCGGATACCGTTGGCATTGCAGTGATCCGGTGCAGGGGAACGTCCAATATGAAGACTTCGACAGTGTGATCTTGACCATCCCTTCCTGGCTGATCGAAACCAACATCCGCCTCGACGGTTTCAGCCGTCAGATGTTGCCGCAGACGATCTTGGATGCCTGGAAGCATGCTCACTGGGAGACGAGCTGTAAGGTCTATGCCCCGCTGAAGAAGAGCTTCCTGGACCGCAACCTAGCTTTTCCGCAAATTCTGGTCACTGACAGTTTCGTTCACGATGTCTATGCCTATCGCTACAACGACCATTACGCTGATGACTGCATCCTGCTCAGTTACACCTGGGAAGACGATGCAACGAAACTGGCCGCGTTCTCAGATGAGGAACTTGCCCACAAGTGCGTGAAGGAACTCGATCGGATCCCCCTTCGCTGCAGCAACGTGGCTGAACCCATATCGCCTTATATCGATACCCGCAACATTCGCATACAGCGTTGGATGACTGATCGAAACGCGCTTGGCTGCGCAAAGTTGTATCGGGCTGGGACCTATTACGATGCAGTGAGCCTGATGAAGTACAACCGTGATCTGAGTGCCAGTTCAGGATTGTATCTGGCTGGAGAGTCCTTCTCTGTTGACGCCGGCTGGACCGAGCCGTGTCTACGCACGGCGCTCGATGCGGTCATCAACCTGTGCAACAGAACATCGGCATCGTTCAACGGTGGCTTTACCCTGAACCACTACCCACATTATCAAGCTGGGAAATAGCTGCATCCGGGAGTTTTTGTGGGGAATTTCCTACTGGAAGACCTCTCTTGTCCTTCGATCCCATAGGAACTCCCCGACTGTCACTCCCCAGCCCAACCCCGCTTTACTGGCGCCCTTCCAAAACAACCATAAAAGGAAGCCGCCATGTCCGAACATTGCACGTCCGTCAGCCCTGTACGTATCGCCGTCATCCAGTACGACCCTCAGGTCGGGCTGGAGAATTGCGATGGCAACCTTAGCAAGGGCCTGGCATTGGCCCGGTGCGCGGCGCGTGAAGGCGCCAACCTGATCGTGCTACCCGAGTTGGCCAATACCGGCTACACCTTCCACACACGGGCAGAGGCCTATGCCCATGCCGAAACGCTGGAGGAGGGTCGCAGCCTGAAAGCCTGGGCGGATTTCGCCCGGGAGTACCAGGTCTACCTGGCTGCGGGTTTTGCCGAACGCGAGGGGCTGAAACTCTACGACAGTGCCGTACTGTTCGGTCCGAAAGGCTTGCTCGGGCATTACCGCAAAGCCCACCTGTGGAACCAGGAAAAGCTCTGGTTCACCCCTGGCGACCTGGGTTTCCCAGTGTTCGAGACACCGATCGGCCGTATCGGCCTGCTGATCTGCTGGGATATCTGGTTCCCGGAAGTGCCGCGGCTGATGGCCGCGCAAGGCGCCGACATCATCTGCAGCCTGAACAACTGGGTATGGACGCCACCACCGCTGTTCGATGAAGCAGGGCGCTGCATGGCGTCCTACCTGACCATGACAGCGGCGCACGCCAACAACCTCTACATCGCTGCCGCCAACCGCATAGGTAGCGAGCGGGGCGGTCGCTTCCTTGGCTGTTCACTGATTGCCGGTACCAATGGCTGGCCCATTGGCGAGGTGGCCAATGCAGAGGAGGAGTGCATTCTTTACGCCGATGTCGACCTCAGCAGCGCCCGCTCGGCGCCGATCTGGAACAGCCTCAACGACCTGCCGCGCGACAGGCGCACCGATCTTTACGATGCGACGCTTGGCTATCGCCTTCATGCACCTATGCCTCGCTGAGGAGTTGCACATGAAAACGCTACTCTTCCCCAACCGGCAGCGTTCGTCGGTGTTGATCCTTGCCTGTCTGCTGGTGCTGCTGGTTGCCAGCCTCGTACAGGGCCAATGGCCGGACTACACGCAACTGGCCGCGACGCTCGATCAGCCGCTCAGCCGCCTGCGCTGGATAGTTGGTGATATCAGCGAAGTGGCCTTCTACAAGCATGAGTTGCCTGCCCTGGGCTTGCTATTGGGAGCTTGCCTGGCGCACTGGGCCCACGTGCGCGGGTATCGCTGGCACGGCTTTGCCATCTGCTACGGCAGCGGATTATGGCCGTGGGTGTTCACCAGTTCGCTGCTGGGCTTGTTGCTCAGTCACGCGTTGTGGGGATGGACATTGGCCAGTGGCACCTGGCAACCGACCTTCGTTGCTTTCGTATCGTTGCCAGCAGCCATGGTGCTGTTGTTTGGTGCGGGTTGGCGGGTGACCATCAGCGGCGCACTGCTGGGAGCGCTGTTGGTAACACCAGCCAGCCTGCTGATGGTCAACTACCTGTGCTATCCCCTGCAGTTGCCGGTGGTAGTCGGCAACGTAAGTGGCATGGCGCTGGCAAGCGTGGTGGCGTTCATGCTGTGCTGGCACTTTCCATCATGGGTACGGCCCAGCCATCCGCCCACCACACATGAACCCGTTGCGGCCCAACCCGACTACGGTGTGTTCTGGACCCTGCGGCGTGTACTGGCCGATTTCAGCGAAGCGCCATTCTTCGGCAATGAACTGGCCAGCCTCGGGCTACTGCTGGGGGTGTTTCTGGCTTACATGCTGGCCCCCGCTGCGCCGGTCTACGGTTCGCTGCTGCTGATTCCGATGGTTGCCGGGCAGGCGCTGGCATCACTGGTAGGTGTCGTGTTCTGGCGTCGCCAATGGCAGGCGCGAGGCTGGTACCCCACTTACATTCCCATCGTCTCGATCGTCCCTGCCGCTGTGCTCACCCACGGTGGAGGCTGGCAAGTGGTCGTAGCCAGTGCAGTGCTGGGTGCGCTGGTAGCGCCACCGTTGGCAGTGGCCATCAGTCAGCGCTTGCCAGCCTACATGCATGGTTACATCGGCAATGTAGTGTCGATGGCCATCAGCACACTGGCGATCGTTCCGCTGGTCGGGCTGCTTGCTGGAGGTGGCGTATGAAAGCGCATGCAAACCTGCCCAGGTTGTCGATCGCCAGCCTGGGAGGGACGGTGAGTATGCGGACAAGTGCAAGCGAATGCGGGGTGATGCCCAAGCTTGACTGCGCTGAGCAACTGGCCGAGTTGCCACAGCTGCGTGAGATGGCCCATCTTGAGGCTGTCACTCTGGGCCTGCTCCCCAGTGCCTCGCTGGGCTTTGCGGCGATGCTCGAGGTGCTGGCCTGGGCCCGGGGCGAGGTGGCTCGTGGAGCACACGCGGTGATACTGACCCAAGGTACCGACAGCCTCGAGGAAACGGCGTATTTCCTTGATCTGCTCTGGCCGTTCGATGTGCCATTGGTAATGACCGGTGCCATGCGCGCGGCCAGCCAGCCGGGCAACGACGGCCCGGCCAATCTGCTGGCTGCGGCGCAGGTGGCATTGGCGCCTGGCAGTCGTGGTCGCGGTGTTCTGGTGCTGATGAATGATCAGGTCCACTGCGCTGCAAGGGTTCGCAAGACGGCAAGCCTCGCGATGGCTGCATTCGAATCGCCCGGGTGCGGAGCACTGGGCGATGTTGTGGAAGGTGTCGTGGTATATCGTCAACCGCCAGTCCCACGAGAGGTGCTGCCGTTACCGCATCGTACCGAGCATCGGGTTGCAATGCTGGAAGCGTGCCTGGACGCAGATACGGCGTTGTTGAAGGCTGTAGCGACACTGGGCTATGAGGGACTGGTCATAGCCGGTTTCGGTGCCGGTCACGTTTCCGCTAGCTGGTCCGAAGTGCTTGGCCATCTCGCGCCCACCTTGCCTGTGATTGTTGCCACCCGCACAGGCAGTGGTCCCACAGCCTCGGCCTCCTACGGTTTTACCGGAGCCGAGATCGACCTGCAGGCCAAGGGGGTACACATGGGCGGGCAGCTCTGCCCGCGCAAATGTCGTATTTTGCTGTGGCTGTTGATCGGCACGGGCAGGCAGCAGCAGCTGCATGGCTGGTTGCCACGTTAGATAATCTGCCCGCGTAGCTGCAAGCGCGGGCAGCCCTTCGGACGTTGCTGTGCTAGGGTGCACACACTTTTGCTTCCCAGGATGTCCACGCCATGCTCCCCCCTCTCAGCGAAAAAGAACTCGACCGCCTTGAAGACCTGCTGATCACCTACGGCAATGACTACTCGGTACTCAACCTGGCCGAGCTCAATGGCTTTTTCACTGCCCTGGCCAGCTCGCCGACTACCGTCATGCCTGAACAGTGGCTGCCTGCGGTGGCCGGCGGCAAGGTGCCGAAATTCAAGAAGCCGGCGCATGAAGAGGCGTATACGGCATTGATGCTGCGCTATGCCAGCCAGGTGGCGGAGGAGTTGGGCGACGATGTCGACCACTTTGAGCCGCTGTTCGAAGAAAGCGAAGGCGAAGAGGGCAATGTAATCATCATGGAGGAGTGGTGCTTTGGCTACATGCGCGGCACCCAGGTCGCCGGCTGGGCCGAGCTGCCGCCGGAGCAGGACCAACTGCTCAAGGCCATTTCGCTGCATGGGCTGGAGGACAACTTCGAGCTATTGGACCAGATGAGCGAAGCGGATATCCAGGCCTGCGTGCCTCAGGTGACCGAGGCGGCACGCAAGCTTTACCGTTACCACCGGCTGCAGGATTGACCTCTATGAGTAACCCCATCACCGACCAGGAGTTGGACGAGCTGGGAGAGCTGCTTTTCAAGTATGGCAATGATGACGCGATACTTGATGCCAGTGAACTCGATGGCTTTGTGAATGCCCTATGCAGCTCGCCGCATCTGCTGCCACCAAGTGAGTGGTTGCCGGAGGTTTCTGGCGGCAAACTGCCTCGGTTCAAAAGCAAGGCCCAGGCTCAGCGCTACACGGATTTGATCATCAAGTTTTACAACACCGTCGCGATTATGCTCAGCGAAGCCACGGATGAGCTGAATCTGTTCTTTGAGGTCAGAGATACTGCGCAGGGCGAAATTGTAGTGCTTGAAGAGTGGTGCTTCGGGTACATGCGGGGTGTTCGTTTGGGACGATGGACAGAATTACCTGCCCATCTTCAAGAATATCTCGACGCTATTGCCTTGCACGGTTCGGAGGAAAATTTTTCCGTCCTGGACAAGATGAGCCTCGAAGAACACCAGGCCACTGTGCCGTTGGTGGTTGATGCTGTGCATGTTCTTTACCTCTACCAACGGCAGCAGCGATTGGGTTGATTTCTCTGATTTAGCAGGGACCTGTGGGAGCGGCTTTAGCCGCGAACACCGGCGCAGCCGGTGCCAGGCACCGTGTTGGATTCTTCGCGGCTAAAGCCGCTTCCACGGGAGGGTGTAATGCTTTTGGAGCGGGCTTGCCCGCGAAGAGGGCAGAAGCCTGAGTGCATTATTCCGCCTCGCGAAATTATGGTTTCCCCGCCACGCGGATTCTGCTGTCAGTCGAACCAGTGCAGCATGTGCTCCACCAGCCCATCCCGGTGCTGACGAGGAGCCAAGCCCATGTCGAACCCGATCAAGCTTTACAACTTCCCCAAGTCCGGCCACGCCCACCGCATCGAGCTGATGCTCTCGCTGCTGAACCTTCCCATCGAGCTGGTGTTCGTCGACTTGGCCAAAGGCGCGCACAAGCAGCCGGACTTCCTCGCCCTCAACCCGTTCGGCCAGGTCCCGGTCATTGATGACAACGGCACGGTGGTCGCCGACTCCAATGCCATCCTGGTGTACCTGGCCAAGAAGTACGATAACGGCACCTGGCTCCCCGAGGAACCCGCTGCCGCCGCCCGCGTCCAGCGCTGGCTTTCTGTCGCTGCCGGCCCGTTGGCCTTCGGCCCTGCTGCTGCGCGTCTGGTCACGGTGTTCGGTGCCTCGTTCAACACCGATGAAGTGATTACCCGCGCCCACACCCTGCTGAAAGTGATCGACGCCGAGCTGGCCAACAGGCCCTTCCTGGCGGGTAGCACACCCACCATCGCCGATATCGCCAACTACTCGTACATCGCCCATGCACCTGAGGGCAATGTGTCGCTGGAGCCCTATGCCAACGTACGCGGCTGGCTGGCGCGGATCGAGGCGCTGCCGCGCTTCGTGCCCATGCCACGCACCGTGATCGGCCTGCAGACCAGCGCCTGACGCTCAGCCACTGCGAGGAACGCCGCCATGCAACAGAACCCGGACCACCACTCCTCCCCCTGGCATGCGGGAGAGAAGACCCTGCAGGAAAAAGCCGGTGTCGCGGAGCGCATGGAGGCGTTCGGGCAGAAGGTCATTCGTGACTACATGCCCGATCAGCATCGTATTTTCTATAACCAGTTGCCATTCATGGTCGCTGCCAGCGTGGACGCACTGGGGCGGCCCTGGGCGACGCTGCTGGAAGGGCCGGAAGGTTTCGTCAGCTCGCCGGACCCGCGCCAGCTGACGATCGACGCTCAACTGCCGGCAGACGATCCCGCTACCCCGGGGCTGGCAGCCGGGCAGGCGGTCGGCCTGTTGGGGATCGAACTGCACACTCGCCGGCGCAACCGCCTCAACGGGCAGATTCGCGAGGCCGGCGACAGGCAACTGCAGGTGACTGTGGAGCAGTCGTTCGGCAACTGCCCGCAGTACATCCAGCTGCGTGACTACACCCGCGTCGCAGAACCCGCCCAGGGGCGTGTCGATGCGACGACACTCGATGCCTCGGCTGTCAGCATTATCCAGGCAGCCGATACTTTCTTTGTCGCCAGCTATGTCGAGCATGACGACGGCCAGCGTTCGGTGGATGTCTCCCACCGTGGCGGGCGGCCCGGGTTCGTCAAGGTCGAAGGCAACCGCCTGACCATTCCCGACTATGCTGGCAACCTGCACTTCAACACCTTGGGCAACCTGCTGGTGAACCCGCAAGCAGGGTTGCTGTTCATCGATTTCAGCAACGGCAACGTGTTGCAGCTCTATGGGCATGCCGAGTTGCTGCTGGACAGCCCGGCCATCCAGGCGTTCGAAGGCGCCGAGCGCTTGTGGACGCTGGAGGTAGAGCAGGTGGTATGGCGCCCGGCTGCCGTTTCCCTGCGTTGGGCCTTCAAGGAGTACGCGCCGACCAGCCTGATGACCGGCACCTGGGCCGAGGCCGACATACGCCTGCAGCAACGCCAACAGCAGCGCCAATGGCAGGCCTGGCGTGTGCTGCGGGTGGAGCAGGAAAGCCGCGATATCCGCTCGTTCTACCTTGAGCCTCCTGCAGGTAGTGCGATGGCTTTTGCCCCAGGGCAGCATGTTCCGGTGCAAGTCCAGCTCGACGGCGAGGCAGCACTGATCCGTACCTACAGCCTGTCCAGCGCGCCTTCGGACGGCTACCTGCGCATCAGCGTCAAAGTCCAGGGTCCTGCTTCGCGGCACCTGCATGAGCGTGTCGTGCCCGGCGATGTGCTGAACGTGCGCCCGCCGATGGGCAGCTTCACGCTGGACCAGCAGAGCACACGGCCGCTGGTGCTGATCGGCGCGGGTGTGGGTATCACGCCATTACTGGCCATGCTGCGCGAGCAGTTGAACAAGGGGCGGGCACGGTGCATCCATCTGTTCCATGGTGCGCGCAGCCTGGCCGACCTGCCGTTCCGTGAGGAGCTGGCAAGCTTGCGGCAGCAGGCTGGCGGCCTGCTGCACGTGCACCGCGCCCTTAGCCAGCCGGAAGAGCATGCGCTGGTGGGGCGTGATTACGAGTTTGCCGGTCGGCTGGGTATCGAGCAGGTCAAGACGACGCTTGCGCTGGACGACTACGATTTCTACCTGTGTGGCCCGGGCAGTTTTACCCAGGACCTGTATGAAGGGCTGCGCGGGGTGCATGTGCCGGATGCACGGATCCATGCCGAAGCCTTTGGCCCGTCGACGCTTCGGCGGCACACCGACGATGACCAGCCCACCCTGCAACAGCCGCCGGCGGCCAGCGAGCCGGTGCCGGTATACTTTGCGGCTTCGGCCAAGGAGGCGCGCTGGGCGCCCGGTAGCGGTACGCTGCTGGAGTTGGCCGAGGCGCGTGGGCTGGCGCCGGAGTTCAGTTGCCGAGGTGGATCGTGCGGTACCTGCAAGACCCGGTTGGTCAGTGGCCATGTGCATTACCCGAATCCGCCAGCGGAAATGCCGGAAAGTGGTACTGCGCTAATCTGTTGCGCGATACCGGCGCGGGTGGAAGAGGGAGGGCAGGTGTTGGTACTGGATATCTGATATGCCTGTTACCGGCCTCATCGCCGGCAAGCCAGCTCCCACAGGTACTCCACAGGTTTCGGCAGCTGTAGAGTACCTGTGGGAGCTGGCTTGCCGGCGATGAGGCCAGAACAGACAACACAAGACGCCCAGATAGAAAGATAATCCCGCCACTTCATGGCCCCAGGAGCCCGCATGGACCAGATCCACCTGATGAAGGTGTTCGTTGCCGTCGGCGAGCTGGAAAGCTTCGCCGCCGCTGCCCGCCGCCTGGACATTTCCCCAGCCGCAGTCACTCGCGCCGTCAGCGCCCTGGAAGAGCAACTCGGGGTCAAGCTGCTGCTGCGCACCACCCGTAGCGTGCGCCTGACCGAAGCCGGTGGCCGCTACCTGGAAGATACCCGGCATATCCTCGCCAGCATCCACGAGGCCAACGAAGCCGCCGCCGGCATCAACGCTACGCCCAAGGGCGACCTGGCCGTCACTGCGCCCATCCTGTTCGGCAAGAAGTTCGTCATGCCGTGCATCGTCCACTACCTGCAGCAGTACCCTGAGGTTGACGTTTCCGCCTACTTCCTCGACCGCATCGTCAACATGGTAGAGGAGGGCATGGACGTGGCCGTTCGTATCGGCCCCTTGCCCGACTCCGGGCTCAAAGCACTGCGGGTGGGCAGGGTCCGACGCATGTTGTGCGCCTCTCCCGAATACCTGGCGCGTCATGGCGTGCCAAAGCACCCGTCCGACCTGGCGGAACATGCGGTGATCGGTACCACAAACCTGTCGCCGCGAGCCGGCTGGCGTTTCGGAATAACCGATGAACCGACCCTGGTGCGCATGAAACCCCGCTTGATGGTGACCAGCAATGACGGGGCGATCGCTGCGGCCAGCGGCGGGTTGGGCATTGCCCGCCTGCTGTCGTATCAGGTCGCAGATGAATTGGCCAGCGGGCAGCTGCAGGTGATCCTGGCCGATTATGAAGAGGCGCCTTGGCCGATCCATATACTGCACCGGGAGAGCAAGTACGGTTCAGCCAAGGTCCGGGCCTTCATTGACATGCTGGCGCAGGCGCTGAGGGCTCGGCAGCTGGACTGATTCAGGTGAACTGAATGAAGAAGAACCCGGCGTCATCGCCTTCCTTGCCACGGCGCGCCTGCATGTCCACGAACAGGAAGCCGTTACCTTCGCCAAACAGCCCAACATGTTGCGGACTGGCTTTGGCCACGTCGGCGTCCACCAGTTGCATCATGAACATGTAGCGCGGTGGTTCGTAGATCGGATCCTGCAGCCAGCAGGGGCGGCCGCTGGGTTTGCTCAGGCCGATCCCGCTGTCCTCATCCTCATGCTCCTCGTCATGCTCCTCGTCGGTCATCTCTTCGAAATCGATGAACGCTCGCTCCAGCAGCAGGGGCGGGGTACTGGGCTGCAGTGGCTGGCTGGCGAGTTCATGCAGGATGACCCGGGCAAAGCCAGCGCTGATGACGCTCTGCAGTTCAGACTGCTGATTGACCGTATAGCGACGTTGAAGTGGGCGGTTGAAGCTACCGTCCTGCTGTTGCTCGACTGCAAGGAAAACGGTGATAGCCATGCCTGGCGGGACGAACCGGGCCGGTTGGAACTGTTCGGTAAGGGTCAGGATGGGCGTCATAAGCCCACCGGTTTGCGGATTGGCCGGCCACAGGGAAAGGTCCTTGAGCAAAGGCGCACCACCGATCTGGCCAAAGCCGCGATCTTGTTGGGACAGCACGATTTTCTTCATGACGCACAGGAAAGCAGGGTGAAGGTAAAGCATCCTGGACATTGCCTTTCCAGCCATTCCTTGGCGCATTCGCTCAGAAAATACCCACGATAAACATCGCCTTTGAAAAAGTCGGCCTGTTCATCGCCGGCGCGCTTGATGCTGTCTATGTCGGTATCTTCATCCCAGGCGATCATCCCCTGAAGCAGTGCCGCGCCCCAGTCTCCCCAAGGGGATGGCAGGTTGTCTAAATAGTAAATGTTCATATCAGAGGCATGTTCTTTCGGCCATTCAGGCGTACTGAACGAAAAAGAACCCGGCTTCGTCGCCTTGGTTTTTTCGTCGGGCTTGCTTGTCCAGATAGATGTAACCGATGCCATCCAGGAAGATCCCTTCCTGCTGTGGGGCCCAGCGGCTGATTTCGTAGTCGGTCAGTTGTAAAAGAAGCAGGTACCGGCTTGGAACATAGATGGGATCTTGCATCCAGGCTGCTCGACCGAGTTGCTTGCTGATGCCAAGACCGGAGTCCTCGTCATCGTGCTCTTCGGCGAATTCCTCTTCGGTCATTGGCTCGAAGTCGATAAAACGGCGCTCCAGCAAGAGCGTTCCAGGCGGGGCTGGTAACTCCTCCTCACACAGCCGGTGGAGAATGAACCGTGCGTAACCATTGTGGATACCGGGTAGCTCCGCTTGCTCATGAAGTGAGTAGCGGCTGACGACGGATTGCTTGAAGCCGCCGGCGCGCTGTTTTCGAGCTGTGATGAATACCGTGGCAGCCATGCCGGGCGGAAAGATTTTAGCCGGCAGGAAGTTTTCCGTGACCGTACACAGAGGCGTCATCGGCTCCTGGGTGTCGGGCGACAAAGGCCACAAGCCTGGGTCGTCCATGCGGACGCTGCCACCCACCTGACCGAAGCCTTTGTCTTCTTCGGTAAACACGATCTTCATTGAATGCACGTCAATAACATCCCTTGCTTTTTGCATATGACCGGGCTAGCCGCCTGGCGGTGCGGAGTTGGTCCTGGGTCACGATATTACGGGTAACCAATGTGTTGTAGATAGCTTCGGACATCAGTCGGATTTCCAGTTTGCCGCGCTTGAGCATCTGGTTTGGCCCCAGTCCTCGTAGTGCTCGCAAGCGGCGCTCCTCGTCGTGAACCATGGTGTGGTTGCTACGCTTGAGCGCCATTGCCGGGTTGCCTTTTACCCGGTTAGTCGTGGCGATACCTTTGTCCTGCATGAACTTGTGACGCATGATTTCATGGGCATCGTGGCCGTCTTTTTTATGAGCATCGGTGCCGAAGCCTGCGGATTCGCCTTCTTTGAGCAGCCCCCATGGGTCGATCCAGGTAAACGGGTTGGGCGCATACTCGTAAAGGTTCAAACCACCGGCCAGACCAATCGGGTCAGGCTGGGTAAAGCGGCCTATCTCCGGGTCGTAGAAGCGGAACAGGTTGTAGTGCAGGCCGGTTTCGCGGTCCAGGTACTGGCCCTGGAAGCGCAGGTTCTGTTCTTCCGGCAGGCGGGTAGCCCGCTGTTCATCCCAGCTTGCGCCCCAGGTCAGGTAGCGCGCCGACCACACCTCCTCGCCAGCGTCATCGGTCAACTGCTCCGGCAGGCCGTTGATGTCATTGTGGTAATGCAGCACCTGCTGGTGAGTACCCAGGCTGTCCACCCGGGCCAGCGGTTCGTGGCCATCGTCCTCGTACAGGTACAGCGCCTGCCGGCCATTGTGCTGCTCGCCGAGCAGGCGCAGGCCACTCCAGCTGAAGCGGGTGCGGCTGACCACCTGGCCGTCGAGCGTCGACTCGATTTTTTCGGTGCGCCGGCCCATCGGGTCGTAGCGCATGTCGATGATGCGTTCCCGCCCGGGTTGCAGGTTGCGCACCTGGACCAGCCGGTGCTCGGCGTCGTAGCGAAAATGCTGCGTACCGCGGCGGCGGCTGCGCTTTTCCACCAGGCGACCGAAGCCATCGTAGCGATAGCGCTTGTCCTCGAAAGTGAGCACGCGGTTGTGCCGGACCAGCCCGGCACCTGCCGCCAGCGGGTCGAGCAGGTTGCCGGCCGGGTCGTAGCGGAATGCTTCGCGCTGGCCGGCAGGGCTGTCCTGGCGCCCCAGCACATGGCCGCAGCCATCATGCTGATAAGCCTGCAAATAGCCGCTGCCGGGGTGCTGCACCTCGCGTACGGCCAGTTGGTCGGCCGCGTCGAACTGGTACCGCTGCTGGTCTGGCGCCGGCAGCTGGCTGGGTTGGGTTGCCGGGCGGCGCAGCAGAGTGCGCAGGCGCCCACCACGGTCGTACTGGCGTTGAATCGCCAGGTTGCCCTGCAGACGCAGCGTCTCCCGGTGTACGCGGTCACGCTCGAAATCGCACACCACCTTGCCATCGAGGTTGATCTGGTGCAGGTGCCCGCTGCCGTAGTACAGGCGGTTGATCCAGCGGCCGTCGGGGACTCGCGTGCGGGTGACATTGCCGAGCGGGTCGTACTGGTACTGCACGCTGCCCTGCGCGCTGTGTTCTTCGAGCAACTGGCTCAGTGCATCGAAGGCGAAGCCCAGTTCCTCGACCTGGCCATCCACGGCGGTACGGCGGATCGCAACCACGTTGTCCAATGCGTCGTTGCAGTAGTCGGTGCGTCCCTCATCGGTATGGCGGGTCAGCAGGCGACCGCCGGCGTCATACGCCATGCGATGAATAATGGGCGCTTCTGCGCTGCCCGGTGCAGGCAGGAAGGTCACCTGGACAAGGTTGTCCAGTGGGTCGTACTGGTAGCGCCGCAAGCCGCCGTCGAGGTCGCGTTCGGCGATCAGCCGGTCGCCTGCATCCCATTCGAAACCGTAGGCTTCGCCATTTTCGTTGTACAGCGCGAGCAGGCGCCCATGGTTATCGTACTGGTAGCGCACCTGCCGGCCGAGCGCATCGGTGCGCAGTTCCAGTTGCCCGCGGCGGTTACGCCGGTATTGGGTAACGTGACCTGCCGGGTCGAGGTGCTGAACCAACAAGCCGCTGGCATCGAGGGCAAACGCTTCGCTGCGGCCATCGGGCAAGGTCACGCTACGCAAGCGACCCTTGCTGTCATGCTGGTAGTCGGTGCGCTCGCCCTGGGCGTCGGTGATCGATCGCAAGTGGCCCAGGGTGTCGTAGGCGAAGCGGGTCAGGTAGCCGGAGCAGTCCCGCTGTTCGACCAGCAGCCCTTGCTCATTCCAGCGCAGGTGGCGGCTGGAACCATTGGCATCGATGATTTCGACAGGGTTGCCCTGGCTGTCATGGCGATACCGTCTGTGCTGGCCCAGCGGGTCGGTTTCGCGCGTGCAGTTGCCGCGTTGGTCGTAGGCGAATGTCCAGCGGTGGCCGGCCTGGTCGGTCTGGCTGCGAGGCAGCGACCAATGCTCGAGCCACTCGGTCGACTCGCTACGCCCCAGCGGGTCGACCGTTTCGGCAAGGTTGCCCGACTCATCGTAGAAAAACTGCCAGCGTCCATCCATGGGGTCGCTCGCCGCGAGCAACTGGCGCTCGTCGTTCCATTCGAAGCGCCAGGTCCGCTCGAGTGCATCGGTGTAGGCGGTGATCTGATACTGCGGGTTCCAGTGGCGCACGGCGACGCGGCCAAGGCTGTCGGTCACCCGCGTGATGCCTGCGGCCACATCGTATTCGAAGGCGTAGCTGTCGCCGCCGTTGGTCCAGTGTCGCACCACCCGCCAACCGTCCTCATGCTGCGCCCATTCGTAGTTGCAACACAGGCCGCCGCCAGTACGGTGTTCGATCATGCGTCGGGCGGCGTCGTAGGCAAAGCCGCGCAGCGGCTGGCTTGCGCCATCCAGCACCTGAGCCAGGTCACCGTTGGCGTCATAGCCATAGCTGGCCAAGCGTTGCGATTCGCCGCTCGCCGCGTGGAAGTCGACGTGGCTCACTCGCTGTGGCCATTGCTCGCTGTAGCCGAGCCGGACACGCACCTGGTCGAAGGTATCGCGCAACTGGCAAAGGCGGCCCTGGTTGTCGTAGTCCAGGTAGATCCGGTTGTCGTTGCGATCACCGATCTGGCTCAGGCGCAGTCGGTCAGGCCGCCCCGGGGTCGGCTGGAACAGCCGATACTCGCCTTCGCGGCTTTCGGTCAGCAGCTCGCCGTTGTGCGCCCGGCGTACGCTCAGCCCTTCACCGACGCTGAACACCGCATCACCCAAGGTGATGATGCCCATGTCCACCCGGCGGGCCTGCTCGTCGACCAGCACCAGGTGATCGTCTTCGCTGACCTCTACCGAAACTTCGTAAGGCAGGCTCCAGCCCGCGCCGAACAAGCCATCGACCCGCTCGTCGTGGCTGTTGTAGAGGCGTTGCCAGGCGATCGGCAGGGTGGCCTGCACGGTGAAGTCGAGGTCTTCATCGCCACACAGGACCTTGCCGCCGGTCGCCGCATGTACCGGGTTGGGCGAACCGGCCATGGCCTGGGTGAGGGCGCTGGTCACCTGGCCGGTTACGACGCTGCTCACCCCGCCCACCAGCATGCAGCCGAACTTGCTGTAGAACTTGCCGCCACGCCCGCGCAGCAGCATCAGCGCGGTCACTGCCAGGCCGATGCCCGGCGTCTTGCCGCTGCGGATCTCGCGCACCACGATCGGTTCACCGCCGATGCGCACGTTGCTCGATACCAGGCCACCGTCGACGATCACCGCTTCGCAGGTGCTGCGGTCACCGCTGCGGCAGGCCGGGTGGCCATTGATCAGCACCTTGCTTGACCCTTCGGCCAGGTACTGCGGTGGCATTGGCGGGTGCTTGCTGCACAGTACCTTGTCGTCCGGTGCTGGCAAGGTATTGGCAGCGGGCGTGGCCACGGTCGGCCGCCACATCTGCGAGAAGAAGCCCTTGGCCATGTCCAGGAAACTTTCTTCCTTCGCCTCGCCAGCCTCGGCGCCGGCCTGCTCCAGCGGTGCCGGCGGGCCAGTGACGATGCCGGCAGCACGTGCCGCGCGCATGCCGTTGGTGCGGGTGTTCGGCGAGCCACTGATGATGGTGGCCTGCACCGACGGCGGGAACAGGAAATTGCCGATGCCCTCGCATAATCGGCTCAGGCCGGTATCGGCGCCGGTCTTGGCCATGACCACACCGACCACCAGGCCAACCACCGCGCCCAGCACGAAGCAGCCCAGGCCACCGGTGGCCACGGTCAAGCCGAACGCTGCCGCCACGGCGGCAGTGGCCAGGGCGCCGATGGCCACGGTGGCGGCGATTTCCAGTACACCGCCGACAATGTCCGCCAGCATCGAGGTGTGCATAAGCGCGTCGCCTTCGCGGGCGGCCCACAGGGCGTCGGACATGGTGCGCGATCAGCCCAGGTTGTCGAAGTCGAGCGACTGCTTGATGGTTGCCCAGTGCGCCGCTTCGGCCGCGCCCAGCGGGCTGGCCTTGACGTAGCTCAAGGCAAACATCTTGCGCGTGCCCGGCAGCACCAGGGCCAGCTGGTACTGATAGACCTTTTCCTGGCCCTTGCTGAACTGGCTGCTCAGCTCGATGGCGGCGATCGCCTGCTCGGTGCCTACCCGCACCGCCTGGGCAGGCTGCATGCGCAGGTCTTTGACCTGCTGCTGCAGGCGCTGCAACTGGCCGTCGAAATTGCTCTGCAAGGTCTCGCCTTCGGCCAGCAGGCTGCGGCTGATGATCAGCGAAGTGGCCAGCGCCTCGAAGCGCAGGATGTTGATGCTGCTGTCCTGCACGGCGGCATCGGGCAGGGCCAGGCGGAATTCGTTGACGCGATAACTCATGACAGGTCTCGTTACTGGTCGGAGCCGGAGAAGATCGCCTTCACCGAGTCGTCGATGGTCTTTTTCACACCCTGGTTGTCGGGCGCGGTCTGCGCACCACTGCCGACGTTCAGGTCGAGGGTGCCGTCGGTATTGATCTCGCCGTTCTGCTTGGCATGGAAGCTGAACTGCTCGCAGCTGATGTTGATCTGGCCGCTGGCGTTGAGCTCGATGACGCTCTTGCCGCACACCAGGCGCAGGTTTTCACCCACTTCGATCAGGTAGCTGGTGCTGACGCTATCGGTCTTGCTGGCGCCGACCAGCAACATGTCGTCGCGACGCACGGCGCGGATGCGGTCCTGGCCGATGGTGATGGTTTCCAGCATGCCCACCGTCTGGGTGCGGTTGATGCCGACGGCCAGCGTCTCGCTCTGCTCGACCACGGTGTCCATGTTGCGCTCGGCATGCACGTAGATCTGCTCGGCGCCCTTTTTGTCTTCCATGCGGATTTCATTGAAATTGGCCGGGCTGCCGCCTTTGCTCGAGCGGCTTTTCATGCCGCTTTGCGTAGCATTGGCGGGCAAGTCGTAGGGCACGCTCTGTTCTGCGTTGTAGACGCGGCCAGTGATGATAGGCCGGTCGGGGTCGCCTTCGAGGAAGCTGACGATCACCTCCTGGCCGATGCGCGGGATCTGCATCGAGCCCCAGTTCTTGCCGGCCCAGGCTTGTGATACGCGGATCCAGCAGGAGCTGTTCTCGTTGGACTGGTCGTGGCGGTCCCAGTGGAAGTGCACTTTCACCCGGCCATACTGGTCGGTCCAGATCTCCTCGCCGGCGGGGCCGACCACCACGGCGGTCTGCGGGCCCTTGACGATAGGCCGCACGGTGCTGCCCTGCGGGCGGAAGCTCTGCTGTGCGTCGATGCAGCTGAGGTTGCTTTCGAATTGCGCCGCGCCGCTGCCGGTGCCGCTTTCCAGGCGCTCCTGGTGCACGTAGTAGCGTGCGCCGACGATCAGGTATTCGCGGTTCTGGTCCTGGCGGGTGAAACCGCTGAGGCTGAACAAGTGACCGCTGCCCAGGCCACGGGCGTTGCCGCGCAGCTCGACCCGCTCGTGCAGGCTTTGCAGCGATTCCAGGCGCGTACGCGCGTAATGCTCGCCATCCTGGCTTTGCTGGTAGGCGCCGGGGTAGTCGTACAGTGGGTAGTCACCGGCCTGATGCGGGCGTGGCATGGCCGAGCGCACGTCGATACGCGCGCTGGGGCGCTGGAAGTCGTAGTCGTTGAGCTCCAGGGAACCTGGCTGGACTTCCTGGGCCAGGTGCCAGTCGTTGATGTGGTCACGCTCGCGGTGCTGCCCGTCCGGCGGGTAGAAGGGCACGGTTTCGTAACCAGGTACCTGCGGGTGCGCGCCATAGGCGTCGGCCAGCACCAGCACGTGGCGCTGCGCTTCATGGCGGAAGAAGTAGTAGATGCCTTCCTCTTCCATCAGCCGGCTGACGAAGTCGAAGCTGGTCTCGCGGTACTGCACGCAGTATTCGCGTTCGCGGTAGCTGCGGCTCAGGGCATCCTCGAAATCGGAAAAGCCCAGATCGCGAAACACCTGCTTGATGATCTGCGGCGCGCTCTGGTGCTGGAAGATGCGGCAGTCGCTGGTGCGGGTCAGCAGCCACAGCCATGGGCGCAGGGTGACCCGGTAGCTGGCGAACTGGCCCTGGTCCACCGACTGGCTGCAGCGGGCGACGATGCCATGGAAGTAACGTGACGTGCCGAGGCCCTGCTGCACGCTCAGGCTCATCGGCTTGCCCAGCAGGGCGTTGAGGTCGATGGCCGGGTCGTCGCTGGTCAGCTGCAGCTCATAGTCGAACAAGCGGCCGAGCTCGTCGCTGCCGCCCATTTCGGCCAGGATCAGCTTGTCCGGCCCCAACGGGCTGTTGATCTGCGCCAGGCGCGTGAACTGCGTGAACAGCATGGTCGGTCCTGTCAGTCGGCTGCGCCGAAGTCATAGTGCAAGTCGTTGTCGCGGCGGCTGATGCGCACGCTGGCCAGCGGCTTGCCTTCGAGCATGCGGGTGAGGAACTCGCGGCTCATGTCCGGCAGCAGGCCGTTGGTGAGGATGGCGTCGATCATGCGGCCACCGCTTTCGGTTTCGCTGCAGCGCGAGACGATCAGCTCCACCACCCCTTCGTCGTAGGCGAAGCCGACCTTGTGCGTGCCTTCCACGCGCTTGCGGATGCGCTCCAGTTGCAGGCGGGTGATGGCCTTGAGCATGGCGTCGCTGAGCGGGTAGTAGGGGATGGTCACCAGGCGGCCGAGCAGCGCCGGCGGGAAGATTTCCAGCAGCGGCTGGCGCAGCTGGCTGGCCACCGTGTCCGGGTCGGGCAGGGCCTGCGGGTCGCTGCAGGTGCGCGCGATGAGCTCGGTACCGGCGTTGGTGGTGAGCAGAATCAGCGTGTTGCGGAAATCGATCTGGCGGCCTTCGCCGTCCTCCATCACGCCCTTGTCGAAGACCTGGAAGAAAATCTCGTGCACGTCCGGGTGGGCCTTCTCCACCTCGTCCAGCAGCACCACGCTGTACGGCCGGCGGCGCACGGCCTCGGTCAGCACGCCGCCTTCGCCGTAGCCGACGTAGCCAGGTGGGGCGCCCTTGAGGGTCGAGACGGTATGGGCCTCTTGGAACTCGCTCATGTTGATGGTGATCAGGTTCTGTTCACCGCCGTACAACGCCTCGGCCAAGGCCAGTGCAGTCTCGGTCTTGCCCACGCCAGAGGTGCCGGCGAGCATGAACACGCCAATCGGCTTGTTCGGGTTGTCGAGGCCGGCGCGGGAGGTCTGGATGCGCTTGGCGATCATTTTCAGCGCATGGTCCTGGCCAATGATGCGCTTGGCCAACAGGCTGTCGAGGTTGAGCACGGTCTCGATCTCGTTGCGCGCCATGCGCCCCACCGGGATCCCGGTCCAGTCGGCCACCACCGAGGCGACTGCCTGGTAGTCCACGGTCGGCAGGATCAGCGGGCTCTCGCCTTGCAGGGCGCTCAGGCGCCGTTGCAGGTCGGCCAGCGTTTCGCGCAGTTCAGGGTTGCCAGGCACCTGCGCGTCCTGGTCGACCACCCCGGCCTGGTCGCGCAGCTGGGCACGGGTGGCCAGCAACTGGTCGACCAGGGCCTTTTCTTCGGCCCAGCGGCTTTCCAGCGTGGCCAGGCGTTGGCGCTCTTCGGCCAGCAGGGTTTCGGCCTGGGCCTGGCGCTGCGCGGTAGGCACGCCGATGGCGGCTTCACGGGCAATGATCGCCTGCTCGACCTCCAGCGCCTCGATACGCCGGCGGCTGTCGTCGACCTCGGCCGGCACCGCGTGCAGGCTGATGGCCACGCGCGCGCAGGCGGTATCGAGCAGGCTCACCGACTTGTCCGGCAACTGGCGCGCCGGGATGTAGCGGTGCGACAGCTTGACCGCGGCTTCGAGCGCTTCGTCGAGGATCTGCACCTGGTGGTGCTGCTCCATGGTCGATGCCACTCCACGCATCATCAGCAGCGCCTTGGCTTCGCTCGGCTCGTCCACCTGCACCACCTGGAAGCGGCGGGTCAGCGCCGGGTCCTTCTCGATGTGCTTCTTGTACTCGGCCCAGGTGGTTGCCGCCACCGTGCGCAGGCTGCCACGGGCGAGCGCCGGCTTGAGCAGGTTGGCGGCATCGCCGGTGCCGGCAGCGCCACCGGCACCGACCAGGGTGTGCGCTTCATCGATGAACAGGATGATCGGCTTGGGCGAAGCCTGCACATCCTCGATCACCTGGCGCAGGCGCTGCTCGAACTCGCCTTTCATGCTGGCGCCGGCCTGCAGCAGGCCGACGTCCAGGCTGCGCAGCTCGACGTCCTTGAGCGCCGGCGGCACGTCGCCGGCGACGATGCGCAAGGCGAAGCCTTCGACCACGGCGGTCTTGCCGACACCGGCCTCGCCAGTAAGGATCGGGTTGTTCTGCCGGCGGCGCATGAGGATGTCGACCAGCTGGCGGATCTCTTCGTCACGGCCGACGATAGGGTCGAGCTTGCCGCTGCGGGCCTGTTCGGTCAGGTCGACGGTAAAGCGCTTGAGCGCCTCCTGCTTGCCCATCGCCGCGGGCGCCACGGCGCCGCTGGCTTCGCCAGGTTGCGCAGCACTGAAACCGTCGGTGGCGCCCAGGTGGTTCTCCGGCGAGTCGCCCACGTATTCGCTGAAGCGTTCGCTCAACGCCTCGACCTTCAGCTTGGCGAACTCGCTCGACAGCCCCAGCAAGGCGTGGCGCAGGCTCGGGGTCTTGAGAATGCCAACCAGCAGGTAACCGGTGCGCACCTGGCTCTCGCCGAACATCAGGCTGCCGTAAACCCAGCCGCGCTCGACGGCTTCTTCCACCTGCGAGGACAGGTCGGTGATCGACGTCGAACCGCGCGGCAGCCGGTCCAGCGCATCGGTCAGGTCGCGGGCCAGGCGCGCCGGCTCTATATCGCACTGGCGCACGATACGGTGCAAGTCGCTGTCCTGCAGTTGCAGCAACTGGTGCAGCCAGTGCACCAGTTCGACATAGGGGTTGCCCCGCAGCTTGCAGAACACCGTTGCGGCCTCGATGGCCTTGTAGGCGATGCTGTTGAGTTTGCCGAACAGCGCGGCGCGGCTGATTTCACCCATGGTCCTGGTTCCTTGTATGGTGGGCGGCGGCCGGCTGGTCGGCGTAGTACCGGGCCAGCTTCAGGTCGCGTGCATCGTGCGGAGGGCGGCCGAGCCAGGTATCGAAACCGAGGCGCTGGCCGGCATTGAGTTGCAACGCAGGCACCTGGTCCTGCGCGAGAATCAGGTTGAGGTCCCAGTCCAGTTCCTGGCCCAGGTATTCGGCGACCCATGCCGCCAGTTCGACGAAGGCCTGTCCGCCGGGTAGCAGGGCGTGGTACTGGTCGAGGCTGAGCGGGCCGAGGCACAGCCGGAACTTGTGCTGGCGGTCCCAGACGTAGCGGCCCAGGCACAGGTCCACGCCCAGGCGGTTGGCGCGCACGCCGAGCTGGCTGCGTTCGGGCAGTTCAAGCCATTGGCCGACGTATTCTTCAAGCGCCACAGGCACGCCGAAATACCCGCTGAGGATGCTGCACAGGCCGTCCGGGTAACGGGTTTGCGCGCTCAGGTGGCCGGACCAGTGCAGTTTGGCGGTGTCTGCCAACGCGCCCTGGCCTTGCAGTTCTGGTTGGCCACGGCCACTGAGCGCCGCCAGGCGCGCGGCCCAGTAATCATCACCCGGGCGATCGTGGCTGACGGTCGGTCGGGCTTCGGCCCAGGCACGGTAGAACAGGCTCAGCAGGCGGTGATGGAAGACATCGAGGAAGGCCTTGCTGGTCGAGTCGGCATGGTTGCGCTGGCGCTCGCGCATGTATTCGGTCAGGTGCAGTGGCAGTGGCCCGTTGGGCCCACCGAGGCCGAAGAAGAACTGCTCCAGGCGCGCCGGCTGGTTGCCGTCGGCGCTGACAGAGGCCAGGGTCGCCGGGGCGAACCCGCAGTCCAGGCGCTGGCCCAGGCGCACTGGCTCGTCGGCCAGGCGCAGGGAATGGCCGAAGCGTGGCAGCTCGGGGTATTGCGCCTCGAGGCGGCGCAGCGCCTGGAAGAAGTCGTACGCCCAAGGCTCGTCCTGCATGGCCTGCAAGGTGTTCATAAGGTCGGCCTGCGCCCCGGTTTGGCCGCCCAGCGCATGATCTCGCCGCGTTCGCTGGTGCGCAGTACCGTTTCGGTGAAGCTGTTGATCGACACGTAGCGGGTCAGGAAGCGCTCGAACACCGCGCCGAGCAGGAACACGCCGGTCCCGCGGAAGGCGTTTTCGTCGAAGGTCAGGGTGATCTCCAGGCCACGCCCGAAAACGATCGGCCCGGGCATCGGCAGGCGTCGGGTGCAGGGCTTGCTACTGACGTCGCGCAGGCCGTCGATCTGCAGGTTCAGGGCGCTGTCCTGCGGGTCGCCATACAGGCGCAGCAATTCGCGCAGGGCGGCGGCGCCCTGGCCATGCTCGGCCAGCGACAGGTAGTTCAGCGACAGCTGGCTGATCAGGCGCCAGGCGCGGTTGTCATGGGCATGGCTGGCCTTGGGCCGACTCGGGCCGGCCAGGCATCGCACGCCGGCGACCGGCGCGCTGTCGGCCAGGCTGAAGTCGCTGCGCCCGTCGCCAACACTCATGAACAATGGCAGGTCGCGGTTGCTGCACAGGGCGCTGATACCCAGCTGGCGCAGGTCGTGGCGGTAGGGCGCCTGCTGGCCATCGACCAGGCTGATGAACGTTTCGCTGCCCATGTAGCTGGAGCGGGTGCCATTGCGTCGCTGGTCGCTGGACAACACCCGCGGCTCGCGGCGCACGATGTAGTAGGCCTGGTCGCGGCCGTAGCGCGACGGGTCGCGCACCGCGTAGAACGGCAGGAATTCCTGATCCGGGCCGGTACCATGGCCGGTGACCCGCTGCAGGGAATGGATCTCGAAATCGGTGGGCCGGGTGCGGTCGGCGATCACGTGGTGTTCATGCACCCGATCGGAAAGGTGCAGGCGGTCGACACGGCGCGGGAACAGGTTGATCGCCGGGGTGCAGAACGGCACGAACTGGCCCGCGCCGACGCTGCCCTCCAGGCTCTGGTCGAAGCGCTCGAACAAAACCAGCACTTCCAGCGTCTGGCCGGTGCAGCGCTGTACGGCCGGCTCCAGCCCGGCAAAATCGACGAACAGGAAGCGCTGCGGCAGGGCGAAGTACTCCTGCAGCAGGCGGTAGCCCTGGAAGGCCTGGGGCACCACCGGCAACGCTGCTTCGCGGTCATCGAAGCCACACGGGCGCAGGGCCTGTTCGACCGGAATACGTTCCACCCAGTCGGCGCCGGGTTGGCGCACGAACACCGCACAGGCGCTGCCCAGCAGTTGCTCGTAGAGGCGGAACGGGGTTTCGTCGGCGCCGTTGAGGTACAGCGGCAGATGGCTGAGCGGCAAGCTGGCGAACGGCACCTCGGCGCCACTGCGCAGGGTCAGGCGCAGGCCGGCGCGGGCTTGCGGCACGCTGCTGGCCAGGCGCCCGAGTACAGCGCCGGGGTTGCCGAAGTACTCGGCGCGGGCTACCTGCAAGGGCCAGAGCGTGACGTCCTGGGTGCTGCGGAACTCGCATGGGGTCTGCGAGTTGCGCCCCAGGTTGGCGCGCAGCACGCTGTCACGCGGCAGGCGGAAACCGGCGGCCAGCGAACCCTCGTCGGGGTCGGTCTGCAGTTGCACCACGGTCATCGATGGGGTCGGCGCCAGGTAGTGCGGGTAGGCGATCTCCAGCAGGTTGTGGGTGAAGGTCGGGTACTCGGCGTCCAGCTTGAGCTGCACCCGTGCGGTGAGGTAGGCGAAGCCTTCGAGCAGGCGCTCGACATAGGGGTCGGCACACTCGACCCCGGACAGCGTCAGGCGCCCGGCGATTTTCGGGTATTCCCGGGCGAACTCCGCCGCACTCTCGCGGATGTGCTGCAGCTCCTGGTTGTACAGCTCGAGCAGGCGCGGGTTCATGCACGCCTCCGGCGTTCGGCAGGGGCCACGCGCACATGGCCGGACTCAAGGTCCACCTCGGTCTGCAGCAGCAACGGCAAGGCCGCCGGCTGGGCCCACAGGTCGCCTTCGATTTCGAAACTCAGGGCGTTGGCATTCATCTCGCCAGGTGCGGCCTGGGCCCGCACCTTGAGGGTATGAGCGAGGATGCGTGGCTCGTAGGTGGTGATGGCCTGGTGGATGATGCGCTCCAGGGCGGCCAGGTCGATGTTCGAGGCGCTGTTGCCGGCCAGGGCCGGCAGGCCGTAGTTGATCACCGAAGCCCCGGCCGGGGTGCCCAAGGTAGTGGCGCTGTCGAGCAGCGAAGTGGTGTTGAGCAGCCAGGCGAGGTCGCGCAGTACCGAGGCCTTGAGCTGGTGCAGGCTGAGCACGCGCTTGTCCGGGGCTTCCTGCGGGTTGCCCGGGTCGTCGTCGGTCAGACGGTCCAGCAGCGAGGGCTGCAGGCGGTCGCGGGCGGCGATTTCGGCTACCACTCGAACAACCCCACGAAGTTCTTCTGGTCTACAGGGCCGTTCCAGCAACTGGCGCCACGCGCCAGGATGGAGGGCTCCAGGCGCTCGCCCAGCTGGCGAACAGCCTGGTACTGGCTGTCGCAACGGCCGGGCTGTGACGGGTCTGGCTGCACATGGCTGACAATAATGATCTGTGCGCCATTGAACTGCTCCACGCGAGGCTTGCCGCCATCTCGCTCCGGGCTGAGCTGGCAGGGCCAGGGCATGTCCAGCTGCAACAGCGAGGCATCGGCCTTGCGCAGCGCGCAGCGGCCTTCGTGGTTCACCAGCGCAAGCGTTTTCCCGGCAAGGGTAACCTCAGGCGCCGCGCTCGACGAGGGGGCGGGGGGCTGGGCACACGCATTCAGGGCGAACGCGACCAGCAGGGCCGGGATGGCTTTGAGCGCACGTTTCATTTCAGCTCCCAGAACCAGACGGCCTTGGAACGATGGGCTTGGTCGGCGAAATAGCCCGTGACCCGGCCTCTGTCCCACAGGTCGATGTGATCGCCGGTACGGTCGTCGAATGCCTGCCCGGCACGGGCGAAGCAGTCCTTGAAGAAAATGATGCCGCGCTTCTGGCCGAGCTTGAGACGGTCGCCTGCACTGCCGCTCAGTTGCAGCGGGGCGCCGAGATGGTGCTTCCACAGCCAGTTGGCCAGCGACTCGGCACCCCGGGCATGGCCATGGGCACAACGTGGTTCGCTGTAGGTACCGGCGTTCACCTTGATGGTGTGCTCGCCGTTGAGCGCGATACTCATGCGAATGGCGCACTGGTTGTCCCAGCCGCCGTCGCAAGGCGAGGAGTCGGTCGGGTAGGCATTCCAGAGGTTGATGAAAGAAGGCTTGGCCATTGGGGTTCACCGTGAGCGGGTGAGGTGGGGAAAGGCGCCCGCGCCAGCCAGGCGGCGCGGGCGCGGTCGGTCAGATCTTGACGTTGGAGCGGATGTTCCAGCCGTACTTGATCGGGCCGCCTTCCTTGGTGCCATCGGCTTTCTGCGGCTGATAGTCGACGGTGACCTTGGCGAAGTTCAGGGTCACGTGCTCGGTCAGGCGGTCGTCGCTGCCCGAGCCACCGGTGCTCAGCGAGCTGATGATGACTTCTTCAAGGTTGATGATCAGGTACTCGACCTGGCTCTCGCCACCGGCCTTGCGCACGGTCAGCTTGACCTTGTCGATGTGCTTGCCGCTGGAGCAGTGGGCCATCAGGTTGGGGCTGGACTTGTCGATGTACTTGGTGATCGACAGATCCTGGATGTTGACCTTGCCCGAGCCGCCGCCGCTGCCCATGTGCATGTTGCCGGACTGGGACATGCCCCAGCTCCAGTTGAGCACGTCGATTTCGTCCTTGTGGCCCTTGTCGTGGGACTCGCCCTTGATGTCGCCGATCTTGATGAAAATATCTACAGCCATGATGTCCTCGGTATTACGCGTCAGGTTGGCGGTTTGGTGCAGTTGGGGCTGTCAGGCAGCCCCGGGGGCGGTCAGGCCCCTTTGGCCGAAGGCAGCTTCGATACCAGGCGCAGCGACACGGTCAGCCCTTCGAGCTGATAGTGCGGGCGCAGGTAGAAGCGCGAGTTGTAGTAGCCCGGGTTGCCTTCGACGTCCTCGACCACTACTTCGGCCGCTGCCAGCGGGTGCTGGGCCTTGGTGGTCTCGGTGGAGTGCGCCGGGTCGCCGTCGACGTAGTTGAGGATCCAGTCCTGCAGCCAGCGCTGCATCTCGTCCTTCTCCTTGAACGAGCCGATCTTGTCGCGAACGATGCACTTGAGGTAGTGAGCGAAGCGGCAGGTAGCGAACAGGTACGGCAGGCGCGCGGCCAGGTTGGCGTTGGCGGTGGCGTCCGGGTCGTCGTATTCGGCCGGCTTCTGCAGCGACTGGGCACCGATGAAGGCAGCGAAGTCGGTGTTCTTCTTGTGCAGCAGCGGCATGAAACCGTTCTTGGCCAGCTCCGCTTCGCGGCGGTCGGAAATGGCGATTTCGGTCGGGCACTTCATGTCCACGCCACCGTCGTCGGTGGGGAAGGTGTGCGCCGGCAGGCCCTGCACTTCGCCACCCGACTCCACGCCACGAATGCGCGAGCACCAGCCGTAATACTTGAACGAACGGTTGATGTTCACGGCCATGGCATAGGCGGCATTGGCCCAGGTGTACTTGCTGCTGTCGGCGCCGTCGGTGTCTTCTTCAAAGGCAAACGCCTCTACCGGGTCGGTCTTGGCGCCATAAGGCAGGCGCGCCAGGAAGCGCGGCATGGTCAGGCCGATGTAGCGCGAGTCTTCGGACTCACGCAGCGAGCGCCAGCCGGCATATTCCGGTGTGGTGAAGATCTTGGTCAGGTCGCGCGGGTTGCTCAGTTCCTGCCAGGAGCCCATGCCCATCACGGTCGGCGAGGCGGCGGCAATGAACGGCGCGTGCATCGAGGCGCAGATCTTCGACATCTCGCCCAGCAGCTCGACGTCGGGTGGCGACTGGTCGAAGTAGTAGTCGCCGACCAGGCAGCCATAGGGTTCGCCGCCGAACTGGCCGTATTCTTCCTCGTACAGCTTCTTGAACACCGGGCTCTGGTCCCAGGCGGTGCCCTTGAATTTCTTCAAGGTCTTGTGCAGCTCGGTCTTCGAGACGTTGAGCACGCGAATCTTCAGCTGCTCGTCGCTCTCGGTGTTGTTCACCAGGTAGTGCAGGCCACGCCAGGCGCTTTCCAGCTGCTGGAAGTCGTCGTGATGGATGATCTGGTTGACCTGCGCGGTCAGCTTGGCGTCGATGGCGGCAATGATCTGCTCGATCGAGCCGATGGCATCGTCGGATACCAGGCTGGTCTGCGCCAGGGCCTGCTCGGCCAGCGTGCGCACGGCGCTTTCTACCGCTTCCTTGGCACGTTCGGTCTTGGGCTTGAATTCCTGCAGCAGCAGGTTGGCGAACTCGCTCGGGTCCTGGGTGGCAGCTGCCGGCTGGCCCTGGGCGTCGCGCAATGGATCGTTCATGAGCTGTCTCCTCAGGCCTTGGGCTCGTTGTCGACGGGTTTCGGTGCGCTGGCCAGGGCCTGCAGCAGGGCCGGGTCCTTGATGGCCTTGAGGATGATGTCCTCGGCACCGGTCTTGCCGTCCATGTAGGTCAGCAGGTTGGCCAATTGGGTGCGGGCCTCGAGCAACTGGTTGAGGGCATCGACCTTGCGTGCCACGGCGGCCGGGCTGAAGTCGTCCATGCTCTCGAAGGTGATGTCCAGGCTCAGGTTGCCTTCGCCGGTCAGTTCGTTGGGCACGTTGAAGGCCACGCGTGGCTTCATCGCCTTCAGGCGCGAGTCGAAGTTGTCGACGTCGATTTCCAGGAACTTGCGCTCGGCCACCGCTGGCAGCGGCTCGGCCGGCTTGCCGGCAAGGTCCGACAGCACGCCCATGACGAACGGCAACTGGACTTTCTTCTCGGCGCCGTAGAGCTCGACGTCATATTCGATCTGCACCCGCGGCGCACGGTTGCGCGCGATGAATTTCTGGGAGCTGTCTTTCGCCACGTTGTTCCTCCTGGTCGCCGGTGCGGCGGGGCTGTTTGTTGCGGGCGTCGGTGTTGATGCGGGCCGAGGACGTCAGTTGTCCTCGGGGCCGCGCAGGTTCTCGAATTGCGACCAGCCATCGGGGATCAGGTCGCGCACAATGGTTGCGAAATCGGCATTGACCAGCTTCTTCGCCCGGTGCAGCAGTACCGGCAGCGGGCTGGAGGGTTCGTGGCGTGCGTAGTACTGCAACAGGCGGTCGAGGCTCAGCTGCACGTCTTCGCGGCTGTTGACTTCGCCGGGGCGGGCAGCCGGCCGTGTGTCGGGGGCAGCACCGGCGATCGTCAGCCGGTCGTCATCGCTTTCGGCAGATGGCGCGTTAGCGGCTTCCGGGGCTGGGCCCGCCCCGTCGGGGCAGTAGTCGGCCAGTACCTGCTGCACCTGGCGCAGCGGCTGGCGCAAGGCTGACAAATCGATACCACTGGCCGATCCGACCTGGTCGTTGACCCGGTTCTCGATGGCGTCCACGGCCTCGCGGGCCAGCCGCAACGCCTCTAGGCATTGCTGCAGCTGGTCGGCGTCGGCGTCACGCAGGGCGGCGGCCAGTTCCTCGGCGCTGAGCTGTTCGCTGGCGAAATGCTGCACGCCTGCGGCGTGCAGCGCCGCGCGCAGGGTGACCGGGCCGAAGGCACGTGAGCGCACCAGCACGGCGTCACGCAGCAGCGCGATGTTGGTATCGCAGGTCAGGCCGGCCAGGGCGTTGACCCGTACCGTTGGGTCGTTGTCGTCGGCAGCGTCCAGTTGTGGGTGCAGGTGCAGCCAATACTCGCCGAGCAGGTCGCGGATCAGTTCCAGGCTGGCGGCAAGCCCTGGCAGGCCGTGCAGGGCCAGGTTGGCCTGAAGCAGGAAATGGGTGATGCGAAGGTCCTTGCTGCGTTGCAGCAAGGTCGTGCTTGCCTGCTCGATATCGCGCCACTGCGGTGGCTCTGCAGGCTGCACAGCGTCGCCCATGACGCGCTCGGGGCGGCCCTGGGCGTCACGTTCCAGTTGCAGAAACTCGGCGTCATATTCGAGGTCATCGCCGCAGGGGAAGTCAGCGGAAACAGCGGCGAGCAACGGCGATGCGTTCACCAGAATTCGATCTCCATATCGGCCCTTGGTGAGGGCGTGTTGTGTGTGCGTAGTTGCAAGTGTGAACTGGCGCACAAACTTTCCAAAGAGTGCCTGGGTGATATCATGGTGATATTGTTTTGGCACTTCGAAGTTGCGCATTTATGGTTTATTTATTCGCGAGTGTCAAGGTAAGCTACGCGCCCCCGAGTGCCACCTGTGAATTCGTTGGCAGTTACCGGGCACCGCTCGTCCGGTTCCATTCGGTGAGCCCCGGCGTTGGCTTTGCATAGCCCCGGTATGTTCGGTTGTATGCGCAATGCCCCGTAAATCAAGGGGTTCAGCCATTTTTGAGTGGCTGTGAAAAAATAACTCAAATGGATGGATCGACGTTTTAAATGGATGCATGGAGGCGTGATGGCACTTTGCCTAACTATCACTAGTTACCACAAGATTACTCCCGGCCAATGCTCGGAGATGCGGTTGGAAACCGGTGCCATCACGCTTGGTCGCGCGACGGATAATGACTGGGTACTTCCTGATCCGGAGCGGTTGGTATCGGCCAGGCATTGTGTGATCCAGTTCAAGGATGGGCGATATTATTTGACCGATGACAGTACGAACGGTGTGGAATTAGTTCGCGCCGGTATTCGCTTGCGTCGCGGTAACAGTGAGCAATTGCTGGATGGCGAAGTTATCCGCATTGGCGAATACGAGATACAGGCGCGCATCGACGCGAACCTGCCCGGCGCCCTGGATGGCGAACCCCAGGCGCACAGTTTCGAGGCGCTGATGGCCAACCAGGTGACGGCCCCAGCCGCCCCAGCCCCGGCGATTTCCGGTGCGCCGGCTGCGTTCCTGCAAGGTGCGTCGAACCACGACACGCTGCCTGACCTGTTCGACTTCCTCGGCCCCTCGAGCGTGCCGCCGGTCAGCCAGCCCGACCATGTGCCGGCTCAGCAGCACGACTTCCGCCCGCCAACCCCGCTGGTGGCGCCTGCCCCAGCCGTCGAACCGGCTGCGCCGGGGATGATCCCGGAAGACTGGAACCTTTTCGACTCGGCACCGGCATCGGTACAAACACCGACCCCGGCCCCGACCCCGGCCCCGACAGCGCCCCCTGCGCCAGCCGTTCCGGCAGTATCTGCACAGCCGGCGGCGAGCGCACCGGTCGCAGCACCGGCCGCTGCGCCTGCGCCGGCTGCAAGCAGCGACGCATTGCTGCAGGCGTTCCTGCGCGGCGCTGGTATCGAGCACCTGCGCATCGACGCCGCCGACGCTGCCGCGCAGATGGAAGCCATCGGCCATAGCTACCGCCTGATGGTAGAGGGCCTGATCGATGTGTTGCGTGCACGCAGCAGCCTGAAGGGCGAGTTCCGCATGCAGCAGACCACCATTGCCCCGGTGCAGAACAACCCGCTGAAGTTCGCCCCCAATGCCGACGAGGCGTTGCTGCTGTTGCTGCGTCACGGCAACCAGGCGTTCATGGCGCCGGACCAGGCCGTGCGCGAAAGCTTCGATGATGTGCGCGCTCACCAGTTGGCGGTGATGGCGGGTGTGCAGGCCGCAATCAAGCACTTGCTCGAGTGTTTCCAGCCGGCGCGCCTGGAGCAGCGCCTGGCACCCGCGGCCGGGCTGGCCAAGTTGTTCGGTGGTTCGCGTCAGGCCCACTGCTGGCAGCAGTTCACCGAGCTTTACGGGCAGATCTCCCGTGAGGCCGAAGACGATTTCCAGGAACTGTTCGGCCGCGAATTCAGCCGCGCCTACGAGGCCCACAGCAGCCGTTTGCAACGTAGCTGAGCGCCCCCAGGAAGACCACGGTACGTCAAGAGGACAAGGATGAAAGCAATACGACTGGTCGCAGCCCTGAGCCTGGTGCTGCTGGCTGCCTGTAGCAAGGACTCGCCGGTTGCCCCCGCTGCCGACAGTGCCCCGGACAGCGCAGCCGTGACCCTGTATTTCAGTGCCGCCGAGGGGCTGAACCCCGGCCCTGGCGGCACGCCAGCGCCGGTACGCGTGCGCCTGTACGAGTTGAAGAACAGCGCGGCTTTCGCCCGCGCCGACTACTTCGCCCTGGCCGAGCGCGCCCAGGCCACCCTCGGCGCCGACCTGATCGACCAGGACGAAGTGCTGCTGCAGCCCGGTGGGCAATTGCGCCTGGAACGCCCGCTCGATCCTGCCACTCGCCACATCGGCCTGGTGGTCGGTTACCGCGAAATCGACCAGGCCCAGTGGCGCAGCGTGCTGCCGGTGCCGCCGCGGGATTATCAGATCAGCCTCGATGTGCGTGCCGTGCGCAGCGCCGTGGCCACCTCACAACCTGAACCTGCCCGCTAGGCAATCGGAGTCCCCATGTCCTGGAACAATCGCGTGGTGTGGTCGGAAGGCATGTTCATCACGACCCAGCATTTCCAACAGCATGATCGCTACCTCGAACACTTGGTCGATGCCCGCAGCCGCCCGCTTGGCGTGGCTGCTTGGGGGTTCTCCGAGCTGCTGCTCGACCAGGGCCTGCTTGCCCAGGGCAAGGTGGCGATCCTCAGCGCCCGTGGCCTGCTGCCTGACGGCACGCCGTTCGATATCCCCCGTGACGACCTGCCACCTGCGCCGCTGGAAGTGCCCGACGATCTGCGCGATGGCGTTATCCACCTGGGGCTACCACTCAAGCGGGCGGGGGCTCGCGACACCGTCGACGAGGGCGAAGCCGTCGCTGGCGCCCGTTACATCAGCCGAGTCAGCGAAGTGCGTGACGACAACGCGCCGTTCGAAAACCGTGCTCCGCTGGCCCTTGGCAGCCGCGCCCTGCGCCTGCTGCGCAGCGAGGATGGCCTGAGCGACTACGCCGCCCTTGGCATGCTGCGCATCCGCGAAAAGCGCGCCGATCGCGCGCTGGTAGTGGATGACAGCTACATCCCGCCGGTACTCGATGTGGCAGCCAGCCAACAACTGTCTGGCTTCTGCGGCGAGTTGCTGGGCCTGCTGCACCAGCGTGGCGAAGCGCTGGCAGGCAGGGTGGTCGCCTCGGCCAATGGCGGGGCGTCGGAAATTGCCGACTTCATGCTGCTGCAACTGGTCAACCGTGCCCAGCCGCTGGTCGAACACCTCAACCAGCTGAGCCCGCTGCACCCCGAGCGGTTGTACAGCGAGCTGGTGGCCCTGGCTGGCGAGTTCGCTACCTTCACCCGCGATGGCCGCCGCCCGCACAGCTTCCCGGTCTATCAGCACGACGACCTGGCGGCGACCTTCGCCCCCGTGATGGCAGCCTTGCGCGAGGCCTTGTCGACGCTGATCGACAGCAAGGCGGTGGCCATTCCCATCGTCGAAAAGGCCTATGGCATCCACGTTGGCATGCTTGCCGACCGCAGCCTGCTCGACAGCGCCAGTTTCGTCCTGGTGGTGCGTGCCGACGTGCCCAGCGAGACCCTGCGTAGCCGCTTTGGTCAGCAGAGCAAGATCGGCTCGGTGGAACACATCCGCGATCTGGTCAACCTGCAACTGCCGGGCATCGGCCTGCTGCCGTTGCCGGTGGCGCCCCGGCAGATTCCGTTCCATGCCGGCGCCACCTATTTCGAACTCGACCGGGGCAGCGAGCACTGGAAGCAGTTGCAACACTCCGGTGGCTTTGCCTTCTACGTCGCCGGCGAGTTCCCCGGCCTGAGCCTGGCCTTCTGGGCCATTCGAGGATAACCCGTGATGCACCCGGACGATCCGCAGGCCAACGACCGTACCCAGTTCATGCCGCGCCCTGGTGGCCGTGCTGCGCCGCAACCCGCTGCGCCAGCACCGCAGCTGCCGCCGTTGCAGGTACCGGCCGAGCCCCTGGCACCTGGCCAGGGCAAGGGACTCAACCCGCTCGAGCAGGCTGCCGGCCCGTTGCTGGCCTTGCTTACCCGGCTGCGCAACACCATCGCCCACTCGGCACCGGCCAGCCTGCGAGCGCAGTTGCTGGCCTATCTGCGCCAGTTCGAGACCCGTGCCGAAGCCGCCGGGGTGGTGCGCAACGAGGTGCTGCTGGCGCGCTATGCGCTGTGCACCGCGCTGGACGAAGCGGTGCTCAGCACGCCGTGGGGCAGTGCCAGCGACTGGAGCCGGCAGAGCTTGCTGATCACGGTGCACAACGAGGCCTGGGGCGGTGAGAAGGTGTTCCAGCTGATGGAGCATTGCCTGCAGAGCCCGCGCGAACGGCTCAACCTGCTGGAACTGTTGTACCTGTGCACCAGCCTCGGCTTCGAAGGCCGCTACCGGGTCATGAACGATGGCCGCAGCCAGCTCGAAGCGCTGCGCGAGCGCGCCGCTGCGGCGATTCGCAGCGCCCGTGGCGAGCGTGAGCGTGAACTCTCGCCACACTGGCGTGGGGTGGCCGTCAGCCGTGACCGTCTGGCCCAGTTCGTGCCGCCATGGGTGGGCCTGGCGGTGGCCGTGGCGTTGCTGTTGCTGTTGTTGTTCGGCCTGCGCCTGAAGCTGGCGGCCGATGCCGAGCCGGTGTTCCGAGGTATTCACGCGCTGGGCGAAATCCCGGTACAAGCCATGGACCGCCCGGTGTTGCAGCCCAAGCCAGTGGAGCGCCCGCGCCTGGCCGGGTTCCTCGCCGATGACATCAAGGCTGGCCGGGTCGCCGTAGAAGACGCGGTCGACCGCTCGGTGGTGACCATTCGCGGCGACGAGCTGTTTGCCAGTGCCAGCGCCAGCATCAAGGGCGATTTCCAGCCGTTGATGCTGCGCATCGCCGAGGCAGTGGCCAAGGTCAAGGGCAATGTCCGGGTCACCGGGCACAGCGACAACCAGCGCATCGCGACGCTGCGCTTCCCGTCCAACTGGGCGTTGTCGCAGGCACGCGCCGAAGAGGTCAGGAGCATCCTCGCCGCGCGCACCGGGCAACCCGAGCGCTTCAGCGCCCAAGGGTTGAGCGACACCGAACCACTGGCGTCGAACGACACCGCGCAGGGCCGGGCGAAGAATCGCCGGGTTGAAATCACCGTTCTGGCGGAGGGCGTCGAGTGAAGGCGTTTTTCAGTTTTGTCATTCGCTGGGTAATCCCGCTGCTGGGCCTGATCGCCCTGAGCCTGATCATCTGGTTCGTTGGGCCGTTGCTGGAAATACTGGCGTCGCCCACGCCACGCTGGCTGCTGATTGTCCTGCTGTTCGCCCTGTGGGGCGCTTACCGCGCCTGGCGCATCGTGCAGGCGCGCCAGCAGGCGGCCAAGGTCATGCAAAGCCTGGCGGCCGAGACCGCCCCGGACCCTGCCAGCGTGGCCACCGCAGAAGAACTGTCAGCCCTGCGCCAGCGCATGGACGAAGCCCTGGCCCTGCTGAAGAAGGCCCGCCTGGGCGGTGACGAACGGCGCAACCTCTACGAGTTGCCGTGGTACGTGATCATCGGCCCGCCCGGTTCGGGCAAGACCACCGCGCTGGTCAATTCCGGCCTGCACTTCCCGCTGGCCGCGCAACTGGGCGAGGGCGCCATCCGCGGTGTCGGCGGCACGCGCAACTGCGACTGGTGGTTCACCGACCAGGCGGTGCTGCTCGACACTGCCGGCCGCTACACCACCCAGGACAGCCACGCCCAGGTCGACAAGGCGGCCTGGCTGGGCTTCCTCGACCTGCTCAAGACCCAGCGCTCGCGCCGCCCGATCGACGGTGCGTTCATCGCCATCAGCTTGTCTGACCTGCTGCTGGGCAGCGACGCCGAGCGCGCCGCACACGCTGCGGCGATCCGCGCGCGCATCCAGGAGCTGTACAGCCAGCTGGGCGTGCGCTTCCCCGTCTACCTGATGCTGACCAAGCTCGACCTGGTGCCCGGCTTCATGGAGTTTTTCGACAACCTGGGCAAGGACGAACGCGCCCAGGTGTGGGGCATGACCTTCCCGCTGGATACCCTCGAGCAGGGCGGTGATGGCCCGTTGGCGCAGTTCGACAACGAGTTCGGGCTACTCGAGCAGCGCCTCGGCGAGCGCCTGGTCGAGCGCCTGCAACAGGAACGCGATCCGGCCCGGCGCGACCTGATCTACGGCTTCGTGCAACAGTTCGCCGCCCTGCACGGCAACCTCAAGGGGTTCCTCGATGGCATCTTCAAGCCCAACGCCTTCGAGGCGCGGGCGTTGCTGCGCGGTGTGTATTTCACCAGCGGCACCCAGGAAGGCAGCCCCATCGACCGGCTGATCGGCAGCATGGCCCAGAGCATGGGCCTGGACCGTGCGCACCTGGCCCGCCAGAGCGGTAGCGGGCGCAGCTATTTCATCGAGCGGCTGTTCACTGCCGTGGCTTTCGCCGAGCGTGGCCTGGTCGGCAGCAACCCGAAGGTGGAGCGGCGGCGCCGGTGGATCGCCCGTGGCGCGCTGGCCCTGAGCGTGGCCCTGGTGCTGCTGGTCGGGACCTTGTGGGCCGTCAGTTACCGGGCCAACCAGCAATACATCGCCGAGGTCGACAGCCGCCTCCAGCCGCTGGGCAAAAGCGTGCAAAACCTCAGCCCTGCGCAGCGCAACGTGGTCGACGCGCTGCCGCTGCTCAACGCCGTGCGCCACCTGGCCGACGACCCACCCAGCTGGGCCGAAGGCCTGGGCCTGTACCAGGGCGACATGCTCGAAAGCGAATCGCAGAGCCTGTACCGCAAGCTGCTGATCGCAATCTTCGCCCCACGCCTGGTCACCCGCATCGAGGAACAACTGTATGCCGGGGGGCCATCCGATTACCTCTACGAAGGCCTCAAGGCCTACCTGATGCTGGCCGATGCCGAGCACTACGACCCGGACTTCATCAAGGCCTGGATCACCCTCGACTGGGAACGCCAGTTGCCCCGCGACCTTGCGCCGGATCTGCGTCAGGCCCTGGAGCAGCACTTGGCGGCGCTGTTCGAGAAACGCCCGCCAAATGCACGCCTGGACCAGCGCCTGATCGACGACACCCGTCGCCAGTTGCAGCAACTGCCGGTGGCCCAGCGGGTGTACGACCGGGTCAAGCGCCAGAAGCTGCCAGGCGGGGTCGAGGACTTCCGCGTCAGCGACGCGGCCGGGCGCGATGCAGCCCTGGTGTTTCGCTTCAAGAGCGGCAAGCCGCTGAGCGAGCCGCTGCCGGGGCTGTTCACCGTGCAGGGCTACCGCCAGGCGTTTCTTGCCGCCAGCCTGGCGCAGAGCACCACGCTGGCCGAAGAGCGCTGGGTATTGGGCCGCGCGCCGGGCGAGGCAGGTGATGCCAGGCGCCTGGCCGATGATGTGCAGCAGCTCTATTACCAGGACTACATCCGCCACTGGGATGCCCTGCTCGACGACCTGGACTTCGTGCCGATCACCAGTGTCGGCCAGGCTGCCGATGTGCTGCGGGTGCTGTCCGGGCCCACTTCACCAATGAAGCAGCTGCTGCAGGCGGTAGCCCGGGAAACCAACCTGGCGCAGCCGACCACGCTCGACAAGGTCCAGGACAAGGCCGAACAGGCCGGTGTCGACCAGCTGCGCCAGCGCCTTGGCGGGCTGCTCGGCGACGCACCGCTGCCGGCCGACAGCCCCGCGGCCCGCACGCAGGACCCGGTGACGGCGCACTTCGCCGAGTTGGCCGCGCTGGTCGGCAACGGCGAAGGCCAACCTGCCGCCATCGACGGCTTGCTCACCGACCTCAATGCGCTCTACGTGCAGGTCAGCGCCATGGTCGGCGCCAGCGGCGATGCCCTGCTAGGCGAGGCCAAGAACCAGGCCCAGGCGGCGGCGCAACGGGTTGCCCTGGGCGCGGCGCGCCAGCCCAAGGTGGTGCAGAACCTGGTCAGCTCGGTACTCGGCTCGACCCACGGCGTGGTCATGGGTGGGGTGCGCAACCAGCTCAACGCCGCCTGGGCCAGCGAAGTGCTGAATGTCTACCGCCAGTCGCTCAGTGGCCGCTACCCGATGGCGGCCGGCAGCTCGCGCGATGCCACCCTGGAAGACTTCGGCCAGTTCTTCGGGGTCGGCGGGGTGATGGACAGCTACTTCCGCAAGTACCTGCAGCCCTACGTCAACACCTCCAGCACACCCTGGAGCTGGCAGCCGGGTGCGGCGCAGAAGCTTGGGATCAACAGCAGCGTGCTGTACACCTTCCAGCGCGCGGCGACCATTCGCGATGCCTTCTTCCGCAGCGGCAACGGTCTGCAGCCAGGCGTGCGCTTCGAGCTCAAGCCAGTGGCGATGGACGCCAGCATCACCCAGTTCCTGCTCGACCTCGACGGCCAGCAGGTCAGCTACGATCACGGGCCGAGCCGCCCAGTGGCGTTGCAGTGGCCCAACCCCAACAGCATCGGCGTGGTGCGCCTGTCGATTGCGCCGCCAGCGGCCAGCGGCCGGTCGGGGCTGACCGTGGAAGGCCCGTGGGCGTGGTTCCGCCTGCTCGACCAGTCCGACCTGGTGGCCGGCAGCTCGCCGGAGCGCTTCAACCTGCGCTTGCGCGTGGACGGCGCCAGCGTGTCATACGAGCTGCGTGCCAGCAGCGCCTTCAACCCGTTCCGCAGCCGAGTGGTCAGCGGTTTCAGCCTGCCGGAGCACCTGTGAACGACGTGGGTTTCTACGGAAAACTGGCCTGCCGCGGCGACTTCGTCAGCCGTGGCTTGCCGCAGACCTTCATCCAGCCCTGGGACCAGTGGCTGGCCGCCGGTATCCAGGCCAGCCAGCAGGCGCTTGGCGAGGCCTGGCTGCAAGCCTACCTGGTCAGCCCGTTGTGGCGCTTTGCCCTGGCGCCTGGGGTGTGTGGCCCGGATGCGGTGGTCGGCGTGCTGATGCCGAGCATCGACCGGGTGGGGCGTTACTTTCCGCTCAGTGTGGCGCAGGTGCTGGAGCCCGGGGTGGCGATAGCAGGCGTCGTTGGCGGCGCGGATGAGTGGTTCGAGGGGGTCGAGGCGGCGTTGCTGGGCACACTTGAAGCAGAGGCAACCTTCGAGCATTTCGAGGCGGCCCTGCAGCCTTTTCGTCACGACCAGCCATTGTTGCCAGGGCCACGCGTGACCCTGGGCGGCTTGCAACGGCTGGACGGCACTACCCCGCAGGGCCGGGCCCTGGCCCTGGCCGAATGTGCCTGCGAAGGCATGAGCCTGTGGTGGGGGCAGGGCAGCGAGCGGATCGCGCCAGGCCTGCTGCGTAGCCAGGGCCTGCCGCGCAGCGAGCAGTTCGCCGCGTTTTTGCTGGGCAGCGAGGCGAGGCCGGCATGAGCAGTGTGCACTACAGCGCGGCCAGCTACAGCCATGTAGGCATGGTCCGCAAGATCAACGAAGACGCCTGCCTGGAGCTGACCTGGGATGGCCTGTGGGCCGTTGCCGATGGCATGGGTGGGCATGCCGCCGGCGACTATGTGAGCAGCCTGGCCGTGGACAGCCTGCGCCAGTTGCCGCTCGTCGATGGGCTGGAGGATTTCACCCAGGTCTTGCGCGACACCCTGGCGCGGGTCAACCGCGCCGTGCGCGAGGAAACCTTGCGCCGGGGCGTGGCGATGATGGGCAGCACGGTGGTGGTGCTGGCCGCACGCGGCGACCGCGCCGTAGGCCTGTGGGCCGGGGACAGCCGGCTGTATCGGCTGCGCGATGGCCGCATCGAGCGCCTGTCGCATGACCACAGCTACGTCCAGGAGCTGCAGGACAGCGGCCTGCTCAACGAGGCCGAAGCCCGCGTGCACCCGCGCGGCAACATCGTCACCCGCGCCATCGGCGTCGAGGACCAGCTTGAACTGCAGGCGGTGAGCGTGCAGGTGCAGCCCGGCGACACCTACCTGCTGTGCAGCGACGGCTTGAACAAGACCGCCGAAGACCACGAGATCGCCGACGTGCTCGGCCACGCCGACCCCTACCAGGTGGTCCGCAGCCTGGTACACCTTGGGCTGACCCGTGGCGCCCCTGACAACATCACCGCCGTGGTGGTGAAGGCGAATTGAAGAGCACCCCGAACATGCAGATCCCCGGATTCGACATCGACAGCGAGATTGGCCAGGGCGCCATGGCCAGTGTCTACCTGGCCACCCAGCGCTCGCTGCAGCGCAAGGTGGCGTTGAAGGTGATGGCCGCGAGCCTGGCCGCCGACCCTACCTTCTGCGAGCGCTTCCTGCGCGAAGGGCGCACCCTGGCGCGGCTGTCGCACCCGCACATCGCCACCATCCATGACATCGGCAACGTCGGCGAGCTGTACTACATGGCCATGGAGTACCTGCCCAGCGGCACCCTCAAGGAGCGCATCGCCGCCGGGCTTACGCCCGAGCAGGGCTTGCTGTACGTACGGCAGATCGCCCAGGCGCTGGGGTATGCCCACGACCAGGGGCTGGTGCACCGCGACGTGAAACCGGCCAACATCCTGTTCCGCGCCGACGGCACGGCGGTGCTCTCGGACTTCGGCATCGCCAAGTCGCTGGACGACCGCACCCAGTTCACCCAGGCTGGCTTCGCCGTCGGCACCCCCAGCTACATGAGCCCTGAGCAGGCGCGAGGCATGGACATCGACGGCCGCGCCGACCTGTATGCGCTTGGGGTGGTGCTGTACGAGATCCTTGTCGGCGAGTTGCCCTACCGTGGCACCGATGCGTTGTCGACCGCACTGGCCCACCTGACCGAGCCACTGCCGGAGCTGCCCATCGAGCATGGGCGCTACCAAAGCATCCTGCGCGGGCTGCTGGCCAAGGACCCCGATCAACGCTTCGCCGATGCTGCCGCGTTGCTGGCCGCACTGGATCGCTTGCCTGTCGATGACCAGGACAGCACCGTGATCCGGCCGTTGCCGGTCGCGATGCCGGGCAAGGCTGACCTGGGCGGACTGATGCCGGTATCCATCGAGATCCCGCACGCCGTGGCTGAGCCGGTCGCCAGCCCCGCGCCTGAACCCGAGCCGACCCGGCCGCAACCGAGCGTGCCAGCGAAGGCCAGTACCGGCAAACCGGCCAAAGCCCTGCTGGCCGTGGCCATTGCTGCGGCGCTGGGCCTGGGGGCGACCTGGTTGTGGTGGCCCGCTGATAACGACCAATCGGCTTCGCAGCCACCCCTGGCGCAAGCCGCGAGCGAGCCACAGACGCCAGCTACGCCGCCTCTGGCTGCCAGCGAGGACGGCCGGCCATTGCTGATGCCGGGCAAGAAAACCCTGTTCCAGCGCGTGCTGAGCAAGCCCGAAGCGCAACTGCTGGCCAGGCCCGGTGATAGCGCGGGTGAGCCCCTGCCGGCGTTTTCGGTGTTGTACGTGTACCAGCGCAAGGACATCGACGGCCAGCCATGGCTGGAGGTTGGCGCCTCCAGCAGCGGCCAGCGCGACGGCTGGTTGCCGGCGGCACAAACCAGCGACTGGAAGCAAAGCCTGGTGCTGAAGTTCACCGAGCGTTCCGGCCGTTCACCGGTGATGTTCATGCGCCAGGCCGATGACCTGCAGCAGTTGCTCGATGACACCGGCAAGGCCCGCGCCGACTTGCTCAAGGCGCAGAACGAGCCCGACCAGGTGCCCCAGGTGCTGGCCCTGGAACCGGCCGCCAGCGCGGTGCCGCAGAACCAGTTCTACCTGATGCCGATCTTCGACTACCGCGAGAGCTTTGGCGCCGACGGCCAGCCGGTGCAGTTGCTCAACGTCGCCTCTATCGACCCCGGCAGCAGCGTTCGCAGCCAGGCGGCCACGGCTGCCGGTGCGGCCGTGGCGGCGGACAACCGCTTCCGTACCGGTATCGTCCTGGTGGTCGACACGTCGGTGTCGATGCAACCCTACATCGACCGCGTGCGCCAGGTGGTCAGCGAACTGCAGGCGCAACTGGCCGCGCTGGGCGAGCTGGACAATGTCAGCTTCGGCCTGGTGGGCTTTCGCAACAGCGTCAAGCGCACCCCGGGCCTGGACTACCTGAGCAAGACCCTGGTCAGCCTGGAGGAGGGCCGCGACCCGGCGCGCTTCCTCAAGGCTGCCGCGCAGGTCAAGGCCACCAGCGTCTCCAGCCATTCGTTCAACGAAGATGCCTTTGCCGGCGTGATGCAAGCCGTGGAAGGCATGGACTGGTCGGGCTATGGCGGGCGTATCGTGCTGCTGGTCAGCGATGCCGGTGCCCTGCGCAAGAACGACCCTTACAGCAGCACGCAGATGAACGAGGCCGAGGTGCGCCAGGCTGCGTTGAGCAAGCAGATCAGGATCTACGCCCTGCACCTGCGCACCCCGGCCGGTGTGAAAAACCATGGCGCTGCCGAAAGCCAGTACCGCGTGCTTACCGCCGACAGCAACCCGCAGATCGGTGACCTGTACGTGGGCGTGCCGGGCGGCGATGTGGGCGCCTTTGGCGAGCGCGTGCGCGAGATCGGCTCGACGTTCGCCCAGCTGGTGCACCAGGTGCGTGAACAGCAGCCACAGCCATTGCCCCAGTTGAGCTCGGGCGCGAGCCTGGCGGCGAAGTCCCAGGCGATCGGTTATGCCATGCACATGGACTTCCTCGGCCGTAACGGCGCCAGCCAGGCGCCGCAACTGGTCAGCGCCTGGGCTGCCGACCATGACCTGGCCAACCCGGCGTTACCGAGCCTGCAGGTGTGCGTGATGCTGACCAAGTTGCAGCTCAATGACCTGCAGCAGTCGCTGAAGCTGATTGTCGACGCCGCGCGCAAGACCCGCAGTTCGCCGGGGGATTTCTTCAACGAGATCGCCAGCGCCAGCGCCTACATGAGCCGCGATCCGGGTGCCCTGCGCAAGGGGGCCAACCTGGCCCAGGGCGGGGTGCTGGGCGAATACCTCGAAGGCTTGCCGTACCGCAGCAAGTCCCTGAGCATGACCGAGGACCTGTGGCTGTCGCTGTCGGTGGCCGAACAGGAGGATTTCATCGACGAGCTGGACTCGAAGATCCGCCTGTACGAAACCTTCCACAACGACATGGCCAACTGGGTGCGCTTCGGCAAGGCCGAGCCGGGCGATGCCCTGTACCGTGTCCCGTTGTCGACGCTGCCGTGATGATCAGCCTGCACGGGGTGCGCAAGACGCGCGGGCAGGGCGCCCAGCGCTACAGCCTGCAGGTCGACCAGCTGCAGCTGGCGGCGGGCGCGCGGGTGGCGCTGGTCGGCCCCAGCGGCTGCGGCAAGAGTACCTTGCTCGACCTGTTGGCGCTGGTGCTGGCGCCGGATGCTGCCGAGGGCTTCGTCTTCGCCGGCACCGATGTGGCTGGCCTGTGGCGCCAGCGCCGCCTCGACCAGTTGGCGGCGCTGCGCAGCCGGCAGCTGGGCTACGTGCTGCAGGCTGGCGGATTGCTCGGTTTCCTCGATGTGCGTGGCAATATCCGCCTGCCACGGCAGCTGTTGGGGCTGGGCGAGGACGGCAGCGTCGAACGCCTGGCCGAGGCGCTGGACGTGCATGACCAGCTGGCCAAGAAGCCTGCCGCGTTGTCGCTGGGGCAACGTCAGCGGGTCAGCTGCGCCCGGGCCCTGGCGCATGCGCCGGCCTTGTTGCTGGCCGATGAGCCTACTGCGGCGCTGGACCCGGTGAACGCCGAGCGGGTCATGCAGTTGCTGCTGCGCGAGGCACAGGCGCGCCAGGTGACCTGCGTGCTCGCCACCCATGACGAAGCGCTGGCGCGCCGGGCCGGGTTGAGCGTGCTGCGCATGGCCTGCCGGCGCGATGCCGACGGCGGCGTCACCGCCACTTTGGCGCAGGCGGTCTGATGCGCCCGTGGCTGATCGCCGGCCTGGCCTGGCAGGACTACCGCAACGATGCGCGGCTGTCGGCGTGCAGCGTGCTGGCGCTGGTCGCGGTGATCGCGCCCTTGCTGGTGCTGTTCGGGCTCAAGTTCGGCCTGGTCGGCAGCCTGACCGAGCGCCTGCAACGCGACCCGGCGGTGCGCGAGATCGTGCCGCTGGGCGGTGGTCGGTTCCGCGCCGATTTCATCCATGAGCTGGCGCAGCGACCGGACGTTGCCTTCGCCATCGCCCGTACCCGGCAGATCGCCGCTACCGCCGAGCTGTTGCTGCCGGCACGCGGGCGTGCGGTGACGGCCGAGATGCTGCCGACTGCTGCCGGCGACCCGTTGTTGCAACAGGTGGCGCCGCCGCAGGGGCTGCAGCAGGTGGTATTGAGCTTTACCGCCGCCGAAAAGCTCGGTGCCGCGGCCGGTGATGAACTGCAGGCCAGCTTCAGCCGGCAGCAGGCCGGGCACCTGCAATGGCGCCAGACCCGCCTGCAGGTGGCTGCGGTGCTGCCGCTGGCGGCGTTCGAACGCGATGGCCTGTTCGCCTCCCTGGCCCTGCTCGAGGCGGTCGAAGACTACCGCGACGGGCGCGGCGTGCCAGCACTGGGCTGGCCGGGCAATGCCGCAGGCAGCGATGCCCGGCGGGTGTACCCGGCGTTTCGCCTGTATGCCAAGGAGCTGGCCGATGTCGAGCCGCTGCGCGCCTATTTCGCCGAACGCAAGTGGCTGGTGTCGACCCAGGCGGCGCAGATCGCCCAGGTGCAGGCGCTCAGCCGCAACCTCGACCTGGTGTTCTGGATCATCACCAGCCTGGCCGTGGCCGGTGCCGTGGCCGCCGTCGCCGCTGGCGCGGTCGCGGCGGTACAGCGCAAGCAGCGTGAGCTGGCGGTGCTGCGCCTGCTGGGGTTCGGCACGGCCGCGCTGCTGCTGTTCGTGGTGCTGCAGGCGCTGTACAGCGGCGTACTGGCGGCCGCAGTTGCCGGCGGCCTGTACCTGCTGGCCGAGCAGGGCCTCAACCGGATCTTCACGCAGGTGCCTGGCGAATACGCCAGCCATCTGTTGCCAATGCATTACTTCGTTGCGTTGTCCGCGGTGCTGCTGGCCAGCACAGCCGCTGCTGCCCTGGGTGGCTGGCGGGTGACGCGCATCGACGCCAGTCAAGGAATCCGTGATGTCTGAATATCGCCTCGGGGCTACGGCTCTGCTTCTGACAACGCTGGGCCTGGCGGCCTGTTCGCCGGGCGCCGACGAGCCGCCTGCCAAGCCGGTCAACGCCGCTGCCGCCAGCGCCCCGGCACAGGCGGTCGACACCAGCAAGCTGGACAACCCCAAGCCCTTGCCGGGCGACGTCAGCCTGCCGCTGCCGTGCGGCGGCGAGCTGGTGCTGCGCAGCGTCTACGTGCTGGCCCAGGGCAGCCTGGACGACCGCGAGGTCAACCTCGGCTACCCGTTCAGCGAGGGCGAGGCCGGCTACCAGCAGTCGTTCATTTCCGGTTATCGGCGTGACTTCATCAATGGCCAGTTCAGCCTTCAGGACCTTTCTGCCGATTGGCAGAAGGCCGTCGCCCCCAGCTTGCCCAAGCTCGACCAGGCAGGCCCGCTCAAGCCGATGATGTATTTCATTGGCAAGTACGAGGTCACCGCCCGGCAGTATGCCCAAGTGATGGCTCAGGCCCAGTCGCTGGCCAGCGGCGAGCCGGCGCCGGCCTGCCAGCCCGATACCACGGCGGCGGGGCGTCTGCCCAAAGTCAAGCTGTCGCGCTTCGAAGCCGAGCGCTTTGCCGCGGTCTATAGCGCCTGGTTGCTCAAGTATCACCGCGACCTGCTGCCGGTCAGTGGCCGGGGCAGCAAGGCCGAGGACGGCGGGGTCGGTTTTGTGCGCCTGCCCACCGAAGTGGAGTGGGAGTTCGCTGCCCGTGGCGGTTCTGCAGTGAGCCGCCAGGAACTGGAAGGGCGCCTGTTCCCGCGCAAGGTCCAGGGTAGTGACAGCGACGGGCCGCTCGGCGACTGGGCGGTATTCAACCAGGTGGCGGGCGGCACCGGGCAGGCCGCACGGCTGATGCCGATCGGTACCCGGCTGCCGAACCCGCTGGGGCTGTTCGATGTGATCGGCAATGCTGCCGAAATGGTTCAGGAGTCGTTCCAGCTGGTACATGCCGGCCGCTTGCAAGGCGCCTATGGCGGCTTCGTGGTCAAGGGTGGCAACTACCTGGAAGGCGAGGGCACGCTGTTCACCGGCATGCGCCGCGAGTACCCGCTGTTCGGCGCTGACGGTACCGAGCAGCGCAACGAGACCACGGGCTTCCGGGTGGCCATCGGCGCCCTGTCGGCGCCCCGTTCGCGTTACCAGGAGCTGTTCGAGCAGTGGCAGAAGGTAGGGCGCCTGGCCAGCCTGACCGACGACATCGATGCCGCGCAGGATCCGACCAAGCGCCTGGACAGCATCATCGCCGCCACCGCCGACCCGCGCCAGCAGGCCGAGCTGGGGCTGGTCAACGAAGAGCTCAAGCGCAGCGTTTCGCTGATCGGCCGCCAGCGCGAAGAGGCTGCCGGCAACCTGATCCAGTCCGCCGCGCTGGTGGCCGAGACCATCAACAACTACAACATCCGCCTGACCAACCTGCGCACCACCCAGGCCGAGGCCAAGGCGCGTGGTGACCAGACCACCGTGCGCATGTACGCCGCAGCCATCACCAACGGCCGCGCCGCGCTCGATGGCGCCGTGGCGATCTACATCGACAACCTGGCCAGTGGTACGCGCTACACCGATGCGGTGATCCAGGCGCAGTTCCAGCGGGTCAAGGAAGAACTCAACCGCAAGCCGGTCCTGGGCAAGAGCCTGGTGAGCCGCGCGACCCTGTTCGTTCGCCACGTTGGGGAGTACCGCCAGAACCAGCGGGCCGACCCGGCGACGATCCTCAAGGAGCTCCTGGCATCGGCCGCCGCGCGGCCCTCGTAGTGGCTTCTGCCTGACCAACCGCGGGGTGGCATGAAGCCCCCCGTTTTAACCACCCACGTGAGAAAGTGACATGTTCAAGACCATCTTCACGGCTACCCATGCCCGTTCCGCCCTGCTGATTGCCGCCGGTTTCAGCACTGTCCTGCTGGCGGGCTGCTCCAGCTCTCCGGTGTCCAAGGTTGGTGCCACGACCAAGGTCGAGTACTACCCGAGCTGCTACCAGCCCGTGCAGCACCTGCGTTCCACCGACGGTGACATGACCCGCTCGGTTGCTACAGGCGCCGTCATCGGGGCCCTCGGCGGTGCCCTGACCGGCGCCCTGGTCGATGGCGACAACCGTGGCCGCAACGCTGCCATCGGTGCGGCGGGTGGTGCCCTGGTGGGCGGTGCGGCCGGTTACTACACCGAGCGCCAGAAGCAGATCAGCGACGACAAGCAGCGCATTGCCTCTTACGCCACCGACATCGACAAGAGCGCCGCCGACCTGGACCGCACCACGGCCTATGCCAAGGCTTCGCAAAGCTGCTACCAGCGTGAGTTCACCAGCCTGATCGAAGGCCGCAAGGCCAACCGCATCAACGACACCGAAGGGCGCAAGCGCCTGGCCGAGATCGTCTCGGGCCTGCAGGAGTCGAACAAGCTGCTGGCTACCGTCAATGGCCGCGTTGCGGAAAACCTCGACAACTACACCCAGGCCTACGAGCAGGACCTCAAGCAGGTTGGCGTGGCCCGTACCGACGTAGCGACCGTGGCTGAACCGCCGAAGGCCACCACCGGCAAGAAGAAGACCCAGGCCGTCAAGGTGAACACGAACGTGCCGCAAGAGGCGGTCGCCACCGAGAAGACCCTGCAGAAGGCCACTACCAAGAAAGCCGAGGCCCAGCAGGTGGCCAATGCTGGCGTCGACCAGGTCAACAAGATGTGCCGCAGCCCCGACATGGGTGACTGGGCGCCGGTGCCTTGCCCGAACGTGTAACCCACGCTCCGTTGCGCTTGCGCCGGTGCACGTGCTGCTCTCGGCAGGTCGCCTGACCTGCACGGGGCATGCGTGGGCCGGCGCAGCGGCTTTTCGAAACAAGGAGAGTTGTCGTGACCGATCTGATGTCCGGCGTCCTGGGCGGCTACCAGCAGCAAATGGCCCGTCAACGGCTGCTGTTGACTGTCGACCAACAGAAGCTGTTCAGGGCTATCGATGCCGACCCGGGTATCGTTGGTGCTGGTGTTGTCTATATCGATGCCCAGTACAACGTGATTGTCCTGCGCGAATTCAAGCCTATCTGCAGCATTGCGCCCAAGCGTGTGATTCTGCAGGAGGCACCCCCATACAAGTCGCCTGAACAGTTCATGACCCAGCTGCAAACCGGCGCGCGTGAGCGCAAGGTGATGGCAGAGGCCGTGAACGCCAGTTTGGGTTGCCTTTCCGCCTATCTTGGCTGGGTCGTCATGTTCAGCGGCACCATTGCTGTACCCTTCACTGGCGGCGCCAGCATGGTGTTGACGGCGGTCGGTTATGCCGCCGCAGCTGCGGGTACCGGGCAGTGCATGATGGGCGGGTACCGGGTATTCAACGAAGTGTTCGACCCTGGGCAGAACGACTGGCTCGACAGTAATGACACGGTCCAGACAGTGATGAGCATACTCGACGGCGTAGCGCTGGCAGGTGTGGGTGCATCGAGCCTGAACACCGTGCGTTTCCTGCAGGCTCGCAAAGCGGCGACCGGCAAGGGCTGGAGAGAGCTGTTCCATAGTCTGTCCCGGCAGCAACGCAAGGCCTTGGCCGAGGAACTGCTGCTCATCAAGCATCCGTCGCTCACCGCCAAGCAGCTCAAGCTGAAGCAGGCGGCGGGTACCGCGATCAAGCGTTTCACCCCTACCGAAATTCAGCACGCCACGCGTACCCTGATCAAGGACTCGATAGGCGGCCTATCGGGTTTTGCCAGCAGTAGCTTTGTGCAGTCGGTTGCCGTGGGGCTTTACGAGGAAGTTGACGAATGACCCAGGGCCAGGAACTGAAGGCATTTCTTTCCCGCTACTTCGGCGTGTTCATCGCCGAGTTCATGCTGTCCTGCTTTGCCATTGGCGGCTGTGTTTCACTGGTGTTCTCCACCTGGCTGCGCAGCCCGGACCGATCGCTGTCGGTGCTGGTCCTGGCGCTGGCAGGGGCGCTGAGCGTCGCCTCGCATATCGCCATGGTGCGGGGTTATGCCTGGGGCGTGCGCGGGCTGGTCGGCCTGAACGGGCTGGCCGTGCTGGCCGCGTTGCCCAGCTACGCTTACCGGCCGCACATGGGCGGCTACGTCTCGGTATTGCTGTTCGGGCTGCTGGCCTTGCTGGTGATCAATAGCCAGCGCTACCGGGAAATGCGCGTGCGCCTGGTGGGCTACCGAGAAACGCGCAGGGCCAACCACCAGGCGGCGAAAGCTGGCAAATGATGGCTTGGCTGATGTAACGAGGCTTCTGGATGAATTTGCGCCGAATGCGTAGCGGGTTCGCTGCTTTGCTGTTGCCCTTGCTCGTTGCCTGCAACGGGCACAAGGTCGAACGCGTCGTGGTTTATGAGAACAACGTCCATCACTGGCGCATCGAGCATGTGGTGGAGCAGAACTGGCCGGTGGGGCCTCGACAGTACTATGAGGTGTTTCTCAAGGACCGCTTGCTGATCCTGCCTGCCAGTGTTTTCAATGACGAGCGCGACATTCGCGAATTCGTTGCTGCGGGCGGTTTCGACATCAGCAACTGGCGCAATGACACGATCATCGTGGCGTTCGAGAACGTGCAAAAGCGCGAAGGCGGCAACGAGCATTTTGTCCGCACGCTGATGATCACCCCGGAGTACAAGGAAGGGGAGGTGATACTGACGGATATGGCGAACCATCTGCAGATCGTGGTGCAGCGGGTGGAGCCGGCTGATGAGGGGAAATAGCCTTTGGGCTGCCTGAACAGTAACTAGCTGCGCATGGCACCGGCTCAAACCGCTCCCAGAGGGCACCCCGGTTACAAAGCCCGATATTGAATCCTGAACGCCAGGCTCATCATTTGCCCACGCTGCAACAACCGCAACCCCGGCCGCCCCGGCAGGTGATGCGCATTGACCGGGTGGCTAACCGGCTCAAAGCAGAAAAAACCCTGCCCCTGAGGGCAGAACAGCAAGAAGTGCTCAGCCCCGCTGGCGCTACATGCCAACCGATACCCGGCTCCCGGCTGTTCGATCACACACGTCCCCGGCCAGCCACTGAAGGCGTGATCAACCACCGTTTCGGGCAGGCTGGCCAGCGTTGCAAAACTCCACTGTTCAGGTACTTCGGCCTGGTACGACGGCAAGCGCCCATCCTCGGCCAGCCAGACCTTGCGTGCCGCTGCATACAGCCTGGTATCGGGATAGCGTGGAAAGTAAGGGTGCAGCCCCAGCCCATACCAGTTAGCCGATTCCTCCAGGTGCGTTACATGCAGGCCCAGGTTCAGGCAACCCTCTTGCAAATGCACATCCAGGGTGGCGTGGTAGGCAAACGGTACGGAACTGTCCAGCGTCAGTCGCGCACGCCGTTCACTGTAGTGCACCACCTGCCAGGCCTGCTGCCAGGCGCTGCCATGAATCGGGTAAGGGTCATGCGCGGTATTTGGCGCCAGAGCCTGCCAACCCTCGGGCCGGGCAAAGCCGCCTTCGGCGATACGGTTGGACCACGGCGCCAGCGGGTAGCAGGCTAGCCGTCGCGGCGTACCGCTGGCCAGCGCGTCGTGGTCGGAATGACGCAGCAGAGCCTGCCCGGTCGCCTTGACCTGCCAGTTGACCAGGCTGGCGCCCAGTTCCGGGGCCAGGCTCAGGCGGGTCAGGCGGTCCTGCAGGTGCAGTTCGGTCACAGCCATTCAAGGCTCCTTTGAAAAAGCGTCAGGCGGGGCGCCGGTAAGTGAGCAGCACGATGCCGCACACCACCACGGCACCGCCGAGCAGTTGCAGGGTACCCAGCTGCTGGCCGAGCAGGGCCCAGCCAAGCAGCAAGGTCGCGACAGGTTCGACGTTCATGACCGGCGCGTTCTGTGCCATGTTCAGCCGCGGCACGCAGACAAACAGCAAGGTGAAGGCCAGGCCATACAGCACCACCAGGCTCGCCAGCGCCGCCCAGCCGCTGCTGCTGCCCGGCAGCGACAAGCCGGACGGCATTACGCCGCTTGCGCCTGCGACCAGCATGCTGGAAAACACGATCAGCAGCGTCAGCAGGCTGCGCACCGGGCCGCGCACGGCGGCCAGCTTGTGGTCGGTGATCCACAAGGCGCAGGCAAAGGCACAGGCGGCGCCGAAGGCCAGGCCGACACCCAGCGCCCAGTGCGGGTTGGCATCGCTGCTGTCGGCCAGGCGTGCCGGCACGTCCAGCGCCAGTACCAGGCCGCACAGGATCAGGCCCATGAACAGCACGGTGCGGCCAGTGGGGCGTGCTCCACCCAGCGCCCAGGTGAGCAGTGCCAGCAGCATCGGGAAGGTGTTGCCCACCAGCAGCGCCAGGGCCACCGGAATGCGCGCCACCGCCGAGTACAGGCACAGGCTCTGGGTGGCGATCAGCAGGCCGAGCAACAACTGCCAGCGGCGAGTGCCGGCGGGCAGGGCCAGGGCCTGGCGTTGCCATAGCAGCAGGCTGGCCAGGACCAGAAACGTGATGCCCGAGCGGCAGAGGATGGCCAGCAACACGCCGGTGCCGTCATCGAAGGCGATCCGTGCGGCGATGTGGTTACCGGCGAAGGAGCAGGCCAGCAAAGCCAGCAGGGCGATGGCCAGCTTGCGTGGGAACAGGGGGATAGCAGAGGAGGGGACAGCCATGTGCAGGATCCGTTTGCAGATAGATTTTCCAGCCGCATCACGGTCGTTGTAGGAGCGGCCTTGTGTCGCGATGGGCCGCAAAGCGGCCCCAGCACTATCAGCATCAACGCCGAAATCCTGGGGCCGCTTTGCGGCCCATCGCGACACAAGGCCGCTCCTACAGGGACCGCAAGTGCAGTTACAGCACCACGCTAGGCAGCCACAGCGAGATGGCCGGGATGTAGGTTACCGCCATCAACACCAGGAACAGCGCCAGGTAGAACGGCAGCATCGCCTTCACCGTCGATTCGATGCTCACCTTGCCAATTGCCGAGCCGACGAACAACACAGCCCCCACCGGCGGCGTTACCAGCCCGATCCCCAGGTTCACCAGCATGATCATGCCAAAGTGCACCGGGTCCACGCCGATACCGGTTATCACCGGTAGCAGGATCGGCGTAAGAATCAAGATCAGCGGTGCCATGTCCATGACCGTGCCCAGCAGCAATAGCATGAAGTTGATGCACATCAGGATCACATAGCGGTTGTCCGACAGGGTCAGAAACGCCGTGGTGATCTTCGACGGAATCTGCATCAGCGTCATCACGTAGCCAAAGCTTGCAGCGAAGCCGATCAGGATCATCACGATCGAGATGGTGCGTACCGTGCGGTGCATCAGCTTGGGCAGGTCGCGCCACTTGTAGTCGCGGTAGACGAACATGGTCACGAAGAACGACCACACCACCGCCACGGCTGCCGATTCGGTCGCGGTGAACACCCCGCTGAGGATGCCACCGAGGATGATGACCATGGCCATCAGCCCCCACAGTGCTTCACCGGCGATCTTCAGCGCCTGGCGCATCGGGATCACTTCGCCCTTGGGGTAATTGCGCTTCTTGGCGAACAGCAGGCACAGGCCCATCATCACTGCGCTTAGCAGCAAACCGGGCATCACCCCGGCCATGAACAGCGAGGCAATCGATACCGTGCCGCCTGCCGCCAGCGAGTACAGCACCGAGTTGTGGCTGGGCGGGGTCAGCAGCGCCTGTACCGAGCCGCTGACGGTCACTGCGGTGGAAAACTCGCGCGGGTATCCCCTGCGCTCCATCTCCGGGATCAGTACCGAACCCACCGACGCGGTGTCGGCTACCGACGAGCCGGAAATCGCCCCGAAGAAGGTCGAGGCCATGATGTTGACCAGCGACAGCCCGCCGCGCACGAAGCCCACCAGCACACCGGCAAACGCCACCAACCGGCGTGACATGCCGCCTTCGGCCATGATCGCGCCGGCCAGGACGAAGAACGGAATCGCCAGCAGCGAGAACTTGTTAACCCCACTGGCCACCTGGATCATCATCGCCTGCAGTGGGATGTCGATCCACCAGGCTCCGATCAGCGCCGACAGGCCCAAGGCGTAGGCCACCGGCATGCCCAGCAGGATGAGAGCGATGAAACTGCCCAACAGAATGAACGCATCCATTTATGCCGCCCCCTCGTTTTCTTCCAGCTGGTCGAAGCGCACCACCTTGCGATGGCTCTGGTCGCCCAGCAGCAGTTTCTCCAGCACGAACACCAACGTCAGCACGCCGCCGACCGGGATCGGCGCGTAGGTCATGCCCACCCGCACCCCCGGCAACGACGCCAGAAACTGGTTCCAGGTGGTGATGCACAGCTTGCTGCCGTAATAGGTCATGAACACGCACACCAGGATCATCAGCAGTTGCACCAGCAGCGCCACCAGTTGGCGCTGCTGCGCTGGCAGGCGGTCGGTGATCATCGCCACCGCCATATGCGCCCCGGCACGGTAACTGGCCGCTGCGCCGACGAAGGTGAACACCACCATCAGCAAGATCGCCACGGGTTCCGGCCAACTGGCGCCAGTGCCGAGCACGTAGCGGGCGAAGATGCCCCAGGGAATGATCAGCGACATGGTCAGGATCGACAGGCCGGCAACCCAGATACAGGCGCGGTACAGCGTGTCGTTGGCACGTAGAAAGAGGTTTTTCATCGGCATCACCAAAGCGGCAGGGCGGCGGGCGCCGCACTGCCGGGGTCGTTCAGGAAGGGGCCGCGATTACTGGACGGCGTCGATACGTTTCATCAGGTCGGCGTACTGCGCACCGTATTTTTCGCGGACCGAAGCGGTAGCTTCGTAGAACGGCTTCTTGTCGACGGTGATGAACTCGACACCGGCGGCCTTGAGCTTCTCTTCGCTGGCGGCGGACTTGGCGTCCCACAGCGCGCGCTCCTCCATCTGCGCCTCACGCGCGACCTTCTTCACCAGCACCTGCTGCTCGGGGGTGAGCTTGTTCCAGGTGGTCTTGGACATCACCACCGGCTCCGGCAGGATCAGGTGGCCGGTCAGGGTGTAGTACTTGGCGCTCTGGAAGTGGTTGTGCTCGAGCAGGGTTGGCGGGTTGTTTTCGGCGCCGTCGATCACCCCGGTCTGCAGGGCGCTGAAGATTTCCCCGGTGTCCATGGCGATGCCATTGCCGCCCATGGCGTTCATCATGTCGATGAACAGCGGGTTGCCCTGCACGCGAATCTTCATGCCCTTGAGGTCTTCCAGGCTGCGCACCGGCTTCTTGGTGTAGATGCTGCGCGAGCCACCATCCATCCAGGCCAGGGCCACCAGGTTGAAGTCGGAGTTGGTGATCTTGTCGAGGATCTCCTGGCCTATCTCGCCGTCGATGATCTTGCGCATGTGGTCATGGTCGCGGAACACGAACGGCATGTTGAACACGTTCACATCCGGTACCACCGGGCCGACGATACCCAGGCTGACGCGGGTCATCTGCACGGCGCCGACCTGCGCCTGTTCGATCACTTCCTTTTCCGAGCCCAGCACGCCGCCCGCGAACATCTTGAAGGTGATATCGCCATTACTGGCTTCTTCGAGCTTTTTACCCATGTTCTGCTCGGCGACCACGGTCGGGTAGCCGGCGGGGTGGATTTCGGCGAACTTGATGTCCAGGGCCGAGGCGGGCATGGCCACGCTGAAGGCGAACGGGAGAACGGCAAGAAGCAGCTTGCGTTTGAAGGTCATGATGAAACTCCGTGGTTTTTATTATCCGGTTTCGAGCGTGCAAGTGTGGTGGTGGATGGGGGCTTAGCCCCGGTAGACAGGTTCCTCCAGGCCCTTGGTGCCAGGGTTGAGGGCAAATACCCCGCCAGCCAGTGGCTGGTCGCCGAGGTCGATGCCCGAGGGGCGGATCGAGGTGACGTACAGGGTGTCGAGGCAGGCGCCGCCGAAGGCACACATCGCCGGCTTTTTCACCGGCACGCTGAGCGAGCGGTCGAGTCGGCCATCGGGGGTGAAACGGTGGATCCGCCCGGCGTCGTTGCCGCAGACCCAGTAGCAGCCATCCTGGTCCATGGCCGCGCCGTCGGGGCGGCCGGGGTGGCTGCGCATGTCGACGAACAGCCGCTGGTTGTGCGGGGTGCCACTGTCGATGTCATAGTCGAACGTCCAGACCTTTTGCACATCGGGGTGTGAATCGGACAGATACATGCGCTTGCCGTCGGGGCTGAAGGCGAGGCCGTTGGGCACGATCATGCCGCCCTGCTGCAGATGCAGCCGACCTTCGCCGTCATGCCGGTACAGCGCGCCGACATGCGCGCCTTGCTGCATGTCCAGCAACATGGTGCCGGCCCAGAAGCGGCCCTGGCGGTCGCAGCGGCCATCGTTGAAGCGCATGCCAGCCTGGGCATGCTCCACGCTGCTGAGCAAACGGCTATCCAGGCTGCCATCTGCTTTGGCCTGCAGCTGGAAGATGCCACTTTCCATACCCGCCACCCAGCCGTCACCGCTGCGGGCGATGCAGGCTAGCATCTCGTCGCCTTGCCAGACCCGGTGGGTGCCATCGGCCGCCTGCCAGCGGTGCAGCTGGCGGGCGGGAATGTCGACCCAGTACAGGGCCTGTTCGCTTGGGTGCCAGACGGGGCTTTCGCCGGTGCTGTTGCGGGCGTCGACAATCAGTTCGCAGTTCATGGCCGTGCCTCCCCCCAAGGTCAGTTGAACGGGCCGGCCACGGCGAAGGCACCGCCCTGATAGACCATGCTCGGGTCGTCGGCAGCGAGCGCCGGCTGGGCTTCCACGGCGGCGCGGAAGGGTTCGGAGCTGTCCTTTGGCACGTAGCCCAGGTGCTCGGCATGGCGGTTGTCCCACCACACGGTGCGGTTGTCGGAGGCGCCGTAGACGATGGTGTGGCCAACGTCGGGCGTGAACAGCCCGCGCTCGATCAGTTGCACCAGGTCGTCATAGCTCAGCCAGGTGCAAAGCATCCGCCGGTTCTGTGGTTGCGGGAACGACGAGCCAATGCGGATGCTGACGGTCTCGATGCCGTAGCGGTCGAAGTAGAAGCTGGCAACATCCTCGCCGTAGCACTTGGACAGCCCGTAATAGCTGTCCGGGCGGCGTGGTGAATGGGCGTCGATGCGCTCATCCTGGCGGTAGAAACCGATGGTGTGGTTGGAACTGGCGAAGATGATGCGTTTCACGCCATGCTTGCGTGCTGCCTCGTAGATGTGGAACACGCCGCAGATGTTAGGGCCGAGGATCTCTTCGAAGGAGTGCTCGGTGGACACGCCGCCGAAATGGATGATGGCGTCCACGCCTTCGACCAAGGCATGTACTGCAGCCTTGTCGGCCAGGTCGCAGGTGATGACCTCTTCATGCGGACCTGCGGCAGGTGCCATGGGGCTGATGTCAGAAAGGCGCAGGACTTCGGCGTAGCCTTGCAGGCGTTCGCGAAGGACCTTGCCCAGGCCGCCTGCGGCTCCAGTGAGCAGCAGGCGATTGAGGGGAGTAGTGGTCATGGCCAGCTCTTGTTGTAAGTTGTTGTAGGTTGTCGTATGACTGCGGTGAATATTGGCGGTGGTTCTGGTGGTTGTCAATGAGGCATGCACAGCCCTCGACGGGTTACGCGGTCTCTTGTGGGAGCGGGCGCGCCCGCGAACACCGGCGTAGCCGGTGCCATGCACCGAGTTGCCGGCTTCGCGGGCATGCCCGCTCCCACAGGGATCGCGTTCGCCTCGCCCTTGGTTACAGCAACGACAACGGATAGTTGAAGATCAACCGGTTCTCATCAAACTCGTTATTGCTGTAATCCCGACGAATCGAGGAATTGCGCCATTTCACACTCAAATCCTTGAACGCCCCGCTCTGGATCACATACGCCAGTTCCGTCTCACGCACCCACTCCTTGCCATCAGTCACCACCCCGCTGTGCACATCGCGCCCGCTGATATAGCGGTTCATCAAGGTCAGCCCCGGCACCCCGACGGTGACGAAGTTGAAGTCATGGCGCAGCTGCCACGAGCGCTCGTTGGCGTTGTCGAAGCTGGAGTTGTAACTGTCGTTGGCCAGGGTGCCGCCACTGGTGCCGTTGACCCGCATCCAGGTATCGCCATCGACTTTCTGCAGCCCGACCCAGAAGGTGCTGCCACCGTACTTGGCCGAGAACATTCCCGAGTAAGTCTTGTTGTCCAGCTCGCCAGCGCGTCTGGCGCCATCGTCATCGCCATTGAAGTAGCCCAGGTTGGCGCCCAGGGTCCAGTCACCCACCGGTTGACTGTGGCTCAGTTGCAGGTACTGCTGCTGGTACACATCCTTCAGCGCTGCATTCCACAGCCCGACCAGGGTGCGGTCCTGATTGAACTTGTACTCGCCACCAACAAAGTTGAAGCGGTCCGACACGCCACCGCCGTAGCTCATGTCGTCCATGCTGGCGTCGTTGCGCGGGCTGTTGCCGCGGAACTGCCCGCCATACAAGGTCAGCCCGGCAATCTCGTTGGACGTGACCTGCCCGCCACGGAACGTCTGTGGCAACGAACGCCCGTCGTCCGAGCGCAGAATCGGAAGCACCGGCATCCACTCACCGATCTTCAGTTCTGTTCTGGAGATGCGTGCCTTGCCCGCCACTGCCAGGCGCCCATAGTCATCGGCCGGCTTGCCATCGTCATGGCGCGGCAACAACGCCGTGCCGTAGGTACCGCCACCGCCATCCAGCTTGACCGACCACAGCCCCAGCACATCCACGCCGAAGCCGATCGGCCCCTCGGTGAACCCCGAACGGGCGTCGAGGATGAAGCTTTGCGTCCATTCCTCGGCCTTGCTTTGCGGGTTGCTCGGGTTGGTGAAGTTGCGGTTGATGTAGAAGTTGCGCAGGCCGAGGGTGGCCTTGCTGTCCTCGACAAAACCCGCCGCCAGGCTGGTACCTGGCAAGCCGGCGATAACCCCGGCGCCAAGCAGCGCGAAGGGCAAGGTATGGCAGATCTTCATTATTGTTATGCTCCCGAAGGGTATGGCAGCCCGTCCACCGGGCACGCGCAAGCGGCCTGCGGCAGGGGCGGGTAAGTAACGGGCCGGTCAGGGCCAGGGGTGAATGCGCAGTAACCGGGCGCTAGGTACTCGAGGGGGTACGCCAGCAGACCGTGGGAAGAGACAGATGTGGGTGCAGCGGGATGAGTGTCGACATAGGTTCGTCCACTGATTGTTGTTTTTGTTATGTGTTGTCGTACAACTGTGGGCGATTATTAGCAAGGGTGAGAGGGGCTGTCAACGCATAATGGCCTAGTGATTAAAGGCAAGATCCCCGTAAATTAACGCGTAGAGGCTCTATCGCGCACTCTGTAAAGAGATACGATGACGACTGCTTTGCAGGTAAACAAATCAACCCTACCTGACAGTGGACCGCGCTGCTCCCCTGCGCTATCTTCAAATCAGGCCTCGCCCTCGACCACGTAGACTGGCATGTCCAGTCCCGGCATCCTCGTTGATGCCGTACCCCCTTGTCGGCGTGGGCGGGGCCCCTTTTTTATGGCGCGCCTGACCGGATGAGATCGAGCGCTCCCTGGCCCCCGCTGTTTTACTAACCCCTTGAAAAAGCGCCCATTGCGCTTTTTTCGTTCAAGGCCCTGGCGGATTCTTGCCGGCAACTGCCACACAAATTCCCAGTGATACGCGATCCCGTGTAGGAGCGGCCTTGCGTCGCGAAAGGGCCGCAAAGCGGCCCCGGCGATGGCACAGGCTATGGAGTTTTTGCGCAGCTATTGCCACTGCTGGCGCAAATATCGCTATTGCAGAGCCACCAATACCAGTGCATTGTAATGACAAACGTCTTTACCTGAGGGCGAAGCCATGGCTTCCATCAACATCCGCGTCGACGACGATCTCAAAGCCCGCGCCTACAAGGAGCTTGAGCGCTTGGGCGTAACGCCCTCCGAGCTCATGCGGCAGGCGCTTCAATATGTAGCCGAGCGGGGAAAGCTACCCTTCCGGCCGGTCCTGATGACCGAGGAAGATGAAGACCTCATCGCCACCGTACAAGAGCGGCTTGCTTCTCCGCAGCGCGTGAGGGTGCAGCTGGATGACCTATAGCCTCGACTTCGATTCCCGTGCATTGAAGGAGTGGAAGAAGCTGGGCGATACCGTGCGTCAGCAGTTCAAAAAGAAACTGGCGGAGGTTCTGCTGAATCCTCGGGTTGAAGCCAATCGCCTTCACTCGCTACCAGACTGCCTTTAAGGAAATCGCCTAGGTATTTGGACTGCGCTTGCGAGCAAGGCACTCAATTCCCAAGCGAGACGCAGACTCTGTGGGAGCGGGCGCGCCCGCGAAGCAGGCGACGCGGTGTATGGCACCGGCTGCGCCGGTGTTCGCGGCCACGGCCGCTCCCACAGGTCCAGCATGAGCCCGAAGCCAGCGCAGTCCCTGTGGGAGCGGGCGCGCCCGCGAAGCAGGCGACGCGGTGTATGGCACCGGCTGCGCCGGTGTTCGCGGCCACGGCCGCTCCCACAGGTACAGCGTGATCCCGAAGCCAGCGGAGTACCTGTGGGAGTGGGTTCACCCGCGAAGAGGCCCGCCCAGGCAAACCCGCCGCTTAAACCCCATGCAACCGCAGCGCCCGCTGCGCACACTCCCGCCAACTCAACCTGCGCTTCTGCACCGGCCCCAGCGGGTCCACCTCCCCAGCCAGCACCACCGGCATATCCCGCATCCTCACCCAAGGCTCACTCTGCCAATACAACAACGTCGCGCTCCGCCCCCCAGGCCAGCACATCTGCCCCAGTCGCGGGACATCCTCCACCCCGTTCTGCGTTCAAAGTGACAACGGTAAAAGTTGTAGGATGCTTCCTGTTCTGCCATTCCCCTGCCAATAAAAAAGGCTGCCAATCGGCAGCCTTCTCGATGCTCAGCCCGGACGATCAATCCCAGCTCAACGCCCCACCAGTCTGATACTCGATCACACGCGTCTCAAAGAAGTTCTTCTCCTTCTTCAAGTCCATGATCTCGCTCATCCACGGGAACGGGTTGGTGGTCCCCGGGTACTCTTCCTTCAGGCCAATCTGGGTCAGGCGACGGTTGGCGATGAACTTGAGGTAGTCCTCCATCATCGCCGCGTTCATGCCCAGTACCCCGCGTGGCATGGTGTCACGGGCGTATTCGATCTCCAGCTGGGTCCCTTGCAGGATCATCTGGGTCGCTTCTTCCTTCATCGCCGCGTCCCACAGGTGCGGGTTCTCGATCTTGATCTGGTTGATCACGTCGATACCGAAGTTCAGGTGCATCGACTCGTCACGCAGGATGTACTGGAACTGCTCGGCGACGCCGGTCATCTTGTTGCGGCGGCCCATGGACAGGATCTGGGTGAAGCCGCAGTAGAAGAAGATGCCTTCCAGCACGCAGTAGTAAGCGATCAGGTTGCGCAGCAGCTCTTTGTCGGTTTCGACGGTGCCGGTGTTGAATTCCGGATCGGAGATGGCGCGGGTGTACTTCAGGCCCCAGGCGGCTTTTTTCGCGACCGACGGGATCTCGTGGTACATGTTAAGATCTCGCCTTCATCCATGCCCAGCGACTCGATGCAGTACTGGTAGGC
>PJTY01000119.1_pt1 | contig 61275 bp, 64 predicted proteins | sample 1512121 | NCBI WGS metagenome assembly PJTY01 (sample SAMN08177680, study PRJNA422409) | Soil metagenome, whole genome shotgun sequencing project. | isolation source: Soil enriched (2) on filter paper: alkali lignin treatment | place: USA: Madison | collected 2015-01-15 | reverse complement strand
GCGCCCGCCCCCGCCCAGAGCCGCCCAAAGTCGAAATCCCCATAGACCATCGCGCGGGGCCCGCGGGTTCGGGCACCGCCGACTTTCCGACGCCTCTCGGCGTCCGAAACCCTAAACGTTTGCGGACGGTCCGGTTTTCGCAGTTTTTCGTCGCTTTCGGACGTTCAATAACCGCCTGTTGCCTTTTCCTCGATCAAGCGACCGTTGCGATTATCGTAGCAAGCTAAGTAGGTGCCAGCAGGAGCCTTCGAATATGGGCGTAACTCAACGCATGTGCGATCAGACATCCGTATGACCACGGGCAATCTGGAAGCTTTATTGATGGCTTCCGAGCGGAATAGTTTTTGAGCGTCGTTCAGAGCATTGCTCACGACAGGCTCATCGCCTGGTTGGATGGCAGTAGCATTCGCCAGTGGATAGAGCCTTGCTATTATCAATCCAGCGGTAATGAGCAGCGCGATCAACACCAAGGTCACATAGCGGCTATATTTCTGCATCACGGCTTTATGACCACGTGACCGAACTTCTGCAATTGGTCGCTATCTCCCCTCTCTCGCAGGCGGGAGGGGGGCTGGAGGCCGTCCCTCGCGACGGCCTGATCCCGGTCAGTTGAACTCGGTCGCCTCGAACCGGACCGGCTCGCCGACCGCCTGATTGGCGAGGCTGTCTTCCCACATCACGCGGTTGCCGCGGATGATGGTGCCGATCGCCTTGCCGGTGAGGTCCATGCCGTCGAACGGCGACCAGTCGCAGCGCGAGGCGAGCCAGTCCTTGCCGACGGTCCATTTCTTCTTGAGGTCGACCACGGTGAAGTCGGCATCATAGCCGAGCGCGATGCGCCCCTTGCAGGTGAGGCCGAACACGCGCTGCGGCCCCGAAGACGTCAGTTCGATGAAGCGGCGCAGCGTCAGCCGCCCTTCGGCGACATGGTTGAGCAGCAGCGGCACCAGCGTCTGCACACCCGGCATGCCGCTGGGCGAGGCGGGATAGACCTTCGCCTTTTCCTCGATCGTGTGCGGCGCATGATCGCTGCCCAGCACGTCAGGCACGCCCTGATTGAGCCAGAACCACAGGCCGTCGCGATGCGCCGCGCTGCGGATCGGCGGGTTCATCTGGGCATAGGTGCCCAGCCGCGGATAGGCGTCCTCGCCGGCCAGCGTCAGATGCTGCGGCGTGACTTCGCAGGTCGCGACATCCTTGTTCTGGCCGATATATTCCAGCTCCGCCGGGGTGGTGACGTGCAGGATGTGGATGCGACGCCGCGCCTTGCGGGCGAGCGCGATGATCCGCTTCGTCGCGATCATCGCGCTTTCATCGTCGCGCCACACGGGGTGGGAGGACGGATCGCCCTCGACCCGATAATCCTTGCGCGCGTTCATCCGCGTCTCGTCCTCGGCATGGATGGCGACGCGGCGGGTGCCCGACGCCAGCACGCGGGCCAGCGCATTGTCATCATCCACCAGCAGGCTGCCGGTCGATGCGCCCATGAAGATCTTGACGCCCGAGGTGCCGGGAATGCGCTCCAGTTCCTTGAGCTGCTCGGCATTTTCCGCCGTCGCGCCGACATAGAAGGCATGGTCGCACCACATGCGATGATGGGCGCGCTTCAGCTTGTCATGCACCCGCTCGGCGGTGTCGGTATTGGGATTGGTGTTGGGCATTTCGAAGACGGCGGTGACGCCGCCCAGCACCGCGGCCCGGCTGCCCGATTCCAGATCCTCCTTATATTCCAGCCCCGGTTCGCGGAAATGGACCTGGCTGTCGATGCAGCCGGGCAGCACGTCGAGGCCGGTGCAGTCGATCACTTCGCCCGCATCGCCAAGGCTGGTGCCGATGGCGACGATCTTGCCGCCGCGCACGCCCACATCCACCTGCTCCGCGCCGCCCGGCGTATGGACAGTGCCGTTCTTGAGGATCATGTCGAAGGTCTGGGTCATGGCGTGGCTTCCGCTTTATAATTCCGTTCGCCCTGAGCGAAGTCGAAGGGCACTGCCGAACGCAGTGAGGCCTTCGCTCCGCTCAGGTAATGGCTTCGACTTCACCTTTGGTGAAGTTTATCCTGAGCGCCTGCTGCAAGCAGGCAGTCGAAGGACTCAGCCCGAACGGGTTGGTAATTGGGCTGGACTGTCCTACCTAAAGCCGATGACCGATACCACCCTTACCGACCGCGCGGTGCTGCGCATTTCCGGCGAAGAGGCGCGTCCCTTCCTGCAGGGGCTGCTGACCCGCGACGTGCTGACGCTGAAAGACGGCGAAGCGCGCTGGACCGCGCTGCTGACGCCGCAGGGCAAGGCGCTGTTCGACTTCATCCTGTGGGGCGATGACGGCGATATATTGATCGACTGCGAGGCGGCGCAGGCCGATGCGCTGGCGAAGCGGCTGACCATATACCGGCTGCGGCGCAAGGTGGTGATCGCCCGCGACGAGTCGCTGGCGGTGCATTGGGCGATCGATGCCGCCGACAAGCCCCGCGACCCGCGCCTGCCAGACCTGGGCGCGCGTTGGCTGGCGCCGGCGAGCGATGGCGACGCCTCCGCCGCGTTCCGCGCCTATCGGCTGTCGCTGGGTGTGTTCGAGGGCGCGGCGGAACTGGGGCAGGACCAGACGCTGTGGCTCGAAACCAATGCCGAGGAACTGCACGGCGTCGATTATGACAAGGGCTGCTATGTCGGCCAGGAAAACACCGCCCGCATGCATTATCGCAACAAGGTGAACCGGCGGCTGGTCGCGGTGCCGCTGGAGCAGGCCGACGAGAAGCGCCAGCGCGCCGCCCTGCCCGACCTCGGCCTGTCGATCGAGCTGCAACGGGTGGAGGCGATCGATCCTGCCACCCTGCCCGCCTGGCTCGCTACCGCGATCGCCGCGCAGGCCGCCGAATGAAGCCTTGGTCCTGGCGCCAACAGCCGTTCGGTTCGAGCCTGTCGAGAACCGCTGCACGCAGGCTTCTCGACTTCGCTCGAAGCGAACGGATATTATTGGCGGTGCTATGCACCCTCACCCTGACCATGCCGGCCCAGGCGGAAACGCCCTGGACGTTGGTCAAGGCCTATCCGCATGACCCGGCGGCCTTCACCGAGGGTCTCTTCTATCTCGACGGCGCGCTCTATGAGAGCACCGGCCTCGAAGGCCAGTCGGAGATTCGCAAGGTCGCGCTCAAGACCGGCAAGGTCGAGCAGCGCCGCGTGGTCGAGCAGCCCTATTTCGGCGAGGGCATCGTCAACTGGGGCGGCAAGCTGGTCAGCCTGACTTGGCGCCACCGCCAGGGTTTTGTCTGGAAACTGGACGATTTTTCGCCGCTCTCCACCTTCCGCTATGAAGGCGAAGGCTGGGGCCTGACCCAGGATGGCCGGTCGATCATCATGAGCGACGGCAGCGCGCAACTGCGCTTCCTCGATCCCGAGACGCTGGGCGAACAGCGTCGCATCACCGTCACCTGGAACGGCCGCGCGGTCGATCGCCTGAACGAACTGGAATGGGTCAAGGGCGAGATCTGGGCCAATGTCTGGTACGACACGAAGATCGCCCGGATCGACCCGCGCAGCGGCGGCGTGATCGACTGGATCGACGTAGCCCCGTTACGCAAGCAGGCCGGCGTCACCGACAGCGAAGCCGTCGCCAACGGCATCGCCTATGACGCGAAGAGCGACCGCGTCTTCATCACCGGCAAGAACTGGCCGAAACTGTTCGAGATCAAGGTTCAGAATCAGAAATAGCGGCCCCGGAGACCGAGGCCGCTATCGCATCATCATGACGAGAAGCATTTGTGGGGAGGATCAATCCCCCCACAATTCCTTGAGCTTGCCGAAGAAGCCGCTCGATTGCGGGCATTCCTCGCCGGTCTCGGTCTCGCGGAAGGCCTCCAGCAGTTCGCGCTGCTTGGCCGTCAGCTTGGTCGGCGTCTCGACATCGACCTGGACGACCAGGTCGCCCTGACCGCGGCCGTTCAGCACCGGCATGCCGGCGCCGCGTTGCTTGATCTGCTTGCCCGACTGGATGCCGCTCGGGATCTTGATCTCATGCCGCTGGCCATCAAGGCCCGGCACTTCGATCATCCCGCCCAGCGCCGCCGTCGTGATGCTCACCGGCACGCGACAGAATAGCGTGGTGCCATCCCGTTCGAAGATGCTGTGCCGCTTCACATGCAGGAAGATGTAGAGATCGCCCGCCGGCGCGCCACGCGCACCGGCCTCGCCCTCGCCCGAGAGGCGAATGCGGGTGCCTTCGTCGACGCCCGCCGGGATATTGACCGACAGCGTCTTGGGCCGATCGACCCGGCCTTCGCCGCGACAGGATTTGCAGGGGCTTTCGATCACCTGGCCCGCGCCATGACAGCTGGGGCAGGTCCGCTCGACCACGAAGAAGCCCTGCTGTGCCCGCACCTGGCCATGGCCATGGCAGGTGCCGCAGGTCTTGACCCCGGTGCCCGGCTGGGCACCCGAACCTTCGCAGCTGTCGCAGGCGGCCGACACCTCGATCTGGATCTCGGTCTTCTTGCCGTGATAGGCTTCGTCCAGCGTGATTTCGAGATCATAGCGCAGGTCCGCGCCGCGGCGCTGCTGCTGGCGTCCGCCACCACCGCCGCCAAAGCCGGCCTGGCCAAAGATCGTCTCGAAAATATCGCCAAGATCGGAGAAACCACCGGCACCGCCGTGGAATCCGCCGCCGCCGCCCTGTTGCTGCTGCTTGAACGCGGCATGACCGAACCGGTCATAGGCCGCCCGCTTCTGCGGATCCTTCAGGCAGTCATAGGCTTCGGAAACGGCCTTGAACTTGGCCTCGCTGTCGGTGCAGCCCCCGGTCTTGTCCGGGTGATATTTCATCGCCAGCTTGCGATAGGCGCTCTTGATCGCGGCCCCGTCGGCTGTGCGTTCTACTTCGAGCAGTTCGTAATAGTCGATTTCGGTCGTCATCTCGCCCTCGGCGCGCACGGTCCCCGGCCTCGCTCCGAACGGATGCACTGGTCAGAAACCAGCCTGTCCGCCCGAAGCGAAGTCGAGGAGCGTTTCATGGGGCTTACGCCTTGTTGTCGTCCACTTCGGAGAATTCGGCGTCGACGACGCCGTCATCGGCCTTCGGCGCTTCGGCCTCCGGCGAGGCTGCAGCAGCCTGCTCCTTCTCGTAGATCGCCTGGCCCAGCTTCATCGCGACGGTCGCGAGTTCCTGCGCCTTGGCCTTCATGACTTCAGCGTCGCCGCCTTCGATCGCCGACTTGGTTTCGGCAATCGCGGCTTCGATCTCGCCCTTCAGCGAAGCGTCGACCTTGTCGCCATGTTCGGCCAGCTGCGCCTCGGTCGTGTGAACCAGGCTTTCGGCGTTGTTCTTGGCTTCGGCGGCTTCACGACGCTTCTTGTCCTCTTCGGCGAAGCGCTCGGCATCCTTGACCATCTGGTCGATGTCGGAGTCGCTGAGGCCGCCCGAGGCCTGGATGCGGATCTGCTGTTCCTTGCCGGTGCCCTTGTCCTTGGCGGACACGTTGACCAGGCCGTTGGCGTCGATGTCGAAGGTGACTTCGATCTGCGGCACGCCGCGCGGTGCCGGCGGGATGCCGACCAGGTCGAACTGGCCGAGCAGCTTGTTGTCCGCCGCCATTTCACGCTCGCCCTGGAACACGCGGATGGTCACCGCCTGCTGATTGTCGTCGGCGGTCGAATAGACCTGCGACTTCTTGGCAGGGATGGTGGTGTTGCGGTCGATCATGCGGGTGAACACGCCACCCAGCGTCTCAATGCCCAGCGACAGCGGGGTCACGTCGAGCAGCAGCACGTCCTTGACGTCGCCCTGCAGCACGCCGGCCTGAATGGCGGCGCCCATGGCGACGACTTCGTCCGGGTTCACGCCGGTGTGCGGTTCCTTGCCGAAGAATTCCTTCACGGCTTCGCGCACCTTGGGCATGCGGGTCATGCCGCCGACCAGAACGACTTCGCTGATCTCGCTGGCGGTCACGCCGGCGTCGGCCAGAGCCTTCTTGCAGGGTTCCATCGTGCGCTTGATGAGGTCGGCGACCAGACGCTCCAGATCGGCGCGGGTGATCGTCTTCACCAGATGCTTGGGGCCATTCTGGTCTGCGGTGATGAAGGGCAGGTTGACTTCGGTCGACTGGGCCGAGGACAGCTCGATCTTCGCCTTTTCAGCGGCTTCCTTCAGACGCTGGAGGGCCAGCTTGTCCTTGGTGAGGTCGATGCTCTCGGCCTTCTTGAAGTCGGCAGCCAGATATTCGACCAGCTTGGCGTCGAAATCCTCGCCGCCCAGGAAGGTGTCGCCGTTGGTCGACTTCACTTCGAACACGCCGTCGCCGATCTCCAGGATCGAGATGTCGAAGGTGCCGCCGCCAAGGTCATAGACGGCGATGGTCTTGCCGTCCTGCTTGTCGAGGCCATAAGCGAGCGCGGCCGCAGTCGGCTCGTTGATGATGCGCAGCACTTCGAGGCCCGCAATCTGGCCGGCGTCCTTGGTCGCCTGGCGCTGGGCGTCGTTGAAGTAAGCGGGAACGGTGATGACCGCCTGCGTCACGGTTTCGCCCAGATAGCTCTCGGCGGTTTCCTTCATCTTCTGCAGGATGAAGGCGCTGATCTGCGACGGGCTATATTCCTCGCCACCGGCCTTGACCCAGGCGTCGCCATTCGGGCCCTTGGCGATGTCATAGGGGACGAGTTCCATGTCCTTCTTGGTCATGGGATCGTCGAAGCGGCGGCCGATCAGGCGCTTCACCGCGAAAATCGTGTTGTCCGGATTGGTGACAGCCTGACGCTTGGCCGGCTGGCCGATCAGGCGCTCGCCATCCTTGGCGAAGGCGACGATCGACGGCGTGGTGCGCGCACCTTCCGCATTTTCGATAACCTTGGGCTTGCCGCCGTCCATCACAGCGATGCAGCTGTTGGTCGTGCCAAGGTCGATACCGATAACTTTTGCCATTTGTGTCCTCTTTGAACCCCAAAATATATTCAGCGGTTGACGGCCCAATACCTCACGTAAGCGCCAAGGCAAGGCCGGTTTGCGCAAGGGATATAGGCGCGCTTTCGCTTGGCACAAGGATCGGGGACGATTAGTCAGCTATTGACCGGAAACGAGACAGTCACGGAGCCCAAGTCCATGCGTGCGCCCTTTGCCCTTATCGCCCTTGCCGCGCCGCTGGCCCTTGCCGGCTGCGGCGATCCTGCGCCCAGCTATGTCGACCAGGCCTGGGTCCGGCTGTCACCCAACAAGGATACGCCCTCGGCCGGCTATTTCGTGGCCCATGGCGGCGACGCCGGGGTGCAGTTGCGCGGGGTGATGACCGACTATGCGCTCAAGGTCGAGATGCATGAGAGCGTCGGCAAGGACGGCATGATGTCGATGCAGCCGATCGAGAGCGTCGACGTGCCGGCCAAGGGCAAGGTCGCCTTCGCGCCGGGCGGCAAGCATCTGATGATCTGGGGCGTCAACGATACCGCGATCAGCCGGGGCAAGATGCAACTCACCTTCCTGATGTCGAACGGCGACCGGTTGCTGGTCGATGCGGTGATCCGCAAGCCCGATGGCAGCGCACCGGCGGCGCCTGCCGCGGGCAATGCGACGGACGAGCATAAGGCGCATTGACCAGCCGTCCGCTGACACTTGAGGAGGCCGCGCTCGCCCGGACGATGTTCGGCGACGCGATCGCCTATGACCGGGTGCGCGTCCACAACCGGAAATGGTGGCCCTTCCAGCCGCGCGCCGTGACCATGGCCCCCGACGGCGACCTGTGGTTTCATCCCGAAGGCGGCCTCTTCTGCGACGATTTCTGCGCCAGCCCGCTCAGCCTGCAGGGCCTGTTCATCCATGAAATGACCCATGTCTGGCAGGCGCAGCGGTCGGGCAAATATTGGCTGCCGCTGATGCGCCACCCCTTCTGCCGCTATGATTATGCGATCGAGCCGGGCAAGCCCTTCACCCGATATGGCATCGAGCAGCAGGCCGAAATCGTCCGCCATGCCTTCATCCTGGGCCAGGGCGGCCGGGTGGAAGGCAAGCCGGGGATCGCGGTTTATGAGGCGCTGTTGCCGTTTGCCATGACCTGATCGCTCCCCTCACCCGCCATGGCCGCTGCGGCAGCCGTCGGGGACGACACTGCGGCTGAGCGAAGCGGTGGAGAAGATATCGGCCTCGGGCAGACTGTGGCTGTAGGTGAGGACCGCGCTGGTCAGCCGCTCCGTCGCGTCGTCATTGGCGTCATGGATCGTCGCCGCGATGATCGCGCCGTCGTCGAGCACATCATAGGTGCGCAGATTGCCGTCATCGGCGACCGCGATGCGGGATACAGGGCCATAGCGACCGCCGGTTTCCCGTCCAAGGAACTCCTTGGCGACCAGCTTGCGGTTGGCGTTGACGCCGCAGGCGGCGGCCGCGAGTGACGGCGAAGTTGACACTTCACCAGTGCGCACGTCGAGATGCTGCGCCTCCCCGGTCGCGCAATTGGCGACGATCCGGTCGCGCGGGGTTTCCACCCGGTGACGGTCGCCCTGATGATATTCGGCCGCCCATTCCTTGAGCTGCACTTCCTCGCTGGGCGTCACCACATTCCAGGTGCAGACCGCATATGTCGCTTTCGTTGTCCGCGTCAGCGCCAGCACTGCGTCCACATCTTTAGGGGGAGCCGCTGCCGTCAGCAACAAGGGCAGCAGGATCATCCCCTGACGTCCAACAGGTTTCCGCATCGCCGGCACCTCCTTGATCGATCGGCGCCCAAGCTAGAGCCTGATCGCGCGCTGGCAATGGGCAAAGAAAAAGGGCGGACCAGATGGCCCGCCCTCTTCGGATTTCCGGCATGATGCCAGAGGCTTAGTATACGCGCGCCTTCGGCTTGATATACTCGGCCTCGTCGGTCATCGTGTAATCGTGGACCGGACGATAGTCGAGCGTCACCTTGCCGCCCGAACCACCCCAGCCTTCGAACCAGCTGATGGTGTGCTTCATCCAGTTTTCGTCGTCGCGGTTCGGGAAATCCTCATGCGCATGGGCGCCGCGCGATTCCTTGCGGGCCTCGGCGCCTTCCATCGTGCAGATGGCCTGGCTCATGAGATTGTCCAGTTCCAGCGTCTCGATCAGGTCGGTGTTCCAGATCAGCGAACGGTCGGCGATCTTGACGTCCTGCAGGCGCTTGTTGACCGCCTGCATCTTGACGACGCCATCGGCCAGCAATTCGCTGTCGCGGAACACGGCGGCATGCTTCTGCATGGTGCGCTGCATGTCCATGCGGATGTCCGCCGTCGAGGTGGTGCCGTTGGCGTTGCGATAGTGATCGAGGCGCGACAGCGCCAGATCGGCCGCATTGGCCGGCAGCGGCTTGTGCGGGGTGTTGGGCTTGAGATTGTCCTTGAGGAACAGGCCGGTTGCGCGGCCGAACACGACAAGGTCGATCAGCGAGTTGGAGCCGAGGCGGTTCGCGCCATGGACCGACACGCAGGCCGCTTCACCGACCGCGAACAGGCCCGGCACCACGACTTCCGGATCGTCGCCGACCTTCGTCACCACCTGGCCATGATAGTTACAGGGGATGCCGCCCATATTGTAATGGACCGTCGGGGTCACGGGCAGCGGCTGGCGGGTCAGGTCGACACCGGCAAAGATCTTGCCGCTTTCGGTGATGCCCGGCAGGCGCTCGGCCAGAACCTTGGGATCGATATGGTCGAGGTGCAGGAAGATATGATCCTTGTGCTCGCCGACGCCACGGCCCTCGCGCATTTCCATCGCCATCGAGCGCGACACGACGTCACGCGACGCCAGATCCTTCGCCGACGGGGCATAGCGTTCCATGAAACGCTCGCCTTCGGAATTGGTGAGGTAGCCGCCTTCACCGCGCGCCCCTTCGGTGATCAGCACGCCCGCGCCATAGATGCCGGTCGGGTGGAACTGGACGAATTCCAGATCCTGCAGCGGCAGGCCGGCGCGCAGCACCATGCCGCCGCCGTCGCCGGTGCAGCTATGGGCCGAAGTGGCCGAGAAATAGGCGCGGCCATAGCCACCGGTCGCCAGCACGACGGCATGGCTGCGGAAGCGGTGGATGCTGCCATCTTCCATGCAGATGGCGATGACGCCGCGGCATTCCTTGCCGTTCGGGCCATCTTCCATGATCAGATCGATGGCAAAATATTCGATATAGAAGTCGGCGTCATACTTCAGGCTCTGCTGATAGAGCGCATGCAGCATGGCGTGGCCGGTACGGTCGGCGGCGGCGCAGGTGCGCTGCACCGGCGGGCCGGCGCCCATATTCTGCATGTGGCCGCCGAAGGGACGCTGATAGATGGTGCCGTCCTGGTTGCGGCTGAACGGCACGCCGGCATGTTCCAGTTCGATCACGGCCGCCGGCGCTTCGCGCACCATATATTCGATCGCGTCCTGGTCGCCCAGCCAGTCCGACCCCTTGACGGTGTCGTACATGTGCCAGGTCCAGTGGTCGGGGCTGTTGTTGCCGAGCGAGGCGGCGATGCCGCCCTGCGCCGCCACGGTGTGGCTGCGGGTCGGGAACAGCTTGGTGATGCAGGCGGTCTTGAGACCCGCTTCGGCGCTGCCCATGGTGGCGCGCAGGCCCGAGCCGCCGGCACCCACGACGACGGTGTCGTAGGTATGGTCGATGATCTTATAGGCTTCGCTCATTACTTGACGACCCCGATGAAGGCGATCTTGGCGATCGCGAAGACGCCCGCGGCAGCGCCGGCATAGGCATAGAAGTTCAGCAGCAGCATCGAGAAGAAGGCCAGCCCCTTGTCGTGGACATAGTCCTCCAGCATGACCTGCATGCCCAGACGCAGATGCATGAAGATGCTGACGATCATCAGCATCAGCGGCACGGCGACCAGCGGATTGTGGATCCAGTTGACCACGCTCTCATAATCGAGGCCGGGCAGTGCGATCAGGCTGAAGAGCAGCCACAGCACCAGCAGCAGATTGCCGATGGCGGTGTAACGCTGTGCCAGCCAGTGGTGCGCGCCATGCTTGGCCGAACCAAGACCGCGGACGCGGCCGATTCCGGTTCCGGTACCCATCAGAATTTCCCCAGGCAGATCGCGGCCCAGAAGGCGGCGGTGGCGATCGTCGACAGCACGAAGGTCAGGATCGACCAGGTCTTGCTGGTCTTGAGGTCATAACCCGCACCCATGTCGAGCACGAAGTGACGCAGACCCGAGAAGAGGTGCTGGAAGAAGAACCAGGACAGGCCCGCCATGACCAGATAGCCGATCGGCGAGGTCGCGCAGGTGACGAAGGTGGCATAGGCTTCCGGGCCGGTCGCGGCGGCCATCAGCCACCAGATGAGGCCAAGAGCACCAGCGGTGGCCAGGCCATTGCCCGTCACGCGGTGAATGATGGAGACGGCCATTGCCGGCCCCCATTTCCAGATCGTCAAATGCGGCGAGAGCGGCCGGCTTGTGGTTCGCGCCATGTCTACCCAGGTCCCTGCTATGTCCTTTGAGTCCGCTCCCCTTAGGAGCGAAGACGCCGAAGGGCAAGCCGCGCGGACCATGTCGATGCGCGCACCCAAATAAGAAGTGATTAACCAAATGGCGCTATCACCGCCTGGTTCGTCCTGACACCTATTTGGGGTTCTGCAATCCATGACTTCCGCCACCACGCCCAGGAACGCCATCGCCCAGATGCTGGCCGAAGTGGACCCCCGCGGTGATCTGGCCCGTGGCATGGCCGAAATCGAGCAGCTGGTTGCCGACGATGCGGTCGTCGCGGCGCGCACCTTCTTCTCCACCTATATGGACAGTTCGGGCCTGCGAAACCGGTTGCAGCCCACGACGCTGGCGAAGATCGAGACCGCCGCGCATGAATATGTCCGCCAGAAACTGCGCCATTACAGCGCCGGCGACTGGGCGCTGTCCTCCACCGCCTGCGTCCGCCACGCCCGCAAGCACGGCATTTCCGTGCGCGGCGTGCTGCTGCCCGTCGCCGCCGCCAACGAGAAACTGACCGATATCATCTGGGAACGCGCAGCCGATGACGCCACCCGGCGCCGGCTGGTCGACATCATGGCGCAGGTCGGCATGGTCGATGCCGGGCTGATGGCCAATGTGATCGCGATCGACGATGCCGAAAGTCAGCGCAATGCGCGCCAGCAGTTCGGCGTCCTGTTCGAGCAGCGCATCATGGGCGAGATCGACGGCGCGTCGCAGCTGGGCGAATCGCTGCGCGAACAGGCCAAGGATGCCTCCGCCGCGACCCGCGGCATGCTGGGCAAGGCGTCGGAAGTCGCCGCCGCCGCCGAACAATCCGCCCTTGCGATGCGCGAGGCCGCCCGCACCTCGGCCGGCCTGATCCGCGCCATCGAGGACGCGCGCACCGAGGTGGAAAGCGCCGCCGAAGTGGCGCAGCGCGCCGCGTCGCAATCGGGCGACGCCGTTTCCATGTCGGCGACCCTGTCGGACCATGCCAAGTCGATCGAATCGATCCTGGGCCTGATCCGCGACATTGCCGGCCAGACCAACCTGCTGGCGCTCAATGCCACGATCGAGGCCGCCCGTGCCGGTGACGCCGGTCGCGGCTTTGCCGTGGTGGCGCAGGAAGTGAAGAGCCTGGCCAACCAGACCGCCCGTGCCACGGACGAGATTGCCGGCAAGATCGCTGCCATCCAGGCATCGACCCGCCAGTCGGTCGAGACCAACGAGCGCATCCGCGACACCGTGGGCGAAGTGCAGGCCAGCGCCCAGCGCATTCGCCACGCCATGGACGCCCAGGCCCAGACCGTGACGATGATCACCGCCGCCGTCGACGAGACCGCGCTGGCGGCCGACTCGATGTCGACCACCATTTCGGCGATCCGCCAGGACACCGAAGTGGTCGCATCGGAAATCGACCAGCTGGAACGCGGCTTCATGAGCGTCGAGGGCAAGCTGTCCAGCCTGCGGCATGCCTCCAGCGACTTCGGCCGCCAGGTCGCCTGAGACTGGGCTGAGGCCGGACTGCAAATAGCGCCTTTCTGCGCTTCCGGTGCTCACGTGCTTCAAGCACGCTGCGTCGGACCGAGGCACGTGACTCGGTCCGAGGTTCTCGAAAGTCACTATTTTCGCTCTGGCCTGAGCCCAATCTGACAATTGCCAGATGCTTCCCCTCTTCCCTCTGCTGGTCTAAAGGCGGCGGCATGAATGATGTCGCTGCGCCAGCCGCCCAGAGCTGGAAAGTCACCCTGCCCTGCACCCGCGCCGAAGCGGAGGCGCTGGACGGGGACATCGCCGCCTTCGCCCTGATGGAGCATCCGCCGGTGCTGATGACCAGCGAGGCGGAGCCGGACGACGAGAATAAGTGGCAGCTCGACGCCTATTTCGAGGGCAAGCCGAGCCCAGCGGCGATCAAGCTGCTCAAGACCCTGGTGCCCAGCGCATCGGGCATCAAGCCGCAGGTGGAAGCGCTGCCCGACGAGGATTGGGTGACGATGAGCCAGCAGGGGCTGGAACCCGTCACCGCCGGCCGATTCCATGTGCGCAATGTCGCCAGCGATCCCGAACAGCCCGGCCATGTCAATTTCCTGATCGAGGCGAGTCGCGCCTTTGGCACCGGCCAGCATGAGACCACCGCCGGCTGCCTGGCGATGATCGACCGGATGCGCAGCGTCGGCATGCGCTTTCGCAATGTCGCCGATATCGGCACCGGCACCGGCCTGCTCGCCTTTGCCGCGATGACATTGTGGCCGCGCGCCCATGCGATTGCTTCCGACATTGATCCGGTGGCGGTCGACATCAGCCGCGAGAATGCCGTGGCGAACGGCATTGCCCTGGGCGGGGGGGGCGGCCAGTTGGCGCTCTGCACCGCCGCCGGCGTAGATCATCCCGCGCTGGTGGGTCGCGCGCCCTATGATTTGCTGATCGCCAATATCCTGGCCGGGCCGCTGATCGAACTGGCGCCTTCGCTCTGCGCTTTGGTGGAGGATGGCGGCACGATCGTGCTCGCCGGCCTGCTCAACGAACAGGCCGATGCGGTGATAGCCGCCTATCGCGCGCAGGGCATGCGCCTCGCCGAACGAAGCGATCGCGGCCATTGGCCGACTTTGCGCCTGCGCAAGCGCCCGCAGATCGGCTGGAAACGCCCCCGCCGTATCAATGCCGCCGCACGTGGCGAAGCCCCCGGCTTCGGCAGCATCTGACTTTCCCCGACTTATCCACAGGAGACGCTTTCATGGTCCTCACCCGTCAGACGATCATCCATGACGGTCCGGGCGGCGCGTTTGAGAGCGTCGCCGTGGTCGACGATGCCGCCGCTGGCCCGCTGCCGGGCGTCCTGCTGGTCCCCAACGTCCTGGGCACCAAGGAAGCCGACTTCCTCTATGCAGAGAAGGTCGCGGCGCTGGGCTATGCGGTGCTGGTCGCCGATGTTTTCGGGCAGGGCAAGCGCACCACCCGCGAGGATCCCGATGCCGGGCGCTATATGAACGAACTCAACGCCGACCGCGCGCTGCTGCGCGATCGGATGCTGGGCGCCCACGCGCTGCTCAAGGATATGCCGGCGGTCGACGCCACGCGCACGGCCGCGATCGGCTTCTGCTTCGGCGGCAAATGCGTGCTCGACCTGGCCCGCGCGGGCGCCGACATTGCCGGCGGCGTCAGCTTCCACGGGGTCTATGAGGCACCGCCCTTCCCCAACGCCACGATCACCGCGAAGCTGCTGATCTGCCATGGCTGGGAAGATCCGATCGCGCCGCCCGAAGCGACCGTCGGTCTGGCGAAGGAACTGACCGAGGCGGGCTGCGACTGGCAGATTCATGCCTATGGCCACACCGGCCACGCCTTCACCGACGAAAGCGTCCATATGCCCGAAAAGGGGCTGGCCTACAGTCCCGACGCCGACCGCCGCAGCTTTCGCGCGATGGTGAATTTCCTCGACGAACTGTTCGGCTAAACCGCCAGCAGCTTTTCCACCGCTGCCGCGATCGCGAACAGGCGCTGGTCCTGCCCGGCCCGCGCCATCAGCATCAGGCCGACCGGTAGGCCGCCCTCGCGCGGCAGCGGCAGGGAAATGGCGCACAGGTCGAAGCTGTTGCCGAGGCCGGTATTGCGCAGCAGCAGCCGGTTGCGGGCAACGAAGGCGTCGACATTTGCCACCTCGGTCTGAGTCGGCGCGACGATCGGCGTGGTCGGCAGCACCAATATGTCCAGTCCGATCAGGCGCGCGTCCATCGACCGCACCAGCGCGGCGCGCTCCGCCAGCATCTGCTTATGGCGTTCGGGCGTCACGTCACGGCCTGCCTGCATCCGTGCCAGCACGATCGGATCAAAATCCTGCGCACGGGTCACGATTCGCTCGCGATGGATGGCATAGGCCTCGACCGAGGCGATCGGCACCGGCGACTGGAGCGCCTGCATCGCATCGAATTGCGGGAAGACTTCGTCGCTGAGCGTCATGCCCGCCTTGCCCAGCCGCGCCAGCGCATCGGCAAAACGCGCCGCCACGGTCGCGTCCAGATCGGCCAGCGGCAGTCCCTGCGGAATAGTGGCGCGCAGCCCCTTGAGCGGCGCGCGGTCGAGCCGGCGGGGCGCCTCGCCCGCCAAGATCGCATCGGTGCGGAAACAGGCGTCGACGCTGGTCGCGATCGGCCCGATCGAATCGAGCGTGGGCGACAAAGGGAAGGCGCCATCGGTCGGCACCCGTGCCTTGGTCGGCTTGTAGCCGACGACGCCGCACAGCGCGGCAGGGATGCGGCAGGAGCCACCGGTATCGGTGCCGATAGCAATTTCGCACATCTGATCGGCCACCGCGACGCCGCCGCCGCTGGTCGATCCACCCGGCACGCGGGTCCGGTCGGCCGGATTGCCCGGCGTGCCATAATGGGGATTGGCGCCGACGCCGGAAAAGGCGAATTCGACCATATTGGTCTTGCCGACGATCACCGCGCCGGCCTGCTTCAGCCGGGCAACGACCGGCGCATCGACGGTGGCGGGCGGGGCATCGGCCAGGATCAGCGAACCGGCGCGGGTCGGCTCGCCCGCGACATCGAACAGATCCTTGATGCTGACGATCGCGCCGTCGATCGGCGAGAGCGGCGAACCGGCGCGGGCATCGGCCGCGTCCGCCGCCGCCCGCGCGCTGTCCGCATAGAGGGTGAGGTAGGTGCGCCTGCCCTCCCCCGCCGGGTCGGAGATGCGCGCGAGCGCCGCTTCCAGACGATCGCGCGACGGGCGGGATCTGGCAATGGCCGGCGCCCCGACCATGCCGAGCGCCATGGCGCCACCGGCGCCGTGCAGGATCGTCCGTCGCGTCACGCCGCCATTCCCCATCTATTGCCCCCGATCAGCCCGGTCAGATATCCTCGATCATCTCCGCCAGCACCGCCAGGCAATCCTTGCCGAGTTGTGCCGAACGGGCCGGCGACCAGCCGAAATCGGCGTCGGGCAGATCGTCATTATCCTTGAAGGGCATTTCCAGCGTCATCGCGACCGCGCCGAAGCGTTCGGCCAGCTGGTTGGTCGACATGGCGAGATTGGCCTTGCCGTTGCCCGCCACCGGATAGCCGAGGCGCGTCTGGAAATCGGGCGTGCGGGCCGCCAGCGTGTCGCGATAGCGGTGATAAAGCCCCAATTGCCGGTCGGTGATCGAGGGAATGCCCTCGAAGCCGGCCAGGAACACCGCCGGAATCGCCTCGTCGCCATGCACGTCCATGGCGAAATCGACGCCCGTCTCGTCCATCGCGGCACGGACCAGATAGACTTCCGGGCTCTTGTCCATCGACGGCTCATGCCATTCGCGGTTGAGATTGATGCCCGCCGCGTTCGTGCGCAGATGACCGCGCCGGCTGCCGTCGGGATTCATGTTGGGGACGATGTGGAAGGTCGCCTTCTGACGCAGATAGCGCGCGACCGCGTCCTCGTCGTCGGTCAGGCGCTCCAGCGCGCCTTCCATCCACCATTCGGCCATGCTCTCGCCGGGATGCTGGCGGGCATAGAGCCAGACATTCTTGGGGCCTTCGCCGACGCTCAGCATGTCGAGCGGCTGGCCGTCCAAGGTCAGGCCGAGTTCGCGATGCTCGACGCCCGGCTGGCAGGCGGCCCAGGCGACCAGGTCATGATGGCGCTCCATCGAATAGGGCGCGAAATAGGCGAGCCAGACGGCATTGCTGTCGGGCGAGAGGCGGATCGTCAGCGTGCCGTCGGCATAGTCGGTATCGGCCTGCAGCCAATTCTCGCGATCCTCGCTCATCCGCGCCTTGTAGCCCGGCCAGCCGTCGGGATAGGCCGAACCCGCGCAGTTCACGATCGCCAGTTCCACTTCGCGTCCGGCGGCGCCCGCCAGACGGAAATGGAACCATTGATAGAAGTCGCTGTCCTTGTCCTTGACGATTTCCAGCTCGGCGCGGACGCCCTCTGGACTGTCGGTGATGGAAAGAACGCGGATGTTGCCGCTGTCGAAGGCGCTCGAAATGGAGATGGTCATTTGACCGTTATAGTGCGCCCGGATTCGCCCGGATAGCCCCCGAGGAGGGCGGCAGCGAGCTTTTGCGCGACGGCGCGCGGCTGCGATTCGGGCGTGCCTTCACGCGATTCGGTCGAGGCGCGGCCTTCCCAGATGGCGGCCTGATCGCTGCGACGGCGAATCTGGATCTGCAATTCGGTGGAGACGATATCCTTGGGCTTGCCCGACAGGTTGATGCCGACGCCCAGCCCCAGGCCGGAATAGCCGCCACTGCCCAGCGCACCGCCGACGCCCACGCTGACCGGCTTATCATTGCGCGCGGTGCCGGTCGGGCGGAAGCTGCGGCGGAAGCCGACCAGCGCGACATAGTCGCTGCCCGCATCGCCAGCATTGGTGAAGCCGACGCGCTGCAGCTCCTGGCTCACCGCGCCTGCATAGGTGCGAAATTCCAGGCCAACGTCCGGATTGCCGGGGATTTCCTGCACCGCGATCGATCCGGTCTGTGCCGGGCTGCCATTGTGGAATCGCGTCACCTCCACCGACGGCACCGTCGCGCAGGCGGCGAGCGACAGGGCAAGACAGGAGGAGAGGATGATCTGTTTCAACATGCGATTGCACTCCAACGGGACTATGTCCAACACGCCGCCGACATAGCATTCCCTTCCAACGGGTGAAGCCATGACTTGGCTGCATGCAGGATGAACAGTGGCAAAAGGCGGTGGCCTGCGCTTGACTTTCGGCCGCCTCCCCCATAGGGGCTGCGCTTCGATTTTTCCAATCAGACATGATTCCAGAAGGCTGACAATGAAGATCCGCAACTCGCTCAAGTCGCTCAAGGGCCGCCACCGGGACAACCGCGTGATCCGTCGTCGTGGCCGGACCTACGTCATCAACAAGACCAACCGTCGCTTCAAGGCCCGCCAGGGCTAAAAGCGCGGACGGATCGGCTCGCCGATCCTCCGGACCTTCCAAAGGTCTTATTGAGCGCCCGATCCCATGGATCGGGCGCTCAACGTGTTGGCGTGCTGTTTTCGCGCGAATCGATTCGGCCACCCAACAAAAAGGCGCGGCAACCCGGATGGGCCGCCGCGCCGAATCGGCCTGAAAAGGCGAATCAGGCCGACATGGTCGGCTCTTCGTCACGCCCCTTCAACTCGTCGCCACGCACAGTCGCGACATGCAGGACGTTGGTCGAGCCAGGCGTCCCGAAGGGGACACCGGCCAGCACCACGATCTTGCCACCCTTGACCGTCATGTCATGGCGCAACGCCATGCGACGCGCCTTGCCGATCATTTCCTCGAAATTGCCGATATCCTTGGTGCGGATCGCATGAACGCCCCAGGTCAGGCCCAGCTTGCGCGCCGTGTCCGAACGCGGCGTCAATGCCAGGATCGGCGCGGACGGCCGCTCACGCGCAACGCGGCGCACGGTGCTGCCCGACGAGGTGAAGCAGGTGATGACGCTGGCACCCACGACCGGCACGATGCCGGCGGTCGCTTCCGCCAGGGCGTCGGCGGTGGTCGGGTCGGGCCGGGTTTCGGTGAAGTGCAGACGGGCGAAATAGCCCGGATCGCGCTCCACGCTATGGGCGATGCTGTCCATCATCGACACCGCCTCGACCGGCCAGTCGCCCGCCGCCGTTTCGGCCGACAACATGATCGCGTCGGCGCCGTCATAGACCGCCGTCGCCACGTCCGACACTTCGGCACGGGTCGGGGTTGGCGCCTTGATCATCGATTCGAGCATCTGGGTCGCAACCACCACCGGACGGCCCATGCGGCGCGCGGTCGCGACGATCTGCTTCTGCAGCGGCGGCACCGCCTGCGGCGGCAATTCGACGCCCAGATCGCCGCGCGCGACCATCACGCCGTCGGCCATCTCGATGATTTCCTCCAGCCGCTGCACGGCCGAGGGCTTCTCGATCTTGGCCATCAGCGCGCCATGGCCGCCCATCAGCTTGCGCGCTTCGGCCAGATCCTCGGGCCGCTGCACGAAGCTCAAGGCGATCCAGTCACAGCCCTGCTCGACCGCGAAGCTCAAGTCGCGGCGATCCTTGTCGGTCAGCGCGGGCACCGGCACGACCACGTCGGGCACATTCACGCCCTTGCGGTTCGACAGCGTGCCGCCGATTTCGACGACGGTGTCGATTCGCGTGTCAGTGACCGCCTTCACCCGCAGCACCAGCTTGCCATCATCCAGCAGCAGGCGGGTCTCGGGGACCAGCGCGGCGTAGATTTCGGGGTGCGGCAGGTTGACGCGCTGGACGGTGCCCGGCGTGTCGTCGCGATCGAGGATGAAGGCCGCGCCGGTCTCCAGCACCACCAGCCCCTTCTCGAACGTGCCGACGCGCAATTTCGGCCCCTGAAGGTCGGCCAGGATCGTGGTCGGCCGCGAAAATTCCTTTTCCAGTTCGCGAATCGTGGCGATGCGCGCGGCATGATCCTCATGCGCGCCATGGCTCATATTGACTCGAAAGGCGTCAGCACCCGCGACAAACAAGGCGCGGATCATCTCTGCGCTCTCGCTGGCGGGGCCGAGGGTCGCGAGAATGCGAACCTTGCGCGAGCGGGGCGGTAGTCGTGTCATGTCTTCTCCTGGCCGTATTGATCGCCTCTGGCTTGCCAGGGCGTCGTTATCGATTATCCGTGCTGCACGACAGGATGATGTAGATTAAGCGAAAGGTTCCGCCTGTGTCCGCTACCATACTCAGTGACGCCGTCGCTGCAACCGCCTTCCGCCGCCTGATGGCGCATTTGCAGCATCGCACCGATGTGCAGAATATCGACCTGATGGGCACGGCCGGCTTCTGCCGCAACTGTCTGGCCGACTGGATTGCCGAGGCCGACGGCCATCTGACCCGCGACGAAGCCCGCGAGATCATCCACGGCATGCCTTTTGCCGAGTGGAAGGCCCGCCATCAGGGCGAGGCGACGCCCGAGCAGATCGCAAAGATGCAGGAGAGTGTGGCGAAGAACGCGGACAACCACTAAGCTTTGGCATTAGGCTTCGGGCGACCCTGCCGGATCAGCCTGGAGTGCATTTCGCAACCCGGCATTTCTCAATTAGAGCCTGATTCACGGTATCGGCGGAAGCGCAAAGCGCTTCCACCTCAACCGATCAGGCTCTAGGAGCATCCGCCAACCGATTCACACTGACACGGAGATTCCCATGAGCGAGGGCAATATCGCAGCCGACCAGCTGCGCCTTCTGATCGAGCGCATCGAGCGCCTGGAAGAAGAAAAGAAGGGCATCGGCGACGACATCAAGGACGTCTATCTGGAAGCTAAGGCGACCGGTTACGACCCCAAGATCATGCGCCAGATCATCCGCCTGCGTAAGATGCAGCCGCATGACCGCCAGGAAATGGAAGCGATCCTGCAGACCTACCTGTCCGCGCTGGGCATGGAATAAGGCGGTCCACGCCTTATTCCCGACCGGTGCATGCCACCGGACCTTGCCGAGGGGTGCTGTCGACCTACATCTGGTCCAGCCCCCTCGCGCCAGGGGCGCCACCAAAGTGAGAGGACGCCCCTTATGACCGACATCATCGTCAGCACCACCAGCCGCCTGGAAGGCCGTCCCGCCCAGGATTATCTGGGCATCGTCACCGGCGAAGTGATTGTCGGCGCCAACCTCTTCCGCGACCTGTTCGCCAGCGTGCGCGACATCGTCGGCGGCCGATCGGGCGCCTATGAGGATGTGCTGCAACGCGCCCGCAGCGAAGCGATCGAGGAGATGCAGGGCAATGCCCGCAAGCTGGGCGCCAATGCCGTGGTGGGCGTCGACCTCGACTATGAAGTGATCGGCGCCAATGGCTCCATGCTGATGGTCTCCGCCTCGGGCACCGCGATCCGCTACTGATCGCCGCGCCTCCGCCATCCTCTAGCGTTGCAGGATGGCGACGCGCTCGCTAGAGAGCGCGCTTCGGTTTCACAGAAAATGTCAGGAGAAGGCCGTGGCCGGCCATTCCAAATTCAAGAACATCATGCATCGCAAGGGTGCGCAGGACAAGAAGCGCTCGTCGATGTTCTCCAAGCTGTCGCGCGAAATCACCGTCGCGGCCAAGATGGGCATGCCCGATCCGGACATGAACCCGCGCCTGCGCCTGGCGGTCAACGCCGCCAAGGCCCAGTCGATGCCCAAGGACAATATCCAGCGCGCGATCGACAAGGCGATCGGCGGCGACATGGAGAATTACGAGGAAATCCGCTATGAGGGCTATGGCCCCGGCGGCGTCGCCATCATCGTCGAGGCACTGACCGACAATCGCAATCGCACCGCGACCAATGTCCGCACCGCCTTTGCCAAGAATGGCGGCAATCTGGGCGCGTCGGGCGCGGTGAGCCATGGCTTCGACCGCCTGGGCCTGATCACCTATCCCGCCAGCGCCGGCGATGCCGATGCCGTCTTCGAAGCCGCGCTGGAAGCGGGTGCGGACGATGTCTCGTCGAACGAAGACGAGCATGAGATCTGGACCGCGATGGACGCGCTGCACGAAGTCGCCAAGGCGCTGGAAGCCAAGCTGGGTCCGGCAGAGGGCGCCAAGCTCGCCTGGAAGCCGCAGACCACGCTGGAAGTCGACGAAGCCAATGCCGCAACGCTGCTGAAGCTGGTCGACACGCTGGAAGATGATGACGACGTCCAGACCGTCTGGGGCAATTATGAAGTCTCCGACGCCGTGATGGAGAAGCTGGGCTAAGATGCCCGGCTCCCGTTCGCTTCGGGCGAGATCGCGCAGCGCCGATGCGCGCCGGTCTTGCCCGATGCGGACGATCCTGCACCCATGATCATACTTGGCCTCGACCCCGGCCTCGGCACCACCGGCTGGGGCCTGATTGCCGCCGACGGCAATCGTCTGACCCATGTCGGCAACGGCCAGATCAAAACCGACAGCGCGATGTCGCTGGCAACGCGGCTGATGGCGCTCGATCTGGCGCTGACCGACCTGATCCTCGAACATCGGCCCGATGGCGCCGCGGTCGAGGAGGTGTTCGTCAACGTCAATCCGCAATCGACGCTGAAGCTGGGTCAGGCGCGCGGCGTCATCCTGCTGAATGCCGCGCGTTCCGGCATGGAAGTGGGCGAATATGCTGCCCGCCTCGTCAAGAAATCGGTCGTCGGCGTCGGCAATGCGTCGAAGGACCAGGTCCATGCCATGGTCCAGCGGCTGCTGCCCGGCGCGAAGATCGTCGGTTCGGACGCGGCCGACGCCCTTGCGGTGGCGATCACCCATGCCCATCATCTGGCGAGCGCCCGGCGGATGCCCGCGCGCTGACCTGCCATCGGAGACCATCGCGACCATGACCGACCTGCCCCACGCCCGCTACATCATCGTCCCGCATGACGGCGCGTGGAAGATCAACCTCAACAACAGCTATTATGGCCCCTTCGCGACGCAGCAGGCGGCGATCGACACCGCCACCGAAACGGCGAAGAAGGCCGCGGAGGGCGGCTATCCCGCATCGGTCCTGCTGATGAACGGCACCGCGTTCGACACCGCCTGGACCAGCATCAAAAACGACGACACCTGATTTTTACATATTTCGGGAACTCTTCGTCCCCTGCCGCATTTATCGACACCAGCATAAGCGGGCGCAGGGATGAGCAAGAAGATTCTGATCGTCGAGGACGAGATTTTCGTCGCGTTGGAAATCGAACAGATTGTGCAGGATGCCGGCTTCGATGTCGGCGGCATCGCGGCCGACCGCGAAGCGGCGATGGCCGCTGCCGAATCCTGCGACATCGCCCTGGTCGACCTCAATCTGCGTGATGGCCCCACCGGCCCCGCCATCGGCATGGAACTGGCCAGCCGCTTCGGCATCAAGGTCATCTATGTGACCGCCAATCCGGCGCAGATCGGCACGGCTTCCGTTGCGGCGCTGGGCGTCGTCACCAAGCCCTTCCGCGCACAGAGCATTGCCCAGACCGTGCGCCTGGCCGCCACCGAAGCAGCCGACCTCGCCACGGCGGAGATTGCCGGCTTTACGCCCTTCCCGCCGCCGCGCGGTGCATCGAGCGGCGCGGTATCCGCAGCCTGAGCCGAAGCCCTTCGGGGCACCATTGCCGTTCGAGCTGACCACCCAGCTGACGCTCGACGCTGAGCGCGATCAGGCGACTGCCAAAACCTTCGCTGACGATCGGTGTGACACTGGGCCCGCCCTCTTCGCGCCAGTCGAGCAGGATATCCTCATCCTGCGTCACGACATGCAGCGCGATAAAGCCATCAGGCGTCGATAGCGCACCATATTTGGCGGCATTGGTCGCCAGTTCATGAAACAGCAGCGCCAGCGGCGTCGCCGAGCGATCATCGATCGGCGGATTGTCACCCGACAATTGCAGCCGCTCGCGACCGCCATAGGGCGCAAAAATCTCCTCCAGCACGCCATGAAGCGATGCCTGTTCCTCCGCCATGCTGACGCCGCCGCCATGGGTCCGGACGAAATCATGCGCCCGCCCCAGCGCCAGGATGCGATCACGGAGGTCATCCGCCCCTTCCTGCATGCCGGGCCGTTCGCGGGCCGACAGGCCGATGAGGCCGGCGATGACGGAGAAGATATTCTTGATCCGGTGCGACAGCTCATGCGCGATCATCTCGCGCTCTTCGAGCATCAGCTTCTGTTCGTGAATCTCGGTGCAGGTGCCGATCCAGCGGATGATCTGCCCCTGCGCATCGCGGATCGGCAGGGCGCGCCCCAGCGTCCAGCGATAGAGGCCGTCACGATGCCGCAGCCGATATTCGATTTCATAGGGATCGCCGGTTGCCAGCGAATGGCGCCATTTCTCCCAAGCCTTGGGCTGGTCATCGACATGGAACATGCCGTTCCACGCGTCGCCATCGGTCGATCCGGCCGGCACGCCGGTATATTCATACCAGCGCGCATTATAATAATCATGATAACCGTCGGGCAGGGTCGACCAGACCATTTGCGGCATGGTGTCGGCCAGGGTGCGGAACATGCGGTCGCTGTCCGCCACTGCTGCCGCGTCGAGCCGCTGCTGGGCGATCACGTCGCGATCGCGGCGGCGCCCTTCCAGTTCCACCATCACCTGCCGCGCCAGCAGCGACAGCCCCTGGCGCTGCAGCGGGGTCAGATCATCGCGCGCCACCGTGTCGATGACGCAGAGCGCGCCCAGCGGCTCGCCATCGCCACCGACCAGCGGCGCCCCGGCATAGAAGCGGATATGAGGCGCACCGGTGACCAGCGCATTGTCGATGAAGCGCGCATCCTGCGTCGCGTCGGGCACGACGAAGATATTGTCGCCCAGCATGGCAAGGGCGCAGAAGGAGACATCGCGCGGCGTCTCCTCCGCGTCCAAGCCGACCCGCGCCAGAAAGCGCTGCCTTACATCCTCGACAATGCTGACGAGCGCGATCGGCGCCCTGCATAGTTGCGCGGCGAAGCTGGTGATGTCGTCAAGGGTACGGAAACCGCCGGCGTCGAGATCATAAAGCGCCAGCAGCGCCGCCCGATCCGTTGCCAGGCCGCGTCCGTCAGCCATCGCTGACCCGTTCGATGTCGGCGCCGACGGCCGAGAGCTTTTCCTCCAGCCGCTCATAACCGCGATCGAGATGATAGACGCGGCTGACGATGGTCTCGCCTTCGGCGGCAAGGCCGGCCAGGATCAGGCTCATCGAGGCGCGCAGATCGGTCGCCATCACCGGCGCACCGACCAGCTTGTCGACGCCGCGCACCACGGCGGTGCGGCCATTGACGGCAATATCCGCCCCCATGCGCGCCAGTTCGGGCACATGCATGTAGCGATTTTCGAAGATCGTCTCGGTCAGGACCGACGCGCCATCCGCTTTGGTCAGCATGGCCATGAACTGCGCCTGCATATCGGTCGGGAAGGCCGGGAAAGGTGCGGTCGAAATGTTGAGCGGCTTGAGCTTGCCGTCGGACGAGACACGGATGCCGTCGCGATGCTCGTCGACCTGCACGCCCGCTTCGCGCAGCGCGGCCAGGATAGCGTGCATGTCATCGGCATTGGCGCCGATCAGGTCAAGCGAACCGCCGGTAATCGCCGCAGCGCAGGCATAGCTGCCCGCCTCGATCCGGTCGGGCATGACGCTGTAGGTCGCGCCATGGAGACGATCGCGGCCATGGATGATCAGCTTGTCGGTGCCCACGCCCTCGATATCGGCGCCCATCGCGATCAGCAGCTTGCAGAGATCAACGATCTCCGGCTCGCGCGCGGCATTTTCCAGGATGCAGGTGCCCTTGGCGAGCGAGGCCGCCATCAGCGCATTTTCGGTCGCACCGACCGACACCACCGGGAAGGTATAGATGCCACCGGGCAGGCCGCCATCGGGCAGGCTGGCGCGGACATAGCCGGCCGCGATCTCGATGATCGCGCCGAAGGCTTCCAATGCCTTGAGGTGCAGGTCGATCGGGCGGTTGCCGATCGCGCAGCCGCCGGGCAGCGACACCCGTGCCTCGCCGGCGCGGGCGAGCAGCGGCCCGAGCACCAGGATCGACGCGCGCATCTTGCGCACGATGTCATAGGGCGCCTCGGTCGAGGTCACGCGGCCGGCGCGCATCGTCATGACGCGGCCGAAATCCTCCGGACGGGCGCCCTCGATCATGGTCGACACGCCAAGCTGGTTGAGTAGATGGCCGAAGCTGTCGACGTCGGCCAGGCGCGGCAGATTGCGCAGCGCGACGGGTTCGTCGGTCAGCAACGCGCAGGGCAGCAGCGTCAGGGCAGCGTTCTTAGCGCCGGAGATGGGAAGGCGGCCGTTGAGTTGCTTGCCGCCGCGAATGTGAATGCGGTCCATTGGCTAGGTTTCATAGCGTCTATTGCGCGCCGTGCAAGGCGCGCGCGCGGTCGTTCGGCGTGAAAAACGGGCAGGGCCGGGCGTGGCGGAAGACTATTTTCGCGGATCGCCGCAACCTTGATCGAGTTTAGTGCGCCTTGCCGAAATGCAGCCAAAAGGAGGTTGGGGCGTTCTGCCATCGTAACAACAATTTCAAGAAGAAGGTGTATTGGTGGCGACGAGCTGTTTCGCGGAAAGACTGGCCAAGACGGTTCCCCTGTCCGACGCAGAAAAAGCAGCATTGGCTCGGCTGGAAGAAAATCCCCGCAAGATCAAGCGTGGGGCAATGATCCAGCGCGTCAATGAGACGATCACTGAGTTGTTCGTGCTGCGCGAAGGTCGGGTCATGAGCTATGTCATCCTGCCCGATGGCAGCCGCCAGATATTGCGCGTCTACTTCCCCGGCGATTTCATCGGTTCGGCCAGCACCATCTACAGCAAGGCCCCGGAATCCCTGGTCGCCCTGTCGGATGCGATCGTCTGCCCGTTCGACAAGCATGCGCTGCGCCGGTTGCTGGAGGAATATCCGCGCGTCGCCGCCCTGCTGTTCCTGCTGTCCAATGCGGAGCGGGTGGCGATGACCGATCGGCTTGCCTCGCTGGGCCGCACATCGGCCAGGGCACGGGTCGCGTCCTTCCTGCTCGACATGTTCGACCGGCTGCGCGTCACGGACGACAGCATCACCGACAGTTTCGACCTGAAGCTGACGCAGGAAGAGATTGGCGACGCGATCGGCCTGACATCCGTCCATGTGAACCGGATGATCCGGCAGATGGAGCAGGAAAAGCTGATCAGCCGCGCCAATGGCCGGATCACGCTGGTCGACATGGCCCGGCTGGAAGAGATCGGCCATTATACCAACCGGCACAAGCATATGGACCTGGACTGGCTGCCCGCGATGAGCTGACGCGCCGCGCGTCAGGCCAGGAGTTCAACATCCCAATAGAGCCAGTCGTGCCAGCTTTCGTGGAGATAGCCGGGCGGGAAGGCGCGGCCATGTTCCTGCAGCTGCCAACTGGTCGGCCGGATCGGCTGGACATGCAATTGCATGCCCGCTTCGCGCGGCGTGCGCCCGCCCTTCTTGAGATTGCAGGGCGAACAGGCGGTTGCGACATTTTCCCAGGTGGTGCGGCCACCCGCGCGCCGCGGTACGACATGGTCGAAGGTCAGGTCGTGCGTCGTACCGCAATATTGGCAGCTGAAACGATCGCGCAGGAACAGGTTGAACCGGGTGAAGGCCGGATGCTCCGAGGGTCGCACATATTGCTTGAGCGCGATGACCGAGGGGATACGCATCTGCAGGCTGGGGCTGTGGACTTCCCGCTCATAGGAAGAGACGATATCCACCCGCTCCAGAAAAATCGCCTTGATGGCGGTCTGCCAGGGCCACAGGCTCAGGGGATAATAGCTGAGCGGGGTATAGTCCGCATTCAAAACCAGCGCCGGGCAGTTTTCCGGATGCCGTATCAGGTCGGGATGGTACATAGTCGCCTCTACCCCCTTGCCGACGCCGCTGATCGACCAACAACGTGACAAGAGCATGACAGCATTAACGAATATCCGCCGTCAAGAGCCTGTATGACTCAATCCACCGCGCCACAGCATCTTGTGAGTCGTTTCGCGCCAAGCCCCACCGGTCGATTGCATGTCGGCCATGGCTGGTCGGCGCTGATGGCGATGGACCTGGCACGGGCCGCGGGTGGCGCCTTTCGCCTGCGGATCGAGGATATCGACGGCACCCGCAGCCGACCCGAACATGTCGACGGGATCGTCGAGGATCTGCGCTGGCTGGGCGTGGCATGGGATGGCCCGATCATCTTCCAGTCGCAGCGCCTGGCCGACTATGACGCGGCGCTCGACCGACTGCGCGCGATGGACCTGCTCTACCCCTGCTTCTGCACGCGCGCCGATATCCAGGCGAGCCTGACCGCGCCGCATGGTCCCGAAGGCCCGGTCTATCCCGGCACCTGTCGCGCCCTGCCGAACGCCGAGCGCGCGCAACGTATCGCGGCGGGCATGCCCCACGCCTGGCGGATCGACATGCAGGCGGCGGTCGCACGGGCGGGGCCACTCCGCTGGGCCGCCCTGCCCTATCCCATCGACCTGGATGCGCACGCCATCGACAGCCCTGCCGATCCGGCAGCGGCCGGTGATGTCGTGCTGGCGCGCAAGGATGCGCCGGCCAGCTATCATCTGTCCTGCACGCTGGACGATGCGGCGATGGGCGTCACCCATGTGCTGCGCGGCAACGACCTGCGCGCCGCGACCGACATCCATCGCCTGCTGCAGGCGCTGCTCGACCTGCCAAGCCCCGCATATATCCATCACCCGCTGCTGCTGGGCGCCGATGGCAAGCGGCTGGCGAAGCGGGACGGCGCGATTGCGCTCGCCGAACTGCGCAGCGCCGGCATGGACCCACAGCGCCTGGCCGATGATCTGCGCGCCGGGCGCTTTCCGGTTGGCATCACCGCCGGAGCGGCCTAGCATCCCACCATGACCACCGTGCTCGTCATCGCCCTGATCCTTGCCATGGCCGCGACCCTGTTCGCGCTTGTCCGCGGCATCATCGCCTTCCTCCAGGCGACGAAGGAGGAACTGAACCTGCCCGAGGGCGCGCCGCGCCCGTCCAGCCTGAAGCAGAACCGGATGATGATGAACCGCATCCTGTTCCAGGCCGGCGCCGTCATCATCATCGCCCTGTTGCTGATGATGAAGGGCAATGGCTGAGGGCTGATGGTCAAGCTCAACAAGATCTACACCCGCACCGGGGACGCGGGCACCACCGGCCTGGTCGACGGATCGCGCCTGCCCAAGCATGCGCCGCGCATGCAGGCGGTCGGTGACGTGGACGAGGCGAACAGTGCGATCGGCCTGGCCATATTGGCGATCGGCGACAGGCCCGAGGGGGCCTGGCTGACGACCATCCAGAACGACCTGTTCGATCTGGGCGCCGACCTTGCCACCCCGATCCCGGACGGCGCGGACGAGCCCTGGGCGCTGCGCATCATTGCCGGCCAGGTCGCACGACTGGAGCGGCAGATCGACGACATGAACGCCGATCTCGCCCCGCTCGACAGCTTCATCCTGCCCGGCGGCAGTCCGGCCGCAGCCGCCGTCCACCTCGCCCGTGCGATCACGCGCCGGGCCGAGCGCAGCGCCACGGCCGCCGCCGTCGATGTCGCGCTCAACCCGCAGGCACTGGCCTATCTCAACCGCCTGTCCGACCTGCTGTTCGTGCTTGCCCGCCGGCTGAACGACAATGGTGCCCGCGATGTTAAATGGGTGCCGGGCGCGTCAAGACAGGTCTGATTTCAACGGCCTGACTATCAACGGACACGCTTTGCCTTGCACTGCAACATTAACCCTATCCATTCAGAGCGCGTTTAGCCATTTCTTCAAATTTGCGTAATGTTCGCAATTAGTGAGAGGGCCAAGATGCAATTCTATCTGGCAACATCCTTCATCTTTCCGCGCAGCCTGCGCCTGCGCCTGTTCGCACTCTGCTTCGTCGCCACCCATCTGCCGCTGATCGGCTATATCAGCTGGGGCATGGCCACCGGCCGGATCGCACTGGCCGAATTCCTGCTGCTGCTTGGCGCCACGCTGGTCGGCACGATCATGGCACTGATGGGGATCGGCGCGCTGCTGAGTCCGATTCATGCGCTGGCCGATACGCTGCGCCCCGACAGTCCCGAGGCACCGGTCCTGCCCGAAGTCGGCGACGTGATCCGCACCCTCTATGCCGGCGTCCACCGCGCCGCGACATCGACCCGCGCACAGATGGACGAATTGCAGGTGGCGGCGCATGAAGATCCGCTGACCGGCATCGCCAACCGGCGCGGCCTGCTGGCCCAGATCGACGAACTGCCGCTCGAGAAGCGCCAGGGGTGCATCGCGATCATCGACATCGATCACTTCAAGCAGGTCAATGACCGGCTGGGCCATGACGAGGGCGATCGGGTGCTGCGCGATTTCGCCACCCGCCTGTCCGCCCAGATCCGCCGCATCGACATGGTCGCGCGCTGGGGCGGCGAGGAATTTGCCGTCTTCTTCCAGAATTGCATCGAGGATGAAGCGAGCTGGTCGCTTGCCCGCCTGGCCGAACAGATTCGCGAACATCCGCTGGGCGATGTCGATGGCCGCCCGATCACCTTTTCCGCCGGCATCTGTCGCTGGAAGGGCGAGGAGATGGAAGAGGTGCTGCGCATGGCCGACCAGGCGCTCTACGAAGCCAAGGCCAATGGCCGCAACCAGCTGCGCCGTGCCCGGCCGGAACGCACTGCCGCCTGATTCTGCGCCGCAGCGGGCCGGCAAGGAACCGACCTGCCCGGTCATGCGCTTACCCCTTGCGAGAGCGGTGCAACCGTATCGAAAGGGGCGTGCATGGCCAAAATCTGGATCCAGCCCGGACAGGACGCGCTGGCGGAACGCTATCGCGCCGTCCGCGCCCTGACGCAGGCGCTGGCAGCGCCTTTGTCCGACGCGGATGCCACGGTGCAGTCGATGCCCGACGCATCGCCCGCCAAATGGCATCTGGCCCATGTCAGCTGGTTCTTCGAGACCTTCGTCCTGCGCGATCATGTCGAGGGCTATCGCCCGTTCGACGATCGTTTCGCCTATCTGTTCAACAGCTATTATGAGGCGGAAGGGCCGCGCCATGCCCGGCCGATGCGAGGCATGCTGACCCGGCCGAGCCTGAACGACGTGCGCGCCTATCGCGCCCATGTCGATGCCGCGCTGCTGGCCGCCATGCCGCACCTGCCGGAGGCCGCCTGCACGCTGGTGGCGCTGGGCCTGCAGCATGAGCAGCAGCATCAGGAATTGCTGCTGACCGACCTGCAGCATCTTTTTTCGCTCAATCCCATCGCCCCCGCCCTGTTCGACGCGGCCAGGGCGATGCCCGCGCCGGTGCCCGGCCCGCTGCACTGGATCGAGGGACGCGAGGGGCTGGTCGAGATCGGCGACGACGGCAAGACCGGGTTCGCCTTCGATTGCGAGGGGCCGCGCCACAAGGTCTTCCTGCGCCCCCATGCCCTGGCCCATAGGCCGATCACCAATGGCGAATGGATCAGCTTCATCGAGGATGGCGGCTATCGTGCCCCGGCGCTCTGGCTGTCGGATGGCTGGGCCTGGGTCCAGGCGGAAGGCATCGAGGCGCCGCTCTACTGGCAGCGCGGCGAGAAGGGCTGGACCCGTTTCGGCCTGGACGGACGCCAGCCGGTCAATCCGGCCGCCCCGGCCTGCCATATCAGCCTGTATGAGGCCGATGCCTATGCCAGTTGGGCGGGCGCGCGCCTGCCGACCGAGGCGGAATGGGAAAGCGCGGCGCTCAACATCGCGCCGACCAGTGGCGAGCAACTGGACGGCGCCGCCTGCCCCCGCCCCCGCGCCGCCGAAGACGGCACCAGCCTGACCCAGATGTTCGGCGATGTGTGGGAATGGACCGGCAGCGCCTATCGCCCCTATCCCGGCTTTCGCACCGCCCCCGGCGCGGTCGGCGAATATAATGGCAAGTTCATGTCCGGGCAGTTCGTGCTGAAGGGCGGCAGTTGCGCCACCCCGCGCGGCCATGTCCGCGCCAGTTACCGCAATTTCTTCCACCCCCATCAACGCTGGCAGTTCACGGGACTGCGGCTGGCCAAGGATCTGTAAGCCCCATGCTGCTGACGCACGACATGCCCGCCGCCCGCACCATCGACCCGGCATTCCGCCGCGACATCTTGGCCGGCCTTGCCCGATCGCCCAAGGCGACTCCGCCCATCTGGTTCTATGACCGGCGCGGATCGGAATTGTTCGAGGATATTACCGACCTGCCCGAATATTATCCGACCCGCACGGAAACCGCGCTGCTGGCCGGCCATGGCGACGCTTTCGCCGCCGCGATCGGCTCCGGCCGGGCAGTGGTGGAATTCGGCGCCGGCAGCGCGCGCAAGACACCGCATCTGCTGCGCGCAATCGATCCCGCCGCCTATGTGCCGATCGACATCAGCGGCGATTTCCTGCGCACCAGCAGCGCCGAACTGGCGAGCGCCTTTCCCGGACTGCCGGTGCTGCCGCTGGTCGGCGACTTCACCGGCGCTTTGGCCCTGCCCGATGCGATCGACGGGCTGCCACGGCTCGGCTTCTTCCCCGGCTCGACGATCGGCAACAGCGAACCGGACACCGCCGTCGACCTGCTGCGCGCGATGCGCCGGTTGCTGGGCGATGACGCGATGCTGCTGATCGGCATGGACCGGATCAAGGATCGCGACCGACTGATCGCCGCCTATGACGATGAAGCCGGTGTCACCGCCGCCTTCAACCGCAACCTGCTGGTACGGATCAACCGCGAACTGGAGGGCGACCTGCCGGTCGACGCCTTTGCCCATCGCGCCATCTGGAATGACGAGAAGGCGCGGATCGAGATGCACCTGGAAGCGACCGAGCCGCTGCATTTCCATGTCGCGGGCCAATGTTTCCACATGAAGGCCGGCGAAACCATCCATACCGAGAGCAGCCACAAATATGGCGCGCGCGACGAACGGCTGCTGCTGCGCGCGGGCGGATGGGAACCCACGGCCGAATGGATCGACCCGGACGGCCTGTTCGCGCTGGTGCTGGCGAAGGCGGGGTAAAAGCGTCCGACCGATTTCGTCCCGGATATGACGCGACAGTCGAAGTTCACAGTGTCGTGGGGCCGATTCCGGCCCAATGCGCCGGCCATGCGCCTGCCCCGCGCCGGTGAAGCGACAGTCGCGCGACAATCGGGTCAGGGCGACGCGCTTTCGACGCGACAGGGACGCGACAGTGAAGCACCATCTGGCAGTTGAAACACGACGGTGCGCGGGCAGGACTGGGGCACGGCTTCCATCGCCCAGTATAGATCAGAGAAAGGCCGAGTAGGAAAGCGAGGGTGAGGGTCTTCTTTCGACGAATTTCAGACCTGTTCCCCCTCCCGCAGGCGGGAGGGGGTTAGGGGGTGGGCTGGACGTCGCACTAGCCCACCCCGCTGCGACTAACGCGCTTCGCGCATAAGTCTCGCTGCCCCTCCCGCGTGCGGGAGGGAAGTGGCAGGAAACCACCCAACTCCACCATCCCAGCGGAATGACGCCTACCGCTTATTCCGTCGCGAGCAGCAGGTCGCGCAGGTCGTGCAGGCTGGGCAGGACCGCGCTGGCCGCAAGCACCAGTTCCTCGGTCGGCGGCAGGAGATCGGGGATCATCACCGTCGCCATGCCCGCCGCCACGCCGGCGCGGACGCCGGCATGGCTGTCCTCCACCGCGACGCAATCGGCCGGATCGACGCCCAGCCGCTCAGCCGCCAGCAGATAGGGCTGCGGGTCGGGCTTGGGGCGGTCGACGTCATTGCGGGTGACGACGGTCTGGAAATAAGGAAGCAGCCCGGCCTTCTCCAGCCGCTGCTGGGCATAGGGGGCCATGGTCGAAGTCGCGATCGCCATCGGGATGCCGGCCCTGGCCAGATGATCCAATATCACCTCAGCACCCGGCCGCAGCGGAATGCCTGCCTCCAGCGCGGCGACGAACAGCGCGTCGCTGTCGGCATAGAATTGATCGACCGGAAAGTCCGGCCCCATGCGGTCGGCCAGCATCCGCAGATTTTCGTCGCGATGGATGCCGACCATCGACAGCAGCATCTCGTCCGGCATCGGCCAGCCCATCGCCGCGCCGGTGCGGGCGAAGGCATCGCGATGCGCGGCCTCCGTATCCAGCAGCGTACCGTCCATGTCGAAGATGACGGCGCGAATCGGGTTGGGCAGCGCAGCGGCGGCTTGCGGCGGCGCGTCGGAAAGGGATGCGGTGCTTGCCATGCCCCTCATATGGTGTGTGCGGTGCAATATTTCCATTGCAAAGCGCGCCATCGGGGCTGCAATTTTCCTATTGCAGCTGCGTCCTATTCGACGACCTGCGCGGTCCAGACGGGGATCCAGCGCCAGGCGCCACGGCATTCGCCCATACTGGTCGCTTCGGTCAGGCGAAAGCGGCTGCCATCCCAGACATAGGTCTGGCTGGTGCCGCAATCGCCGATGCCGCGCCCCTTGGCGAAGCTTTGCAACAGCGACTTTTCGGGCGCCCAGCCGGCATTGACCAGGGTGGGATGGCCGATCTCCTCCGTGCCCCAGCCGGGGGCATAGTCGAACGGCGCGAAGCGGAAGCTGCGGCGCCCCGGAATGCCGCTGGCGATCACCGGCACGGTGGTGAAATTATAGGCGCCAGAGCCGCAGGGGACCAGGATCAGCGTCTCATTCTTCGACAGGCGATGCAGTTCGGACTGGCCATTGGCCATCTCGTCGGTGCAGCCGGTGAACTTGCCGAGCGCGGTCCGCTCCTCGCGCCACAGTGCAGCCGGCGCATCGCCCGTCGCGATGATCGCGCGATGGATCGCCGGCGTCGGCGGCGCGACCCGCACCGCCAGCGGCCCGAGCGGCCCGGTCGCGACCAGCGCGGTGGTGGTGCCAGCCCGGCCCTGGCGCGCATCCATGTAGCGGATCGCCGCGCCTGCGCCGGCCAACGACGGCCGGCCGAGCGACCGGTTGCCGGTGCGCACTTCCATCGTGCTGCCACGCGCCATCGCGATCGCCAGCGCCGATGCCTGCGGCCCGCGCAGGGTGGCGTCGCCATCGCGCGCGGTCACCGTCGCGACCTTGCGGCCGTCGACCAGGAAGCTGACGTCGGAGGAACCCTTGGCATCGCGGCTGACCCAGACTTCGGCCGCAGCATCGGGACCGGCCGAACGGGCGACGCCGACCATCACCGGATTGTCGGGCCAGTCGCTGCCGGGCAGCAGCGACACCGCCTCGCACCGGTTGCGATTGTCGCAACCGATGGTCCAGTCCTTGTAGGTTTCGAGCGTGCCAGGCTTGGGCGCGGGCGCGTTGGTCTGCGCCGTTGCCATGCCAATGGTGCCGATGGCCGTTAAGACGACCGCGAAAAATCTAAGTTCCCCCATCGGTTAACCATAACCGATTTGTTAAGCCGGGGGTAGGGCCTCTGTTAAGTAATCGAAATGATTTGGTTAAAGGCTTAACATCAACCCGGCCAGCGCGGCGCTCATCAGATTGGCCAGGCTGCCGGCGACCAGCGCCTTCAGCCCCAGCTTGGCGATCATCGGCCGCTGATTGGGGGCAAGGTTGCCGGTCACCGCCATCTGAATCGCGATCGAGCTGAAATTGGCGAAACCACACAGCGCGAAGGTGATGATGGCGATGGTCGAGGGCGAGAGGCCGTCCTGCACCTGGCCGAGATTGATGTAGGCGACGAATTCGTTGAGCACGACCTTGGTGCCGAAAAGGCCGCCGGCGACCTGCGCCTCGTTCCAGGGGATGTTGAGCAGATACATGACCGGCGAGAAGACATAGCCGAGCAGTTGCTGGAAGCTCAGTTCGGGATAGCCGAAGATGCCGCCGATACCGCCGAGGATGCCGTTGGCGAGCGCCACCAGCGCGACGAAGGCCAGCACCATGGCGCCGACGGCGACGGCCAGCTTGACGCCGGTCTGGGCGCCCTGCGCCGCCGCCATGATGATGTTGGCGGGCTTTTCCTCGTCATGGGTGGCGACGGGCATGGGCTCGCCCGGCGTGGTTTCCGCATTCAGCACCGCCGCGACCGCAGCCGCACGGCGCGTTTCGGGCAGGTGGATATCATCCTCCAGCGGCAGTTCCGGTTCGCATTCCGGCTCGTCGGGCATCATGATCTTGGCCATCAGCAGGCCGCCGGGCGCCGCCATGAAGCTGGCCGCGAGCAGATAGTCGATCTTGATCCCCATCGAAGCATAAGCGGCCAGGATCGTGCCGGCGACGCCCGCCATGCCGCTGGTCATCACCGCGAACAGCTGCGGCCCGTTGAGACCGGCGAGATAGGGACGGATCACCAGCGGGCTTTCGCTCTGGCCGACGAAGATATTGGCGGCGGCGCACAGGCTTTCCACCTTCGACACGCCCGTCACCTTCTCGATCGCGCCGCCGACCCAGCGGACGATGAACTGCATGATGCCCAGATAATAGAGGATCGACACCAGGCTGGCGAAGAAGATGATCACCGGCAGCGCGGCGATGGCGAAGCTGGCGCCGCCGATTTCCGGCTTGGCCAGCGGGCCGAAGATGAAGTTGGTCCCCGCCTGCGCATAGCCCAGCAGATTGGCGACGCCGTGCGACATGCCCGCGATGATGGCGCGTCCGGCCGGCACATAGAGCACCAGCAGCGCGATCCCCGCCTGCAGCAGGAAGGCCGCGCCGACCACGCGCAGCCGGATCGCGCGGCGGTTGGAAGAGAGGGCAAAGGCAATGGCAAGAATCAGCAATATGCCGGCGAGGCCGATGAGAAGATGCATGAAGCGCTTTCGCGGGAATGGGCAAACCGCGCGACTATACAGGGCCAGCGCGCGGAAACCAGCAGGGAATCCCGCCCCGCGATATAAATGAGATATCCTCGCTTTTCATGCCCAAATCGATCAGAACCATGGCGTCATAGAAGATGCGATGGGGAGAGGCGATGCTGATGGAAACCGACAAGCCCGGTGCCGCTACGGAATGGCGACGTCATTATATGCTGCCGATCGCGGCCGCGCTCGGCTATGCCACCAGCGTCATCCATATCTATGGGCTTGGCCCCTATATCCAGCCGATCAGCGACCAGTTCGGCTGGACGCGAACGCAGGTGACGGTGGGCCTGACCCTGTCCACCCTGGTGCAGGCGGTCTTTTCCGTGCCGATCGGCCTGATGGTCGACCGGCTGGGGCCGCGCCTGTTCGGGCTGGTCGGCGTGCTGCTGACCTGCGGCGCCTTTGCCCTGCTGGGCACGGCGACCGGCAGCCCCGGCCAATGGTATCTGCTCTGGGCGCTGCTGGCGCTCGCCACCCTGCCGGTGCAGGCGACGATCTGGACCAGCGCCGTCGCCACCCGGTTCGAGGCGTCACGCGGCCTGGCCTTTGCCATCACCCTGTGCGGCGCATCGATCGCGGTCGCCATCTTTCCGCTGATGGGCAGCTGGCTGATCGGCCACTATGGCTGGCAGCGCGCCGCGCCGATCCAGGCGGCGATCTGGGCGGCGTGCAGCTTCCCGCTGATCTTCCTCTTCTTTCGCGGCGCGCGTGATCGCCGGCGCGGAGAAGCCGTTGCGGCCACCGCTGCGGCACCCGCTATCGGCGCCACGCTGGCCGAAGGGGTGCGATCCTCCATCTATCATCGCCTGCTGCTCGCCAGCCTGCTCTTCACCTTCACCATCATCGCCCTGGTCGTGCATTTCGTGCCGATCCTGACCGATCGCGGCGCGGACCCGATGCGGGCAGCCGGCATAGCCTCGGTCGTGGGCCTCTGTTCGATCATCGGCCGGCTGGCGACCGGGCTGCTGCTCGACCGGTTCCGCGGATCGCTGGTCGGTGCCGGCGTCTTCCTGCTGCCGGCGGCCGCCAGCCTGCTATTGCTGGGCGCCGGAAACAATGTCGCGCTGCTGATCGCCGCCGCTGCGCTGATCGGCCTGACACTGGGCGCGGAGGTCGACGTGATCGTCTATCTCACCACCCAGCATTTCGGCCTCAAGACCTTTGGCGGGCTTTATGGCGGGCTGCTGATGGCGCTGTCGGTCGGCACCGCCACCGGGCCATTGGGCGCATCGGCGATTTTCGACCGCTTCGGCAATTATGCGCCCTTCCTGTGGATAACGCTTGCCCTGATGGTCGGCAGCAGCCTGGCGCTTGCCAGCCTGCCGCGCCCGACCTTTGCCCGGCCGCGCGGCCATTAAAAGGGCATTGACATAAAGCGCTACAAAGACGCCACGTCGAGACATCGCGGGGATATATGGCGCGCCTAGTCCTGCCCTTCTGACAGTCCACAGACGACAGAAGGGTAGAGCGAGATGATGCAGGATGGCGCGCATGACGACCATGGCCATGGCCTGGCCGATGACCTGGCGCAGATGCGCAAGCTGGCCGGCGAGGCGATGGGCCGGCGCCGCACGCTTCGCCTGCTCTTTTCGGCCGGCAGCGCCGCGCTGATCACCGCCTGTGGCGGCGGCGGCAGTGATAGCGACACTGACACATCGACCGCCACGCCGACGCCCACCCCTACCCCGACGCCAACACCCACGCCGACCCCGACGTCGAGCAGTTGCATCGCCGATCCGGAGGAAACCAACGGCCCCTATCCGGCCGACGGATCCAACAGCAGCAATGGCAGCGTCGTCAATGTGCTGGACGACACCGGCATCGTGCGCACCGACATCCGGTCGAGCTTCGGATCGTCGAGCGGCACCGCCGAGGGCATCTATATGCAGCTGACCATCACGGTGGTGAACGTCAATGGCAGTTGCGCGCCGCTGGAGGGCTATGCCGTCTATATCTGGCATTGCACCCGCGACGGCCTCTACTCGCTCTACACCGTGCCGGGCGAAAATTACCTGCGCGGCGTGGGCGTGACCGACGCCAATGGCCAGGTGACCTTCACCAGCATCTTCCCCGGCTGCTATGACGGGCGCTTCCCGCATATCCATTTCGAGGTCTATCCCAGCCTCGCCAAGGCGACCAGCTATGCCAACCGCGTGCTGACGTCGCAGTTCGCGATGCCGACGGATGCCTGCAACACGGTCTATGCGACCAGCGGCTATTCCAGCAGCAAGACCAATTTCGCCAAGATCACCACCAGCAGCGACAATGTGTTCGGCGACAACACGTCGGCCCAGGTCGCGGCGATGACGCCCACCATGACCGGCGATACGACCAATGGCTTCACCGGCACGGTGACGGTCGGCATCGCCATCTGACAGGAATTATGCGGATGACTTTGCAGGGATCGCCTTCAATCGATATGCTGACCGCCAATATGGACGGATCGCGCATATTGGTGGTCGACGATGATGCGGACATCCGCATCCTGTTGTCGGATTTTCTGGAGCAGCATGGCTTTGCCGTGACCGCGGTCGCGGACGGCGTGGCGATGGATCAGGCGCTGGCGGCGCAGACATTCGACATCGCCGTGCTGGACGTGATGATGCCGGGCGAGGACGGGCTGTCGATCCTGCGCCGGCTGGCCGCGAGCGGCGACCTGCCGATCATCATGCTGTCGGCGATCGGCGGCGATATCGACCGGATCGTCGGGCTGGAAATGGGGGCGGAGGATTATCTGCCCAAGCCGTGCAATCCACGCGAACTGCTCGCCCGCGTCCGCACCGTGCTGCGCCGCAATCGCCGCCAGACATCGGAACCGCAGGTGCCCGCCGGGCAGCGGCTGCGCTTTGCCGGCTGGCAGGTCGACATGGGCGTGCGCCTGCTGACCGACCCTGACAATGTCGTCGTCACCTTGACCGATGGCGAGTTCCGCCTGCTGCGCGCCTTCATCGAGCATCCGCGCCGGGTGCTGAGCCGCGACCAGTTGCTCGACTATTCGGCCGGCAGCGACGCGGAAAGCTATGACCGGGCGATCGATGTCCAGGTCAGCCGGCTGCGCCGCAAGCTGGAACGTGGCGAGATGGGCGATGAGCTGGTCCGCACGATCCGCAACGAAGGCTATATGTTCACCGCCGAGGTCCGCCCGGCGTGAGCCCGGCGATGCTGCCGGGCGCCGGCGAGCGGGGACGCTATAATCCCTCGATCCTGACGCGGATCGTCTTTCTGGTCGCCGCGACCCTGTTGCTGGCGCTCGGCGCGATGATGCTGGTCGCCTTCCGCGGTCCTCCGCCCCATGCCCGGCCGATGATGCTGGTGGAGGCGACCGGCCTGCTGCGCGGCGGCACCCAGCCGCCCGGCAGCTGGCAGATCAGCCGCTATCAATCCGATCGCGCGCCCGCGCCCGACGCGGGGCAGGAAAGCAACCGTGCGGGGGCCGAGCGCATTGCCGGCCTGCTGGGCGTGCCGGCCAATGCGGTGGCGCTGATCCAGGAACGGCCGCCGATCGGCATGCCGCGTCCCGGACCGGAGATCGAGCCCCGGCCCGACATGGGGATGGAGTTCGACCCCGGCCGGATGATGCTGCGCGGCAGCTTTGCCCTGGCCGTGCGCGAGGATGGCAGGAACTGGTCGGTGCTGCTGGGGCGGCAAGGGCCGAACTGGCGCTGGTATGCGATCACCCTGTCGCTGATGGCGGGCATCTTCATCCTGCTGCTGCTGCCGGCCTATTGGGTGGCGCGGCGCATTACCCAGCCGATCCGCCTGCTGGCCGAAGGGGCCGCGCGCGAGCGGCCGGAGCGGGCCGAGCCGCTGCCGATCGGCGGCCCGCCCGAAGTGCGCGCCATGGGCATCGCCTATAATCACATGCGCGCGCGGATCGCCGATTATGTGTCGGAACGCACCGCCATGCTGGTGGCGATCGCCCATGACCTGCGCACGCCGATGACGCGCCTGTCCTTCCGCCTGGAACAATTGCCCGACGGCTCGCGCGCCAAGGCGCAGGCGGACGTCCAGGAAATGCGGGCGATGGTCACCGACCTGCTCGACTTCATGCGCGAAGGGACCGAAGGGCGCCAGCGCGCGCGCATCGACCTGTCGGCCATTGTCGAGACGCTGGCCGACGACCTGGCCGACATGGGCCATGACGTCGCCGTCACCGCCAGCCAGCGCGCGGTGATAGAGGGCGACGCGCTCGCGCTGCGTCGCTGCATCGGCAACATGGTCGAGAATGCGGTGCGCTATGGCGGATCGGCGCGGGTCAGCCTGCGCGTCGAGGGCCACCGGGCGATCGTCGATGTGGTCGATTCCGGCCCCGGCGTTCCGCCCGAGATTCTCGACCGGCTGTGCGAGCCCTTTTATCGCGGCGAAGCCTCGCGCAATCGCGAGACCGGCGGTGTGGGCCTGGGCCTGTCGATCGCCCGCACCATCGCCGAAGGGCATGAGGGCAGCATCGGTTTTGCCAACCGGGCCGAGGGCGGATTGCGCGCGACGGTGATCCTGCCGCTCGATCGCTAAAGCATCATTCCCTTCAGCTCCTGCAGCACCATCGCGGTCGGCATCGACAGGAACATCGCCACCAGAAAAGGCGCCAGCGTCGCCGCGATCAGGATCAGCAGGCTGCGCAGGTCGACCGGCAGGAAACGCATCGCATAGACGTTGGAGACCACGCCATAGAGGTCGGCCACTGCCGAAAAATCGGGCGCGGACAGAAGATCGGGCTGTTCCTTCGCGCTGCCGTCGAACCAACGCTCCTCGAACGACCGGCCCAGCGTCACCGCCAGCGCGCCATAATGCATCGCGTTACGCCGCCAGGCCCGCGCCATGACCGGGCGGAACACGCCGAGCGGCGCAACGCACAGCAGCAGCACCAAGGCCATCGTCCCACCGACCAGGAAGCCGCCGGTCAGCGGTGTCGCATCGCCGTGCAGGTGGATATTGGCGAAGCGGCCTGCGGTAATGCAGCCGATCCCCAGCGCAAAGGTGCCGAAGGCCCGCACCGCCTGGGCCAGAAAGCCGAGGCCGCCCGCATTGTCGGGATGGGCGACGACCAGCCGCAGGTCCATCGCCGCGACCTTGTGCAGCAGCCGCGTCCACACGAGGATGCGCCAGAGCCAGCCCAGCAGCAGCGTCAGCAGCAGCGGCAGGCTGACCAGCATATGCCACCAGCCGGCCGCCGATAGCCGCCCCGGCCCGGCGATGGTCCAGGCCGGCAGGCCATGGTTCGAAATGCCGGTCGCGAACAGCCACAGGATGAACGCATAGGCGGCGAGCAGCACCAGCAGTTCGGCGACCGGCGCGCGCACCGACGCGCGCGCGCCGGCCAGCTCCTGCTCAAGCACCGGGACGGCATCGGGCGGCAGCAGCCCGGAACCGGCGAAATGGCGCACCACCGCGCCCAGCCGCCGCGCGGTTTCGACATGGGCGACCAGCAGGATCGGCACGGCAAAGGCGAAGCGGGCATGCGCCCCGATGTCGCGCAGGAAATGGCGCAGATCCTCCGCCCGATCATGGCCCGGCAGGACGAGGATGAGCAGCAGGAGCGGCAGCCAGCCGACCGCCAGCGCAAGCAAGGCGCGGGCGCGCACCGTGGGCAGGGCCGGCACCGACAGGCGGACAAGGCCGGGCAGCCCGCGCGGCGGCCCCCATTCGAACAGGTCGTGCCCTTCCGCCTCCGCTTCGTTGGTCACTTGCACGCCTTTCCGCTTCGCCTCGGCTCATCCGAACCGCGACGATAGGAAGCATGCCCTTCCCGCCTATCGGGATTTATGCTGAGCCGACCGGAAAATGGCGGCCGTCACTGGCCGGCGGACTTGCCGTCCTTCTTGGCCTTGTGCGCCTTGAGCAACGCATCGATCTCGACGATCCGCTCGCGTTCCGGCGTGCCCTTGGGCAGGCCCTTGAGGCGGCATTCGGCCCATAATTTGCGCCGCTCGGATTCCAGCGCCTTGAGATAGAGATCGGCCATTGCAGCCTCCTGGATAAAGGAAAAGGGCCGGCGCCTCGCGACACCGGCCCTTTCGTAACTTGTCTAGCCGAAAATCAGGCAGCCTGCATATGGGCCACCCTGATAAATCAGGCGGCCTTCGAACGGCTCATGCGCTTGCGCTCGTTCGGGTCGAGGTAGCGCTTGCGCAGACGGATGGTCTTGGGCGTGACTTCGACCATTTCATCGTCGTCGATGTAAGCGATCGCCTGTTCCAGCGTCATCTTCTTCGGCGGGGTCAGGCGGACGGCGTCGTCCTTGCCGCTGGCGCGGAAGTTGGTCAGCGCCTTCGACTTCATCGGGTTGACTTCGAGGTCTTCCGGCTTGGCGTTTTCGCCGATGATCATGCCTTCATAGAGGGCTTCACCCACGCCGACGAACAAGATGCCACGATCTTCCAGCGGCCCCAGGGCGTAGGCATTGGCTTCGCCGGCGCCGTTCGAGATCAGAACGCCATTCTTGCGGCCTTCGATCTTGCCCTTGTGGGGGCCGTACTTCTCGAACAGGCGGTTCATGATGCCGGTGCCGCGCGTGTCGGACAGGAATTCGCCATGATAGCCGATCAGGCCGCGCGAGGGCGCCGAGAAGGTGATGCGGGTCTTGCCGCCGCCCGAGGGACGCATGTCGGTCATCTCGGCCTTGCGGATGTTCATCTTGTCGACGACCGTGCCCGAGAATTCGTCATCGACGTCGATGACGACGGTTTCGTAAGGCTCGGTCTTGCCGCCATTTTCGTCTTCGCCGAACAGCACGCGCGGACGCGAGATGCCGAGTTCAAAGCCTTCGCGGCGCATGGTTTCGATCAGAACGCCCAGCTGAAGCTCGCCACGGCCGGCGACTTCGAAGCTGTCCTTGTCGTCCGATTCCGTCACCTTGATGGCGACGTTGGATTCGGCTTCGCGGGCCAGACGATCGCGGATCATGCGGCTCGTCACCTTGCTGCCTTCACGGCCGGCCATCGGCGAGTCGTTCACGGCAAAGCGCATCGACAGGGTCGGCGGATCGATCGGCTGCGCCTTGATCGGGGTGCTGACCTGCGGGTCGGAAATGGTGTTGGCCACAGTCGCGACGGTCAGGCCGGCGAGCGAGATGATGTCGCCTGCCTTGGCTTCCTCGACCGGCACGCGGTCCAGGCCCTGGAACGACATGATCTTCGACGCGCGGCCGGTTTCGATCACGTTTCCTTCGGCATCCAGCGCGTGGATCGGCTGGTTGACCTTGACCGTGCCCGACTGGACGCGGCCGGTCAGGATACGGCCGAGGAAGTTGTCGCGGTCGAGCAGCGTCACGAGGAAGCTGAACGGCGCGTCCTGGTCCAGCGACGGCGGCGGGACATGATCGACGATCTTCTGGAACAGCGGCTCCAGCGTGCCTTCACGACGCTGCGAATCTTCGCTGGCATAGCCGTTGCGGCCCGATGCGTAGAGGACGGGGAAGTCGAGCTGCTCGTCGGTGGCGTCGAGCGTCACGAACAGGTCGAACACTTCGTCCAGCACTTCCTGGATGCGCTCGTCGGGACGGTCGACCTTGTTGACGACGACGATGGGCTTCAGGCCGAGCGCCAGCGCCTTGCCGGTCACGAACTTGGTCTGCGGCATCGCGCCTTCCGACGAGTCGACCAGCAGGATCACGCCGTCGACCATCGAGAGGATGCGCTCAACCTCGCCGCCGAAGTCAGCGTGGCCGGGCGTATCGACGATGTTGATGCGGGTGCCGTTCCATTCGACCGAGGTGGGCTTCGCCAGAATGGTGATGCCGCGTTCCTTTTCCAGGTCGTTCGAGTCCATGGCGCGCTCTTCGACGCGCTGGTTGTCGCGGAAGGTGCCGGACTGGCGGAAAAGCTGGTCGACGAGCGTGGTCTTGCCATGGTCGACGTGCGCGATGATCGCGATATTACGCAGGGACATGTCTTGCCTTTGGGATATGGGGCTCCCCTGGCCGACACAAGGCCGCGCAGAGGCTTCGGGCGCGCCCCTACAGGAAATGACGCGATGCGGCAAGGGCAGCGGAAGGATCGACCAGAGCGCAGATGAATATCCTGTCATGTTATGATGTTTCCCTTGCCCCGCTGTGGCAGCCGCCTATGACACCGCGTCAGGTTCGCACCCTGAAAAGAAAAGGACACCCCATGCGGCTGACCGCCACCCTTGGCTTTGCTTCCCTCCTCGCCCTTTCCCTGTCCCACCCTGCCCTCGCCCAGAAGGATGGCGCGCCCGACGCGGCCAAGCAGCATGCCGAGCAGACGGCGGACGAGATCGCCAAGAACTGGGCCAGCGCCCCGGTCGAGGAAGTGACCAAGACCAGCAAGGGCACGGCGAGCGTCGACGGCAAGTCGATCGCCTACACCGCGACCGCCGGCACGCTGACCATCCGCGACGCCCAGGGCAAGCCGACTGCCAGCGTCTTCTACACCGCCTATACCGCGCCGGGTAAGCATCGGCCTCTGACCTTCTTCTACAATGGCGGTCCCGGTTCGGCCTCGCTGTGGCTGCGCATGGGCAGCTTTGCGCCCGACCATGTGCGCACCGGCAATCCCGAAGCGGTCGCGCCCGCGCCCTTCGATGTCGGCCCCAATCCCGACAGCCTGATCGGCAGCACCGACATGGTGTTCCTGGACGCGGTGGGATCGGGCTATTCGCGGCCGCTGGGCGACGCCAAGGGCGCCGACTTCTATGGCGTCGACCAGGATGTCGATGCCTTTGCCAAGGCGATCCTGCGCTACACCACCAAGAATGGCCGCTGGGGCGACCCCAAATATATTTTCGGCGAAAGCTATGGCACCACCCGCTCGGGCGCGCTGGCCTATCAGCTGGAAGATCGCGGTATGGCGCTGAACGGCGTCATCCTGCTGTCGTCGATCATGAATTATGGCATCCGCCAGTCGGGCTTCGACACCATCCATATCGGCTATCTGCCCAGCTATGCGGCGACCGCCTGGTATCATAACCGGGTACCCGGCGGCCGCCCGGCCAGCCTGGAAGCCTTTGTCGAGGAAGCGCGCCAGTTCGCCAACGGCCCCTATGCCGCCGCGCTGCTGAAGGGCCAGGACATCAGCGCCCAGGAAGAGGACGCCGTCGCCCAGCAGATGAGCCGCTTCACCGGCCTGTCGGTGGATTATCTCAAGCGCGCCAATCTGCGCGTCAGCCTCAGCCGCTTTCGCAAGGAATTGCTGCGCGACGGGCGCGAGACGCTGGGCCGGTTCGACAGCCGCTACAAGGGGATCGACGAGGATGCGGCGGGCGAGGATCCCGAATATGATCCGTCGGACACCGCGATCAGCGGCCTCTATGTCGGCAGCTTCCTGGATCAGCTGACCAACAAGCTCGGCTATCAGACCGACCTCAGCTATCGGCTGAGCGCGCGGGAGGGCGGCGCCTTCAACTGGGACTGGAGCCATGAGCCGCCGTCGGGCCGCAAGCAGAATGTCGCCGACGTCACCGCCGACCTCAGCACCGCGATGCGCATCAACCCGCATCTGCGCGTGCTGTCCTTGAACGGCTATTATGACATGGCGACGCCCTTCTTCTCGACCGAGCGCGACCTGAAGCACATGATGCTGGAGCCGGCGCTGCGGCCGAACCTGCAGTTCAAATATTATCCGGCGGGCCACATGGTCTATCTGAACCCGGAAGCGCTGCACCAGATGCGCCTCGACATGGAACGCTATTACGCCGAGGGCGCGCGCTGATCTGATTTCCCGTCGTCATTCCCGCGAAGGCGGGAACCCATCTCCTGACTTGGCGCATAATTGCATCGTCGGGAGATGGATCCCCGCTTCCGCGGGGATGACGGCAATGGTCAATAGCGCAGCTTCGGATACCAGTCGGCCGGCCGCCCCTGCGGCGTCAGGTCGAGGATCGACCAGAGCGCGGCGATGTCCGGCGCGTCGCGGGGATCCTGGCCCGGATCGGCCATCTCCCGTCCCATCTCGCTCATCCAGAAGAGCCGCACCTGATCGCCGTCGCGGCGATAGACGATCAGCGCAGGATATTCGCCGTCCGGCTGGAGCAGGTCGAGGTCGCGGGCATAATCGTCGCCGATCGTCTGGATGAAGTCGGTGTTGCGCCAGCCCCGCTCCTGCGCGAAGGCGAATTGCCGTTCGACCGGGCTGCGGCTCAGTATCTTGTAGGCGACGCGCTGCTTGATGTCGGCGGCATTGCCATCGACCGCGCCGATCCAGTTGGTACACATCGGGCAGGGCCGCTCGCGTTCGGGCCCATACATCCAATAGTAACTGACCAGCACATCCTTGTCGCCGAACAGGTCGAGAAGGCCGACCTCGAAGCCCTGTTCGTCCTTGAAGCGATAATCCTTCGTGATCAGCGGGCCGGGCGGCAGCGCCTGGCGCTGGGCGGTCAGGCGGGTCATGTGGCGGCGAAAGTCGATCTCCGCCGCCAGCAGATCCTGCCGCGCCTTGGCATAATCCACGCTCTCGCCGGGGAATGCCGGCCGGCGATGCGCCGCCATATCGGCGGCCGGTGTCAGTTGTTCGTCCATGGCCTCTCTCCTCCCGCGCCGAACGCGGCGCGGGAGGAGAAGGTTCAATGGTCGCTGGCGGCGAAGGCGCCGATGCCGGTTTCCGCCCGGACCCGCTGCGCCGGATAGCCGGCCTTGTCCACCGCCGCGCGGGGCGATCGGTCGAGCCGGGAGATCAGCCAGATGGCGATGAAGCCGGCCGGGACCGAGAAGATCGCCGCCGAGCTATAGGGGAAAGGCGCCGGGCCAAGGCCGAAGGTGGTGGTCCATACCGCCGGCGACAGCAGCGTCAGGACGAAGGCAGTCAGCAGACCGATCGTGCCGCCCCAGGCCGCGCCGCGCGTGGTGCAGCCGCTCCACAGCAGGGACAGGATCAGCACCGGGAAATTGCCCGACGCGGCGAGCGCGAAGGCCAGGCTGACCATGAAGGCGACATTCTGCTTCTCGAACACCAGCCCCAGCAGCACCGCCAGCGCGCCCAGCGCCAGCGTGGTGATCCGCGACACACGCAGTTCGTCGGCCGAGTTGGCGCGGCCATGCTTCAGCACCGTGGCATAAAGGTCATGGCTGACCGCCGAAGCGGCCGACAAGGTCAGCCCCGCCACCACCGCCAGGATGGTCGCGAAGGCGACCGCCGAGATGAAGCCCAGGAACGCGTTGCCGCCGACCGCATGGGCGAGATGGATCGCCGCCATATTACCGCCGCCGCGCAGCGTGCCGTCGGCCATCTTGTAGCCGGCATCGGTGCCGACCAGGATGATCGCGCCGAAGCCGATGATGAAGGTGAGGATATAGAAATAGCCGATCCAGCCGGTCGCCCACAGCACCGACTTGCGCGCTTCCTTGGCATCGGGGACGGTGAAGAAGCGCATCAAGATATGCGGCAGGCCGGCCGTGCCGAGCATCAGCGCGAGGCCGAAGGAGATGGCCGAGACCGGATCCTTGATGAAGCCGCCGGGCGCCATGATCGCCCGGCCCTTCGCCCCGGCTTCGGCGGGGGTGGCGCCGGCGGCCTGTGCGGCCGCGCTCTTCACCTCTACCGCGCGGGCGAACAGCGCTTCGAGCGAGAAGCCGAACTGGGCCAGAACCATCAGCGCCATGAAGCTGGCGCCGCCGAGCAGCAGCACCGCCTTGATGATCTGGACCCAGGTGGTCGCGCGCATGCCGCCGAACAGCACATAGAGCATCATCAGCGCGCCGACGATCACCACGGCCACCGCATAGGGCAGGCCGAACAGCAATTTGATGAGCTGCCCCGCGCCGACCATCTGGGCGATCAGGTAGAAGCTGACCACTAGCAGGGTGGAGATGGCCGCGAAGCTGCGCACCGGCGGCTGGGCGAAGCGGTAGGAAGCGACGTCGGCGAAGGTGAAGCGACCAAGGTTGCGCAGCCGCTCCGCCATCAGGAACAGCAGGATCGGCCAGCCGACGAGGAAGCCGGTGGAATAGATCAGGCCATCATAGCCATCGGTGAATATCTGCGCCGATATGCCGAGGAATGAGGCCGCGGACATATAATCGCCCGCCATGGCGAGGCCGTTCTGGAAGCCGCTGATGCCGCCGCCGGCGGTGTAGAAGTCCGACGCGGTGCGGGTGCGCGCGGCCGCCGCCTTGGTTATCCACAGGGTCAGGCCGACAAAGGCGACGAACATCGCGATCGCCACCCAGTTGATCGGCTGACGCTGCGCTTCCCCCTCCAGTGCGGCGGCGAAGGCGGGAGCGGGGAGCAGGGCAAGGGCGAGCGCGCCGGCAAGCCGCGCCCTCATGCGCCATGATCCTTGAGGATGGCGGCCATCTGGGCATCATGATGGCGGTTGGCATAAGCGACATAGAGGCCGGTCAAGGCTATCGCGAGCAGGATGAGGCCGAGGCCGATCGGAATGCCGATCGAGGTGACGCCATCGCCGATCGGCGTGCCCAGCAGCGCCTTGTCGAAGGCGATCAGCGCCAGATAGCCGACAAAGGCGATGAAGATGATCGCCGACAGCCACCAGCCCAGCCGCGCCCGCCGCGCCACCAGTTCGCCATAACGGGGATCGGCCGCCACCGCCGCGATCATCGCGGCCTGGGCATCGGCCGGGGCATGCCCTTCCTGCTGCGTCATTCACTCTCCTCTGGTCTTTGTGCCATGCTAACCAGACGTCCCCCGATTGCAATGGCATGGCCCGAGCGCCTATATCTGCACGGAGAGAGACTTGCAGCCTTACTGTTTTATACACATATGACAGTAAGGCCGATCTGGCCCCTGGGAGATGACATGGCTTCGACCGCGCCGACCGCGACCGCTGATACGCTGAACCTCACGCCGCCCGATCCGGTGCCGGTGGTCGCCCCCGAAAAGGCGGCAGGACTGGTGCCGATCGACGACGACAAGCGATCCAAGCTGGACGAGAAGGTCGATGCCTTCATCGACGATCTGGTCGCTCAGGACGCCAATTCGCCCGCCTTCGGCCAGCGCGTCGACCAGCTGACCAATATGGGTCGCAAGGAAATCGCCGAGGCCGCCGGGCACAGCAACCGTTTCCTCGATCGGCCGGTGCGCGCGATGGACAGCGACAACAAGGTCGGTGCGGACCTGGCCGAACTGCGCCGCACGGTCGAGGATCTGGACCCCGGCAAGCGCGGCAGCCTGACCGCGCCCAAGAAGCTGTTCGGCATCATCCCGTTCGGCAACAAGATGCGCGACTATTTCGACAGCTACAAGTCGAGCCAGACGCACATCAACTCGATCCTGGGCAGCCTTGCCAGCGGCAAGGACGTGCTGATCAAGGACAATGCCGCGATTGACGTGGAACGCCAGAATATGTGGCAGACCATGGGCAAGCTGGAGCAGATGATCCACATCAGCAAGACCATGGACGCGCGCCTCGAGGCCAAGGCGCTGGAGCTGGATTCGACCGATCCGACCAAGGCCAAGGCGATCCGCGAGAGCGCGCTCTTCTACATTCGCCAGCGCACCCAGGACCTGCTGACCCAGATGGCGGTCACGGTGCAGGGCTATCTGGCGCTGGACCTGGTGAAGAAGAATAATGTCGAGCTGGTGAAGGGCGTGGACCGCGCCAGCACCACCACCGTCGCCGCGCTGCGCACCGCCGTGACCGTGGCGCAGGCGCTGGTCGGCCAGCGGCTGGTGCTGGAACAGATCACCGCGCTCAACACCACCACCGCCAACATCATCGATTCGACCGGCGAACTGCTCAAGAGCCAGACCGCGCAGATTCACGAGCAGGCTGCGAGCAGCACGATCCCGATCGAGACGTTGCAGCGCGCCTTCCAGAATATCTACGACACGATGGACAATATCGACACGTTCAAGCTCAAGGCCCTCGAAAACATGAAGACGACGGTCACTGTGCTATCGAGCGAGGTGGAAAAGTCCAAGGGCTATATCGCCCGGTCCGAAGGCCAGGCCCAGGCCGCCAAGGAAGCGCGGGCAGAAAACCCGCTGCTGAGCGCGATCGAGGGATAAGGATGCGCCCCACCCTGCCCCTTTTCCCGGAGTTGATCGCATGAGCCGGTCCGACCGCGTGCTGGCCGATGCCGAGGCGGTGCTGCGCCGCCATAGCGAGCGCGGCAAGAGCCTGACCAGTCGTGCGCGCGAACGGCGCAACGCATCGATCATGCGGCGGCTGGGCCGGATCGCGGGCGCCGCCTTCGCGATCATCATCGCCGCCATGATCGCGGGCTGGTTCATGCCGCTGGGCACCAGTGGCGTGATGATCGTGCTTGGCCTGCTGCTGGTCACCACGCTGTTCTTCGCGCTGCTGCCGGGCGAGCGCGCGGTCAGCCCGGACAAGCTGGCGGACACGGCGTTGACCGCCCTGCCGCTCAAGACCGAAATCTGGCTGGAGAATCAGCGCAAGGCGCTGCCCGCCCCGGCGGTCACCCTGGTCGACAGCATCGGCGTCAAGCTGGAGACGCTGGCGCCGCAGCTTGAACGGCTGGGCGAGCAGGATCCCGCCGCGCACGAGATTCGCAAGCTGCTGGCCGATCACCTGCCCGAACTGGTCACCGGCTATCAGTCGATCCCCGCACCGCTGCGCCGCGAGGAACGCAATGGCCGCGTGCCCGAGAAGCAGCTGATCGAGGGGCTGTCGGTGATCGACGCCGAGATCGGCCGGATGAGCGAGCAGCTGGCGAGCGGCGATCTCGACAAGCTGGCGACGCAGAATCGTTTTCTGGAGCTGAAATATCAGGAGGCGAAGGAACTTGGCGCCTAGCGCCGTCTTCCTTCCTGCATGATCCACCTCACCCTCATCATCGTCGATTTCCTGACGGGCCTGCTGGCCGCCGGGGCCTGGGCGCTGGCTTCGGCCGGCGGCGCGATCGCGGCCGTGGTGGGCGGCGGAGTGCTGGGCGTATCCTTGTTCCGACGGTGGCGACGGCGGGGCTGACAGCGACAGCAGCGCTACGCAGGGATCAATCGCCGAACAATGCCCAAAGCGCTAGCGACGCTTTCAACCAATTTTCACATATCGGAAAAATGGTGCCCGGGGACGGAGCATTTGTCATGACAAACCTTTCCGATCTTCCGATCACATTTCACTACAGCAACTAATCTATACCAGTTATGCTACCAGTATCGAAAAACTATAATTTAGGTTCGATCTCGAAGTCAAATCTTTTATCAACACGTCTACAAATTTACTAACGCATCTCCCCGCAGATCATAAGATTGCATTCTGCTCTGCTCAGCTGGATCTTGCTTGGGCAGGTGCATCCGCGGGGGGCCGACTGGCGCCGCAGCATTCTTGGTTTGCAATTGGCGGGCTATGGGAGGTCGCCTCCCGAGAGGCCAGCGATCAAGGGCTGCGCTTCCAATCGTGTTGGCCGGGGAAATTAACGAGCTTACAGCAAAGATAGCCGTCAAACTCTCGATCTCGCCTGCAACGTCTTTGAGCCCATCATTCTGCACTTTCCGCCTGAAACCATCGATCTCAACTTCGAACGGCCCCTGCGCCCACTTGCCCAGCAGGCGCTCAAAGGAATCAACATTCTCCGAACCGTCCCGTCCGGAATTCCAGATCAAAGGAACCACCGCTGGGCGCGTGCATCAACATCTGCCAAGCAGTCACGTGCGGAAGGAATCCGTTCATACAGGGCGATCCAAGCCTAATACGACTGCGGTCAAGCAGCGTCAGGATGTCGGCGGCAACTGCGACGAACGTCTCAAGCCGACCCGCAGTATCCCACACGCTCTCGGAGCGTGAGCACGGAATGACCAAGAAACTGAATTTAAGATTTCGACGAACAATTTTGTCATTGGCCGAGAATGAAGATGCCGAGCAGCAAAATATGCCCCTGATGCCTGGCCCGAGTCTGCATCGCTTAGGAGAGCTACCCCATGTTGATCGATCCGTTCGACATCAGTTGTAAGAGGGGTTGCGCGATTGCGGGCCTTCAGCGATGGTTGTGAAAGATTTCAGTCCGGACGCGCTCGATCGCGATCCTCGACGGGATAGTCCTCCGGCTTTACCGTTCCGACATTGGGTCTGTCCTCGACCTCTTCGACCGGCTTCCCCTTGGGCCGATCATCCTCAGCCTCATGGTCAGGACGAGCATCGCCAAGCGGCCCTCGCGCTACCTTGCGGGTATCTTTAGACATCTTAGCCTCCTATTGCGCAGTGTCGGGCTCAGCCATCTTGCGATGCTGCTCAGCCAACATGGATTGAGGAATGATCCCCGCTGCTGCGACCTGCAGCTTGTTCGAGAAGCCCGAAACGATATGGCCCTTTCCGGCCAGGAGCGCGTCCCAGCCATCCTTTGCAACCTTGGCCGGATCGGCCTTGTTATCGTCGGCACCCACCGCAGTGTCGGCGCCCAGGCCGGCGCGGTCGAAAAATTTCGTGTCGGTCACGCCGGGCATCAGCGTCGTCAGCGTGACGCCCTTATGATCCTTCAGTTCATTGCGCAGCGCTTCGGTGAAATTGTCGATGAAAGCCTTGGTGCCGTTGTAGACCGCGTTGAAGCTGCCGGGAATGAGACCGGCGATCGAGCCGGTGACCAGAATCTTTCCCGCATCGCGCGCGACCATCTGGCCGAGCACCTTGTGAAGAAGGTAGATGGTGCCGGTGATGTTGGTGTCGATGACATGGCGCCAATCGGACAGTTGCTGGTCGAGAAACGCATGTCCCAGGCCATGCCCCGCATTGGCGCAGAGCAAGTCGACCTGTCGCCCGTTGGCGCGATCGAGCAACTGATCGACACCCTGGACGGTCGAAAGGTCCACCTCCAGCGTATCGACCGCAACGCCGAAGCTTGCGAGTCCAGCCGAAGCATCGGCAAAGAGCGTGTCGGCGACGACGAGGAGATCATAGCCATCTGCGGCCGCCAGTTTTGCCAATTCAGCGCCAATCCCGCTCGATGCGCCGGTGATGATTGCGAATTTATCAGCCATGTCTTTTCTCCTCACGCCGCAACGCGATCAAAGGCGGGCTTCAGCACGATCTTTGTCACCTCATTCTGCTGATCGTGGAACATTTTGTAGCCTTTGGGAGCATCCTCCAGCCCCATGCGGTGCGAGATGAGGAAGGTCGTATCGATCTTCCCTTCGACGATCGCATTCAGAAGCGCGGGCATGTAATGCTGGACGCTGGTCTGGCCGGTCTTGAGCGTCAGCCCCTTCTCCATGAAGGCGCCCAGTGGGAATTTATCGACAAAGCCGCCATAAACGGCTGGCATGGAGACGCGTCCACCCTTGCGGCAGGCATGGATCGCCTGTCGGATCGAATGGGTTCTGTCGGTGCCAAGGAACATCGATGCCTTAATCTGATCGACCACATTGTCGAGGAAGAACCCGTGCGCTTCGAGGCCAACGGCGTCGATGACTGCGTCGGGACCGATGCCGCCAGTCATCTCCATCAGCGCCTCATATGTCTTCGTTTCTTCATAGTTGATGGTTTCCGCACCGAAGCGCTTCGCTAGCTCAAGGCGATGAGGAAAATGGTCGATCGCGATCACCCGATGCGCGCCCATCAGGAAGGCGGACTGGACCGCGAAAAGGCCGACCGGTCCGCAGCCCCAGACCGCGACGGTGTCGCCCGGCTCGATGTCGGCATATTCGGCCGCCTGCCACCCGGTTGGGAGAATATCGGAGAGGAACAGGACCTGGTCATCTTCCAGCCCATCGGGAACAACTATCGGCCCGACGTCGGAAAATGGCACACGGACATATTCGGCCTGCCCACCTGCATAGCCGCCGGTCAGATGGCTGTAGCCGAACAGTCCGGACATTGGTTGGCCATACATTTCCTGGCCGATATCCTGATTGTCGGCGGGATTGCCGTTATCGCAGGCGGAATATTGATGCTTGCCGCAATGGTAGCAGTTTCCGCAGGCGATGGTGAAAGGCACCACGACCCGCTGTCCCTTCTTCAACGTCGATTTTGCACCGGTCTCGACCACTTCGCCCATGAACTCATGGCCGAGTATGTCGCCGGCTTTCATGGTCGGGATGTAGCCATCGTATAGATGCAGGTCCGAACCGCATATTGCGGTCGAACTAATCTTGATGATGGCATCGCGCGGATTGAGGATTTCAGGGTCGTCGACGGTATCGACGCGGACATCATGCTTGCCGTGCCAAGTGAGCGCGCGCATCAGTTCTTCTCCTCGGCAAATTGCTGTGCAGTACGGGCGGCAGTGGCGACCTCGCCGGTTTCCATGAGCTGTTTGAACCGCCGCAGATCGCGCCGTGCCTGAATGGCCGGTTCGCGCTGGAACATCTTGGCGACGATTTTGCCGATGAACCCGGCGGGCGGATCATAGGCGATGGTGGCCGTGACGATTGTGCCGCGTTCGCCCGCGTCGCGAAATTCGATGCGACCGCTATTGGTGACGTCAGCGCCTTCGACAGAAGCCCAGGCGATCAGTTCACCGTCAATCTCTTCGGTGATAATAGCGTCCCATTCTACGACCTTTCCCGCCGGCGCCTTGACGACCCAGTGGGAGCGGTCAGTGGCAAGAATTTCCACGCGCTCCACATTATCCATGAAGCTGGGCAGCTGGGTGAAGTCGCGCCAATAGGCAAAGAGGTCGGCGCGAGGGCGGTTGATGGTGACGGACTTGCCGCTAAAGCTTTCATGGCCCGCCCCCTCGATAGCTGTTGCGGCCTCCTTTTTCTGCTCGATCGACTTTGCAGCGGTCGCATGGGCATCGTCTGTCGCATGGCTCATGGGTATAGCTCCTTGGACATAGGAAAATAGGCTGCGCCAGCATGAGGGCGCAGCAAGGGCGATCCTTGGTCTCGCCGCTACTCAACGCGACTGCCGCAGCAATAGACCCATAGCGCCGGGATAAATCTTATTGATGGAGATCAGTGTTGGTGCCGCAGCGGGTGCCGGGGTCCGCGATAAATGGCTTGGTAAGGCGCTTCCGGCGCGAATACCTGTCACCTGCTTTAGGAACGGACGTTAGCAAGAGCCGTTAGCTTGAGCGTCCTCAACTCGTCCGATTGGAAAATGGTCATGCTGCGAAACAACGGACTGACGCTCGTCTTGCTGTTGTTGTTTGGTATAAGCATCATAGGACAGTGGGTCGCCGGCTAGCATGTTCAGATTGAGGATGCGCGCCGCCATGGTGAGCAGGCGCTAGCACTCAGCGCCTACAGCTTCAGCCCCGAATTTCTCTCAAGCGTCTTTGAAAATTGGGAGAGCGAGTTCCTTCAGATGTCAGCCTATGTAGTGTTGACCGCTTTTCTCATCCAGCGCGGTTCGGCGGAGTCCAAGGACCCGGACGTCCCGCCGCGAGACGCAGACCTTGACCTCCAGGCCAGCAAGCCCGGCGCACCTAGAATCTTGCGATGGGGACCAATTTGGCGCGCTCTCTACGCGCAGTCGCTCGGTTTGACTCTGGCTGCCCTCTTTATTGCTTCGTTCGTCATCCACTGGACACAAAGCGCCAAGGTCGCGGCGCAAGAGGCCATCGCGCACGGAGAAAAACCACTGGAGACATTGGCCTATCTTGGCGACGCACAACTCTGGTTTGAATCCTTCCAGAATTGGCAGAGTGAATTTCTCTCGACGGCCGTCCTTGTGTTTCTCTCGATCTTCCTGCGGCAGCGAGAGTCGCCCGAATCCAAGGCTGTTGCGGCGCCCCATAACCAAACCGGAGAATAGCCTTCTGCGGATCGGCCGCAGTCCAGAACTTTTTCCTTTGCTGCGATTATTCAGCTAAAACCCCTATGCCAGTGCGTACGCTTTCACGAGCGATCACCCCAGGGGAGCAGCAGAATAGCCGAACCGGATGCCATCACCTTGCGGACGTCGTAGCAACCTGTTCATCTATTATCGAAGGAATAAGCGGCAGAAGCTCCCGCGCAAGAAAACCGATCTGTCCAACCTTCTTCGCCAGGATCGTTCCAGCGCGACCGTGAATCCACACCCCCCAGGCGGCTGCCGTGAGCGGAGAGGCGCCACGCGCAGCAAGGCCACCGACAAGACCGGCGAGTACATCTCCCGAGCCACCTGTGCCAAGCCCAACACAACCACCAGTGTAGGCAAGACATTCTCCCTCAGGGGATGCCAGGTGGCTTCTACCGCCCTTGAGAAGAATAACAGCATTCCAGCGAGCAGCCATTTCAATGGCAACTGAAGCGGGGTCCGCATCAACCGCTTCTATAGACAAGCCGCTTAAAGCGGCCATTTCACCATGATGCGGGGTGAGAATGACATTTTTCCCGTGCAATCGAGACTGATCGAGCTTGCGCAGCGCGACGAGAGCGGCGGCATCCAGGATGAGACAAACAGGAAAGTCGAGGCGAGCGAGCATATTTTCGATGAATGCCTGGGTGCTTACTGAGGTGCTCATGCCTGGTCCCAGAACAAGAGTGTCGCAGTTTGCCATTCGCGTCACGAGCATTTCTGCGGCCTCTGGCGCGATTTCCCCATTTTTGTCGGCAGGCAGGGCAATCATGGCAGCCTCGGGAACTAACACGCCCAGAGAGAGTGCGGAGGATTGCACCGTTGCCAGTTGGAGCTTTCCTGCGCCGGCGCGCAAGGCGGCTTCGCCAGTAAGGCGAAGCGCGCCGGGCACGAATTCAGCGCCTCCGACCACGAGAACACGGCCGCGGCCATTCTTATCGGCGCCATGCTCAATGGCCGGCAGTGGGTGCCGTAGAAGCCATGCTTCGTCGAGCGCGTCGCAAGTCATCCGCGAGCGCCCGCGATGGCGTCGGGCGCGCGGGTGACAAGCATGTCTTCCTGTTCGACCGGGGCAGTCACATTGTAACGAATGAGGGATAGCCCACCACGTTTGCCTTTGCCCTCATCAAACTGATATTCGGTGATCGCACAATTGGCGACGTCTGCCTCACGATCAATCTGTAGTATCTCGGCCTCGGTCATCCCTTCGATGATATAGCGCAGACACAGCACTACCACCTGGTGGGTGAAGACCATTACATGCCGGTCAGCATGATGCAGCGCGATCGTATCCATAACTGATCGCAAGCGTAGTATGACGTCACACCAGCTCTCGCCACCTGGCGGTCGATGATAAAATTTCCCCAGGATCCTGCGAAACTCGGCCTGCTGCGGTTCAATGCTACGTATTCCTGTAGCGGTTAGCCCGTCGAGGATCCCGAATTCCTTTTCCCGCAGCCGTTCATCAAAAAGAATTTCGATGTCGTCCTCGCAGCCTCCGGCGCTACGGAAAAGATCCGCGGTCTGGCAAGCGCGCCGATAGGGCGATGCGAGGAGTACATCAGGACGCGCACCGATTGTCCGTGTGGAATACCAGCGACCGAGCGCGCGAGCCTGATCGCATCCAAGGTCGCTCAAAGGCACGTCGGCATCGCGATCCGACAAATTTATGCGTTCGATATCAGCCTGCATGGCAGCGTCGCGTGCGACATTGCCTGCACTCTGGCCATGACGAACAATCGTCAAGGTCCTGGGCCAATGCATCTGCATCACCGCGTTTCTCCTTTGCCCAGAAATGGATGGGCGGCGCAAATGATCCCGCTTCCTGCGCAGCAGGAGATTGGGATCGCGGATATTTCCTGGCGGCATCGTGTTGAAGCCAGTGAGAGGAGCCGGGAAAGGCCAGGTATTTCAGATGCGTGATGATGTCGAAGCACTGACGCTGATGGCGGAGGAGATTGCCCTCCTAAGGGATCTCGCCAGACAAAATATGAGCGATCCAAGCTGGGTGCTGGTGCGCGCCTGTGCTGAACATATGAACGATATCATGGACCATTTCACACAGGATGAAGGCCATATGCGGGGAGAAATGCCCTGGTGGCGCCAATTTCAAGAAAGGTCCTGATCATGTTGGATCGTGAGTTTCTCAGTACGCGCGTTCGAAATAGCAGCTAGCATCTTCCAAAATGGGAACGACGCCTCGCATATTGATCGAAATCAGGGCTGTGGACCTAATGCGTGATCGGATGAATTCGTGCGCTTGAAGCCTGCAGAGCGGATCGGATAAACTGCATCAATCGCATTGAACTTTCGGTGAAAAATGCTGGCTTTTGACTGATCCTTGTAAGTGCGCTTGGTTAGCGAATGGCGGATGGACACTCCGGACCTTCGGAGAGATCATGCTGCCACCTTATCATCGCCTTGAAGAATTCGTGCCTCTCACGCCTGCGGAAATTCGGATCGCAGAAGGGTGGACGAGCAGCAAGCGGTCCGTAAAGCGGCATCATATCATCCGCCGAGAAGGCGACCAGGTTGCCGGCGTCTTCTTCCTTCTGGCGGGGTGGGTCGGCTCCTCTGTGATGCTGCGCGACGGTCGTCGGCAAATTGTCAAAGTGCATCTACCGGGCGACATGCTCGGCTTCCCCAGCCTTTCCCTCGTCCATGCTGGCGAAACGCTGGAAGCCCTTACAGATGCAGTTATTTGCCCTATCCCAAATGCCGTCATCGGCAAATTGCTGATGGACAATCCGCGTCTTGCTACAGGCCTGTTCCTTAGCACGCAGAAGGAGCGAGTGGCGCTCATGCAGAAACTGTCCTGGCTGGGCGCGACCTCCGCGCTTGAGCGGATGGTAGCGTTTCTCCTTGACCTGTATGATCGGGCGAAATCGTCAGGGCTGGCGAAGGAAAACCGGTTTGAGGTTCCCCTCACACAGCAACAACTCGGTGAACTGCTTGGTTTGACTGCTGTGCATGTCAATCGGACCCTGAAGCGATTGGATAGCAGCGGATTGCTCGAGCGGCGCAAGGCGCTGGTGAGGCTTATCGATATTGAGGGACTGCAGAAAATGACGGCGAATATTCCACCATGCTTCGCCCATCATGATGCATGGGTCCGGCTAGGGAGTCCGTCATCAGATGCATGATAGACATCCGATAGAGCAATTGCCGCCAAAGGAGGATCAATGGCGCCATTGTAGGTTTGGCCGACCCCAGCGCCAATGGCGCTGATTCAGTCCGGCTTGGGTTTGAGCTCAAGCATTCCTACACGCCGGATTTTTGCGAACCGATAACGCCGATCATCCTCACCGGGCCGATCATTTATGGGCAAGACAATAATGGTCAAACCGCGCGATAGCAGTGGCGACGCAGGCATCGTCGCTTCGATTTGATTACGCACGCCGCCACGAGGTCAGCCTATGCCAAAGATTCCAATGTCGCATCGCTCAGATGCTCCGGACGGTCAGACGGATAATCGTCGGAAAGCCTCAGATGGAAATAATTCGGGTCGAAGCCGCAACTTTGACGCAGAGCCCTAACATCAGGGACGAAGAGCTGGCCGTTGGCCATTTCGATCAAGCCCTCCTTGCGCATTCGTTGAAGCATGCGGTTGACATGCACAGCAGTCAGCCCGCTAGCATCGGCGAGATCTTCCTGAGTAAGCGGTAATGCGAGGCGGGCGCTCCCAAGCCCGATTAGTTGTGATCGAAAGTGCAGTTCGCACAGGAGATGCGCAACCGCTTCAAAGGCATTGCGCCGGCCGCTATTGACCAGCCATTGCCTCAAAATGGCTTCGTCCACCAAAGTGGCTCTCCAGAAGGCACGAGCGAGTGTGGCCGATACTTTGGTGATGCGGTCTATTTCCTCGTTGGCAACATAGGCGATCCGGCAATTTGTCACGGCCAGAATGGCGTGGTCCATCGCATGCAGCAGGGTGGCGTGTAGATCGCAAAAGTCGCCTGGAAGCATGAAAGCCGTGATACGCCGTGAACCGTCTTTCAAAATTTTGTAACGAGCGGCCCAGCCCTCTACGACCAGATGGAGGAATTCGGGCGAGTCACCGTCCGAAATAATGTCCCTCCTTCGTGGCACCGAACGAATGTCGCTGCAGGCTGACAGGATCATCTCCTTCTCAACCTTGTCCAGGGGCTCGACCAGTTCGAGTTTGCGGATGACGTGCGGGCTCACGGTGACTCCCTCCATTTTAATAATTCCCCGCTCTGCATGTCTTACGCCGCGATCCGCCACGTCGGGCAAAAGGCTAGACTGAAATCGGTCAATCTCGCTGTCTATTGCGTTCAGGATGGATGTCTCAAGTCAGCCTTTTCCTTATGGCAAAATGGGAGGGTGAATGAATGTTCGCCGCCGAGGTTGGCATCCAAGCCGGCAACTGACGGAAACAGACGCAATGCAGCTCACGCGACGACCATAGCCCTATCGCCGCGCCTCATCTTTCGGCGCCGTAATAATCATCCGCCGGCCGGCTTCCTTCTGCTCCATGCCCATCATGCGAGACGCCATCCATTCGGGCACATGCCAGCTCACCGGTAACGACCGGGCTATGGCACCGGGCAGGATCGACCAAAGCAGAATGCCCAGCAGGATCCCGCCAAGGCCAAACCAGATCACTTGACGCTCCTGCTCGGCCGCGCCGCGTCCGCGCGCTACCATCGCGTCCATGTGCCAAGCCAAGTTCGAAAGCCGTTCCTGCGCTTGACGCAGCATCGTTCGGTCTTCCGCCCTTGCCGTTTGCGCAGATGCGATGATCCGCTCCACCAGCGCTTCTGGCGTCATCTCCATGGCCGGACGGCTCTGGATCATGTCGAGCCTGTGCGCATGCACGCCGAGCGATTTGTTGATCTGCGCTAACGTCGCGCTGTAATCGGGTATCTTCTCTCGCGCGGCGGTGAGGCCTTCAAGTGCGTGACGGAGCAGGCTCAGTTCCCGACGCACAGCATCAAATGCTTCTGCGGGATCATCTTCTTGGGGGGCTGTTTGGGTCATGATTGGAGCTTAGAGCCCAAGGCCGCGGCCTAGCGAGCGGCCGAGATGCCGCTGGAGATCCTGCGACAGCGATTGGCCGCTTTGGAAGGACAGACCGAGCTCTTTGGTGCGATTGCGCAGCAGCGACTC
>PJTY01000116.1_pt1 | contig 62799 bp, 68 predicted proteins | sample 1512121 | NCBI WGS metagenome assembly PJTY01 (sample SAMN08177680, study PRJNA422409) | Soil metagenome, whole genome shotgun sequencing project. | isolation source: Soil enriched (2) on filter paper: alkali lignin treatment | place: USA: Madison | collected 2015-01-15 | reverse complement strand
GCCGGTTTCCTTGACCTTCTGCGCGGTATAGCTGAACGGCGCATCCCAGGACCAGGCATCGGTGCCGGTGACGCGCACGCCCCGCTCGGTCAGGTAGATGGTCGCCTCATAGCCCATGCCGCAACCGCGATTGACATAGTCGGGCTGGCCCAGCGCCGTGCCGGCAGCGGTGTTGACCAGCACGATGTCGAGTGGCTGGAGGCTGTGGCCGATACGGGCCAGTTCCGCTTCGACATCGGCAGCGGTGACGACATAGCCATCGGGGAAATGGCGGAAATCGAGCTTCACGCCGGGCTGGAAGCACCATTCCAGCGGCACTTCGTCGATCGTGATCGACCGCTGCGGTTCGCCGTCGCGGCCGTCCATGGTCGGATGAAAATGATAGGGCGCATCCAGATGCGTGCCGCTATGGGTGGTCAGCTTCACCCATTCGGATGCCGCGAAACCGGCGCCGTCGGGCGTGTCCTGTGCCGTGACGCCGGGGAAGAACATCGCCAGTTCATGCGCGGTGTCGGCATGGGTCTGATAGGTGATCTCGGGCTTCAGGAACGGCGGGTCGCTGACCACATCGTTGCACAGCATGATCGACAGATCGACGAAGCGGCGGGTCATGCGGTCTTGCCTCCCAGCGTTTCGGCGAACCAGTCGGCGATGCAGTCGCGGCCATAGGCCATATTGTCGGCGCCGACATGTTCGACACCGCCTTCGCGCGGCGTGAAAATCCTCTTTTCGCGTCGGGGGGAGTTGATGAGCTGGCCGTAGAGATCGTCAGCATAATCGACGCTGATCTGGCGATCCTGCGCGCCATGGGTGACCAGGAAGGGCACCGTGATGCGGTCCATATGGCCATTGAGGTTCATTGCTTCGGATTTGGCCAGGAAGTCCGCCTGATCCTTCGCCCCGAACGCCCAATGGACATGCGCCCAATAATGGGGGACCGGGTTTTCGCCCTCGCGCGCCATCCGCTTGTCCTGCACTTCGCGCCAATTATGGTTGGCACCCCAGACCGCGCCGCTGGCAAAGCGCGGTTCATAGGCGACGGCGCGCGGCGCGAAATGCCCGCCCAGCGAAATGCCGGTCAGGCCGATCGCCCGGCCATCGACATCGGGTTGCTGTTCCAGCCAGTCGACCGCCTTGCTGGCCCAGCTTTCGCTGTGCGGATCGACGGTCAGATTCTGAAGCCGCAGCGCTTCGCCCGAGCCCGGCTGGTCGACGCAGAGCGTGGAAATGCCACGCCGCGCCAGTTCCTGCGGCAGGCGCGTCCAGTAAAGCAGTTCCTTGCAGCTATCGAGCCCGTTGCAGAAGACCACGACCGGCTTTCTTCCCTCGCCCGGCGCGCGGGTGAAAAGGGCCGGCATCGTTCCCGTCGCCAGCGGTATCTCGACACGCTCGCGATTGATGCGGCCCAATGCCGTCGACCGGTCAAAGGCTTCGCGTGCCTTCGCGTAGGTCGCCTCGCGGCCCGGTGCGCCGTGGCCCTGCATCCGTTCGGCGGTGATCAGATAGAGCGCGGCACGCTCCATCTTGTTGGAGGCGGAGAAGAGCCGGCCCTGGGCCTCATCCTGCGCCGCCAGTTCGAGCAGCTTGTCGCCCATCGCTGCCCAGGCCTTCATGAACATGGGCGTGCCCGCGTCGGCGCCGCTGTCGGCGGCGTCGCGGATCGGCTTGCACATGTCGATGATCTCGCCGAGCTGCGCGCCCGATTCCATCGCGATCGCGACCGACAGGTTCCAGATATAGTTGGGGAAATATTCGAACAGTGCCACGGTTTATGCCTCCCCCCTCAAACTTCTGCAGCCTGGAACAGGCCCTTGTCGGGCTCGGGATGGGGCATGGTCTGGGGGCCGCCGACGCCGATACCCCACTGGTCCATCACCTTGGGGCCGGGCACATGGATCTTGGGTTCATGGCGCTCGAAATCCACATATTCCAGCTCGGAGGTATATTCGACCGCAAAGCCCGTCGGCGTGGTGAAGTAGCTGAACGTATTGTTCCCGGCCGTGTGGCGCCCCGGTCCCCAGCGAATGTCGGTGCCCTTCTGCCGCAGCCGGTTGATGCCGACCATCATGTCGTCGACGCTCGGCATGTCGTAGGCGACATGGTTGAGGCAGGGCGGTCCGGGCAGGATGGCGAGCCGGTGGTGCGCGCCGTTGCAGCGCAGGAAGCACATGAAATCGCCCAGCCAGTCCGACACCTTGAAGCCCAACACGTCGCAGAACCACTGCACCAGAGCCTGATGGTTCGGCGAATGCAGCACGATATGGCTGATCCGCTGCGGCACGCCTTCCCATTGTGCGATGGCGCGGGGTTCGCGTCGGGCGACATCGCTCGAAATCTCGAACGGCAGGCCGTCGGGCGAGAAGAAGCGGAAGCCATAGCCGCCGCCCAGCGTGTCGAGATCGTGCGGGGCGCAGATGATCCGCGCGCCCGATGCCGCAATCCGATCATGCAGGGCATCGACATCGGCCCGGCTGTCGGCCGCCAGCGCGATCACGTCGATGCGCTTGTCGGCCGCGGCACGCAGCCGCACGACATAGGCTTCCTCGCCGCCATCGGCTGCGAAATGGACCATGCCATCCTTTTCGCCCGCCTCGACCAGTTTCCACTGGTCGGCATAAAAGGCGCGTTCGGCCTCCAGATCGGGCACGGCATAGCCGACATAGCGGATTTCGGTGACGCGGCTCATGCTGTCTGCTCCGGAACGGGTAGGGAAAGGTCAAAGGCGACGTCCGCGGCCGATCGGCCGGCGAACAGGCGGGGCGTGGGGATGTCGCGCCAGCCATCGCACCAATATTGCAGGCGGCGGCGCAGGATCGGGATTGCCAGTTGTCGTCGCTCGCCCGGTTCCAGATGGACCTTGGCAAAGGCGACCAGCGCCAGTTCTGGCTCGCGCCGATAGATCTGGATGACATCGCTGCCGGCGCGATCGGACTGGTTATGCATCTGGGCACGGACGATGAGGCCACCGTCATGGCCGGGGACGATATCGACATCGTCCAGCGCGATGTCCGCATAGCCGAAACCGGCGCCCAGCGTGTGGCGCGGATCGGCCATGCCGCGATAGCCGATCCGGCGGCCCTCGTCATAGCGCAGGTCGCCCTTCTCATCGGGCGTCAGGGCCAGGGCGGGATAGTCGGCATCGGTGCGTGCGATCGAGACCGGCATGCGCCCGCCTGGTTCGCGGCCGCCGGCCAGAACCTGCGCAATCGCGGTGCCGAATGCCTCGCCGGGATACCAGGCGATCAGGAGCGCCGCCGCTTTCTCCTCCCAACTGGTGTCGAAGGCATGGCCGACATTGGCGACGATGATGGTGCGCGGATTGGCGGCGGTCACGGCATCGATCAGCGCCAGTTGATTGTCCGCCAGGCTTGTATGGCTGCGATCCTTGCTCTCGACGCTCGCGTCCGACGTTTCACCGACCATCAGGATGACGGCATCGGCCTGCTGCGCCAGAGCGACGGCACGGCCCAGCATCGCCTCGGGCGTGTCGGGGCGGCGTATGCCAAACCAGAGGCCGTGGACGCGGGCGGGCTGGTAGAGGAACTCGACCTCGATCGCATAGCTCTGCCCGGCCTTGAGCGACGCGCGCGCATCACGGGCATCGCCGCTCTTGAGCTTGCCCATCACGTCCGACGAGGGAATGGCCTCGTCCAGCACCAGCAGGTCGACGCCATCGATGCGCATACGCACCGGCCCGGTGGCGCCCAGATGGAAGCTGTGATCGCCATCATGCTCGGCCTGGAACAGCCCGCGCGCGACGATCCGGGCAGGGCGGTCGAGTGCGGCGATGTCGTCATGCACGCCGGCGAACCAGACCAGCGAGTTGGTATCGCGCGTCTCGCTGTGGATCAGCCGGGCGTCGCTCGCCGGGCCATCATAATAATCGATCGTCATGCCATGGACGTAACCGTCGCCCAGATCGCGGGCGGGTGTGACCGGCATCGATGGCAGGCGCGGCTGAGGATCGACGCCGGGTTCATAATCGACCCGCGCCTTGCCGGCATAGCGCGCCTGGATCGCCTCCAGCGGGCGCGCCGCATCCGGCGTCACGGCGATCTTGGCGAAGGTGCCGCCCTGGTAACAGGGGGCGGCGGCATTGGGGCCGATGATGGCGATATGGCGGTCGCGACCGGGCTCAAGCGGCAGGATCGCCTGTTCGTTGCGCAGCATCACGAAGCCGGCGGCTGCGGCCTCCACCAGCAGCGCCTGGGCATCGGCGCCCTGGATCGGAACATGCTTGTCACCCTTGAAGCGGCGGGCGGCGGTGGCGACCCGCGATGCGGCGTCCGTCACGCGCTGCCCGCTGACCAGCCCGTCGGCCAGCGCGGCCGCCGCCTTCGCGCCCAGGAAGCGGGCCGGCCCCGGCATTTCCAGGTCCAGGCCGGCGGTCAGCGTTGCGACGGTCGAATGGGTGCCGAACCAGTCGCTCATCATCACGCCGGGAAAGCGCCACTCGCCTTTGACGATGGTCGTGATGACATGATGATGCTCGGCGCACCATTGGCCGTTCAGCCGGTTATAGGCGGTCAGCATGCCGCCGACGCCGGCCTCGGCGCACAGCTCGAAGGGGAGCAGATAGATTTCGCGCAAGGTGCGTTCGCTGACCACCGCGTTCATCCGGTCGCGATCGGTCTCGCTGTCGTTGCAGACCAGATGCTTGGCGACCGATGCGGTGCCAGTGCTTTGCAGGCCGCTGGCCCAGGCGGCGCCCAACAGGCCGGCGAGCAGCGGTTCCTCCGAATAATATTCGAACGCCCGGCCGGCGAGCGGGCTGCGCGCGAGATTGACATTGGGGGCGAGGACCATGTCGACGCCCATGCGGATCGCCTCGCCACCGACCAGCGCACCGACACGCATGTTGAGGTCGATGTCCCAACTGGCGCCCAGCGCGGTCGGGCAGGGGGTGAGCAGGGCAATGTCGCGTTCGTCCACGCGTCCGCTGGCAATGCCCATCGGCCCGTCTGCCATCGCCAGCGAAAGGATGCCCGCTTCGGGATAGCCGACCGTCGTCCACATGGTGGCGCCGGCGCTCATCGCTAGTTGCTGGTCGATCGTCAGGCCGGACATGCGGCGCCCTCCACGGCGAAGTGCATGATCTGTCGCGCCTGGGCGCGGACCGCATTGGCGACGCCTTCATCACTCAGCGCGCCGTCGGCATCGAAGGGGCGCTGCTCGACCGAGTTGACCGCAACCCCGACCGGCGTCGGCCAGCCGCGCATCGCATGGATGACATCGCGCAGCGCCGACAGGGTGGTGCCGCAGGCCTGCCAGCCGGCCGCCGTGACGACCAGCCCGACCGGACGCCCGTCGAAATAGACCCGGCTGTCGCCGCGCAGATCCTCCAGCAGGTCGATCGCATTCTTCACCAGCCCGGAATAGCCGCCATGATAGCCCGGACTGCCGATGACGATGCCGTCGGCGGAACGGATGGCATTGACCAGCGCATGTTCCTCGGCCGTGCGGTCGGGATGTTCGGGATTGAAATGGGGCAGGCGGGCGAGGGCCGGGCCGTCGAACATCGTCGCCTCGGCGCCCAGATGCTCGCATTCCTTCAGGACCGCACGCACGATCCGCTCGCTGGAAGATGCCTGGCGGAATGTGCCGCCTAGGCCGACGATCCGCTTCGGGCGGGCGCCAAGATGACCGGACATGTCCATACTCCTCGAAATGGCGCGGCCTTCTTGCGGGCCGCGCTCATCAGTGCATTGGGGTTCAGGCGTCGACCTTCGCCTTGAAGGCGGGCATGACCTTGTCCGACAGCAGGCGCAGCGTCTGGTTGCCCAGGCGCAGCCGCTCCTCGCTCAGCGGACCGGTGGTGGTGCCGCACAGGATGTTGCCGATGCCCAGTTCCTCATAGGGTTTGAGATGGTCGATGACGGTTTCGGGCGAGCCATAGAGGCACCATGTGCCGATCCAGTCCTCGGTCAGCGCATTGGGGGTGCGATCGGTCTTCTTGTTGGCCGAATCCGATTCCGCGCGGGCGTTGAAAGCGGCCTCGCGCTCGATCGCGTCCTGATAGGAGCGCAGGATGATTTCCAGCTCTTCGCGCGCCTGCTCGTCGGTTTCGGCGACATGCACGACCTGATAGGTGTGGGTGGTCCAATCCAGCGCCCGCGCGATGGCTTCCTGCGAATGGCCGGCCTCATCCAGCATCTGGCGATAGACGCCGAAATATTTGGCGACATGCTTCATCGGCTCGGTGCCGCCGATCTGCGGCGGGGTGAAGGCGGGAATGAAGGCGGGCCAGGCATTTTCGGCTGCCCGGCGCGCGCTCGTTTCCTTCATCGCGACCGGCATTAGCCGGGCATGACCGGACGAATATTGCGCCGGCGCGATCCGCTGAAGCACGCGGCCCTTGTGCGGGCCATTGTCGATCTCGACCGCCGGGTCTTCCATCTGCTTGGCCCAGAGTTGCTCGGCGATGGAGAGGTTCGCCTCGGAGATGGCGCCGGCTTCCTTGTAGTTGACGCCGAAGCCGATCATTTCCTCGGGCGTGGTGCCGCTGCCCACGCCGACCAGCAGCTTGCCGTCGGTCAGCTGGTCCAGGATGTTGATGCGCTCGACGAAGCGGACCGGGTGGTGGAGCGGGACCGAAACGACGGAAAAGCCGAAATGCATCTGCGGCAGCTTCGCCGCCAGATAGGAGGCGAACATGAAGCTGTCGGACGCGACCGGCATGTAACCGTTGAAATGATGGTCGGGCAGGAAGATCGCGTCGAAGCCCAGATCGGCCGCCTGGGTCGCGTGCACGGTCAGGTCGTGGATCAGTTTGCGATCCTCGTCGGGCGCCATCGAACGAGCGTTCAGAAACACAGAAAAGCGCATTTTTCCCCTCCATGGCTGCCCTTTGGGCGCGCATATGACGACTTGTTTACATTGGCGGCCAAAGCCGTCAGAATGAATCTCAATTAGAACCAATGTTCTTATTATCGATAGGGTCTTTATGTCTTCAGTGTCAACCGAGAAATCGAAGGATGATTCTATTTCTGGTTCGGGGGAGGCCAGTCGTGTGCCTCAGCAGGGCCGCAGCCGGGCTTCTTACGAGCGCATGCTGGCGGCCGCCGAGAAGCTGATGGTGAAGCGCGGCAATGACGATTTCACGCTCACCGAAGTGGCCAAGGCCGGCAAGGTGTCGATCGGCTCCATCTATCTGCGCTTCGACAGCAAGGATGACCTGATCCGCGCGGTCCATGGTCGCGTCCTCGGCCGGATCGGCGAGGAACAGGACAACATGATGCAGGCGATCGGCGACAAGGCGACCAGCCTCGACGATTTCGCGCGTCTGTTCGTGGAGGCCTATGCCGAACTGCTCAAGAGCTACAGCCCCGTGCTGCGCCCGATCATGTTCCGCGCCATCTATGACGAGACGATCTCCTCGCTCGGGCGGACATCGGCGGAAAAGCTGACGCAGGAGGCGGAGGCGCAGATGATGCGCTATGCATCCGAGTTCGGCCGGCCCGATCATGCCCGGCTGGTCGGCAATGCCTTTCGCATGATCTATTATACGCTCGCCCGTTTCCTTGGCCTCGGCTCCTCGCCGGAAGCGGCTAATCAGGGCAATTGGGAGGAGCTGAAGGAAGATCTCGCGATCATGTGCGCGGCCTTCCTGCGCGCGACGGGCAAATAGGCGCCCGCCATCTCAAGCGTCGGGGTTGGCCAGCCGCAGCCCCGCGCCATAGAAGCGGACGATGCCGGGGCCATCCGCCTGCACGCACAGTTGTAAACCAAAGCGGGTGGTGATCGCCGGGCTGATCGGCAGGTCGGTGCGCAGCCGGTTGCATGCCGGATAATAATGTCGCCACAGTTCGGGCGGATCGAACGGTTCGGGCGTGCCGGTCAATGGCTGGTTTGGCGCGCACAGATGCTGGCGATCCATCCCGCCATGATGGACGCAGACCCAACTGAGAATCGAGCCTTCTTCGGCCTCCCACAGCAGCGACACCTGATCGACCAGGCTGCCGGCAGGAAGCTGGAAGGGAAAATGGAACCAGATTTTCCGGTCCGGCCGGATGCGGAAGCTCGACGAGAAGCCGCGATGGAAGCCGCGACCCTGCGACCAAGGCTGGTCATCCACGACGTCGATCCAGTCGGCGCCGCTTTCCTGCAATTGCACGGCGGCCGGGGCCAGCCATAGTTCCTGGGACAAGCCCATGCCGCTTCCTTTTCAGGGATGGGGTGTTCCGGCATGGCGGCGTGGTTTGCCGCCATGCCGGTCCCCCGTCAGGCTGCGAGTTGCAGCTCGCGCCCGGTCTTCGTTGTGGGAACGAAGGGCAGGTAGGATACGCGCATGCGCACGGCGATATCGACCTTGTGCGCTCCGGGCGTCAGCCCGCCCGGACGCAGCACCGTCACGGTCGCCTTCTCGCCGAAATTCCAGCGATCGTCATAGACCGTCTCCATCTCGTCCAGCGTCCAGCTGCGGCCGCGGACGGAGAAGCGGACATCCTCGCGCGCGACCGGATCGCCATCGATGGAGAGGCCGATATCCTCGATCATCGAGAGGCCAAGGCCCCGATAATAGGGCAGGCGGGCGAGCAGCGAGAAGCCGATCGTCTCGCCATTGTCGACGACGTTCGCAAAGCCTTCGTCGCACAGCATCATCTTGTCGAACATGGGTGCGGCTCCTTAGGCGGCGAGGGCAGAGGGGGTGGGTTCGCCGATTAGCGACTTCAGCATTTCCTGCTGGCGGCGGACCTGCTCGACGGAATCGACCTCATGGGCATCCTCGATCCAGCGATTGCCCTCATATTCCGAGCAGATATAGCCCTTGTAGCCGCCTTGCTTGAGCACCCGGACGATCTCGTCATAGGGGATGGAAGGCTCGACCAGATTTTCGTCCATCTGGTAGAATTTGCCATGGACGTTGTGGATGCGGTGCATGAAGTCGAGCATCCGCTTGGGTTCATAGGCGGCATTGTGGCGCAGCGTTTCCGCCATGCCCAGCGCCGGCCCTTCGCCGCCCATCTCGCGCACGTTCAGGATCACATATTCCGACAGGACACGGTCCTCATAGGCGGTCTCGATATAGTCGGCGATCTTCTGCGGCACGCCGTTGCGGATGAAGCGCTCCTTCCAGACCGGCGGGAACTTGAACAGGAACATGCCCATGTCGGGCAGGAAGCCCAGCGCGTCCGACCCCGATTTCTCGAAGGCTTCGGCATGGCGGATGATCCAGGGATGGTCGAAATGCAGCGGCGCATGCACCTCGATCAGGATCTTGATGTTCTTTTCCTCGGCATAGGGCGCTGCGGCAACCAGCACTTCGGGGGCGATCGAAACGAGCGCGCGGATATATTTCATGCCCAGCCGCGCGCCGAAGTCGATATCCTTCTTCACGCTGGCGACCTGCTCCTCGAAGGGCATCATGCGGCCCTTGTAGCGCTTGTAATCGAGCATGAAGTCGTGGCTGACGGCGGTCGCGTCATATTTTTTGATGAGCGCATGCCACTCGTCGATCTTTGCCTCGTCGACGCTGGCTTCGGGCCAGCCCCAGAAGGTCTGCTCGCCGATGATCTCGATGCCCAGTGCGCCCATGTCGGCACAGGTCTTGAAGCAATCCTCCAGGCTCATCTTCCCCTGGAAGGTTTCGTGCTGGAAACTGTAGAGGCTCACGCCCCGCTTGATGTCGCTTGTCATATGTTACTCCGCAGGAGCGATGGTGGGGGTCGGGGTGCGCGGCGCGCGGACCAGACCGATCACGATGGCGGCGATGACGCCTACCAGACCCGCTGCAAGGAACGCGCCCTGCATGGTTCCGACGAGGTTTTCGGCCTGATGCACCGTCCAGGGGCTGGAGAATTGGCCGAAGAAGAAACAGGCGGTCCACACGCCCATGCCGCGGCCGCGATGCTCGAACGGCAGCTTGCTCTGCGCCCAGGAAATGATGGTGGGCACCGCCATGCCGGCGCCGGTCTGCTGGACGATCAGCGCTGCGACCAGCCAGCGCCAGTCGGGCGCCAGGCCGATGCCGGCGAGGCCGATGCCGAGCAGGCCGAAGAAGGTGGCGAGCTGCACGGTCTGCGGGCGATTGCCCATCAGGCGGAAGATCAGCGCCCCCAGCATCACGAACAGGCTGGGAATGGCGGTCAACTGGCCGATCCGCGCCGGATCCATCACGCCGACCTCGCGCCAGGCGAGCGAGCCGCTGATGATGAAGACATAATAGAGGGCCGACGCAACCAGCGTCACGCCGCCGATCAGCGCGACCGATGCGGTCGGGAAGGGCGTACGCGGGGCCTTCTCGCATTGGGCGATGTCGGCAATGGTGGCGCCGTCGGCGCGGCGCGGCTCGAACAGCCAGAGCAGCATCGCGATGAAGATCGGGAAGGCGACGGCATAGACCATGAAGATGCCGTTCCAGCGCACCGACGAAGCCGCGCCCGACAGCAGGATCACGCCCGACGCGAAGAAGGGGCCGCAAATACCCTGCAGGAACAGCCAGTCCTTGCGCCCGCGATCGCCCCAATAATCGGCGATCAGCGTGTTGACGATGGTCAGGATCGCCGCTTCCGCCACCCCCAGCAACAGCCGGCAGGCGATCAGGGCGTTCAGGCTGTCGAGGAAGAAGGGGGCGGTGCCGACGATGCCATAGAGCAGGGTGGCGCCGATCAGCAGGGGGCGACGACCGAAACGATCGACGAAGAAACCGGCGAAGGGCGCGATCAGCGCGATCGTCAGGCCCGGCGCCGACACCATCATCGGCACTTTCCAGCGCGCGTCGGGATCGGTGGCAAAATGATCGATGATCGCCGGGATGGCCGGGAACATCGATACGATCGCGAAGATCGGCAGAAATCCGGCGACGACGATGGTGATGCCCTGGGGGACCAGCGACAGGCGCCGGAAAAAATCTAAGACGGAACGCACCGACCTCAGGCTCCTCTGACCGGGCGACTCATGGCCGCCTCTAATTAGAACTAGTATTCGTCTATTGGTTGTGGCGGGGCCTGTCAATCCGCTGTCGGGCGCCCGGCAATACGCAATGCTCCGTAGCCCGGCGACCGCTGAAGCCGCCGGGCGGAAGGCTTCATTGCTGCATATATTCCTTGGCTTCGTCGAGCACCGGCAGGGTCACCTTGCCGGTCGCGGCCCATTCGCTACCGCGCAGGATCAGGGTCTGAAGCCCCGCAAAGTGCAGCGATACCTCGTCATGGCCGAGCGTCATGGAAAAGACCCGACCCTTGCCATAGTCGGCAGTCCAGACCTGCGGATGATCGGCATCCATGCCCTTCATCGCCTTGAGCTTTTCGGGCGTGTAGGCGGCGGCAGGATATTTGTGGCCGGCGAGCTTCGCGTCATAGCTCGCCGCACTGTCATGCGCGGTTGCCAGCACCCTTATCCTTGCATCCGGGTCCATCCGCATGTTGGTGTACATGTCGTCATTATAGGTCCAGACATATTCGCGCATGCCCGCCGTGATCGGATGGGTGCGATCGACGATATGAACCGGGAAGGCGCCCGGCGGCGAGCGACGGCTCGATCCCGGCTCCATCACCGCGCCGATCAGGCGCTGATAGTCCGGCCAGTTCGCGCCGAAGGTGAAGGAGGAATGATAGGCGACCAGCCCGCCGCCCTGGCGGACATAGTCGAACAATGCCTGTTCCGCCGTCTTCGACCAGCGATGCTCGGTCGGGTCGGCATAATTCCAGCGGCTCGAATAGTTGAGTAGGACGACATCGTAATTCTTCAGCGTCGCCAGGTCGCCATGGTCGAAATCCTCGGTGACGCGCACGTCGAACCGGCCGCTATCCTGCATCATGGTGCGCAGCATGTTGTTCACGCCGGTCCAATCATGCTCATAGCTGTTCTGGCCGCTGATGATCAGCAATCTGATCCGTTTTTCGGTCGGATCGACAGGTATGCCCACCCGCTGCACCGTCTCGGGCGGGCGGTATTTGACGTTGACGATGACCTGCGCGGCGGCCGGGGCGGCAAGCAGGGCAAGGCTGGTGATCGCAAGGTGGAGACGCTTCATGGACAGGATCCCTCTCTTCGCTTTCTGATTTTGACCGGACCGGGGCACGTCGGTCGACAGCCGCCCCGCGCGCACAGGCGCAGGACGCGGCACGCGATGGCGCGCCCGTGGCAATGTCTGGAAATATCAGTCCGGTGATTCGCACGGCACAACAAAGCCGGCGGCGAAATTATTAGAATAAAAATTCTGGTTGTCGAGCGGATTGTGCGCAGGGGGAGGAAATGCGGCTGTCAGTCACCTTGACGAATCCGCGATCTGCGATATTTATTACTAGAATAATAATTCTATAAATGTAGGCGGGCGATGCTGGCAGTCGAAGGTGAAGGGGTGAAGACCGGGGCAAAGCCCAATGCGGTGCGCAGCGCGATCGATCATGCGCTGGCGCTCAGCAAGCGGCAACGGACGGTGGCACTGGCCATCGTCGCGACCGCGATGGTGCTCGACCTGGTCGACATGACGATCATCAATGTCGCGGTGCCCACGCTCCAGGCACAACTGGGGGCGAGCGACGCCGAAGTGCAATGGATGGTCGCGGGCTATTCGACCATCTTCGCCCTGCTGCTCATCACCGGTGGCCGACTGGGCGATATTCTCGGCTACAAGCGTGCCTTCCTGATCGGCGTGGCCGGCTTTACCCTGACCTCCTTGCTGTGCGGGATGGCGCAGACACCCGGCCAGCTGGTCGCCGCGCGGCTTTGTCAGGGCGGCGCGGCTGCGATCATGCTGCCGCAGGTCATGTCGCTGACGCAGATCATGTATCCGCCGCATGAGCGCATGGCCGCGCTCGGCCTGTTTGGCATATTGGGCGGTCTGGCGGCGGTGCTGGGGCCGGTGATCGGCGGGCTGCTGCTCAGCGCCAACCTGATGGGCCTTGGCTGGCGTTCGATCTTCCTCGTCAATCTGCCGATCGGTCTGGTCGCGCTGATATTGGCGGCGCGCATCCTGCCCGGCGGGCGATCGGCGCACAGCCCCCGGCTCGACATGACCGGCACCCTGCTCGTCATGCTGCTCCTTTTCCTGCTGATCTTTCCGCTGATCCAGGGGCGGGACTATGGCTGGCCGCTCTGGGGCTTCGGCCTGATGGCGGCCAGCCTGCCGATCGGACTGCTGCTGGTCCGGCACAGCCGCGCCCGCATGGCGCGGGACGGATCGGCGCTGATCGTGCCGGACCTTTTCCAGGCGCGCGGCTTTTCTTTCGGCCTGCTGACGACGCTGGCCTTCCAGGTCGCGACCGGCGGCCTGCTCTTCACCCTGACGCTGGCGCTCCAGCGCGGGCTGCACTTCACCGCGGCACAAGTCGGCATCGCCCATGTCCCCTATGCCTTCGGCGCCTCCTTCGCGATCGGCATGTTGTCGCGCAAGGCGTTGCCGCGCTTCGGGCCGATCATCATCAGCTGGGGCGCGCTGCTGATGATCGCCGGGCTGATCCTGCTGACCCTGCTGCTCAATGCGGCGGATCTGATCGTGGCGAGCCCGCTGCTGATCGCGCCGCCTTTGCTTGCCATGGGGCTGGGCATGGGGCTGGTCGGCGGTCCGCTGCCGCCCTGCACCTTGTCGGAGGTGGATGTCGACCATGCCGGTTCGGCCTCGGGTCTGCTCAAGGCGACCCAGCAACTGGGCGCCGCGATCGGCGCGGCGGCGATCGGCACGCTGTTCTTCCTGATCCAGCCGGACGAGCGCATGGGCAGGGCGGAGGCGATTGCGGCCTTCACCCTGTCTGCCTCCGTCGTGTGCGCAATGCTGGTTGTGGTAGCGCTGCTCGCGCTCGCCATTCCGCGCCAGCTGCGCATCCGCGGACAATGATTGTAGCGAAGCGCAAACTGGCGCTTGCCGATCGCGTGATGGCTCGATAAAAAATAGAATTATAATTCATTTATGGGGTCGCAAAGACCCATGGAGAGGCAGAATATGGGACGTGACAGCCCCCCACAGATACCGCCAACCGAAAGCTGGCTGCCCGGCAAGGCGGAGCGGCGCCAGGTGCTGGGCGGGGCGCTGCTGCTCGGCGCCTTGGTCGGCGTCCCGCTGCGCGCCTGGCATCAGCAGGGCGAGGGCCAGGTTGGCGGCGCCAGCGATTCGGAAAAGCTGCTGCTCGCCCGTCTGTCTGACCTGGTGATCCCGGATAGCGATACGCCCGGTGCCGTCGCCGTCGGCGTTCCCGCTTTTGTCGAACGCGCGCTGCTGCACGGACTGGACGATACCGCGTCCGAACCGGCCGGAAAGGTGCGGATGGGCGATGATCGCGGGGGCCTGCCTGTGCTGGATCAGGTCACGCGGGATCTCAACGGTCGCGCCGACATGCCGTTCCTCGGCCTCAAGCCGGACCGGCAACGCGGCGTTCTGGAAGCCTATGATGCCGAAGCCTTTGGCGGCGAGCAGGGCGATCATCCCTGGAAGAAGATCAAGGCGCTGATCCTGACCGGCTATTACACGTCGGAAGTCGGGGCGAGCCGCGAACTGCAATATGAACTGGTGCCTGGCCGTTGGGATCCGAACCTCCCTTTGCCGGCCCATAATCGATCCTGGTCGAGCGACTGGACAGCGGTGGATTTCGGATGAGCATGGATTTTGACGCGATCGTCGTGGGGTCGGGCATCACTGGCGGGTGGGCCGCAAAGGAACTCACGCAAAAGGGTCTGAAGGTGCTGATGATCGAGCGGGGACGCATGATCGAGCATGGCACCGATTATGTGACCGAGACCAAGGCGCCGTGGGACATGGAGTTTCGCGGCGAGGGCGATGCAAAGCTCTATGCCGAGGAATATGCGGTGCAGCGCCTCAACCGGCACTTCACCGAATTTACCCAGAATCATTTCGTCAACGACAAGGACAATCCTTACGCCGTTGCCGAAGGGACCAAGTTCAACTGGTGGCGCAGCTATCAGATGGGTGGCCGATCGCTGACCTGGGGACGGCAAAGCTATCGCTGGTCCGACTATGATTTCGGCGCCAACAAGGCTGATGGCCATGGCACCGACTGGCCGATCCGCTATGCCGACCTTGCCCCCTGGTATGATTATGTCGAGGATTTCATCGGCGTCTCGGGCGCGGCCGAGGGCCTTGCCTCGCTGCCCGATGGCAAGTTCCTGCCGCCCATGGCGCTCAATGTGGTCGAACAGCATGTGCGCGAGGCGATCGCCCAGCGCTGGCCCGACCGTTGCCTGACGGTCGGTCGCACCGCCAATCTGACCGCGCCCAAGGAAGGGCGGGCGCCCTGCCAGTTCCGTTCCATCTGCGCGCGGGGCTGTTCCTATGGCGCTTATTTCAGCACGCAGAGCTCCACCCTGCCGGCGGCACAGGCGACCGGACGACTGACGGTCGTGACCGATGCGCTGGTGGAAGCGGTCGATTATGATCCCGCCACGAAGAAGGCGACCGGCGTGCGCGTCCTCGACGTCAAGACCGGCGCGCGAACGCGCCATACCGCGCGACTGGTCTTCCTCAACGCCAGTGCCTTCAACAGCGTCCACATCCTGCTCCGTTCCCGGTCGGAGGCACATCCCAATGGCCTTGCCAACAGCAGTGGCGTGCTTGGCACCCATGTGATGGACCATGCCTCGACCCTGTCGACCATGGCGATCATGCCGGGCTTCGACGATCGCACGACCTTCGGCAATCGGCCGACCGGCGTCGTCATTCCCCGCTTCCGCAATCTTGATCGGCAGGAAGGCGATTTCGTGCGCGGCTACAGTTTCCAGGGCGGGGCGCTGCAGAGCGGCTGGACTGCGGCCAAGCGGGCGGCCGGCATCGGCGCCGATTACAAGGCAAAGACCCGCGAGGTCGGCCCCTGGCGCATGGTGTTCGTCGGCTTTGCCGAAAGCCTGCCGCGCGTCACCAATCGGCTGACGCTCGATCCGGTCAAGCTCGACCCGCAGGGCCTGCCGATGCTCAACATCCATTTCGAGCATGGCGACAATGAACGCCGCGCGCTGGCGGACGCCAAGAAGGAAGCTGCCGCGATGATGGAGGCCGCCGGCGGCCATGTCATCATGGGTTTTGACGAGCCCGGCGCGGGCGGTTCGGCGATCCATGAAATGGGCGGCGCGCGCATGGGCCATGACCCGGCCAGTTCGGTCCTCAACCGCTGGAGCCAGGCGCATGACGTGTCCAACCTGTTCGTGACGGATGGTGCGCAAATGAGTTCGTCTGCCTGCCAGAACCCGTCACTCACCTATATGGCGCTGACGGCGCGGGCCTGTGACCATGCGGTATCGCTGATGAAGGAGGGCGCACTATGAGGCATTTTGCACCCATTCTTGGTCTTGCGCTGGTGGCGCTGGCGCCCATGGCCGTCGCAAAGTCGGCTGACAATCGCACGATCGTCGATGATTTCGTCGATCGCTTTTATCGGCAGCGTGACGTTGCGGGCGCCTTCGCCGCCCATGTCGCGTCCGGCTATATCCAGCATAATCCCGGCCTGCCCGATGGCCCGGACGCGGCTGTGGCGGCGCTGGCGCCGATGTTTGCCCGGCCCGATGCCCGTTTCGAGATGAAGCATCTGCTGGTTGATGGCGATCTCGCGCTCGTCCATCTCTTCGGACAGGGCAAGCCGGGCACGGCCGGGGCGGCGGTCGCCGATCTCTATCGGTTGAAGGACGGCAAGGTGGTCGAGCATTGGGATGTGCTGCAACCGATCGCGGAGGGCAGCGATCCGCTGGCGATGGCGGATGCGCCGCCCAGCGATCGCAGCCACACAGATACCAATCGCGGCGCCTTCACCCAGTTCATCGACCTGCTGTTCGCCAGGGGCGATGTGGAACAGGCCTATCAGCGCTTCGTCGCGCCGGACCTGATCCAGCATAACAGCCGCATGGGGCAGGGCCGCGATCAGGCGGTCGCGGCGATCCAAGCGCTCTATGCGATGCCGGGCGCCAGCTTCACCGTGCAGCGCATCCTGGTCGATGGCGATCTTGCCGCCGTCCATTATCGCGGCAAGCTGGCAGCGGACGACAAGGGCGCTGCGGTCGTGGAGATATTCCGCTTCGACAAGGGACGGATCGTCGAACATTGGGACATGCTGCAGGGCGTGCCGGAAACGTCGCGCAACGCCCATCCGATGTTCTGACTGCGCCAACCAATCAGGCAACAAAAAGGGCCGCTACAGTCGCTGTAGCGGCCCTTTTCGTGTCAGCCGTTGCGGGCAGCGATGTCCCGCCGGATCGCTTCATGGCGACCGTCCATTGGCCAGAAGGCGATGATGACGATCTGCACGATCATGATCGCGATCGGCCAACCATAATAGGACCAGCGTATCGCCGCGCGGGCGCCTTCGCTGACCGCCTTGGGATCATAGCCGGCGCCGGCCAGCACATAGGCGATGATCGCCGTGCCGATCGCCATCCCGACCTTGGTTGACAGGCTGATGCCCGACGACAGCAACCCCTCGTTGCGGGTGCCAAAGCGCCATTCGTGATAGTCCACCGCATCGGCGGCCATGGTGAAGATCGCCGTCATGGTCAGGCTGATCAGGATCGCGGCGAAGAGGAACAGGCCCAGGAAAAGTCCATGCTGCGCCTCGATGAAGGGCAGCAGCATATGCACGCCGATCGCGACCAGCAACGCCGCGATGCAACCCTTGCGGATACCGGTGCGCTTGAAGAGGAAGGGCGCGATGAAGGCGCTCAGCAGCAGGGTGCCCGATACCGCCGGCAGCAGGATGCCGATCATCCAGGGCGCTTTCATCACCTCGATCGCGAAGAAGGCGGTGACGGAGATTACGCAGCCGAAGCGCAGGAAATTGAGGGTGCAGAAGAGGAAGGTGACCAGCCAGGCCCGGTTGCGCACCATCGCGCCGACATGCGGCCAGATCGCGCCGTCCGCCGGCGCCTCGTCATGATGCCGTTCCCTGCAACTGACGAACAGGTTGAGCAGCGCCGCCAATGTCAGCACCGCGAACAGCAGTGCGACCAGCGCAAAGCCAAGCCGTTCATTGCCGCCCCCCAGCACGCCGACCAGCGGCATGGTCGCAGCCGTCGCCAGGATGACGGAGACCGATGTGCCGATCGCGCGCGCGCTGCCCAATTGCATGCGGCTGCCATGGTCGTTGGTCATCATCGGCATCAGCGCGGAGAAGGGCACGGCCAGAAAGCTGTAGAGAATGCCCAGCAGCGAGAAGGTGACATAGGCATAGGCCAGCTTCGCCCCGGTCGATCCGTCGATGGTGGTGAAAGTCAGTACCAGCAGGATCGAGAAGGGCAGGGCGGTGAACAGGAAATAGGGGCGGGTCCGTCCCCACCGCGTCCGCGTCCGATCGACCAGGATGCCCACGCCCAGGTCGATGCCCGCGTCGAACAGCCGTGACAGCAGGAACAGCGTGCCGACCGCCGCCGCCGGTAATAGCGCCACATTGGTGTAGAAATAGAGCAGGAAGGCGCCGACCGCATTCCAACTGAGGCCGCAGGCGAAATCGCCCAGCCCATAGCTGATCTTTTCCCAGGGGCGCAGATGGCTGTCATCTTCGCTGTCAACGATCCGGGGGCTGCGCATCGGCTGCTCTGCAACGGCTGTCGTCATCGGACTGTCCTCGCCAATATCTTTGGGTGGGGCGATCGGTCGACCGCCCCGCCTTCGTCATCTGTCAGAGGCCCGTGGCCGCGCGTGCCTGCGCGATCGATTGATCGGAGGGAAGGGTAGGCTGATATTCCAGCCCGATCCCGCCGTCATAGCCGAGCGCGCGGAGCTGCGCGACCACGGCCGGCCAGTCGATCGTGCCGGTGCCCGGCTCGTTGCGGCCGGGATTGTCGGCAAACTGGACATGCTGGACCAGATGGATGCGGCCCTTGAGCACCGCTTCCATATCCTCGCCCATCACGTTGGAATGAAAGACGTCATAGAGCAGGCGCAGATGGTCGCTGCCCACTTCCTCGATGATGTCGAGCGCCAGCGTCGTGCTCGACAGGAACATGCCGGGATGGGAGACGATGGTGTTGAGCGGTTCCAGCACCAGCACGACGCCGGCTTCCTCCGCCAAGGCGGCGGCCTGCTTCAGCGCCTTGACCGCCTCGGCCCTCTGTTCCTCCAGGCTCACCCCTTCGCGGGTAAAGCCGGATGCCACCACCAGCGGGGGGCGGCCCAGTATCTTGGCGGTTTCCAGCGTTGCGGCGACGGCTTCCAGAAACTCGTCATGCTGGGCGGGGTCGACCAGGCTGCGGCGGGGACCGACGCAGAAGCTGGTGAGTTTGACGCCCGTTTCGTCGAGCGCAGCCCTGATCGCATCGATCGGCTTGTCGTCCCACAGGTGAAATTCCACGGCTGAAAGCCCGGCATTCTTCGCCGCGTGGATGCGGTCGGCGAAATCGGGCGCGCTGTCCTTGAAAAGCCATTCGATACAGGCGGACAGATACATTCCTCTTCTCCTTGGTCGCCCCCTTGTTGTCGGGGACTGGGTCCGGTCGAAGAAGAAGAGGCGGCCCCGCCGGCCTAGCCGGGGCCGCCTCATTTTCACGAGGCTTAGAGGCGTCCGATCAGAAGCGATAGGTGCCCCGGACGCCATAGGTGCGCGGCGTGCCGTAAATATAGTTGATCAGCATGGTCCCGCCGGCATCGACATAGTTGACGAAGCTGTAGGGCCGGTAGTTCTCCAGGTTGCGGACATAGGCCTGCACGCTCAGCTTGTTGCCCGGCGCGCTATATTCGAGGCTCAGGTCCGTCTGGGTGAACGCATCCTGCAATTCGGCGCGATTGTTGAACGGCTGCAGATAATAATCCGACTTGAAGCGGCTGAAGACGCTCGCGGTGATCTTGTGATCGCCGATGTGGAAATCATGGTCATAGCCAAGCGCGATCGTCCATTTGGGCGACTGCACCGGACGATTGCCGCTGAGGTCGAAGGGCTGGTTGCCGGGCGTCGACGGATCGCTGTCGTTGATCGATCCGGTCAGGCCCAGCAGAGATGTCTTGAACGCCGTCAGGTCGGCGTTCAGATAGTTGACTGTGGCGGTGAAGCGGTCGTTGCGCGACAGCAGGACCGTGGTGTCGGTCTCGATGCCCCAGACCCGCGACTTGCCGGCATTGACCACCTGGCTGCCGACATTGGTGTCCAGGAACACCGGGATCTGCTGGTCGCGATAGTCATAATAGAAGGCCGAGGCGTTGAACTGGATCGTGCGGTCGGCAAAGCTGTTCTTCGATCCGATTTCATAGGCGGTCAGCTTTTCCGAACCGAAGGAGCCGACATTGTCGAAGCCGCCGGCCTTGTAGCCCGTGCTGACCTTGCCGTAGATCAGATGGTCGCGCGACGGATTATAGTCGATGCCCAGCGTCCAGGTCGGCTGGCTTTCCTTGAAGCGCGGATGCAGTTCGGTCCGGGCGATGCTGGTGTCGTCGATCGCCGGCGGATTGGGGCCGCGCCCGAACTGAGGGCCGTAATTGTAATAGAGGCCCTTCTTCTTGTCGTGGGTGTAGCGGATGCCGCCGGTGACGCTCAGCTTGTCGACGATGATCGGCACCGTCGCCTGAGCAAAGCCGGCGATCGAGTCATTCTTCACATAGGGGCGATAGAAATAGTTGAGATAGCTGCCACCCGCCGCCAGCGGCAGGAACAGGCCCTGCGCCATATACTGGTTCTCATGGAAGTAGAAGGCGCCGACCTGATAGATGATGCCGCCATTCTCGCCGCCTGACAGGCGCAGTTCATGGCTCTGCGTCTTCGAATTCTTCTCGTAATTCTGGATGAAGATGGTCGGCACATAGCCGTTGAGCGGCTGGCTGATATCCGACTTCACATCGCGATAGCCGCCAATATAGCTCAGCGTGCCGATCGAGCCGACGTCGATGTCGAGCCGACCACGGATCGCATATTGCCTGATCTTGGTCGAACCCAGATCGCCCAGCGGGAAGGATTTGCGCGGCGGATTGAAGTCGAGATTTTGCGGCACGCCGCCTTTCTCGAATTCTGGCGTAGACGGAATGACATCGACAATGCCGGCGGCATAGCCAGGGTCGGCAAGGACGCCATTCGTCGCGATCACCTGGCCATATTGCGCCACGCCCGTGGTGTTCACGTCGACAAATTCGCCGGCGACATAGGCGCGGATACCCTCGGCCGGTTCGGCATAAAAGGACAGGCGCGCGGCATCGGTATTGCCGGCACTGCCACGGCCTGCCGGACCATTGTTGAAATAGCCGTCATGCTCGTTGTGCATGCCACTGGCGCGAATGGCGAATTTCTCGCCCAGCGGGATATTGACCGCGGCTTCGCCGGTGATCGTGTCGTAATTGCCGTAGCTGCCGGTGGCATAGCCGGAAAATTCCCCGAGGCGCGGCTTGGCTGCCACGATGTTCAGGGCGCCAGCAGTCGCATTGCGGCCATAGAGCGTTCCCTGCGGACCACGCAGGATCTCGATGCGCTCCAGATCGAAGAAGCTGGCATTCAGCGCGATCGGCCGGTTGATATATTCGCCGTCGATATTGATCGTCAGCGCCGGATCGGCCGTCTCGCTATGATCCTGGCTGGAAATGCCGCGCACGGTGATCTTGGTATATTGGGTGTCGTTGGTGATGCCCAGGTCCGGCGCAAGTTGCGCCAGGCCATTCACGTCGGTGATGCCGGCCTTCAGCACCGCATCATTGTCGAACGCGCGCATCGCGATCGGCGTGTCCTGGATATTGGTGGCGCGCTTCTGCGCGGTGACGACGATGTCGGCGATCCCGACCGTGTCGGCCGCAGCCGGGCTGGCGACGTCCTGCGCCATGGCCGGTGCGGTAAGAGCTGCGATGGCCGCGCCAAGCATGAGCGCGGACAGGCTACGGAACTGTTGCATCATTCCTCCCCTTCGATTCCCTTTTCTAGGGAAATTTACGAATTGCAATGATGGTTTTAATAACGGCCTGGCGATGCGTCAAGCCATAACAGAATGCATATTTTAATTCTGTAATTTCACCGGTTTTTGATGATTAAGTGGGCATGACACCCCGCAACGCGATCAAGGATGGCGATGTGACTGTCCTCATGAGGGTGATTGTTTCTACACAATCTTCTAGCGCCCATAGGGGCGGGCTGCGCGAAAGCGGCGCATGATATCGCCGGGTGATCTGAGCGCCTATGTCGCCGTCCTCAGCGGGCATTCGGCTTGTTGAATGAGATGGAGAAGGACAGGCGCTATATTGCGACTTTGGACGGTGCCGGGATTCTCTGCAAGGGCGGGGGCAGCCTAGACTCTCTCGAGGCTGCGCATGGTGGAAGGCGCGCAGCACAGATGGCGCATGGGCCATTCCCGGTCCTCCAGACATGTCTCAGTCCAGTTCATGATTGCCATTCCGACGGCCATCCCTTGGGCTGCGACGCTGCTCTTTATCCGATCGAGATATGCTTTTCTGTGGAAGCCCTGTGCGTAGCCACGATTAACCCGGCAGCAGCATGCCAATGCACGTCGCTTCAATATTCTCGTTCTACTGACCGAATTTTCCGGCCCAATGGATCGCGTTCGTAAGGATGCGGCGATAATTTGGATCGTCGTAGCTTTCCGGCAAATGTCCGAGCGCCGAGTAGACGACACGCCCCTTGGTGGCTGGATTGGTCCAAATCACCGGATGCGATCCCATCGTCAGCTTGGTGCCAGGATGGTAGCTCGCTTCGTCGATCCGGGCGAGTATCGTCATGCCCTGCATTTTCGGATTCGCATCGAAGGAGTACCATTCATCGACGGGCGCCCAAGGCATGGTCACGCCAGCCATGACGGGATGCCGTGGTTGGTCGACGATGACTTGCGCGGATTGAAACTGATCCGTGCCTCCGGGATGCCCGATGAATTTGGTGCCGATGATCGTCCCGGTATACCAGGGCGCCTTGTGGCTATTGTCTCCTGCGGCGTGCAGCGCCACCACGCCTCCGCCGCGCGCGACGAACCGCGCAAAGGCTGATCGCTGCGCTTCGGTCAGGAAATCGCCGCTCGCGCTGTTGAGAATGATGACGGAAAAATGCCGCAGTTGTTCGTCGTTGAAGATTGCCGCATTTTCGGTGGTGTAGCTGGCATGCCCCAGATTGGCGGCAATATCAGCCAGGACCATGTTGGAATGAGGTATATGCTCGATATGCCGCCAGCCATTGGTCTTGGACAGGATGAGCACCGCCTGCTTCAGGTTTTTTGGAAGAGTTGGGGCGGCAGTGTCATAGGTGGGGGCCGGCAGATGAGGGTTGGGCGCTGCCTGTGCCATGGTCAACAGCGCGATGGTCGCGAATATTCTGTACATCTTCTCTCCTTTGGCGCGCTGGCCCATGACGTTGCTTGTCGCACGCCCGGAAGCGTCGTCGGTGGCTGGGCCGGCCCCTTTGCCCACGGTGGAAGGAGCAAAATGCGGCAGGTAAAACGGGCTGAACCCAGCGTGTCGAGTCAGATCACCCCAGCCTGCATCTGCTTGACCGCGTGATCGGCGGCTCGGGCGGTCATCGCCATGAAGGTCAGCGACGGATTGACGCAGGACACAGAGGCCATTTGCGCACCATCGGTGATGAACAAATTGACGGCGTCATGCGCCTGATTCCATTTGTTGAGCACCGACGTGGCGGGATCATGCCCCATTCGGGCGCCGCCCATCTCATGGATCGCCTCACCTGGCACATGCTTGCCACGACCGCCGGTCACGTTCGTAAGCCCCGCCTTGCGCAGCATCAGCATGCCCTGTTCCAGCGCATCGTCCATCATCCTGATTTCGTTGTCGCGGAAACGGACGTCGAAGCGCAATAGCGGCGTGCCGAAGCGATCGGTCTTGCTGTGGTTCAGCATGACGCGATTGTCCTCATAGGGCAGGCATTCCCCAAAGGCGCCCATGGTAAAGCGCCACGGCCCATATTCGCGCATCCCGTGCTTCATGGACAGGCCAAAGCCTTCAGGCGCGGACGCCTGACGGCCGGCGCCACCCTGGAAGCCGTAGCCGCGCTTGAAGGGCAGATCCTCCGCTTCCAGATTGCGGAAGCGCGGCACATAGACGCCGCCGGGCCGTCGGCCATATTCGACAAATTCGCTCATGCCCGGAATGTCGCCCGACACGCCGACACGGAAGATATGATCCATCACCGCGCTGCCGAGCGCACCGTTGGAATGGAAATAGCTGCGTTCGCTGCCTGCCGGACGGGAGTTGAGCAGGATGTGGAGCGAACTCATCGCCGATGCGCACAGAAAGACCATGCGGGCCTGAACGACTTCCACCTGGCCAGTATTGGCGTCGACCATCCGGACGCCGGTGACGCGCTTTTGGGCTGGGTCATATTCCAGGTTCGTGACCCAATTGTCCGAACGCAGCGTCAGCCGACCCGTGGCGCGGGCGGCGGGCAGTGTGACGGCCTGTGTCGAGAAATAGGCGCCGAAACTGCAGCCCCGGTCACATTGTGCCCGCTTCTGACAGCGGGTGCGATTCTGCTCGGGCTTATCTTCTGTGATGTTGCTGAGGCGCGCGTTGATCAGCTTGCGTCCGGGAAATTCGCTTTCCAGCCGTTCCTTCAGCCATTTTTCGGCGACGTTCATCGGAAAGGGCGGCATGAATTCACTGTCGGGAAGATAAGGCAGATTTTCCCGAGCACCCGAAACGCCGATATAATTTTCGACATAGCTGTACCAGGGCGCGACATCGTCATAGCGGATGGGCCAGTCGGTCCCCACGCCCTCCTTCTTGTTGGCCTCGAAATCGGCCTGGCTCCAGCGGAAGCTCCAGCGCCCCCAGGTCAGCGACTTGCCACCGACCACTGACGGGCGAACCCAGTTGAACTTGTTGGGCGCGTCATAGTCGTAGGGGTTGAGCCGGTCGTTGATGAAGAAGGGCTGGGTGGCGGGCGAGACCCAGCCGTTGAGCGCGAAATAGTCGCTCTTGGCAAGGGCGGCCGGCATCCTGCCACGTGCTGGAATGTCATAGGCCGACTTGCCGTCGAAGGGATAATCTTCCCCATGTTCGACCATGCGACCGCGATCGACCATAAGGACGCGCAGCCCCTTTTCCGTAAGCTCCTTTGCGGCCCAGCCGCCGCTGACGCCCGAACCAATGACGATAGCGTCGAAACGATCTGTTGCTGCCATGATTTTGCCCTTCCGATGAGTCTGTCGGAAATGAATGGATCGAGGATCGAAGGCGATTGCCCGCCCTATGAGGAGAAGATCCGCTTGACCTTCGCATAGGGGTAGGCCCCGTCATATTCGCCGGGGACGGGCAGATATTCGCGTTCCTGCGTGATGCCGATTTCGGACGTGTAATAGCCGGTGATGACAAGCTGGCGGAACGCCTCGAAAAAGGGAGTTCCACCTGGCAATTCGCCGTTCATCGCAAGGGTCAGCAATGCGTCCTGTTGCGCGGCCGAGGCTTTTACGGCCGGCTTTTTATAATCGGCCAGGCTGCGGGCATCGATCGCGGCCAGGCCGTCGAAGATCGTTGCCCGTTCATCCGTGATTGCCCAGTCGCCCAGCATATGTTCGATATATTCGGGCACGCCTGCAGCAATGGCGCCGGGCGTATCGGATGTCGGCAGGATGCGTTCGCTCAGCGTCGTGACCAGCGCTCTTTGTGCGGGCGTGAATATGATCTCAGGCGCGCCGGTATTGATGACCGGGTTCGGCTGGTAGGCGATGGCCCGTGCAAGCGGGGCGAAGATGTTCGCGCCCAGCACGCCGACGATGGACGCGAGCGCCGCTCTGCGGTCCATTAACGCCCACCATCATGAAGGTCGCCGGCCGGACGCGATTTTTTGAGATGGGCTGTAGATATCGAAACCGCAGATATGGACATGGGTAGCGCTATCATTTTGGCGCAATCGATATCTGCACAAGAGTATCTCTTGGTCATTTCCCTCACCTATTTATATTATTGGTCGCGCGAAAATAGGCATGAAATGAGATGCTAGTCAATCGCATTGAGTTTTGGGGCGGTTATTTTGGTTAGCGCTATCAATGTTGTTGCATCTGCGGCTCTTGGGGCAGGCTGCTCGCCATGGCGGATCCTATTGTTAAGGCTTGCGATCATCGGTTGTGCTGCTTCATGGCGGTGGCAGGGAAGTCTATCCTGCGGCGATCCGTCTCGGTCCTCCCCGAGGTGGGTTCACGACCAAAATCCAGGCGGTCGTTGATGGGCAAGGTCTCATAATCCGGTTGAGCCCGGCCGAGCGCTTTTTCTTCAAACTGAGGCGCACTTCCGCAGGGGCGTCACATGCTGCTGTAAATTGACCGAAAAATTCCTGGCCATGGTGCAACTTGCCTCAATGCCTCTGTGATCCCGAGTTTGTGGGGCTACGGCCTGGAAGTCGTGCGTTTTTGCGAAGGAAATCGCACGACTTGGCCTGAGGGCCTGTCTGAAAAATCGCGAAAGGGCGATTTTTCAGTGCAGCTCCAGTCCGCTTTCTCAAACGAACTCTGACGATGCCAGTGGAAGGACGATGCCGCTCCATAGTCGGTTGTGCCTCCCTGTGGTTGGTCCAACGACGCTGGTGGACAGAGTCAGCTCCAGAATTTCCTAAACTTCTGCAATATGCTCTTGCTGACAGCCTGTTGCTGCATGGTTTTTCCGGATGAAGGCCGCTCAACCAGCGGGGTGTAAATGATGTCGCTCTGTGCGAGAGGTGCTGGAAGTTTGGTGCAAATGATGGCGTCCTGCAGCCCGCCGCCAATCCGGCCTCCCATCCAGCATCCATATTCCACCTTTGTGATGGCCATGCCGGCCTGCCAAACCATCTTGCGGATGAGCGCCTCATCAAAAGCAATAAAGGCCAGTGGATCGTCATCATTCGCCATGAAGATGTCGCCGGAATTTCTCAGCTTTTCAGCATCTAGCGGAAATATGGACTGCCCAGCTTGGACCATGGATCGAGAGAACGCATTCAACTCGAAGCAGGTGAAAAGAAATCTGCCGCCCGGCAAGAGCATGGATGAAACAAAGTTCATAAGTTTCTGAAAATCATGCTCGGTAACATGTGTGAATACCGAAAATGCATATCCTACATTAAAATGATCTTGGTATTTTTTTGACAGATCTGAATATGAATTTCCTTTTATTCCCTCAATAAATCTGTCGTAATGGTCGTTGTTGCCGCAAATTAGTTCAAAATTTATATTGTCAATTTTTGTTGCAATGTGTGTGTTGCAAAAGTCAATCACAGGGGGCATGATATCCATCCCAACTAACTGGGCCGGATGTGTGCCAGACTTGTAGAGAGAGGTTAGGCCGCGGCCGATCCCGCAGCCGAAATCAAGAACTTTTGATTCGCCATTTATTGCAACAAGGCGCTTTAGAATTCCGACGCACGCATCGCCAACAATTTCAGGATCAGAGCCTCCGACCCAATCGTTCATCGGGCTGGAGCGCATTGCATCGTAAATATCTTTGAAGTCCGGCATGCATCCCCCGTTCGCAAAGTGGAGTAAGACTAGGGCTCGTTCAGATTAGGTGCAACCGTGACTCGTTAATCAGCAACGGCACTTCTGTATGCCGTTACTCCCGTCTTCCTTATCAGGCGCATTGCTTGTCTCAGATGCGCTGCGTCCTAGCCTGAAGACCCGTCCCGTGGCGCTGTGCGCAGATGCGGGGCTGATGCGGTTATGTGTCTCTTGCTGGCAAAATGGCGCTTCACGGCTTCCCGCCAGCGCTGCTTGACCCGGTTCGGGAGCGATCGGATGTCAAAGGTCAAGGCGTTGGGGATTTGTTCTCGCTGAGGGCCATTCTGGCCGGCCGTCTCGGCCTCCGTGGTGTGCCAACCCAGCGCAGGCCTGGCCACTTAACAAGGTGGTGGCATGCCTTGATCGCGGTGTTGTGATGGCGGCCGGCAATGAATGCAGAACTTCGCTTGAAATAGCGTTTCCGGTGGGCGCGCTAGGCCCCTTCGAAGGGCAAAGATCAGGATTATGCATCTTACCGTTGGTAGCGGAGGAACGCGTTGGACGGGAAGATACCTGTCTTTCACTTTGCTAGGTTGATGATGTTGGCCATGTGGCCGGTGAGTTGAATCTCGACACCGCGCCCCGCTTTGTTAGGGGTCAGGGTCAGGGTGTCTATGAGTTCGCGGATGGCGGAGGCGGCGCGTTCGCGGGCGGCTCCTTCGGTTGCCAGCGCGTCATCCAATTGCGCAATATAGACGCGGTAGCGATCGGCCAGGTCGTCGGGCAACGCGATCGGTGCAGCATCGTCCAGCGCTTTCAACTGATGTTCTGTGTCTGCCAGGTCCGCGCGGGCGGTGCGCAGGCGATCTTTGACCTCCTGGAACTCGCCAGCACCATCAGCGATCGCGTCCACAAGGCGCGAAATCCTGCCGCGCAGGTCAACGGCTTTGCGCTCGAGCGGGGCGCGATTTGCGGTGGCTTCCGCAAGGCGCTTGCGGATGCCGACATTATATCGCTCGACAAACAGCTGAATAGCGTCGGGATTGAGCAGGATTTGCTTTAGCTGCCCCATCGTGCGCTGTTCATAGAGCGCGGTCGAGATGGTGCGCGTATTCGAGCAGGCCTGTTTGTTCTTGGCAGTCGAACAACCCCATTTTGCCGGACTGATGACGGTCCATGTGCCGCCGCAAACCCCGCATTTTCCGAGGCCGGACAGCAGCCTTTTCGGGTGTCTCTTCTTTGTCCTGATTTCCCCATCGAACGCGGCGTAATGGGCCTCGATCGCCTTCCATTGCGCGTCTGAGACAATGCGCAGATGGGGCACGTCGACGAAACGCCACTCGCTGACCGGGTTGACGCGAGCGACATAACGGCGCGTCTTGGGATGATAGGCGCGGCGGGTTCGGCCGTAGACCATCACACCGCGATAGAGATTATTGCGGAGAATGCCGTTGGCCCGAATACGATCGCCATGGATGACATTCGTTGCCCATAATTTGCCGCTGGGCGAGGGTATGCCTTCTTCGTTGAGGGCCTTCACGATCGCGCGGCTGGAGACCCCTGCCAGTGTCTCATCGAAGATACGGCGAACGATCCCCGCCTCTTCTTCATTCACCTCGAGGATGCCGCGAACGATTTCGCCATCTTCGCCGATTTTCTTGACCACGTTATAGCCGTAAGCGAGGCCGCCGGCATTAAAGCCGCGTCCGTGCTGTCCGCGTTGCCCGCGCCGAATGCGATCCGCCAGATCCTTTAGGAAGCGGGAGTCCATCAGCCCCTTGATGGTGCCGGTAATTTCGTCGACATGGCCATCAGCGAGGGTGAAGAGCCGTGCGCCGAAATGCTCCAAATGTTCGCGGACTGCATGGGCATCGCCGCTGTGACGCGCAATGCGGTCGGTGGCTTCCGCCAAGACTTGATCGACATCGCCGCGCTCAACACGGTTGAGCATCGCATTGAGGCCAGGGCGCTGCATTTCACCAATGCCCGCGCGGCCGCTGATCTCTTCGTCGGCGAATGTGTCGATGATGGTCCATCCTTCGCGATCAGCGCGCTCGCGCAGCGAAGCGATCTGATCGACGGTGGACAGGGCATTTTGCAGTTCGCTGGAATATCGGGCGTAGAGGATCGTGCGCATCGTCTATTTTATGTCTTTGCTGTGCGGTGCAGTGGTGGATTTGCGGCGGGCGCGCGCTGTGAACATGGCCAATTGGCGGCCCTGGCCGAGATGGGTGCGATCAAGCTGACGGCATGCCATGCAGTCGCAAAAGCCCGATCCCGACCGGTTCATTTGGCCGCTGCGCAGAGCAAGATCACGGCATCCTCCATTGCTGAGGGACTGTGCCGGTCGTCAGGATGGCGGCGCTGTGGCGGCCGCAGTTGACGGTGCCGCACCTAGGGCAGGAGGTGCGCGTCAAGCGCAGGGGGATTACCTGCACGACCTGGACGGGGCGAGCGCGGCGAAGAATGCTCATCGGCGTCAATTTCCTATGGTCGCCGGGCGCGAAGGCGCGGGAAGCGGGACGGTGGCGCGCAGGCGGGCGATGTCGCGATCGACCATGAGGTCGGCGAGGGCTTCGACGATGCGCGCGATGGCGGGATCGAGGGGGCGGTGCTGTCCCATGGGACGGTTCATCCTTTTTCGAACTGGGCGGGATCAATCGGGGGCATCGGGAGAGAAGGCCTCTCCATATGCAGGGCAGATGGAGAGGCGATCGGGCCGGTGGGCTATTCCATGCCCAGCGCGGACAGATAGGTCTGGAGGATGGCCTCCATTTCCTGCCGATCATGGAGCGGCATCTTTCGCAGCGAGATGATCTGGCGCATGATCTTGGGATCGTATCCGGTGGCCTTGCCCTCCAGATATACGTCCTTGATGTCGTCGCTGAGGGCCTTCTTCTCTTCCTCCAGGCGCTCGATACGCTCGATGAGGAGGCGCAGCTGATCCGCCGCGACGTTGCCGGTGCTCATGTTCAATTTCCCTTCTGGTTGGTCAGTGCCCAGGCGATGATGAAGGGCATGACGAGGATGGTGGCGATGATGAGGAGCAGCTTGACCAGGCGCATCACTGGCTGGTGACCTGCTCGCAGCGGGTGCAAATGGCGTCGTCGGTGCGCGACCAGGTGATCAGGCCACCGCAGCCGTCAGGCTGATCGGTGTGGGCATCCCAGCCGCAGCGCTGGCACAGGCGCGGATGTTGAAGCGGCGGAAGGTCGGCCAACTGGCGATAGACGGTCGCGCTGAACGGCATGGCCTGGTCCAGTGCGGCGATCTGCTGGAAGCGCAGGCCGGGCGTTTCGATGGCGCGCAAGTGGCGTTCATAGACTTTGCCGCCAAGCGCGGTGGCCAGTTGTTCGACGGACAGACCAGCGGCGTTGCGGCGCATGGCGACATAATCCCAGGGCTGGATTACGGGCGGGGCGGGCGCGGCGTGCAGAAGATTGGCGTGGCGCATGATCGAAGCTCCTGATTGTCAGACAAAGAGAGGGCGTCGCCGGCAGCGGGGGGATGCCGGATGGATCAAATCTGGTGCGGAAAGCTGGCCTTGCGGCCGGGCGGACTAGCTGGTCAGCATGTCGGTGTTCGGCTCGCTGGGCGGATCATCGTCATTGGCGGCGCGATCATTCGCGGCGGCGCGCCAGGTCGTCATCGGCAGCGTTTCAAGCGGCTTGGGCCAGCGGGAGGCGCGAACGGTGCGCAGCGCGGAAATGCCCACCACAAATTCATGACCGCAGTCGCGGATATCGCGGCAATGATAGTAGACCTCGCGATAGAGCAGGGTCCGCTTGCCGATCTGCCGGGCGAAGGCGCGCTGTCCGCAGCACGGACAATCGACCGATGCCATGCGCGGACGTTCCCCGCTGGCGTTTGTTTGTGGCCGCTGGCCCTTGCTCATGTGCGTACCCCCGCATTGTCCCTGCCAGCCCCATTGCCGGGCAGGAATGATCTGAGCCGGCCCAGAAGGCGGGTCAGGCGGACGCCGGCTTCCTCCGTTTCGGCAATGGCGCGGTGCACGGCGGTCGGGGACGCGCCAGGCTGAATGATGTGAATGCTGGCGCCAATGGCTTCAGCGGTTTCGCGGGACACGGCGGCGATGTCTTCGCCAAGCGAAGCATGGCAGGCCAGGGAGGGCGCGAGCGCGACGTCGAGTTGACGCGCGTAGCTTTCGAGGATGGGGGCGAAGCCGCCGCCAGCCTCAATGAAAGCGCGGTCGAGGGCGATGGCCTGATCGAGCGTTGGCGTGCCCTTCCGGTCGCTTTCGCTCCAGTGGCGCAGGGTGCGGTTGGCACGGCGCGTGATACGACCGGCAGCGTCCCATCCGATCAGGCCGATCGCCGTCGTGATGGCGAGCGAGAAGGAGAGGGGCGCGCGAACCTTGGTCATGCGGGCCAGCCCCTGGAGAAATCGACAGGCACGCCGCAGTGCTTTGCGACCAAAACGCCAATGCGAAAGCGATTGCTCTCCAGGCTATTGCCACCGATGCCCGCGTGGGGGGCGATGCGCTCAATGCCGTTGAGAATGTCAGCCATGGCCTGCGCAGCGTCGTAGCAATGGAATGAGGCGAAATGTTCGCCGCGCAAGTACAGGTAGCCATTGGACAAACCCTTATGCGCCAGGAACGCCGGCTCAGGCTTCGGCCGATTTCCTCTGCTCATGCGCCAGCCCTGCCCGTGGCAGTCATCGCGAGCAGGACCCCGTAAGTGCCGACGACGAAAAAGATATACTGGCTCCAGCTGTAGGCGCCACACAATCGCTCCATCGCGGTTTTGGGGCGCTCCACAGGTCCCCGGTTGCGGCGAGGCGGGAGTTTGATGATCGTCTTCATTCCGTTCTTGCTCCGTACAAGGGCGGTCCGATCGGGCGGGAGGCGTAGCCCGCCCGATCAATTTCCTGAAAATCTAGATCTTGGGTTCGGCGGCCTCGGTGCGTTGCGAAGCATTTTGCCGATCGCAAAAGACGCGCGCATCCGGAGGCGGTAGATCGGCATAAACGGCATGGGGCCGACCCAGGGGGAAGACGACATGTTCGGCGGTGACCGGCAGGCCCAGCTTAATACCTACCGCGAGCACATGGGGCTGTTTCTCGGCTGGAATTCGGCCGACGCGCTTCCACGCTGCGACATTCGATGCCGGTTCGTCCAACTTTCGAGCCATCGGTCGTACGCCGCCGAACAGTGCAAAGACTGAGGTGTTCCGTTCCATGAACGGCGTTGTGCAAAATCTTTACACAACTATCAAGTCATAATTTGAATAGAAGCGTGCAAAAATTTCAAACACAGTCCGACATGCCTCCGGTCGGACCCCATCTCAAAGCGCTGCGTCAGCGCGCAAAGCCCGCGCTATCAATTCGGAAAATGGCCGAGGAACTCGATATCGGCTATTCCCGATATGCCTATTTTGAGGACGAAAAGAGGTACAAGAAGCCGGCTCTTCCTCTCGATCTCACGAGGGCAATTGCAGACGTACTGAGCCGCTATGGAGTTGAACCGGCCGACGTGATGAAGTTGGCCGGTCTGACAGACAGCGAGGCCGAACCCGAAGCGCGAGAAATCGAAGCGCAACGCCCGCCCGCGCAATTCGCTGTCATGACGGTTGCGCTTCCTAGTGAAGCGGCCCTGACCGACATGTTCGAAAGCCTTCTGTCGTTGATCCCCCCCGATGCGACGCGGGCCGAAGCTGCTCAAATCCTCGCTCGGCGGCTGCCATCTGGGTTTGCAGCTTGCGGACCTCTCTCGCTCGATCAATTGTCGGCGCCCATGCCTGCAGCCGGAGCAAATGCTCAATCTCCCGCCAGAGATCATCGCGCGCCTGGGCCATCGTTGCGCAGCTGACCTTGCAGGACGGACAGCGGAATTCGCATCCTGGCGTCAATCTGATCGCTCGTCCGCTCAATTCATCACTGCCCGTCTGTTCCCTTTATGTTCCCATATGGGCTAGATAGGGTGCTGTAGGAAAGAAGGAAATGTGCTGGCAGGAAATTTCCTGCCGAACCTCGTGAGCGCTCTGGCGGCGTCCGAATAAATTGAACATGGTGTGAAATAGATCACGCGCGTAACGAAAATTTCGACGCACTGTAGCTGCCATTTTCTCAGCGGGGGATTTCGTGTCCAGGACGAAATATTATTTAGCTGCGGCGATCGGGCTGCTGTTTGTCGCCGTGGCGGGGTGGTATTTTGGTTCGCCGCGATGGACGCTCTACCAAATGCAGTCTGCTGCCGAGACGAAGGATGCTGACAGGCTTTCGGGCTATATCGACTTCCCAGCTTTGCGCGCGTCACTGAAGGAGCAGATGAAAGCGAAGATGGCGGTCGAATTGGTGAAGGCCAAGGATGATAATCCGTTTGCGGCTTTGGGCGCAGCGCTGGCAGTCAACATGGTGGATGGCATGGTCGACGGCATGGTGACGCCCTCCGCGATGCGCGAGGTATTTGCCAATGCGCCGGCGCCGGAAGAGCGCAAGATCGGCGTTCGTGTCAAAAATCTCGAATTTGAGCGGGAGGGGCTGTCGGAGTTTCGCTTGGTCAACCGGGAAGATAAGAGTGGCGCTTCGCTGATTTTCAAGCGTGATGGTCTAGGATGGAAGCTCGCGGAAATTCGGGTGCCGATGGATAGCTGAGCAATGAAAATAACAAAAGAGCCAGCACCGGCCATCCTATTGAAGCGAGCACGACGAAAAGTTCGGCAGCGTGAGAAGTTGCATATCCGGCGGGGAGGGCACCGCCGCTGGCCTTTCGCGCGGGCGCAGTATCGCAGCGAGTTTCTCGTTGTGCACGCGCCCGAAATCATCGACCTAAATCATTTCGCGCTTAGAACACCGACCTTGCAATTTTGCCAAAGGATCAGGGAGGGCTATCTCCGGAAAGGTCAAAGTCTACTACTGGATTTCAGTCGGACTAAGAAGCTGTTGTCTGAGGGCATGCTGGTCGTTTGTGCGGAGATCGATAGAGCGCAGCGGATGGGGGATAGCGCTCAAGCAATTCGATGCAGGTTGCCTACTGGTGACAAAAAGAGCGGGAGAATCGTTCAGGAGGTTTTCGCTCAGATCGGCCTGCTGGAGCGCCTCAAGCATCCTCGGATACACTCGGACGACGCTGAATTCGATCCGACTGTGAAGAACTGGCGTTACGCGACAGGCACGCGTATCGACGATCGGCCCAGCGATATCCTGTACGAACACGAAGGTCAGCTCGCAGAGTCGCTAATCAAAAAAATGAACATTGGTCTCGCTGAAGCCGTCACGAACAGCCTGCATCACGCTTATTCAAAAGCCCGTACGGATGGATGTGGCTTATTCAACGAACGTCGTTGGTGGATGTTCACTCATGAAAGTGAGGGGATGCTGTCTGTCTTGGTTTGCGATCTGGGAATTGGAATTGCTCGCTCGTTGGCAGGACGTTGGGATCGGACGATCCTGAAAAAGCTGGAAGCGGCTTTCTCAAATGATTGCCCGGACGTTCGGGCGATCAAATCTGCGCTAGTCGTTGGGGAGACATCCACCGGGGACGAGCACCGAGGAAAAGGGCTGCCGCAAATTTGGAACGCTGTGCATGAAAACGGCGTTGGGGGTGTTGCGATTTTCAGTGGCCATGGCCATCTTGGTCGCAACATGAATAAGGATTACCCACAAAACGGCTATTACAAAAGTGAGCTGTTGGGGACGTTGATAACTTGGCAGGTTCCTGTAGGAGCGGCGGGCAGCGACTCGGATGGATGATGGCATGATCAATATTGCTACGGATTTTTCCAAATCGCCTGCCGGGCGGTTCATATCCGATGGTCCGAATTCCGGAGAGCGATTTCGGCGCGACTTTCTGATTCCGGGCCTGAATAAGCACGAGAGATTGATGATCAATCTAGATGGTACCCGAGGTATCGGATCGTCATTTCTTGAGGAAGCGTTTGGTGGTTTGATCCGGCTAGGGTTCAAAGCCAGTGATCTGATGCAGAAAATCGGATTTCAGACGAAAGACCCTTCGCTAGAAAGCGAAATTCGCAGTTATTGGAAATAACCATCGTCGGCGCGACCACGCTCGTACAATTTTCCTTCATTTTCACGGCGACGGTTACCGTTGTTGGTTGGTTCGTTGTTGCCGCCATGACCGATCGTCGCGAATTCCGAAAGGAGGTTCGCGAGTATGTCAAGGATGCCAAAGCAAGTTGCGAGGCCGTTCGCATTGCCGCTCATGATTATTGGTTGATCAGTGATAAGAAATCTTCGGCGGCTTCAGCAGTGGTGCTGAAAGCTGAAGTAGGAAACCTGGCGCGTCAAATTCAAATAATCGGCACGTTGGGACTACAGATTAGCCCTGCGTGTGTCGCTAATGTAAGGCAATGCGCCACGGGCGGTGATTTTGAAAAAGCTGATCGAAAGCGCACTGGCGCTGATCAGGAGCGTATGGCTGATGTTGCAGGTAGTCTGCAGGATTTGATCACCGATATTGATGTAGCATTTTACAGCAAATTTCGACCGAGATCAGATAGAAGTTGGCTGAGATTCGTGCCCCTTATTGGGCTTCTGGCGACAGCTAAAGATGGTTAGAAAGCAGTCTCCATCGTTATCGATGTTGTGAATCCACCGGCGGGGACGAGGCTGTGCGTAACGTCGATGATCAGCCAGGCACCGTCGATACCATCTTTGATGCCGGTCACGGTGGCGCGCAGATCGACATAGATATCGGCGCGGCCGAGCGCCAGGCGCATTTCGAGCGTAGCGGGTGTGCGCTTTAGCCGCGCCTGTTCGGCGGTTGCGGCGCGTCGAGCCGACGCTTCATCCGCAAAAGTCTTGCGCAGCCGTTTGGCGCCATCCTTTTCCCCGACGGTCACCGTCTGACGCTTCGCCGCCTTTCGATCGTGCCAGCTGGCCGTCACACCCGCTTGGCCGTCGCGCTTCTGACGTTGCCAGCTATGGCCGTCGCCAGCGCTGCGGCGGATGGTCAGGGTCGGCAATGCCGTGCCACTGGCAGTGGTGCCGGCGCCTTTGCGCGCGAAGATCAGGTTGCCGTCCTTGATGGTGGCAACGGCATCATTTTCGCGGCCCAAGCGGCGTAGGAAGGCAATATCGCTTTGCCGGCTCTGGCTGATGGTCGGGAGCGCGATCGACGCGAGGTCGGCGGCTATACGCGGTGTGAGGCCATTGCGACCTGCCACCTCCTGCAGCACCGCGCCCAGGGTCGTATTTCGCCAGCTTTGTTCGCGGCGGTTGCGGATGTCGCTGGTGAAGTCGGCCGCGCGGGCGCGAATGCGGATCTGATCGGGTGGCCCGCTATGGCTGACATCATCGACCTTGAAGCTGCCCTTGTCGATCAAGCCAGGCGACACGTCGCGGCCCTGCTTCCAGCCCAACCAGACCCGCAACAGCGCGCCTTCGGGCGGTATGGCCAGACCGCCATCGCTGTCGTCGAGCACGATATCCAGCTGGTCGGCTTCATCGCCGCGCTTTTCCGACAGGGTCAGCGACACCAAGCGCGGGCGAATATCACCGGTCAGATCGCGGTCGCCTAGGGTGACGCGAAAATTGGCGATGTTGGCGAGACGGTCGCTCATTGATCATCCACCCGCAGCAGGTCGATGGCAAAATCGATGCGCTGGGCGCGCCCGCCCGTCATGAGATGGGCATGACGTTCGTCGATCGCCTCGATCACATAATCGCCGAACAGGGTGCCGGTGCCGTCGAGCAGGGGCCAGGCTTCGCCCGACGCCGCCATGTCGCGCAGATCGTCGATCGACACGCGCCCATCGGCGATTTCGGCATAGACTGCGCCCGACAGGCTGACCGTCTCTTCGCCCGGCCCGACATATTGCGTGGCGTCGCGCGCGCCCACACGGGCGCTACGCGTGTGACGCCAGGATGCACGGCGCTGCAGTTCGTTATGGGCGAGCGTCGGCAGGTCGAAGATGAACATGCCAAGGGCCATCAGCATCAATAATCCCCTTCGTCGCCAAAGCCGCGCCCGCGCCGTTCGCGCTCGATCTGCTCGATCGCCTGCCGCACCTGGCCGGCAATGTCCTGCGCCGGGGCGCCGCCGGTGACCTGCACGCTGATGGCATAGGTGACATGGTTCGCCGGGAGGCCGCCGCCGCCTGCCTGCCCGGCGCCCGGCGTAGCAACGGCCGCGATCGAGGGCACAGCGGCGCCGACCGCCAGCGCACGGGTAATATCGCCGGCGATTGCCTTGATGCGGCCCAGCGGGCCGTCCTGGCCACCGACGATGCCGCCTTCCAGACCCTGCATCATGAAGTCACCATAGGAGGCGAACAGGCGCGACGGGCTATGAATGCCCATCTTCTCCTTGAACCAGTTCGACACCGACGACGCGGCATTGATGACGGTGGATTTGAGGGCCGACAGCCTGCTGGTGATGCCGCCGATCAGGCCATCGATCAGGTAGCGGCCGATCGCCGCGAAATCGAGCGAGCGCAGATAGGAGAGGACCGGCAAAAATGCCCGGATCATCAGCCCGAGGGGCGTGAAGTTCAGAAAGGCATCGACCAGGGCGCCGAGCGCCGCAACCGTGTTGCTGCGTATCGTTTCCCACAGGCCGGCGAGCCAACCCACAATGGCACCCCAATTTGCATAGACGACGTAGACCAGGGCGGCGATGGCGGCGATGGCCGCGACGATCAACAGCAATGGCCCCAAGGCGATGCCCAGCGGTGCGGCGGCAGCAGTGAGGGCCGCGAAGGCCAGCGCCAGGCCGCCCAGAACGATCAGCAGGCCCGACCCGACGCCCATGAAGATCATCACCGCCTTGGTGATGGCCGGATGTTCCTGTGCCCAGTGGCGCAGGCCGCTAGCGGCCCATTGCACAATGCCGGCCAGCTTCACGACCGTCGGCAGAAGCGCCTTGCCCATGGTGATGTTGAGGCCCGACAGGGCGTTGGTGGCAAGGCCGGTCGCGCCCTCCGTGGTGCCGATGCGGTTGAGGAATTCCGCCTGCATCGATCCGGCATAACGGCTTTCATCGCCGACCAGCGCCAGGCGGTTCTTGAGGCCGTCGAGATTGGTGAGCATCGGCGCGATGGCGGCAACGCTTTCCGAGCCGAAAAGCTGGGTGAGCAGGCCGGATTGCTGATCGGCGTCGAGTTTGCCGATGCGGGACATGACATCGACGATCGCGCCGGCGGCGTCGGTCTGCATGCGCTTGGCGACGTCGGTGGCAGACAGGCCAAGCGCCTTGAACGCGCCTTGCTGGCTTTTCGTGGCCGCTTCGCCCTTGGTCAGGGCAAGCATCGTGTTCTTAATGCCGGTGGCCGCGACCTCGCTGGGCACGCCGATCGAATCGAGCGTGGAGCCAAGCGCCGCAATTTCCGGCGCGGCGAGGCCCGCAACCTTGCCCAGCGGGCCAATGCGGGTGATGATGTCCGTGACATTCGCCGCCTTGCCGCCGAAAGTGTTGGTCAGCGCATTGACGCGGTCGCCCAGCGCGCGAACCCCGTCCTGGGGCAGTTCGAAGGCGGTGCGCCATTTGGCCATGGCCTCGCCGGCGACATCGGCGGTCATGTCGAACGCCACGCCCATCTTCGCCGCGTCGGCGGTGAATTCCTGCAGCTGCTGGCGCTGGTCGGCCATGGGCCGGCCCATCTTGTCCATGCCCACACCAGCGGCGCCGGCGGCGGCCGCGATCTGGGCCAGGCCTTCGGCCGGCACAGGGATCGTCTCGCTCATGTCGAGGAAGTCGGTGGACATCTGCTCGATCTGCGGCCGGGTCATGTTGGTGACCTTGGACACGTCGGCCATCGCGCTTTCCAGCGTCATCGCCTGCTTGGTAGCCGCGACCACGGGCAGGCCGGCGGCGGTGCCGGCAGCGATCATGCCCAGGCCCGCACCGGTAGCTTTCGCACTGATGTCGTTCAGCTTTTGCGTATTGCGATTGGCCTGGTTCAGCTTTTCGACGGTCCCGGTCTGCTGCTTGAGGGCCTTGTTCGCATCATGGACCCGGCCCGACAGCCGATCCTCATGGGCGGCAAGGTCGGCGACGTCGATGCCGGCGGCCTCCAGCTGGCGCTGCAGCTGCTGCAATTCCTTGCCGCCGGCATCGACCCGGTCTGTCAGCATGCTCGCATGGCGCTGCGCCTTTTCAAATTCGGTGCGCAGCTTCTTGGTTGGGGCTTCGGTAGCCTCCAGTTCGTGGCGCAGCTGCGCGACGCGGGCCTGTGTCTGCTGCAGCTGCTGATGATCGGACGCAAAGCGCCCTTCGGCCGCCTTGTAGCCGCCCACCTGCTTCTGCAGGGCGTCGAGCGCCTTGAGCTGCTTCTGGGTTTCACCCAGGTCGCGGCGCGCGCCCGATGACGCATTGGTGATGGACTTGAGGGGCGCGGTGACGCGGTCCAGCCCCTCAAGGATCAGCTGCATGCGCAGGTTACGGTCGGCCATTCTTCTTTTTCCCGGTTTCGGGCGGCTTGGCCCGTTTCGCAGCCTGTTCGCGCCAGCCCATCAATTCGGTCAGCGTCATCGGGTCCATGACGTCGGGCGACCAATGGAAGATGATCGCCACGTCCGCCATCGCGTCATCTACTGAGCGTGGGCATCCGCACGATGCGACTTCTGCAGCAAAAAACCGCCAATTTCCGTGCCGATGGCGAGCAGGTCGGCGGTGTCGAGATTGGACACATCAACTTCGGTGATGGTGGGCACGGCGATGCGCGGCACGATCTTGATCAGGGCATCGACCTTGAGCTGGCCCAGATCGACCAGGGTGAGGCCGCGCAGTTCGCCCGAGCGGGGCTTGCGCAGCTGCAGCGTGTCGATCGTGGTGTCGCCCTTGATGATGGGGGTGTCGAGCGTAACGGTGCGGAAGATGGGGCCGGTGTCGTTGTCGTTCATGGTGAAAGCCTAGGCGTGAGGGGAGGGCGGCCCGGCGCGCGCGCCGGGCCGGGGGATCAGAAGATGCCGATGGCGTTGCGGATGGCGGCGCGGCGATCGACGCCGTCGACAATCTCGATGCCGGCCAGGACATCGATTTCGATTTCGGTGCGGCCGTTCCAGACCAGCTTGTAATAGACCAGGCCCGAGGTGACGGAGAATTCGCCGGCCTCGCCAACTTCCTGATCGCCGAATTCGATTTCCTTGTGACGGCCGCGCACGATCACTTCAACGCTGTCGACCGCGCCGGTGTCGTCATCCTGATAGGCACCGGCAAAGCGGAGGTAGACGCCGTTGACGGTGGTGATGCCGAACTGGCGCAGGATGTCGCGCATGGGGCCGCCGAAGGTGGAGGTCATCTCCAGCGCCTCCAGCCCCATGTCCATTTCGGCGACGCCGCCCATACCGCCGCCGCGCCATTCTTCAGTCTTGCGGGTAAGGGTGGGCAGGGTGACCGTCTTGCACTCGCCAATATAGGCGAGGCCTTCGTTGAAGAGCATCATGTCCTTGAGGGTGCGGGCCATGCCCATGGCGATTTTCCTTTGATCGAGAGGGAGAGAAGGGCGCGCGCGGGCGTCAGCCGACCTCAGTCAGCTGGGCGGCAAAGTCGGCGAAATATTCGTCCGTGATTTCCTGGTAGAAACCGAGGTCCTCAAGCGGCGGCGGGACGGTATATTTGTAGCGGATGCGCAGTTTGCCCGCCTTGAGGCTGTCCACCGGATTGGCGGTTTCGTCATACCAGGCCTCAAACCCCAGCACGACGCCGGCGGCCTTGAGATTGCGGCCCAGGCCGTTGATGGTCTCGATGATGTCCTTGGCCAGGCTGGGGGTCAGCGGCTTGTCCATCGCCCAGTCCATGCCCTTGGCGACCGTGTCGGCCAGCAGCTGGGCCACGCGCACGCCGCTTTCGAAGACGAACAGGGGATCGTCGGAACAGGTGCGGTTGCCCCAGAAATAGAAACCGCTGCTCTTGCGGATCAGCGCCGTGATCTGGGCGGCATTGAGCAAGCCGGCATCGGTGTCCTGATCCTCGATATCCCAGTGCATCGGCTGCGACAGGCCGACCACGCCATCGACTGCCACGTTGGACAGGGTCTTCTGCGGCCCGGTCTGTTCGTCGATATAGGCGCGAAGGCCCATGGCATGCGCGGCGGCGAAGCTGGTGACGTTGGCGCTGGCGTCGGTGTCCCACGCAACAAAGTCGGGCATCAGCAGCATCAATTCGCGCTGGCTGAAATTAGCGCGGTAGAGGCTGGCGGCCGCGACCGTCGCGCCGATCGCGCGGGCATAGGCAAAGGCGCGCAGCTTCTTGGCCACCACAGCGAGCGCGGTGGTCACCGCCTGCGTCTCCAGCCCCGGCGTGCCCAGGATGCGCGGGATCACGCCCACTTCTGCCGACGCCGATAGCAGGGCCTGCATGCCGGTGCGGATGCCTTCGGCCGTGACGGTGCCGATGACATTGCTGGCGGCTTCGGCGGCGTCCTCGCCTTCCTCGACGCGGATCAAAACGATGATGGGCCGGGTGATGTCGGCGATGGCGCGCAGCGAGCGGGCCAGCGTGCCTGCCGCGCCAATGTCACCGATCGTCGCTTCGATATCGCTGATCAGGATCGGCTTGTTGAGCGGATACGCGGCGGGATCGGCGTCGGGCGCGGTGCCGACCAGGCCGATGATAGCAGTGCTGACCGCGCTCAGGGTGCGGGCACCGGTCGATACTTCGGTGACAGTGATGCCATGCTTGAATGCAGTGGTGGCCATGAATGGACCTTTCTTCAGCGGATGAGGGGCAGGAGGATGCGGGAGAGGCTGGCGGTGGCGATGTCGCCCTTGCGTTCGGCCTCGATCGACAGGGAGGCCGCGCCGGGCCGGTCGCCGGGCACCAGCTGCAGCCGGCGCAGGCCGATGCGATCTTCCCAGCGCGACAGGGCGAGGGCGGACGCGGCGAAGATGCGCAGGATGTTGGCGCCGGTCATGGGCTGGTCGACAAGGTCGGGGACCAGCGATCCATATTCGCGGCGGCCGACCAGCGATCCGATGGGCGTGCCGATGATGTCGGCCATCGACTGGGCGATATGCTCGATGCCGTCGAGCGTGGCGCCGGTGGTGCGATCCATGCCCGCCATCAGACGGGCGCCCCGGACTGGGCACTGCCGGCCTGCACCTGGCCATGCTTGTGCGATTTGAGGCTGATCCCGCCGCCCAGGACATCGGTGTCCGCCGTGACGGTGCCGGTGACGTGTAGATCGCCGTCGATCGTCGCATTGCCCCTGATGACTGTGTCGCCGATGATCGTGACGCCGCCAGATGCATCGATCGCTAAGGTTCCGCCGGCGGGCAGGGTGGCGGTCAGCGCATGGGCCGCGTGATCATAGGCGATGATTGCGCCGTCGGGATATTCGATCAGGCTGACATTGGGATCCGCCGAGGGGGCAGGGCAGGCGTCGGAATAGAGGCCGACGATGGCCAAGGCAGCCGCCAGATCGCCTTCCGGCGCGAGGATCAGGCATTGTTCGCCGACGCTGGGCGGCGACCAGGCGCGAACATTGCCCGCGCGCTGAGCGATCCACGGGATGTCGCCGGTGACGATATCGCCGCTTTGCGCCGTGCAGGTGGCATTGGCTAGATCGACGGATGCGATCGTGCCCAGGCGAAGCACTTCGCCAGCTGCAGCTTCGGGATCAGAATAACGCGCCATGGCCGCGACCATGACGCGGAGTAGAAAAGAGCGCGCCGGCCGGCATATGGAGAGGCTGCCTCACCATATGCTGTCTCAAAAGGGTTGGCCTACCCTGCGAATCTGATAAGCGAAAAGGCAATCCGTCCGCGACGGCGGACGGATTGCTGGGTCTGTCAATATGACGGCTAGTCCAGTGATCCCGGCGCCTCTTGACCAGCATTCGCACTGGGGCGTCGGGATCGACCCAGGGAGTCAGTTTGTTATAAAAAAACGTGGAAGGCACGGTTCGGGGAGCAACCGGACCAGCCTTTCGGGCCCAGGATGAATGTTCTCCAGGTTCATCTCGAGGTCACCTGAGGTAGATTAAATTCGCACTTCGACGCCTGGCGCAAGCGATATGCAAAAGGGCCTGAATATAATGATGATATCGGATGACCTGCCTGCACCGTGGGAGCGCAAGAGGAATTGGATAGCGGTCGAAGCATTTCCCGCTGGCCTTGCTTATATCGATAGAGATGCGGTCGTAGCTATTTCTCCCGCTGATCATGGTTCCACCATATTCCTTGAAGGAGGTGGCAGCATTCAGGTTCCTGGCAATACGGAGCGAATATGGCAGGAGATGTCCCACCCGGGCCCTTGATGGCCTATAGCGTCAACGAATGGACGCTATGGGCTTCGGCTCGCATGGTTATCAGTAAGCAGGGATGCAACGCCCTAGAGCATGCACGAACGCGCATTTCTGAGCTGACGGCTGAAGGGGATGAGGCGGGGGCTAAGGTGTGGCGATTGATCGCTGAAAGGATCGACCTGCTGGTTGATCCGATATCGGAAGAGCCGCTTAGTCGACAGTGAAGAAGTTGAGCGGGAAGCACGAACCGGCCTCCTACTGGTCGACCACACCCAATGGGGCTGCAATATCGATGGTGCCGCTCACTTTGACTTTCTTCGGTGCGCTACCACGGAACCTGAGATCGCCGTAGGGCACGGACAACGTGCCACCCCGCACCCAAAGGTGACAACAAGGTCGCGCCGGATCATTTGGCGTCGCACCTTCGTCGACCGGGTCGATCGACGCGCAATTGTAGAGCGTTAGGCGATTGCGGCTGTCTGGAGCGCCCAGCACGCCAAAGCTGCGCCGGGCGCCTTCGACAATGATGTTGTAACCGACCGCTTCCGTCGCGGCGCCACGATCCGCCGGCAGGTCTCCGCTTGCAGGATCTTCGATCGCGCAAAAGCCTTCGCCCGTGGTCAGATCCCATTGGCCCGACTTGCGGATCAGACCATCGCGGTGGATCGTGCGGCCGCCATATGCCGTCGCGACACCACGGTCGCCGGCATATTCGTAGAGGAAATTCTCCGCCTCGCCCCCGCAGCCTTCATGGACGGATTCTGTGTCGTCGAGCGAATAGGCGCACCACATGCCGCTCATCTTGTGCCGGACCTGGCGGTCATCGGCTGAATAGCGGTGGGCGCCGATCGCGTCGAGGCCGCTGCCCAGGGCAATGCAGTCGCGAAGCTCGGTGTAGCGTGTGTCCGACCATTGGATATTTTCCTGCCGCGACCCGCACAGATAGAGGTCGGTGAGGCGCGCCGAGCGCCAGTTGCGCGCCTGGACGTTGCGGGTGAAGTAGAGAATCTCCAGGCCGCTCAGGTCAAATTCCTGCGTGCCGTCGCCGGCGTTAAAGAGGTTATACTGTGCCGGGATATAGATGCTGGCCAGGCGCCCGTCGCCGCCATTGGAACAGGTGAAGTAGAGGGTGGGGACGCCGGCGCTGGTGGGCAGCGCACCGGTTTCGTCCGCATAGAAGGCCGGATAGTCCAGCGCATCGATCTGGGCCAGGCTGACCGTCCTCGTATTGATGGCGGTCTGCCCCATGATGCGCGTGTGATCGAGCCGATAGCTACGACCGCGATGAAGCGGGTGGCGCTCCTCGTCGCTGATCGCGGTGCGCAGGTCGACCACGCCATCCTGCCAGATGATGTTGACGCCGTTGAGATGGCCCACGATCGAGGGGTAGGGCGGCCCAAGAATGACCTGCGAATGCAGCAGTGCATGTGACACCTGATAGACTTTGGTAAAGCCCGGCGTCTTGGTGATCGGGCCAAGCTCGTCCAGGCGCACGCCGCCCAGGACGCGCGCCTTGATGCCCGGCGCCACGCCGATCTTCACGCCAGCCTTGTTCGCGGTGGCAAGCGCAGCGGGCACGCGATAGTCGCCGCTTTGGGTGATGATGATCGTGCCCTTCTCACCGATCGCCTTATAGGCTGCGCCGAAGCTGCGCAGCGGCGCGGTCAGCGCGCCATTATTCTTGTCGTTACCCGATGTGCCGGCCAGGTAGATCGTCGGATCCTTGCGCGGCATGCGAAAGGTGGACGTGCCGCCGCGCCCGACGAAGGGCAGGGTGAAATAGAGCGATCGGGCATTGGTGCCGCCGGTGTTGCGGATGATCAGCCGGAAATCCAGCACCGCCGCTTCGGCGACTTTGGCGACATTTTTGAGGCTGTTGACCGGCGCGACCAGCAAGCCGTCGCGCGTGCCGAGCTGGCCCGTCGTAGTGCCGCCAGCGATGCTGGACCGGTCCGCGCGCAGCTGAATCAGGTCGAAGGTGCAGCTGCTCGCGCCGCCGGTACCGGCGGCGGGCGAAGGAGTGAGATAAAGTGGCTGGATCGACGCGCTGATGACATCGCCGACATCGAGATTGGCCAGGTCGGTGAAGGTGAAGACCGTGTCCATGATTGCATTGGCCGGGCAGTCCAGGCGCCAGCAGGGGATATTGTTATAGACATCGGGCACGGGCAGCACATGCGAGCCGCTGGCCGGTAGATTGCCGCTGGTGTCGGCAAAATTGACCTGGGCAGCGGTGAACCAGTTGGGCTGCTGATCGCCCAGCGCGAGCGAGAGAAGAATATCGCGCGTCGGCGCGATGCCGATCGCGGCGAGATAAGCAAGCGCCTGGGCGCGATAGGTCTGGCCGCCATGTTCGACGACGATCTGTTCGCTGGCGTCGGGCGCGGCGAGCGTGGGTAGATCCTGAATCTTGGGCATGGGTCACTCCACCGGCCAGAGGGGATGGACGGCCAGGTCGATGGCCTTGAGCGTCTTTGCGGTCGCAGCGGCGATGTCCGCTTCGATTGCGTCGGAAGCGGCGCGGATTGCGTCGATCGCGGAAAAGCGGATGGCGGCGGCCTGCGCTTCGGCATCGGTGGCGGTGCCCGCGTCGCGACCGCGGATATCGTTCATCTGCCGCCACAGCGGCGCCACCGCCTCGATCCGGCGCGCGGCCTCGCGCTTGGTGCGGGCAATGGCCTGGGCGCGCAGCTGCGCCAGCGTCGGTTGCACGACGGGCGCCAGGCAGGGACGGCCATCGTCGTCGACGATGATCGCCCGGCCCTGGCTCTGTCCATCGATCAGGGCGCGATGCGCTTCTGCGGTGATGGCGACGGCGTCCGCCGGCACCGTGTCGCCATGCAGGGCAGGGGTGAAGAAAGCGCATGCGCCGGGGGAGAAGAAGATATCCATATCAATATCCAAATGCGATCCAGTCGAAGCCATCGGCCCGGTTGTCGCCGTCATCGCCGGCCTGAAAATAGGCGTTGAAGCCGGTGCGGGTGCGCTCGCGCATCTGCACGAACAGATCGCGGACATTGCTGTCGGCAGAAATGTAGGTGATGGGGCCGGCCCAGAAGCAGGCGGTGGGGAAAGCGACCGGGAAGAGGATGGGCGCCACCAGTTCGGTGGTCACCAGCGTGCGCAGCGTGCCCGCCATGACGATGACCGGGGTACCGGGGATGCGAAACAGGGGAATGCCCGCGTCCCATCCGCCGAGCTCCGTGAGGCCGCCGATCATGCCCGACGGGGTCACCGCCTTGCTGGCAATCAGCCCGGCGGCCGTTTCGGCTGCGCTGGCGGCATCGACGCCCAGCACGCGGCTTGCCGACAGGTCGCCGCCGCCGCTGACCAGGCCGGCGCCGGTGATGGTGCGTGCGGTAAGCGCCGCGAGCAGCGCGTCAAAGCCATTCGCCAGAGCCACGAGGTCGGCATCGACCTGCAGGCCGAAAGCATCGATCACGGCTTTGAGCGTCGCCGGCGTGATGATGCGTTGAGGATCGGCGCCGGTGAGCGCTTGCGCCTGGGTGGCGAGTGCTGCGACGCCCTGAACGGTCTCGCTGGCCGGCGGCAGGAGGAAGCTGGTGTCGCCGAACATGATCTCGCCCGCCACCGCATTTTCGAAAGCGACATCGAGCGCCAGCAGGAAGAAGGAGATCGATACCTTACGAAACAGCGGGTCATTCTGGCTGTAGACCGCGAACAGCGTGCCGTCCGACAGATAGAGGCCCAGGCCGCGCAGTTCATAGATATCGGTGGTGACGTCCTGTGCGGTCATATGGATGACGGTTTCGCTGACCGACTGGCCCGATATGGCGTCGATGCGCTTCAACTCCCCCGGCACGCTGGTGAGCGTGGGCGCCATGATGAACTGGGCCTCCGCGATGCCGACCGACATGATGCGGATGGGATCGGTGCCGCCCGATTGCGCATTGACCAGCGCGTCGAGGCCGGCGGTGGTGATGATGAATTGGATCGGGTCCATCAGGCCTCCAGATAGATGCCGTCCGCCAGCAACAGCGGTTCGCCGTCGGCGGTTTGCAAATAGGTCTCCCAGACGGGATCCAGGGCGGTGGTGGTGTCGGTGCCGGCGGTCAGGCGGATGAGGCCACCGGTCTGGGCGGCCGACATCATCCAGGCCTGTGCCTGGGCGCGCAGGCGGAAGACGGCGAGCATATGGGCGCGGACCGGCTTTACCTGGGCGATGTCGCGTAGAATCTGGGTAACCAGATTCTCGTCATAATAAACGTCGCTTTGGGCCAGCAGGGGCAGTTCCAACCGGAAGTGGAACGGAGCGAGGACTTCGCGGTCCTCGAACCATTCGACGATACCTATCAGGGGATCGAATCGATCCAGGACCGTCCGCAGCGAGGCCGGCGTGCCCTTGCGGCGCTGAAACGCGATCGCATCAGCAACAGCCGCTCGCTTCACCGCCTCCGGCCAATTCGCGTCCCAGATATCGACGGACAAGCCCCAGGCCAGCCAGGGGAGATGGGATGCCGGGCATTGTTGCGGCGACCATAGCTTGCGCAATTTGACGGGTAGATCGAGCAGATCGACTGTGACCTGTTCAAGCGCCTTCTGCAGGCGCGTCGATCGTGGCGGCAGGATCGAGGTCATTCCCCGACCCCCGCGAAAGTCACAGCGACGCTGGTGCAATAGGGGGCCGCCTGGCGCGATACGATGAGATCAGCCGCCGGGCGGATGAGGTCGACATTCTGGACGCCATCGACATGGAGAGCGGCAAAGATGCCCGAGCGTGTAACATCGCGGCCAAGACGATGGCAGTCGGCGACATAGGCGGCAAGCCGGGTCCGGGCAGCATCCAGAACGATGTCGGCATCAGGGCCGCGATAGGTGTGAAGGGTTGCGACCACATCATAATTGATAATGGCCGCCGACTGTACGGTGACCAGGTCGGTCAATGGCCGGCGGGTTACGTCGGAGAGATAGGCATCAACCTTTGTCACCAGCGCTGCGCTCGCGGCCCCGCTCCCCTCGCGCGAAAGAATCGACACCAGCACTTCGCCGGGGGATGGGCTGGATGCGCTGGCGTCTAGAATGTCGGCATCGGCCGATAGTGCATGGAAAATGTAGGAACCTTCCGGCCCCGCTACGGAATAGCCTTCGGGGGCCAGCACCATGCGACGCCGGAAATCAGCATCGCTTTCCATCACGGCAGCGGCGCCGGTGCTGGGGTCCGCCGGTGTCAGGGTGAAGCGCGTGATGCCGAAGATGGCCGCGATATTGTCGAGATCAGCGCCCACTGCGTGTGCGGGCATGACGGCGCGCGCCGCATCGTTGATCCGCTGGCGCAGCAACTGGGCAAAATAGGACACGACGAGAAGCTGCTTGGTGGCCGGATCGCTCTCGCGCGTCTCGAATTCCGGCATGTGCACCTTCATTCGCGCAACGGCATCGGCAAAGATCGTGTCGAAATCGAGCAGTTCGACGACGTCGGGCGAAGGAAGGCGCGACAGATCGACAGCGGTGAAGGTTGCATCGGCCATGATGCCCATGTCGCTGAGACGCCGGGGGCATATCTAGGGTATTTATATGGAGAGGAGGCCTCTCCATATGAACCGAGAATGATTCGCATTTCTCAATTCATGTTAATTATATTTTGAATTTTTGACGAACTGTGCATTTTTGCGCCGCCCATTCAAATGAATGGGAATGATTCGATTAAGATCGCTTCGATGGGGGTAATGAATGCTTTGGAGATCGTATACTGTTGAACGTTCAGGTGAGGGATGGGAAGAAATGCCCACAGTGCAGTCTGTGGCTGCCCGCTTTGCATCATTAGACGCGACCGACTTTGCCACGGGAGACAATCACGCCGCCAGGGTATCTACCTTCTTTCAGTGGTTTGAAGAGGCTAAAGAAGTGGCTTTTTCGGCGGGATGGCCGATATATGATGGAATGAGCATAAGTCCTAGAGTTATGTTTCTTCCGGATCGTGACGATTTTACATATGGATTTCTGTGGGGTCATAAGAATGGCAAGGAGGCGGTAATATTGTCTCCACATCCTTTGCCATGGCTTGAAAGCGTGAACTGACTTAATGATTTTCTGACAGATGAACTTAAAATCTTTATCTTAATCATGATTGACCTTGGGAGGGAGGGGGGCGCTGTAGGCAATTTGCCATGTTGAAGCGCGTGAACCGATTTTCCCTTGCCTATGCATGATTGTCGACCACTCCCGATTGGAAGTGCGTGGCGGCTAGGTTGTACCTCAGATTATTTGACGATTTATCATGTTGCTTGACCTGCGGAGGCTTTGTGCTACGCGCGCTCGCGGTTCTGACCGACGTTTGCAATCGGTTGGTCGGTCAGAACCGCCAACTTCTGACGAAAACGGAGGTTCGCTGGTCAGATGTATGAATCGATTTTGGATTTGATTATCTATGCCGTAGTGCTGGCTTTGGTTTCTTTCGGTTATCGCAAATTGCTTCACGACGGAAATGATCAGCCCTGACAGCAACATCATCAGTGCATATGATCTCGTATCCAGCTTCGACAGCTTCCCAAGCGTGTCATGCTCGGCAGAGCGTCTCTCTTCGACCGGTCATGCCGTGAGTAGATGCTCGTAGAGTAAGTCCAGCATGTGCTCGCGATCTGCCGCACTCGCGCCCAGTAGTTCCCGCTTGGCATAGCCCATCGCCTGGGCGCGAGGCGACGGCTTGTCACGCAGGCCATAGTGGTGGATCGACGCAATCGCCGAGGCCTTGCCCGAGAAGCCGACCCAGAAGCCGCGATCATCAGCCTGACTGCGCAGATATTTGCCCGGTGCCAGGCGGCGGAACATGGCCTTGCGCCGCAGGCCGCCGCGACGGCGCAGCGTGCCGCCAGTCCGGTTGCGATGCTCTTCCGGCACTGGCAGCCATTTGGCCACCTTGGAAAATGCAAAGGATCGGATCGCGCCCGCCTCGATATCGAAGCCGGTCATCATCTGGTTGCTGCCCCAGGTGAAGCTTTTCATGATCACGCGGCGCGGCGCACCGCCACCGCCCGAGGGATAGAGGAAACAGGTTGCGCCGCGCCCGGTGACCGGCTGCGGCTTGGCCTTGCGCGCCTCGAATGCCGCGCCGGCAGGATCGCGCTGGGTGGCGATGCGCGCGCGGTTGGCCTGGGCCAGGTCGCGTCCCATGCGGCGCAGGATCGTGCGGCGCTGTGACGCGCCCAGGCTGCGCAGCAGGGAGCCGGCAAGCTGCTCCAATTCCTCCAGATCATCGCTCATGGCGCAATGTCCTCGCCATTGGCGATGATCGAAGCGAAGGACGCTGTGACGCCGGCGAAGCTATCGACCAGGCCGACTTCGGGCGGATGGGCGATGTCATAGCCGGTGCCGGCCTGGTTCGGCGTCACCACCACCGCTTCGGTCAGGTCGATCGAGATCAGCACGTCGGACAGGTCGCCGTCGAGCAATTCGCATTCGAAGCCGAAGGGCTGGCTATCGTCGCGGCGCAGCAGCTGGGGCTGTTCCTTCTCGATCCAGGCGAGCAGCGGCACGATGATATGATCGGCGTCGCCGGCAAATTCCCACAGGCCGACCTTCAATGTATAGCGATAGGTGAAGGACAGGGTGCGCGATCGGCGCGCCTCCACCTGGCCGCCCTCAATCCAGACGTGCAGCCGATCGGGATGCGTCTTATATTCGGGCAGATAGGCGGTCAGCCATTGCCGCAGACTGTCGGCCTTGCGCATCGATCAGCGCCCCGCGCAGGCGCCGGCGCGGGCCTGGTCCTGCAGTTCGACAAGCGTCGCGCGAATCTGGCCCGCAACGTCATAGAGCGCGGCCAGGCTGGCATGGCACTGGCCGCCGGTCATTTCACCGTTGGGGCTGCGCTGGACCATCGGCAGGCGCGGCGGCGGCGCCAGCAGCGTTGGCGACAGGTTCGCCGTTGGCCGTGGCGGCGGCGCGGTCGAGCAGGCCGACGCCATCAGCATCAAGACAGACATTGCGATAGACCGGCCGATCAATGACCTTCTGGCTTTCATGGTAGATTTCCCTGACTGCGCCCTGCCGGGCATATTCGGCGGCCTGGTGCTGCTGCGAGGACGCATCGATCTGCGCCTGCAGCTTGGCCCGTTCGGCCTCGCGCGCATCATCCGCGCGCTTCTGGTCTGCCTGTTCCTGGGCGGCGCCCACATGGACGCCATAGGCGAAGCCGCCGATGCCGATCAAACAGGCGGCGAGCGCGGCGCCCAGGGCGAGGCGGACCGTCATGCGACCCGGTTCCGGAACCATCCGAACACGAAATCCTCATTGGCGGCGCGCGATCGGGCAAGCATCTTATAGCGTTCGCCCTGGGAGCAATTGAGGGCGCGGAGCATGACCCGTTCGGCATCTGATCCGCGCACCTTGAGATAGGTGCGGAAGGTGGCCAGCGTCTTGGGGCCGATATCGCCATCTTCCTTGATGTCGGGATATAGCTTGCCCTGCTGATTGAAGGCATTGAGCGATTCCTGAAACCAGAGCGCGGAGACAGCCGGCCCCATGTTGACGCCGGTGTCGAACAGTTCTTCGGCCACCGCCTCGTTGATCTCAGCAACGGCGGCGAAGCCGGTGTCGATCGCATATTCCTGGCGATAGATGGCAACCGCGGTTGTGCGCGGAAGGGCACGCATGTCGCCCTTATAGCTATGTTTGCGCGCGACCCGTTCGGTGATGCCCCACATGGTGGCGCCGCCCTTGTCGGACGGATGGTTGGAATAGCCGCCTTCGCGGCCGATGACATTGTCGATCAGCGTTTCGATGCTCATGGATCAGTCCCCCTTGGGCAGGTAGCGATCGGCCAGGCGCGCGGGCAGGCCGGCCAGGATGTCGGAGACGGCGCGCAGGACGCGCGGGGTCGCATCGAAGGCGACCAGGGCGATGGCGAAGGCGATCGACTGGGCGACAAAGCCATTCCAGCCCGTCACGGCGATGATGCCGATCGTGGCGTAATAGCTGACGGTCGAGCCGACCACCCATTGCACGAAGCGCTGATGGAGCGGCAGCGCCGGCTTCCATGCCTGGGCGACGGCCGAGCCGATCAGCGAAGGGGTGAGCGACCCGACAAGGTCGGCGCCGGTTTCAAATAAGGTGCGCAGGTCCATGGATCAGTCCCAAAGTTGCGTGATGGTGCGCACGCCGGTGGCAGTGCTGGCGGAGGTTGCCGGGACGGTCACAAGCGTGCCGAGTGGCAGGATGGTGCCAAGGTCGGCCAGGCCGGGATTGGCATCGAGAACGCGGGTCAGATGTTCGGGGCCAAGCCCGGCATCGCGCCACAGCATCAGGTCGAGCGTGTCGCTCTGCCGTGCGGTCAGCTGCTGCGCGCTGGCCATCAGATGAGGTCCACGATGGTGCGGCCGATCCCCTTGAGGTCGCGCAGGGCGTGCTGGGCATCGCGGCGCAGTTCGCCGATCGAGCCTTCCAGTTCGCTCGCCTGGTTGGCGCCGGCGTTGGTGATGTCGAAATCGCGATGCCGCTCGATCAGTTCGGCCTTGGCATAGAGGCCGATGGCGCGGCTGTAGGCGAGAACGCGGATGCTGATGCCGTCCAGCTGGGGGCCTGGCATGTCCTGCAACCGGGCATGGCCGGCGACCTGGGCGGAGGCGGCGAAGGTGGCCAGATCGATACGCGCGGTCATCATCGCGCCCAGGATCGCGGCGCGCAGGCGCGCGGCCGTGATGCTGGAGGGAACGCGCTGGGCCGCGCGGACGGCAAGCGGATCGATATCGGGGAAGAAGCCGTCATTGGTGACCGGCGTTTCTTCCTCCGGTGTCGGCTCCAGATCGGCTTCGGGGGGAAGGGCGACGAAACTCATGCCGGCGCCATCGCGAGGCGCGCCAGCTGGCAGGCGGTCGGGAAGGCGATCAGCAGCCAGAAGATGAGGCTGACCAGCTGGCCATAGGGAAAGCCGATCCAGACGAACTGGCGCCAGAACAGGCGGCGCAGTGCTGGCGGATATTCGCCGATGATGCGGCGATACCGCGTGAGCCGGTCGAAGATCGCGCGGATATCAGTGGCCATGATGACCAGGATGATCACCAGCACCAGCGCGGTCGCGATCAGGGCAATGTTGGGCATCATCATGTCCTTTCCATGCGCCCCGGCTTACAGGGGTGGGGATCGGGTCCGGTGCGGCCCTGTGGCCCGAAGGCCTTCCCGCATCGCGCGATCCGCCCCTGAGCGCCGGGGGCGAGCTTGTCAGGCGCCGGCGCCCTGGTCGGGCGAGGCGCCGGGTTCGTTGGCCGGGGCCAGCGCGGCGAGGGTGGCCGCCTGCAGCTTGGCCGCCCGCTTGATCTTATCCTTGACGCCGACGCGGGCATTCAGACGCTGGGCCTCGTTGAGGCTGGTCAGTGCGGCCTGCAGCCGGGGCAGGGCGGCTGTCGCCTCCATCTCTTCGGCATCGCGCAAATGCTCGATGCCGATCGCCTTCATCAGCTTGGCGCGGACCTGATCATGCAGGTCGAGATGGGCGGTCAAGTCATCGACGCGAACGAGGATGTCGGGCGGGAACGGCTCGCCCAGGCCCTGGACCTTGAGCGCCGCATCGGCGATTTCCTCGACGATGATCGTGGCAGCGTCGCGCTGATAGCGCGCCGGCATCGCGACATGATGGCGCAGGGCAAATTCGGCCAGGTCCAGCCCGTCATGATATTCGCCAATGTCGATGCACCAGACCATCATGGTCGGCAGGACTTCGGCGGCGAGACCCGTGCCGACGCCGGCATCGGCTTCCAGCAGGCCTTTCACCCAGTCGCGATATTCCGGGATCATGTCCCGCTTCGCCGCGATCTTCATGTCGATCGAGCGGATTTCCTTGAGGCGGCGCAGGTCATGGGTGAGGCGAAGGCCGATCTGACGCGCGGCGATATCGGCCTGAGAGGGCTTGGCTGCCCCCGCCGGGAGAGTGGCGGCGGGGGCAGCGGCCGCCCCACCATTGGGAGCAGACGCAGCGCTTTGGGCAGCAAGGATGCGTTCCTTGTGACGGCGAGCAAGGCTCATGTGCGTGTCCTGTCAGGTGGGGAGGATAGGGGGATGGGGAAGCCGGATCAGCCCGGCTTCTTGCCCATCACGATATTTTCGGCGAAGGCGGTGCGGCCATAATCCTCGACCACATAGTCTTCGTTGACGCTCTCATAATTCTCGATCTGGTCGAGCGCCGGCTCATCCTTGATCTGGCGGCGGCGGGTTTCCTCCTGCCAATAGATGGACAGGTTATCGAGGCTGGTGATCAGGATCGCATCCTCCGGGAAGAAGGGCACGATCACGGCGCGCTTGCCAGCCATCTGCTTGGGCAGGGTCAGGATGCGGTGCGCCGCCTCCCGTTCGGTGGCGGTATCGCCGGCGGCCTGCAGCAGGTTCTGATATTTGTCCTTCACCAGCTTCCAGCCGACGATGACGACCAGGTCGGTGTCGCTGCGGTGCCAGGGATCGAGCAGATCGAGCATGTCGAAGGCGAGCGCGTCGAGGTTGGCGTAGTCCGCATCGGCCGTGTCGATATTGGTGGCGTCCTGGTCGACCACCTCGCCGCCGGCGGCCACATAGATGGCCTTTGTGGCGCCATCGGTCAGCGCGCCGTCGTTCAGCACGCGTTCGGCGGCATGGGTGCGGATCTTGTGCAGCCAGCCCTCATTGACGTCCTGCAGCAGCGGATTGGCCGCGATATCGGTCTGGGGCGCGACAGACGTGCCGTTGAAGCCGATCATGATGCGGTCGCGGCCCTGCTGTTTCAGGATCACGTCGCGCAGCAGCGTCTGGAATTCGGGGCGATGGCGCCAGGCGTCGAGCTTGGAATAGCGGATCGCGTGATCGAAATTGGTCTGGCGGCAGTGGTAACCACCGTCATCCGTGGTGTCGGTCGGATCACCGGGCGTGCGGCGATTGCCGCCAGCGGTGTTGGTACGGCTTGCCAGCGGGCGGGTGACAGTCACGCCGACCTTGTCGCCCTGCTGGGCGGGGACACCGACGATGTTGACCTGCTGCAGGAAGTCGCTCGACTCCTGGATCTTCTCTTCCAGCTTCTGTTCGACCACCGGGGCGACGCTGAATTTGACGGTGGCGTCCTCGACGCCGTTCACCAGCGCGATCTGGCTGACATAGGCTTTGAAGAGCTTGCGGGTTTCGTTGCGCATGGATGAAGGGCTCCTGGGGGCGAAATCGGGGAGGGTGGGGCGACGCGGTGCTGATCAGCAGTCGGTGACGATCACGCCGGCGCCACCAGAGGCCGGCGGCCGATGAAAGGTCTGTGGCTGGGGTGATCCTGCCAGCTGCGCGCGGAGCGCAGTCATGTCGGACTGGATCGCGGCGACAGCATCATTGGCGGGCTTGGTGGCAGCGGCGATCTGCTTGGCGACGCTGTCGCCAAAGGCGGTCGCGAAGGCCTGGGCATCGAAGCTGTTGTCGTTGGCCGGGGGAGGCGGGGGCGGGGGCGGCGCAGCCGGCTCTTCCTTCTTCTTGAAGAAGGCCATGATGGATTCGCCGATGCTCTTGCCGATCGCGTCGCTGTCGATCGGTGCGGACAGGATATCGATCTGGGTTTCGTGCGCGGTGGTGAAGAGGTTGGGACGCGACTGGGCGGCGAACTTCAGGGGTTCGGTGCCGAGCGACGCGGGCTGATCGGTGACGGCTAGGCCGACCAGATAGGCCTTGCCCGCGCCGGCGAAGTCGGGATGAATTTCGCAGCTGGTGAACAGCTTCTGCCCGGCCTTGTTGATCGCGATCAGCTGATCATTGGCCTCGATTTCGGCATAGAGGCCGAGCAGAACCTTATTCTCGCCATTGATGCTGAGCGTCACCTCTTCGGTCTTGAGCGAGGCGACGGTGCCATAGGCGTTGAACGGCTTGTCGGGGCTGTAGCCGGCAATATGCTCGCAATTGATGCGCGCAGCATAGGTGGCGGGGTTGTAGCCGGCGGCGCACTGTTCCAGCCATTCACGCTGGATCACGCGGCCATCGACGGTGGCGCCCTCGACTGCAACGCGGAAAAATTTGCTCTTGGCCATGGTCGGTTCCGGTTCCCGTGGTTGCGGGGCGCGGCGCCCCTGATCATCGGGAGCCAGAAAGGAACCGAAGCGGCTGCATCTCAAGGCGGACCATATGGAGAGGCGGCCTCTCCATATGGAGGGCAGTGCGGCGGCGACGATCGGCGCGGCATGGTCCGCTCCGATGACCAGCCAATCCCCCAAGCCCGGTGCGCCGTCTGTCCTGTGGCAGTTTGATCCGCGTCGGCATGCGCGCAGCCTGTACTGGCGCGGATGGGGCGTGACGCAGATCGCGGAGGAATTCGCGCTGCATGGCGTCGTCAACGACAAGGGCGGGCCGATCCCGCGCGCGACGATCGAGGCCTGGAAGCAGCGCGACCGGTGGGACGACGCGCCATCGATCCGTAGAATCGAGGACGGGCTAGAAATCCGGCTGCTGACCCTGATCGCCAAGGAAAAGAAGACGCCCGCCGACTATGTCGAGATGGACGCGCTCAATCGGTCGATCGAGAGCCTGGCCAAAGTCCGCCGCTATGAGGCGCCGGGCGGCCATGCCGGCGACCTGAATGACAAGGTCAGCAATCGCAACGCCGGGCCGCGCAAGAAGGCGAAGAAGAACCATTTCACGGCCGAGCAGGCGCAAGAGCTAAAGCGCCTCTTCCTCGACGGCCTTTATGATTATCAGCATCGCTGGTGGCAGGCCAAGGATCAGCGCACGCGCATGATCCTCAAGTCCCGCCAGATCGGCGCGACTTATTATTTTGCGTTCGAAGCGCTGATCGACGCGATCGAGACGGGCCGTAATCAGATTTTCCTGTCCGCCTCCAAGGCGCAGGCCCACCAGTTCCGGTCCTATATCGTCAGTTTCGCCAAGCTGGTCGGCGTCGCGCTGACCGGCGATCCGATGCTGATCACGTCGGACCTGCGCCCGCCCGAGGAAGCGGCGGCCGAACTGCATTTCCTGGGCACTAATTTCCGCACCGCCCAGGGCCGGCACGGCAATTTCTATTTCGATGAATTCTTCTGGGTCCACAGCTTCGAGGAATTGAACAAGGTCGCCTCAGGCATGGCGACGCACAAGAAGTGGCGCAAAACCTACTTCTCGACGCCGTCGAGCGTCGCGCATCCGGCCTATCCCTATTGGACCGGCGACCGGCGCAACCGTCGACGCAAGAAGTCCGAGCAGATCAAGATCGACGTCAGCCATGCCGCGCTGGCGATCGGTAGCGTCGGGCCGGACCGGGTCTGGCGCAACATCGTCAATATCGAGGACGCGCAGGCCGGTGGCTGCGACCTGTTCGATATCGAGGAACTGCGCGACGAATATGCGCCTGACGAGTTCGCCAACCTGTTCATGTGCGATTTCGTCGACGACAGCATGTCGGCGTTCAAGTTTAACGACATGATCGCCTGTGGCGTCGACAGCCTGGTCGAATGGAAGGATTTCGATCCCGAGGCCGAGCGCCCCTATGGCATGCGATCGGTCTGGGCCGGCTATGATCCACAGGAAAGCGAAACGGGCGACAATGCCGCCCTGGTAATTGCCGCGCCGCCGCTGGAGATTGGCGGCGACTTCCGCATCCTCGAGCGCCACCAGCTGCGCGGCCTCGATTTCGAGCAGCAGGCCGAATTCATCAAGGCGGTACTGAGCCGCTATCACTGCACCTATCTGGGCATCGACGCCAAGGGCGTGGGCGCCGGCGTTTATCAGCTCCTGGCCAAGCACGGCGCCATGCCCGGCTGCACGGTCGCTAGAATCGAATATTCGCTGGAGCTAAAGGCCCAGATGATCATGAAGGCGCAGAATGTCGTGCGCCGCGGGCGCCTCAAGATCGATACGGCAATGCTCGATATCGTTTCGGCCTTCGTATCGATCAAGAAGACGCTGACCACCAGCGGCCGCAACGTCACCTTCAAGGCGGGGCGGGGCGGCGAGGACGGCCATGCTGACCTCGCCTGGGCGACTATGCACATCCTCATGAATGAGCCGCTCGACGGCAAGGAAAAGCCCAAGGGCACGATGGAGATCATATGAGCAAGCGCGCACGCAGAATGAACCGCATGGAAGCCCGTGCCGCCGCCGACGGCGCGATTGTGGCCGCCAACGACAATAAGAAGGGGGCATCGATCCAGGCCTTCACCTTCGGCGATCCCGAACCGGTGCTGAGCCGGGCGACGATGCTCGACATGCTGGAATGCTATCATAACCAGCGCTGGTTTGAGCCGCCGGTGTCGCTGCACGGCCTGGCGCGCGCCTATCGCGCGTCGCCCCATCATTCGAGCGCGATCATCCTCAAGCGTAACATGCTTGCCGCCAGCCTAGACCCCACGCCCTATCTGACGCGGCGAGAGTTCGCCGTCCTGGTCCAGGACTATCTCGTCCTGGGCAATGCCTATGTGCAGGAGATCCGCAATCGCCTGGGCGGCCTGATGCGGCTCGATCCGTGCCTCGCCAAATTCACGCGGCGCGGCGTCGTGCCTGGGCATTTTTGGTGGGTGCCAGGTCATGGTCAGGAAGCCGCTTTCGAGCCGGGCACGGTGCATCAGCTGATGTCGCCCGACATCAACCAGGAAATCTATGGCCTGCCCGAATATCTATCGGCCCTGCAGTCCGCGTTGCTCAACGAAAACGCGACCCTATTCCGTCGGCGCTATTTCGAGAATGGCAGCCATGCCGGTTATATCCTCTATGCGACGGGCGAGTTTGCCGATGGTGATGTCGATTCCATGCGCGAGGCGCTCAAGCGATCGAAGGGGCCGGGCAATTTCCGCAACCTGTTCGTGCATTCGCCCAATGGCAAAGAGAACGGGATCCGCCTGCTGCCGATCGCGGAGGTCGGCGCTAAGGACGATTTTCTGGGCATCAAGAACACGACGCGCGACGACGTCCTGGCCGCGCATCGCGTGCCGCCGCAGCTGCTGGGCATCGTGCCTGCCAACGCCGGCGGCTTTGGCGATGTCACCAAGGCGACCGACGCATTCTTCGAACTGGAGATCGAGCCGCTGCAGGCGGTGTTTCTGGAATTGAACGAGGTTCTGGGCCTTGAGGTGGTGCGCTTCCGTCAGCGAGAGCGCGCCCCTCAGGCCTGATCTATTCCCGAACGGGGATGACCGCGCTGCAACGCGGCCACCGACGAGGATCATGCTCGCCACTGCCAATCGGCCACCCTGGCCGCCCCGCCCGGATCAACCAGGGCGGTGGTTCATCTGTGAGCGAAAATCCAACATGTCACTCGAAAAAATTCAGCCTGTTACCCCCGCCGCTGGCTATATCGGCGGCAAGCGCAACCTTGCCCGCCGTCTGGTGTCGATCATCGGGAGCGTTCCCCATGACAGCTATGCCGAACCCTTTGTCGGGATGGGCGGCATTTTCCTGCGCCGATCGGCGCGGCCGCGCGCGGAAGCCATCAACGACATCAGCGGCGATGTCGCCAACTTTTTCCGCATCCTGCAGGAGCATTATCCCTATTTCATCGACATGCTGCGCTGGCGCGTGGCGAGCCGCGCGGAGTTTGACCGGCTTCGGGCACTGCCGGCTGATCGGTTGACCGACCTGCAGCGGGCGGCGCGCTTCCTCTATCTCCAGCGCCTGGCTTTTGGCGGGAAAGTGCAGGGCAGGGGATTTGGCGTCGACGCCAGCGCCGGCGCGCGGTTCAATATCGCGAAGCTCGAGCCGATGCTGGCCGATATCCATGAGCGTCTGGCCGGGGTGGTGATCGAGCAATTGCCCTATGGCGATTTCATCCGGCGCTATGATCGCGCTGGCGCGTTGTTCTATCTCGATCCACCCTACTGGGGATGCGAGACCGACTATGGCCAGGACGTGTTTTCGCGCGCGGACTTTGCGGCGCTGGCCGACCAGCTGGACGGGGTCAAGGGCAAGTTCTTGCTGTCGATCAACGCAACGGAAGGGGCGAGGGCGACGTTCGCGCGCTTCCACGTGGCTGACGTTCCGACCACCTACACTATCGGCGGCGAGCCTAAGGCGGTGACCGAGCTGATCGTCAGCAACGTCCTGTTGCCGTAATGGATGGGCGGGCCAACGGCGACGTTGGTCCGCCCACTTTATGTCCGAGACGGGGGAAATTCCTCCGGCCGCGGCCGATGCAAAGACAGTTGATTGCCGGGATGCCCGTTCAGGCGGGTGAGGCACTTGATGCAATGGCCCCTATGGGACATCCTCTGGCTATGGACAGCGATTCCCTTGCTATCGATTGGGCCGCAGGAGAAGTCACGAATGGTGAGCTTCGGTTCCCTGCCATATTCGATGGAGATTCGGGCTGGGTGATTTTGCTGGAAAGCGAAATGCAGGCGGCATCGGAGGAAGCAGATGATGGCGTCCTTGTCGCCTTCGGCGGCCTTGTGGGATGGATCGTGGACGCTGCAAACAAGGCGTTCGCCAGAAGCGCAATGGTGAGGGCTGAGGAAAGCTTTCAGATGCTGATCATGCGCAAGGATTTCAGTCTCACCGCGCAACCGCGCGCTATCAATTAGATATCATCCGTATCGCCGGCGGTTCGCATAACTGCGGGCAAAGTGGCTGACGTACTATGTCCACGAATCATGCTCTTCGATGACGCAAAGGGGTGGTTAGCGGACTGGCGGCTTTTACGCTCCGACCCTTAGCTTCCGCAGCACATTCCTTGCCTCCAAGACGATGTCTTTGTTCTCGCAGAGCTTGTCGTGATGAAATAACACCTGCCATTGAGCGCCCGCTTCAATGAACGAGGTCCCGCAAGCGAGATAGGCACCGACCTTGATACTCCCACGGTCACAGACAATATCACCCCAAGGGCGCTTCGCGATAAACAGGTTCTTGTTATCGGCGCCCCGAGTGATCAACCTTACGGACGGAACAGATACAACTCGTCGGTCAGAACCCGAGTTTCGTTTACCATCAGGAGTGGCGTTGTAGAGTTCGTTGAATTCTAAACTTATGCTGGTCTTGGTCAGGCGGCCATCGGCAGATCGCCCAACATCGAAAATGACATATGGGGCACCGCGATTTCGGTTGCCGACCACAGCGTCGATAGGAAAGCGGTAGATGCCCTCGCCAATTTTTAGAACGCTTGGCTCTCGTTGCCCACACGCAGCTAGGCTGACCGCAAGCCCGATAATGAAAGCAATATGCCGCATCGACACCCCGAATTCTGAGGAGAGGGGTAAGCCTAAAGTGTTTATTATGGGTTATTAACTTGGCTCCAACTCAGAATGCAGCACGTTCCTACACTGTGCGGCTAACAGCAGACGCCGGTATCAAGCATAGTAGCATCGCGACTGAACGTCCGCTTCTGGTCGCTTGCTGCGGGGCAGCTTTCCCGCCCAGGAGCGGACCGACCGATATGAGGTGTGATTGGCGCCGGTCGGCGCGATGAGCGTCTATCAGGGGTGGATTTCAGTCAGTCCGCTTTTGGCGTGAAGACCGGCGATAACGGACGATGCGCGGGAAAAGTCGTTCGGCAACAATACACTAAATTGCGGTCACTGCGGGGCAGGCAAGCCGCGTATCTCTCGCCAGTATTCGTCACGCACATCGGCATCCACTTCGATTGGCATCGTACTGCTCGGGTAGAGCCGATCAGTACCATCTTTTCGCGGCCCCGAAATCCAGTACTCTTCACCCGTGGCCACGTCGAAGTAGTTAGACTTCAATCCGCCACCGCCGCCGAGCCGTTGAAACGTGCGTTCTTGGTAGTGAACAGACTGACCCGATTGCGAGATCGTGACGCGGCCAATCCGAGCGGGGCCGTTCAAGCCGCCCGACTTATCCTCAATATACATGATACGAGTTCGTCTAGCGTTCATTGCAAGGCCTCCGCAGCCAGCGATAGCAAAGTCGATGGCCAACCGGAATGACCAAAAATGGTCGTTGATGGCCTCACGGGCGGGGAACGATCCCGCCTGACACACCAAAATTCATCGGTGCGCCCGCGCCGACCGCGACAGGGCCGCCTAAATGATAGCTACATTTCAAACGTCTGCAATGCGGAAGCTGCATCGTCATTCTAATCGACAATTTCTGGTCGCTAACCGCCATCAGGCACGCGCGTTCGAGGCAAAGAGAGGCGCCGCCGTTCCCATGTTGCCCAGTGAGACTCATGGCTTCATAAGGGACTATGACAATTCCTATACAGAATTCAGCCGCCCTTTCCCGTATCCAAGAAAACTGGCTTGCCGCGAAAGAGCGGAAATTGCTGAACTGGCTGTGCGCTCAAATGCCGCAGTACGTCACCCCCGATCGCCTGACGGCCTTGGGCATGTTCGGTGCATGTTTGATTTTCATCGGCTACGTGGCAAGCAATCTACACACATCGTGGCTGTCGCTCGCCATTGTTGGTTATGTCGTCCAATGGTTTGGGGATTCAATGGACGGGAGCATCGCTCGCTTTCGCCGCATTGAGCGTCCTTCCTAT
>PJTY01000114.1_pt1 | contig 63394 bp, 53 predicted proteins | sample 1512121 | NCBI WGS metagenome assembly PJTY01 (sample SAMN08177680, study PRJNA422409) | Soil metagenome, whole genome shotgun sequencing project. | isolation source: Soil enriched (2) on filter paper: alkali lignin treatment | place: USA: Madison | collected 2015-01-15 | reverse complement strand
CATTGCGAAATCCGCTTAAAATGGCTAGTTGCAAAAAAATCTTTCTTAAAATAGAAAATTTATGCATAAGATGCTATAGGATACTGTAGTTCGAAGCGAATTTATATCTTATATGGCGAATATTATTCATCCTCCTAAAAAAGGTTTGACATGATCAGTCTCCCCTTGGTTTACACAATTTTGGCACTTATCGCCTATACCAGTTCATTTTGGTATTTGTTTATTCGATTGATGTCAAAACGTACTCCAAATCTTTGGTGTTATGGCCTGATGGTCGGTTTAGGACTGGTGCTACATGCCACCGTTCTTTCCCAAGACATGCTGACATCTATTGGGGTGAACTATGATGTATTCAACCTGATGTCCTTCACTTCCGGACTGATGTTGGCACTGAGCCTGATCCTGAGCCTGATTCGCCCGATCCTGCCTCTCAACCTGATTGGCACCCCTGTAGCTGCCTTTGGTTTAATTCTGGGCTTCGCATTTAGCCAACCTAATCAGGTGATTGAACAACATAGCTTTGGTCTGGACCTACATATCATTCTGTCGCTGGCGGCTTATGCCGTACTGCTGATGGCGACCATTCATGCGGTGCTTTTATGGTTTCAGGACCGGGAACTGAAAAAGAAACAAAAACGACGCATCTGGGTGAATTTACTTCCGCCCTTTCAGGTCATGGAATCTGTGTTATTTGACCTGATCATCACCGGTTTTGGCCTACTCACTGCCGCATTACTGTTCGGTTTCTTTACCATTGATAACTTTTTTGCCCAACATCTCGCTCATAAAACTGCATTTAGTATCATTTCATGGTTCTTGTACGGCGCGTTATTGATTGGACATTACAAATTTGGCTGGCGCGGACGCAAAGCAATTCGTTTTACCATTAGCGGTTTTGTCCTGCTTGCGATTGGTTTTATGGGCAGCAAATTTGTTTTGGAAATGATATTAGGACGTTAAGCTTTTCTCACTTAATAAAAACTAGACAGCCTATCTGAAAATGCGTATAACGCTGTTTTCGCTTCTCTAGGTAAAAATCGTGAAACTTGTACTCGCTCCAATGGAAGGTCTGACTGATCCGATCATGCGTGATGTGCTCACCCATGTTGGCAGTTTTGATTGGTGCGTGACCGAGTTTATCCGTATTACCGATAGCATTCAGCCCGATCATATCTACTACAGCTTTTGTCCAGAACTGAAAAATGGCGGCAAAACTGCAGCTGGCACCCCGGTACATGTACAGTTTCTAGGTAACAATCCAGAGATGCTCGCAGCCAATGCAGCCAAAGTGGTTGAACTGGGTGCACCTGCAATTGACCTGAATTTTGGTTGTCCGGCCAAAACCGTAAACCGCCATCGGGGTGGTTCTGTATTACTGGATGAACCGGAGACCGTACATCTGCTGGTCAAAGCCGTTCGTGATGCCGTACCAGCACACATCCCTGTTTCTGCCAAAATGCGTTTGGGCTATCTTGATGAAAATCATACCTTAGACAATGCCCATGCCATTGAAGATGCAGGCGCCAGCTGGCTTACCGTACATGCACGCACCAAGGCAGATGGTTATACCCCGCCAGCCTACTGGGAAAAGATTCAACCGATTACCGAAGCATTAAGAATCAATGTTATTGCCAATGGTGAAATCTGGAACAATGCTCATGCCAAAGCTTGTCTGGAACAGTCTCACTGCAAGGATTTAATGATTGGTCGCGGTGCGGTGACTACACCAGATTTAACCTTATGCATTCGTCAGGATATGGATCATGCGCTGCTGTCTTGGCAAGACTTGGTGGAACTGCAGCTACGCTTCTTGAGTGGTCAATACAAGACCGAAATTGGCATGGTCGGACGTTATAAGCAATGGTTAGGAATGATGACCAAGGCCTATCCTGAAGCCCAGCAACTATGGACACACGTGAAGAAGATCAAACAGCTTGAAGATATCCTTCAGTATTTAAAACAGAGCTGAGACTTGTACTTAAGATTTAAATAAAAAAAAGCGGCTTAAGCCGCTTTGGAAAACCCAAAAACACTTCATTACATGCCACTGACTTTCATTTTTAGATTTGTGATCGAAGCACCTGTCATGCCAATATTACCAATTGAAGCATTTGGTAAATTATTAAAAACCCCTGACTGTTGAGCTGCATTTGAACCTAACAGGACATTGTTTAGCTGTAAATCAAACTTGTCTGTTGTGCCGGCATTGCCAAAAATAAGCCCCCCCTTATCAGTCCCTTCAGGGCCATAAACTCCAGCATAAAAACCTTTAAGCCCAAAGGGATTACCATTATTTCCTGTCAATTTAAAATTAAAACTTGCGCCAACGGCCGGCGTTGCAGAGTTTCCTGATGTTGCATAATCAGACACCAGCATGATATTACAGCCATTTCCTGATCCACAAATGGACTCAATTGCTCCATCAAACATTACCATATGACCTTGCGGTGCTGCACCCAGCTGGATATTCATACTCGGTTTATTCGCTGCAAAAACAATATCGATTCCTCCAACCCGCAACAGCTCTTTGACATCACTTTTCAGTAAAGTCCCTGCGGTAAAGATGGAGTTACGTGTATAGCTACTTCCATTTAAATTAGAAAGTGAACTTGATCCTGCGGTATAGATAGAGAAAGGTGAGATTCGAAGTCCTGTAATACTATTATCAAAAGTTAAACCAATATTAGCAAAAGCGCCCTTTGCTGAAGCATTACCTTTATCCGTATCGATCGTTGCTTTTAAACCGAAAGTGGTCTCAGTACTACCATTCAATCCTGTTACTTTAACTGGACTGGCAACAGCTTGACCCGCTACGCCTGCAATTACCAGACCAGCACGTCCCGTATAGCCACCACTCGGCAGACCATCATTATCAATGATTGCCAATTGATTAAACTGGACATTGGACTGTACGCCAATAGTCAAACCGTCTTGTCCAGTTGTTGCTGAAAGACTCTGATCATCCATCGGTTGCATCGCCATTGTTAATGGGCTTAACAATACTAATGACAAACACGCTAGTTTCTTGTTTTTATTCATTGTCCTCATCCATAGACAAATGTTTAAAATATATACTACAGCTTAACATAACCGACTCGCTACACAATCAATTTATCATTTGATAGATAAGTAGAAGCATCTACTGTTACGCCATCAAATATTTTAGTTTCGAGGCATGATTGAAAATTGACTGGTTAAACGTCCACCCGTAATTGCCATTTCACCTAAACGCTGAGCACCACCACTCGGCCCATAAAGGTTAATATCTCGAGTTCTAAAGACACCGTCAGTGGTACGATTCGGGTTAAAGGTCAGCCCGGCATTAAAGCTTGCTACCCCTTCTCCTGAGCTATCTCGACTGATCTTAATGGCGTTATTAAATGCAATATCACCCTGAATATTATCTAGGCCTAAAGTTGAACCATCCACAGGATCACTAATTTGTATCGTGTTATTGCTTGCTGCATTTAATTTAAGATCACCGACAATATTCAAGGCATTGCCTGTACCATCCGCTTTATATTCGTTATTTGGAATAAGAGACAGATTCATATCTCCTCCAATACGAAGTTTTAAACCAAATAGCACATCATTACTCAGTGCAAAGTTATTATTAGGTGACACGCCACCTGTATAGGTTGCACCAGGTAAATAACCCGCAGCAACTTCTGCCGCCATCACAATGAGCATATCTTTAAGTGTCGCATTGAAACTGCCATTTTCAAGACCAAGGCTTCCCGTTCCTTTTAACAACATATCAATATTGCGCAAGCCCATGTAATAGTTTCGAGCACCGTCAATTACCAGAATAGAAGTGGTTTTATTTCCCAAAGCCTTATAGGCGCTATCTCGATCTACACCTGTGGTACTGAGACCCAATGAAAAACCTAATCTCGGTGTTTCACCACTGGTTCCAACACTACGCTTCACACCATTTTTGTCAAAATAGAACGCTTCATTGGCATTCACTTTTGTACCATACATGGCCATATTGGCATTCAGGTTATAAAAAGGTAATGCTAGACCCCAGTTATTATCCGTATGATTGGTAATTGCTGCATATCCACTTTCAGGATTACTGGTTGCACTGTTGGTGAAACGTCCGCGTCGAGAAATTGCCTGAAACTCTGCGCCACGAATGGCCACAAGCAGACTATAAGGGTTTGTGGTTCCTGTTTGGGTATGCAGACTTTGTGTATAGTCCACATCTCGGGTTAAGAAACTGCCATTACCAAATTTAGAAGTCTGAAAAACATAGTTTGCTGGCAAATAGACTGAACGGGAATCCACCAGATTGAGATAGACATTACCCGTATCAAAGGAGCCTCGGGTGCCTAACTGTAAACCCGTTAAATTGCCGAATTCAAAACCATAGGTATTTAATCCTGCACCACCTATTTCTAAGGTTGTGGCCTTTCCATCAGTCCCCAACATCGAGTCATTATCTTTGGTAAATTCAGCCTTCATACGGAATGCGACACCCGTTTTCCCCATGATGGCATTTCCGCCAGTGGTGCTACCGAGGATATTGGTTCCCTCAGGATTGCCATAACTGCTTCCATAAGCAGGATTCGCAGCATTACTTGCATTGATACCACGCAACTGTAGAGAACCATTGATCATACGACCATTGGCTCCGACACGAATTAAACCTTTAGCCTTATTATCAGGACTGGCTTGCTGATTTAACGGTGTGTTGGTTGCATCCAGTGTATAAGGAGAAGCTGGATTTGCTTTTTTATTCAACAAAAACTCTAAATTTAATCCGGCATTGGTCGCTACGCCGCCATCTGCGTAGGTTCCAGCTGTAACATTGCCGGTATCTTTAACTCGGGTAAAATCGACATAACCATAATCAGTCGTCGGCGTCTGCGTCAGCGAAGCTTTGGCTGCATTTCCAGTAAGTAATGCATTATTGGTTTGTAGCTTAATCCCTTCAACAGAATCGACAAACATCACGCCTTTACCTAAAAAGTTAAAATTCAGGTTTTTCAGCACCAGTTGATTCAACTCATTATTTGAAGTCTGACCCAAATAAATATTGGCATTTTTAAGACCTAACTCTAACGAAGCCTGGCTGCTTTTACTAAAAAGACCATCCGTCGTTTTAAACTTTAAATCTAATGGTGAAGTGGTCTGAATTGCTAAATTACCAATATCACTACTACATCTGTTGGTGTCACAAATCTGAAATGAATCAATGGTGATCAGAGATGGATTTGAGGAAAGTTCGATGTCCAATCCCGTTTTATTACCATTGCTTCCTGTATTTAGCTTATAGGTTGTTCCAAGCGGATTGCCTAAAGCATTTTGCTGAATATTAAAATTGTTAGCGACTGCTTTTAAAGTCGTACCTGCCGCATCAGAACTGCCTCGACCAGCATCATCTTGCCAAAAAAACTGGTCCACATGAATCTTGTCATAGGTGGTTTCAATATGGACACCATCTTGTCCATTCACACTACGCAGAGCACTGTCATCCAAAGCTTGTAATGCATAAGCAGAATGACTAATAAAAAATATACTTGCAGCTAAGGTATTGAGTGCAAACCTTATGTTTACAGTATTTTCATTATTGTTTTTCATCACTTCAATCCTTTGAAATTTAAGCCAGCTTAGCAACGTGGATGGCTTGCATCGCAAGAAAACATCATTACATTTCCTTGAATCGCCAAATTACCATTCATTTTTAACCCCATAAATCCCGTTTCTTTATTACGGTCATACACAGAAGGATGATCTGCAGCGTATGTCGGTGCTTTTAAATAGCCATAGCCACTTGCTGGCGGTGTAGTCGGATTATTCCCTTCGACCAATTTTCCATTACTATCATAGTAACTGGTAAAATCATCTTGCTCGATGGCAAGAGCATTAAAACCAAAATTTCGAATCAGGATTGGCTTGGTTGGGTCAAAGCTTAATTGCATTGCAGGTTTAGTTCTTGCAACTCCACCGTCATCGTTATAAATCAGGTCAACGCCATCCAGACCTAGCTTTTGCAGATCAATCGTGCCTTGTATGCCTTTAAAAACTAACCAGACCTTATTTGCCGGATTGGCTTGGGTCGGATCACTGACAGGCTGATTGCCATTTCGGACAAACCGTTTATTCACTGAAATCCCAAGATGACAAAAGGCCAAGTTTTCACACACACCACCCAGACCATTATCAAACTCATATTTTCCAGTGGTACTATTATAAATCTGGTTCAATGATAATTTGAGAGATAAATCCGCCCCTGCCTGTCCTTCAACAGCCTGCAAAGCCTCATTATCCAGACTTTGTAATTCGGCATGCGTTAAAGTTGTAGCCAATACAAGAAGTAAAGTTGTAATTTTTTTCATCGCTCTACTCCTTTTACAGTCCAGTTGTCGTAATTTTAAGATGTTGAATCAATACGCCATCAATTACAGCCGAACCCATATTATTTAATGGTGAAAGTGCAGGTGCAGACACGGGTGTCGTTGGTGCAATACTTTGTGGATTATTGGTATAGGTTGAACCTAAGAAATCTTTGAATCGCTGATTAGCCGCAGGATATGCAGAATTATTTGGATTCATCCAAACTGCGGGATTCCCATTTGCTGTCCAATTTCTGTTATTAAGCGTAGGCTCACCTGCTGAAGCAGGATTATTATTACCAGGTACAGGTTTCCGGTCATACTTTTGAAAACCACCCCATCCCTCAGAGGTGGAATCCGTCCCTGTTCCATTATAATAAACCCAATCATACATGTTGTAAGTACTCCCCCAGCATATCCCCAAAACAGGATTTGAAGAACACCAAGTCCCTAAGCTACCGCTCTGTTGGCGATACTTATACTGATATTCAGTATAAACCTTAGTCAAATCATTGGTTCTGTTATTCAATTTACCAAAGGAAATACCAACTGCATCTATGCCCTTATAAGCTTGTAGTGTTTTACCACCATCATTACTATAAACACTACCGATACTGATACTACTGTGCGTTGCATTTGAACCCTGATAGGTTTTTCCACCCAAACTGATATTGGCACCACATTGGTAAACGTTACAGGTCGACCCTTTATAGCTCGTATCTGCGCCAGTGTAATCTGTATAAATTTGCTTATAAATACTTTCTTTATTCGGAATCCGTGCTACTTCCAGACTAAAGTTCTTACCATCTGAACCTAAGATGACAGGTTGATATAAATTACCCAACACAAGATTAGTATTTAAGTTATAGATAAAAATTCCTTCATTCGCATCAAAAGTAGGTGCATTGCCACCTTGAATCGCAGGCGTGGCTAACCGATCAGTATCCGCAGTTTCTCTCGTACTTAATCGCAGGACTTTATTATTTAGATTACTAGGAGCAACCCATGTACTTCTTGTCTGTTGAGTCGTTTCTCTTTTTTGAATATAGAAGCTACATCCGGAGGTATTCCCACCATAGTTTGGCGCTCCTCCACCATTATTACATGATGAACCTGAACCACTTGGCTTCGTCGGATCAAATGTGGCACTGCTTCCATCGTGAATCGTATTCCAGGCAGAAGTTGTATTTTGTACAACTTCCTGATTAATAGTCGCTTTGAAATCAGCACCATCTCCACTATTTAACCGAAATACACCAGCCAAGCCCAATGTATTATTATAAAAAGGGCTGAGACCGCCTGTACTACCCGCGCCATTTAAAGTCTGAAATATCTTTAAATTGCTTCCATTTAGGCTAAAACCATTCCAAATTCCCTGTAGCCGTAAACGATTCGCACGATTCGGATCAATATCGGATCCAGTTCCAACTAAGCCAGCACTATTACCATATTGAAACTGATCAATTGCACCATTAGCTTTATTGGGATTACGAACAAAAGCATCAGCCCATAAACCTAATTTTAAATTATAAGCATCAGCACCGGCTGCATCAGCACCTGTTTTAATTACAGTTGGAGCACCTGTACCTGTTGCATTATCATTATAATATTCATACAAAGGCGCTTCTAAAGCCATATAAGTGACTTGCCCTGTATCTGTATTCGGTGTACTACCATCTGGCGTAAAGGTGGGAACATTAGCTTGCGACTGAACTTTTAAGATCCATGGATTAGTTGCTGTGCCCCAACTACGAATCGCATTAATTGCGGTTCCAGCAGTATTTAACCCGACTCGTTCATTATGATTATCTGCACGTTCTATATTTGAAGCTGAAAGCGCCAAACCATATAGAAATAAATCAGCTTTACCAACTGCGCGATCTCCCGCATCTACAGCACCACTTTTATTTGTGTCTGTTGTAGCCGAAGATAAAGGTCCAATGGGAACATAGTTAATATAACCCGTGTCTAGTTGCCGATTAAGTAAGTCAGCGCCAGTCGTTGTATTTTTTTCTCCCTGAAAAATCATATAGGTATTTTGAGGGAGTAGTGCGATGCCTTCACCTGTGGTTTGGCTTAGACCTTCATCAGAGAGTTCTTGTAATGCAAAAGCAGGTTGACTGATACATAGTCCAATAAAACTTGCTAAAACAGTCTTTTGAAATGAATCCATATGGAGTATAGCCATCTTGACCTTCCTAATTAACCGATGCTCCGCACCTACGTTATATTTTTTCTTTCGTCCCTCTGAGTGATTTAAAAACTGCTTCCTAGCATCACTCAAGCTATAGACAAATCATGTCTATCTCATCACAGTTTATTATGCCGAATAATTACACAAATGCAAAACAAACTGGCTAAAAGTTACATTTTTCCGATAAGCGCATAAATAAAAAGCAGCCTAAGCTGCTTAAGTTTTAAAGAGAGGCTTAGCAGAATTTCAAAGTACCGTAACAGTTCGGCGTAAAGTTTTGGGTAGCTAACTGTAAATTGGTCAAAGCCATTTGTGGACGTGTTGCATTAATTAAATTCACAGTTCCTGTAGGAATTGTGTCACCAAAAAGACAGTTTAATACACCAGCAGAACCACAATTAATTGGCTGAACATTAGTCAGATAATTAGATACTTGTGAAAAAGCCTCATTTAATGTTGCTTTGGGAATATCCACATTAAATGTAGGTTGAATAAAACCGATATCAATTGGATTACTAAACTCTAACCACCAGCCATTTTCAGAAATAGATTTATTATTGGTCCACTGAATGTTCTGTGACTGTAAAGACAGTGATGCTGCGGTACCGTTGAGATTCGCTTTATGGAAGTAACCTAGATCTTCACTAATAGCCACATCTACAATTAAATTTTGAATTGTACCTGATACCTGTTTATTTAAATCTAGAATTCCTGCAGCTCTAGCGACAATATTTCCACTTAAATCAATATCTCGAACCTTTGCAGTAGCAGTTAAATTTGCAGTAGTAATCCGTTTTCCTGTAATAGGTTGTTGGCCTAAGACTAAATCCCCTTTTAAGATATTACTCCCCGTCGCCTTATCCCGTAAATTAAGGGCATAGGATTGAGTATTAAATCCAATATTTGTAATATTATTTGGTGTACAAGACCCTATCCCCGAACAGACCTCACCAGAAATTGCATTATAACCATCTGACTGATTTAAAGTCCCTTTTGCTGCCTCCCCTGAGACCAGACTTGTTCCAAAACCATTTACATTGGCTAGACCTGTCGTGGCCGCAATTTCCATATAACCACTGAGTGAGTTAATCCCGCTTTTTCCCGCACCATTTTCCAAACCAAAGGTAATTAAACCTAAAGCCTTTTCTGCGCTTAAATTCAGTCCAACAATTTGACGCGTCGAAGCCTTATCTGGGTTTTTAATTGCAAATTCGATAAATGGATTGGTTAAAACAGCAGATGAACCTGCCCGTGCTGCACGATCAGCAGCACTATCTGTATTGGAGGTGGCAGAATTACCTAGCCCACTTAAACTCAGATAATCAATATCAATATCACAACCGCCAGCTCCATTGACGCCACCACAACCCAACTGAAGTTTTTTAATATTTACGTTGAGTTCCATTTCTGCTTCTAGGCCTAACTTATAGAAACCAATGGTTTTATCGCCACCATCTCGTAGCGCTTCTTTATTGGCTAAATCAGTGGGAGCGACATAGGACAAACTCATCAAAGCCTGCCCCGTCGTTGCAGACAGCTCACTATCGGTCATACTTTTCAAGGTATTTGGAACTGCATAGGCGACTGAATGTAAACCTAAACTGCCTAACAAGAGCATTGCTAGATGAAGTGACTTAAGCTGTCGCATAACCGACCTCCATGTATACCAATATCCATAACTCATTATTTTTATAGCTTATTTACAAAATCACTCACTAGATTATGCACCTAAATTTCCTGTGACTTTGTACAAAAACAAATCAAACCTAATAGATTGTATCCTATTTTTTTTAAAATACTAGGTTCATTCGTCCGAACAATTTTAATGATAAAAATTTAATCTATATCACATTGTTATTTAACCCCCTAAAAATTTTTCCTATAAAAACTTCTCATTAGTCAGTTCTCCAAATTTTAAAAATTAGAATTTCCAGCCACCCTGAATAAATAGTCTGGGATTTTGATCCTGATCACTTTTCGCAGCTGACGTATTTCGCCATGCTAGGGTGGTATTAAAATCGAAATCTCGATACCCTCCGCTCAATCCTATCCCTGTACTGGCTAAAGTGCGGCTATTTTTATCAGCAAGGTAGGGATTTTTATTTTGCTGAGTTTGCCCGACCTCCTGAAATAAGTACGGGGTTAAAAATGGAGTCAGTTGATAATAAATATGGATTGATGTCCCCCAGCCTTGATCTCCAAGACCTTCTGCTACTGGATAAGCACGCATCGGAGCCAAAGAAAATTTTTCCGCAGAATCGAGGTTTTTCGAGGCGAGCTGCCCGTAGAGTTCACCGGTTAACCATAATGATGTCGTCAATCGCTGTTGTCTGGCAAGTTTAAGTTCGTATTTATTAAAACTACCTTGAGTCTTCGCTGATAAACGATCTATGTTTAAAGCAGAAGGACTTTGTATTTTCAAATTTCCGACTGTAGCGATCAGTTCAAGTTGATTCATACCACCTTTAGTATTGCCGATACCCCAATCATCGATACGATTAAAATTCAGTGCAATTCGGCTGACGTCTATCTGCTTTGAAGTTTCAGTATCAGTCGCTGCAATTTCATCGAATAGCTTTCTTTTTTCAGCCAATATTTTTAAATTTAAATTCGTTTTCTGGCTTCGAACCAATGGATAAGTTATGTTTAAATTATAGTTGTCAGAAGTTCCTGTGGCGTCTAATAATTTAAATTGTTCTCCCAATTCATACTCCGTTCGGCTATAGCCTCCCCCAAGCAGTAAGCCATTTCCTGCAATTGGAAACTGGGCACTCAAGCCACCTGAGACTAAGTCTTGATTACTGCCTAACACTTGTACTGATAACCTTTCTCCATAGCCTAACAAGCTGTGACTTTCCAGATATCCTGAAAGTCGATATTTTCCTGTATAGCGACTACCAGAATTATCGACACCGATACGCCCTAGCCAGGTTGGCTGCCCCAGAATATCCAAAACAAGATCTGTTTGTCCTGTTTCCTCACCAGCCTGTAGGTTGGCCTGAATTTGTCCTACACCTGATAAATCAGAGATGAGAAGCAATATTTGGTTGCTTTGTTGCTGTTGTAAAGCTTGATCAAGAGGAATCTGATCGGTATAGCGCTGAATCGTTGTATCTTTAAGTTTAGACTGATTCATTAGAATAACTTTGCCAAGCTTTCCTTCTAATACTCGAATGACTAACGTTCCATTTTCTAACTTTTGCTGAGGTAGATAAGCTTTGGCTAAAAAATAGCCATGTTTTTTATAATATTGTGTAATTCGGTCTGTCCCTGCCTGTAGGTCGGCAAGTACATTGTTCCTATTTTCTAAAGATTCAACCAGCCTATGCAGAACTAAAGCTTCAATTTTTTGATTGCCTTCAATTTGAACTTTGTTAATCCATATTGGCGTTTGATCCTGACTATAATTTTTCTGCGATGACTCAGAACCCAAATACTGTTGATCTGTTTTAGGCGTTTGTTTGAACTGTGCAGGACTGAGTTGTTTGGTAATGGTTCCACTATCTGGTACAACCGTTTCGGCCTGCGCAGTTAAGCTGCTTGCAAGAGTACAAACGAGCCATACAAACTTATAGCCACCACGATATTGCATTTCTTTCTTTTTATTGAAATATAACGTCATTGTTCATCTAGCTTTATTACGGGTTGGTTTGACAGACAAGAATTCAAAATTCTTGCCTGCCTCTCACTTTTATTCTTAAATTAATGAGTATAGCGAAGCCATGGTGCACTCTGGCCTTCTTCTATCACCCAGACCGAAGTCGAATTAGGATTTGAAACATCGGCAATGTCCCAACCTGAGAAAGTTAAGATTTGTTGAAGTTCAGCCGTGGTTTTACCAACACCTCCAGCACTCTGGTTTTGACCGGAAGTCTCTTTATTCCAATAACTATTTTTAGCAATAGAGATTCCATTACTATTGCCAATCAGCCCACCTGTACTGGTTGTCCCACTCACCAAACCTGAAGAAAAACTATTCTCAACACTTGCCAGATAATTTGAAGTTGTGCCACCTAATAATCCACCAGTCGTATACCCTCCTGTTACATTACCCAGCGCATAAGTATTTACAAGGCTTCCCCCTTGCATGTTTCCAGCCAGACCTCCAGTATATTGATATCCTGTGACAGCTCCACTGGCATAACTGGAAGCGACCTCGCCCAAAAAATTCAAACCAATCAATCCACCTACATTTTTATTGCCTTCAACTTTTCCTGACGCATAAGTATCACGTATCTCGCCCCCAGTAACCCATTTTTCATTAGAACCCGCTAGACCACCGACATTCTCTTGTCCTTTTACGTCACCTATCGCATAACTGTCTTTGATTGTCTGGCTATTTTTTCCAACCAGTCCTCCAACATAATTTATACCGTTTACAAGACCTATAGCTGAGCTGGTGGTAATTTCAGTCCCATTAAACCCCACTAGGCCACCTACATAGTTTGTTCCATTCACTTGGCCCTGAGCTGAACTTCCTCTAATAATACTTTCTGATAAATTATAGCCGACTAGACCACCGGTATACTCGGTTCCAGTGACATGACCCGTTGCATAACTATTTTCAATTTCAGTTTTATGCTGTGTGCTAGGGAAACTATTACTGATTGAACCAACCAAACCACCCGTCTTGGAAGTACCATTCACAGCTCCAGTCGCATGGCTGTTTTTAACCTTAACCGCGCCGTTAATAGAAGCAATAAGTCCACCAGTGGAAGCTAGATAAGTACTATCATAAGCATTTACATTACCCGTGGCGTAACTTTGCTCAACGGTTGCGATAGCATCAATATCACGGCTAGGATTATTATAAGAAGCCTCAAGACCAGCAAATCCAATTAATCCACCTACTTGAGCTTTACCGTCTAGATTGCCTGTTGCATGACTTTGATAAATTTTAGTATTTCCCTGTGCATATCTTAATGAGCCAACCAGTCCCCCCAAATGCTCAGCATTACCCCAAATATTTCCTGTAGCATAACTGTGAATAATGTCATTATTGACCTGCTCACCAACTAAACCGCCTACCCCATATGAACCAACACTTTGCGAATCAATACTACCGGTAGCATAGCTATCTTTGATCAGACTGAAACTTTGACCAATTAGCCCCCCGATATTGGCACCATTAACTGAAGGTGCAACATTAGAAACTTTAATGTTTCCAGTCGCATAAGAATTTAAAACTGATGCTGCAGTTTGCTGGTTACTGGTATTTCTGTCGCCACTCTTACCAATGAGTCCTCCTACTTTTGCTAAGCCCTCTATAGAATTCGAACTAAAGACATTTTTAGCCACTCCCGATTTTTGGAAACCGATCAGACCTCCGACATTACTGGTGCCCTTGATTGAACCATTGATGGTTCCAATATCTCGGATCATGTTGGTTGTGGCACCAAATAACCCTACCGAATGATAGCTAAAACTTGCAGGTAATTCTGTCGGCAATGTCAGGAGTAACTGATCAGGCCGATTGATATGAAGCCCCGTAACAGAATGTCCTAAACCATGAAAATTTCCAGTAAATGGTTGATCGATAATACCTTGAGAAATGCTCATTCCACCAGGCGCATTTGGATCTTTGTTTATCGTTACTGTTTCAATATAATCACCGATAGGTTTGAACCCCTTACCATTATCCCAGTTTACGGTATCTGAGGCATCAATATTACTGCCAAGAACATAATTACCGGTGAGATTATTTTGCATGCCCTGTAAGGTATTACTACTTGTATCTCCTTCCACCCCTAATTCATTAATCACAATATACGATTTATCATTGATCACTAAATTGGATGAAGAACCACTGATATTAATCTTGGCACCATTATTTAAGTTGTAATCTGAACCTGCCCCATAGTTCATGGCAAGCTTAGCTTTATCACCACTTAAATCCAGATCACTATTGAAGTTAATATCTTTGGAAGCAGTAAGTGTCAGCGCTGTATTGGCATTCCAGCTCGTTGCATCATTCAGATTAATATTACCCTGACCTTCTGCTGTGCCAATTGCATTCAAGGTGACATTACCCTTGTTTAAGGCATCGCCTAATGTGGTACTACTCACACTCCCGCCAAAGAACTCGACATCTATATTTTTTGCTTGTAATTCCCAACCACTTGTAGTTGGTGGTAATCCTGTCGTTGAATTACGTTGTGTTGTTATATTCGCACCAGAACTGATCTGTACATTGGCCGCAGATGTTTTAATTTGTCCACCACTACCACCATTCGGTGCAGAAGCATCTAGGGTACCACCTACGTTCAGGGTGCCACTGGTTAAGTCACTGCCTAATTCAATTACGCCACGGATATTATTGACAGTTTGCGCTTGAATCACCCCAACACTATTCACCACGGCATTACTTAATTCATCAATGCCTTTTGCGGTAAGTACAACTTTACCACCATCGGCTTGGATCATTCCTCCGGAGTTAATCAAGGCTTGAGCCTTACCCTGATTAATGGTGTAACCCAATAAACTACCATTATTTAAATTCAAGGTAATATCACCAGCAGCAGCCAATAAAACATTGCCTTGCGGTGCTTTAATGGTGCCAGTATGCTTTACCGTCGGGGCAAGCAAGGCAACCGTTCCTCCCGTTGGTACTGTAATTTTTCCACGGTTCTCGACGCTTTTGTTATTCCCGCTATTATTAAAATTGTATAAGTTATTATTAAAGTCACTATTGCTCAGATTTAAAGTAGAGGCGACTAACCCTGCTGTATTTACCTGTGATGTACTACCAAATAACACCCCATTTGGATTGATAATAAAAACTTGTCCATTGGCATTCAGTTGACCATTTAAATTTGAAGCACTAGAGCCTGTCACTCTATTTAAGGTAATTGAACTGGAACTTGGTTGAACAAAATTGACTACTTCATTGTTATTGGTGGAAAAGCTACTCCAGTCAATTGCAGCCTTAGCTGTGGATTGATTAATTGTTGTCGTTGTTCCTGCCGTTGAAATCGTTGCTGTACCTGAACTTACCACTCCACCTGTCGGACCGGCTAGAGCAATACTAGCGCTTAATAGATTCACAGCGAAAACTGTTGTTTTTGTGCTCCCCCCCCATAAAGTTTTCTTTAATTTATTTCTCTTAATGGATGACTCTACAACTGTTCCCCCTTTTGCGATTTCACTTACGGCTTGCCAGCAAAAATGTGTAGCGTTCCATATAACTCGATAGATTTTATTCACAATTATTTCCACCTATTTTTAATATTTTAAAAAAATTGCAGTTTATTTTTAGCATATCTTTTTATATTTTAAATAATTTCAATATTTTTTCTGACCAATGGTGAGATAAAATATTAATTACAAGGAAAATAATTTAGATGATAAAACAAGTAATTTAAAATAAGTGCTGTTTTTTATTTAGAATAATTAACTAATAAATCAGTGAATATTGAAAAATTAAATTAATTTTTATTATTTTTAAATTTATCTTCAAAATCTAGATTATGATTTCTTCTATTATAAAAGAACCATTGCTCCGTGGACCAATGGTTCTTTTTAACAACTATAAAATTTTAGGTCTTCGGCAAAGTCACACCAGTTTGACCTTGGTATTTACCGCCACGATCTTTATATGAAGTTTCACATACTTCATCGCTTTCAAAGAACAACATTTGTGCAACACCCTCACCTGCGTAAATACGTGCTGGCAAATTGGTTGTATTCGAGAATTCCAGAGTAACGTGACCTTCCCACTCAGGTTCTAACGGCGTCACGTTTACAATAATGCCGCAACGTGCATAGGTTGATTTGCCAAGGCAAACGGTTAATACATTACGCGGAATACGGAAATATTCAATGGTACGTGCCAAGGCAAACGAGTTTGGCGGAATAATACACACATCAGACTCGATATCGATAAAGCTTTTATCATCAAAGTTCTTAGGGTCAACAATAGCTGAGTGCACATTGGTAAACACTTTGAACTCACGCGCACAACGGACATCATAGCCATAGCTCGATACCCCGTAAGAAATCAACTTTTCACCGTTTTTATCAAAACGAACTTGATTTTCCGCATAAGGTTCAATCATGCCGTGTTTTTCGCTCATTTCACGAATCCAACGATCAGATTTTATAGCCATGACTTTTTATCCAAAGACGAAGTTAATAATTGGCGAGTACTTTAACTTAAAATGCTATTAATGAAAACAACACCTCTCATGCGTTCGCTTCAATAGAGGTGGGAATGTTATAAATTGTTGAGCGCTGAATAGCTAATTGGAATCGCAAAGCTGACCAGCACCACACAGGCGGTACGTTGTAGTTTCGCTTGAGAGAGCCAGTTCACCTTCTTGCTTGCCAGCATTGCACCGACTGAAATCCAGAATAAAGCAATCGGAAGAATTAAAGCCACAAATGTCGCCATGTGTGCCATATAAATGTCCTGACTTTTCCAGGCAGCAGCAGGGAAAATAGCAGAAGCAAACAGTAAAGCCTTAGGATTAAGCAAGGTTGCGCAGAGGAGTTCTTTAGGGCAAATGGTCGGCTGGTTTAAAACCACATCCTGATTCGCAGTCCGCCATAACTTGATGGCAAGAAAAATAATATAAGCCGCACTCAATAATTTCAAAAACGTGGGTAATAAAGGAAAAGTGGCCGATACTTTACCAATCAACATGCCCCAAGCCGTAATGGCAATAATATAACCGATAGCTTCCGCTGGAATAAGCAGTAAAGATTTACGTAATCCGACCTGAATCCCTGAAGATGCAAGTAAGGTATTAGTTGGGCCTGGTGTCAGCAGAATGGTGATTACTAAACCAATAAAAAACCATGAAATCATTGAATGACCTCACTATGAGAGATTTTCAGATTAATCCAATTAATCAGCTATAGCAAAAAAATAACTGTAAGGACTTATGACGAAAATCTTTATAAGCTTTTATTTTATTTATATTTTTAAAATTTCAAGTAGTACCAACTGCACAGTCACAGGCAGACGCCTGAGTATTTAAGATTCAAATTCTGGAGATGGCTTGATAAGTTCCCCTGCTACCCCCAGATAAATGGAGACATGATTTTAAGTTTTTGCTAAGTAATTAATGTTATTTTATAAGCTGTTTCCCCTCCTATCTCTTATTCGCTCCACATGATTTATGCCTAAGCAATTTTTTCATAAGTGGCTACCTTCTTCGGAAAAAGTCGCTCGACTAAAATTTATGAAGATTTTTGGTGAACGCACCTTAAATCCACTGCTTTGGTATGTAAATCGCCGTTCTATTGCAAAAGCCATGTTTATTGGCACCTTCTGGGGCATTTTACCGGTTCCGTTTCATAGTGTGTTTATTATCCTGACCGTGCTACTGTTTGAAGTGAACTTGCCGATTGGATTATGCATGGCATGGTTAACCAACCCCTTTACGGTTGTGCCGATTCTTTATTTAGGGTTCTGGTTCGGTACCAAGATTTATCACGTCAATATGATCAATAAAGACATGTTGCTTGGTGTTCTGCATCAGATTCTAAACTGGATCAAAAATTTTGGGCATGGACATATTGATTTTAGCCTTGCCAAGATTCTGGTTTCAGGGCTGATGATTGAAGCGGTTTTATTTGCGGTTTTATTTTATGCGGCGACACACTTACTCTGGCGTTGGAGTGTGATTCGGAGCTGGAAAAATCGTGAGAAAGAGAGAAAAGAAGAAATCATCTAAATGATTTCTTCTTAATAAAAATACTTATTTCGCTGCGGCTTTGGCCTTCATATATTGTTCTGCTACTTCAAGTGCATATTCCTGACATGCTTCACCTGTGGCAGGGTCATAGGCACCATTATTGGTAATGTTATTGGACAACACACGAATCCCCAAGAATGGCACATTGAACTGATGGGCAATCTGGGCCACTGAAGCTGCTTCCATCTCTTCTACCGAAGTCCCATAAACCGTATGGAACTGCTTGATGCGATCAAGCTCGTTATTCCAGGTATCTGCCGAACCAATCGTACCTTCCACCACTTGTCCTTTGCTGTAATTTGGTTTTGCCTTGTAAGCAGCAAGCAAGAGTTCTTTGTCACCTTCAAATTTACGGATCGCAATTGGCTCAGGTTTAGACTCATCATCAGGTAAGACATCAAAGGCTTCATTCCACTCTAAAGCATTTGAACCACCACCAAGGGGTTTATTGGGTGTTTTAAACGCACCGATATTGGTGGTGTATTTACCTAACACAATATCAAAGACATGTAGGTCTGGATCATGACCACCGGCTGTACCCTGATTGATAATTGCAATCGGTTGATAATGTTGAATCGCCAGCGCAGTCGCCGCAGCAGAGTTACTCATGCCCATCCGGGTTTTAGAAATCACCACAGGATAACCTTTATAGGTACCCTTCCAGAACTTCCATTCTCCAATCATTTCTACAGTCGCATTCTCTAACTGAGCAGCCATTTTTTCCGACTCGACAGGTAATGCCCCTTGAATCACGATCGGCTGGAGTTTCGCTTGTTCTTGAGGTTGAGTCGAATTTGAGTTGCTATCACCATTACATGCAGCTAAAAAAAGCGTCGTACATAGCGTGGCAATACCGATAAAAGATTTGAATTGCATCATTCACCTGTCTTAAAAAAAGAAAGTCTATACAAAGCAAGTTACGTACCTACTTTGTTTTTAAAAGTGAGTTATGGAATGGTCTAGATCAAAAGTTGATTTCGATTAGAAAGCAAAAACCCAACATTTGCGTGTTGGGTTTTCGGTGGGCTTAGAAAATTCGTTTATCGTCTTTCTGGCGCTTTGGCAGCTTATCCATTTGTTGCAACACGGCCTGGGCAATATTGAGATAGCTTTCGGCGGCGGTATCCTTCGCGATTACACTTGGTGTGCCCTGATCGGCATGCTCACGGATTTTCGCATCTAAAGGTAAGCATCCCAGTAATGGAATTTGGTATTGTGTTGACAATTGATCGCCACCGCCTGTACCAAAAATCTGCTCTTCATGTCCGCAATTCGAGCAAATATGGGTCGACATATTTTCAATTACACCCAACACAGGAATATTCACTTTATTGAATAGCTCAATGCCTTTGGTCGCATCCATTAACGCCACATTTTGTGGAGTGGTGACAATAACAGCACCCGTAACCGGAATACGTTGCGCCAAGGTTAATTGAATATCGCCAGTTCCCGGTGGCATATCAATGACCAGTACATCCAGATTAGGCCATAAGGTCTGGTTAAACAACTGCATCAATGCACCTGTAGCTTTGGGTCCGCGCCACGCCACAGGCGTATTGTGCTCACCGATTAAATGACCAATCGAGAGTACGGCCATGCCATAGGCATCTAAGGGTACAAAGTGTTCATTTTCAATCAGCGGGGTTTTGCCGGCATTGCCCAACATGGTTGGAATACTTGGGCCATAAATATCGGCATCCAGCACCCCAACTTTTAAGCCGAGCTGCTGTAAAGCCAATGCAAGGTTTACTGTGGTGGTTGATTTACCCACTCCGCCTTTACCCGACGACACCAGAATCACATTTTGAATACGGGGATGAGCAGCAACATCGCGCTGTTGCGGTGCCGCTTTTTGAATCGGCGGATTATTGGGATCTGCTTCTGCCTGAGGTGAAGCATCCATCACAGGCGGTAAATTGCTGTTTTCTGCTTTTGGTTTGGATGAGCAGCTATGACCTGCCTCACCATGCGCCGCATGTTTTTGCTGAATAATATGTAGGTTTAATTCCTGAATGCCACACTTTTCCAATGCTTCTGCAAGTTCGTCATGAATCTGTTGCAAGTGATCTTTTTCTTGGGGAAAGGTATTGATGGTCAGCTGTAGAATGCGGCCTTGTACATTGACCTGACTAATGCGATCTTTGAGCGCATTTTCTGAATGCGGTAACACATAACTTTGTAGAACTGTTTGAATCTCGTCTTCCTTCACTTCTTGCGCTGGTGAAAAAACAGATTTTAAGGAAGAAAGCCACGACATTTTGTTTACTCCAAAAACAGATCAACATAGCATTGAGTTTGCTTAGTTTAGCAGTATTGAACAATTGACGCTCCTCTCAAAGCAGATAATTGCTCATTTTTTATAGCAACTTTTCTGCTTTAGATTTCTCTGCCCAATAACGCATACATTTGAGCAGGAACAGCCATCTTGATTGACGCGAGACTGGATATTCAGTCTCATGGCGCCCAGACATTTTTCAACCCCTTTAAATAAAAAAAATCCCCAAACATAGCGTAGATATGTTTGGGGAAGTCTTTCATTCTATTCGCAGATTAAACGTATTAACCTTTGAATTTATTGATGGTATCCGTTGCGGCTTTCTTTAAATCATCCAGCTTGTGACTGGCCTGAGCTTTAAGATCATCAAATTTTGCTGCAGCTTCATCTTTCAATTCAGCGGCTTTGGCTTTGGCATCATCCAGTTTATGGCTGGCTTCTTCTTTCAAGTGGTCAAATTTGTCTTGAACCGCATGCTGGGTATCTTCCAGTTTTGCTTTGATATCATCCACTTTGCTCGAAGCCGCTTCTTTACCTTCAGCATTTTTTTCAGAAACATCTTTCTTTAAATCATCGACGGCTTTTTCGCCTTTTAACTTCAGTTCTGCGGCAGAATGTTTTAAGTCATCAATTGCCTTTTCACCTTGTAGCTGAGTTTCTTTTGCTTTGTGTTTTAAGTCATCGCCCAATTCAGCGGCTTGGTTTTTTAATTCATCAAGTTTTTCATTTGTCATGGTATTTCCTCACTATAGGTAAAAAACATATTGTTTGGAGCAATCTTAGTTATACCGCGTTTAACGCTATTTTTTGCTGAGCGCTGCAAATTGAAACAAATGAAATACAGTAAGATTCAAATTATTGCTGAACAATAAATTATTTTTTTATCAGATATAAAAATCATATAAATGAATAACATCCTGCCTAGCGAACAAAATCCTTGGCTAATATCTCATAGAGCACGTGCCAATTGAGTGGATGATCTTTGGCTATAGCGGGATGCTGAAATTCACCAACTTTATTCATGTTTAATTTATGCATGACTCTTTGCGATTTCGCATTGTCCAAGGTAGTAAAGGCCACCACTTTATCCAGCTTTAACTGCTCAAAAGCAAATGCAAGCGCAGCTTGGGCAGCTTCAGGCGCGTAACCTTGTCCCCAATACGCCTGATCAAGTCGCCATCCAATTTCCACACAAGGCGAAAAGGAGAATTGTGTCGGTTGATCATGCAACCCAGTAAAGCCAATAAATTGCTGGTTATGTTTTAACTCAACTGCCCAGAACCCCCAGCCTTGCGTGTCGATAATTGATTTCATACGCTCAATCAAGGCATCACTTTCTGCACGCGTCAGCAGGTTCGGAAAGTACTGCATTACTTGAGGATTGCTACTCATGGCTGCAAAGGCTTCATTATCCTCTGCTTGCCATTGTCTGAGACGTAATCTGGCTGTTTCGATCATTTTTAGAACCAATAAATGTGTATTAAAAACTATTAACAATATAAGGAGATAGATCGGATATACTGCTGAAAATATCTCAATCATAGACCTTGTCGTCAAAATTGCCTATATGAATGAAAATGAACTTCTAGAAATTCAACAGGAACTTCAGGCCCAAGAAAAACGCTTGAAGTACATTGTTTCAAGTAAAAGAAGAATCCAGAATATGATTCTGTCTTTTGAAAAGGATTTGGCTGAACAGTTAATTCCGGTTATTGATCACATCAGTGATGATAAAGCGCCGGTTGAAAGCAGTTTGGCGCTGACCATTTGCTGGAAATTTTCGAAAGCCGAGTTTCCTAAAACGGAACATTGGTGCAGCGAACTAAGCATTACTGACCTTGAAATCAAAGATCAATTTACTGTGGTGTTAAAAGCACAGGCATGGTTAGGCACATTGGGCAGTGATGAGCTTTGGCAAACGCCGATGTTTGCTGAGATTACCCTTGATCCGAAAACTGACGGCTTAAAAAGCTATTTCATCCATTTCCTGTCTAAAGGAAAAGTTATTTCGTTAAGAAAGAACTCCAAGCACAGCATCACAGTCAAGCAAATGCAGAGTATGTAATCCTTCGGGATGCATACTTTTTAAACAGCTCTATTTACTCATTGTCTCTGTAAATAACAAATGATTAAGTTAATTTTTTGAATAAAAACAGCAATGCTAAATACATCTAGACGATAAGAGATCAGAGTGAGTTTTAAAATAAGATTAAATAGCTTGGACAATAATTTGTATATGGCAAATCGGACGCTGAATAACTACATCAGGGCCAGATGAATAAGCCCCATTCATTATTATTATTCTTATATTTTATTGTCCCTATGAAATAAATTGCCAATCGTTAGTTTTTACAGCCGACAATATAAAAGTATAAAAAGATAAAGTAGCATAAAAATCATACAGAAATATGTACATAGCATAAATTAAAGTCTCATTTTCACAGCACCTCCTAATCGCTAATGCCCCAATATAGAGCAAAAATATATATTCTAACTGAGGTATATATCACACTCCAATAAAGCATATGTATCATCTTGATAAAATTTAAAAAGATACTTCGCTTTAAAATTGCCATTGATCTCTGACGAACGGTTAGTAATGATCACAAAACGGTGTTTTTGTGTAAAAAACAACCACCTCATCTAATTCGCATCTCTAAACGCAGTCATGCATATCATGTTGAGACATGCTTATCACCTCCACGTATTTTTAACCGGAAACAGGAGTTTCACTGATGAAAGCAGTTCGTTACATTCAGGCGGGTAAACCACCAGAAATTGTCGATTTACCTCGCCCAGAGCCAGGCCCTGGCCAAGTTCTGCTCCGTGTTGCTGCCGCAGGTGTATGTCACTCTGACCTGCATTTGTTGGATCATGGTCGTTTTACCAATCCTTTCACCTTAGGTCATGAAAACTCAGGTTATATTGCTGGACTAGGTGAAGGTGTAACAGGCTTCAAGGAAGGAGATGCTGTCGCCGTATATGGTGCTTGGGGTTGTGGCCACTGTCACTCTTGTCAGCATTCTGCCGAGAATTATTGTCATCACCTGAAAAGCCCCCACACTATCGGTGGTGGTCTGGGAGAAGATGGCGGTATGGCTGAATACATGATTGTGCCTTCACCACGCCAACTCGTCTCACTTGGCAAACTTGACCCAGTACTGGCTGCACCACTCTCTGATGCAGCCCTTACCCCCTATCATGCGATCAAGGCTGCTTTACCTTGGCTAACACCTGACGCAAGTGTTGTGGTGGTAGGTATTGGTGGTTTAGGACATATGGCTGTGCAAATTCTGAGAGCGCTAACTTCTGCACAAATCATTGCCTGCGATATCGATGACAGCAAATTGGCTCATGCAAAGGCATTGGGAGCCGACCATCTCGTCAGCACCCGTGATGCTGCAGCTGCACGTCATGCGATTCGTGCGTTGGTAGGTGAACGTGGTGCCGCAGTAGCACTGGACTTCGTCGGTGCCCAGCCTACGATAGACCTATGCGCAAGTATTGTTGGTTTTGCTAGTCGCTTGACGATTGTAGGCCTAGGAGGCGGAATTCTGCACTATGGCGCCAATAAACCGCCTTATGGTTGCGAAGTGAATGTACCCTTTTGGGGAACACGTGCTGAATTAATGGAAGTCATTGCACTTGCCGAAGCTGGACGTATTCATAGCGAAGTTGAACGTTTCCCACTTGAAGATGCGCCGAAGGTATATGAGCGATTACGTGAAGGTAAAATTCATGGGCGAGCGGTCCTGATCCCTTGAGACGGCATCCCACTGCTTGAATGCGTTACTCATCGTTTAAAGGACTGAATAGGACATTTGACAGTGGTATATTATAGCGAAGTGTCCTCCTTCGGGGGGACATCCTTTTTCTCTACTTGCATCGCATTGCTAACCATGTGTAATAAATGGTTCTGTTGAAAATTTAAGAACAAACAATACGGAATCACAAAACTAAAAACCGATGCCACACTTGCGCAAAAAGATGCACAGAGCAAATGCCAATATCTCATTCTTACGTCCTGAATTTATTCACCATGCAGCCATTATCTATAAAGGAAATGTATTTTGATTGAAGTGTAAGTGAAGCTTGCATGAAGTCATCAATATAGCCCCATAACGCTGCTTGAAAAGATTTCATTGAATCCCTTGTGCAAGTCGGGGTCAAGTCATGTAAAATCATCTGCCTTGCAAATACGAATGAGAGAACAATATCCGTGCGTAAAATTTTAGTCACCAATGCCCTACCTTATGCCAATGGTCCTATCCATATGGGTCACTTACTCGGTTATATCCAAGCAGATATTTGGGTTCGTGCGATGCGTGCAATGGGCCATGATGTGACTTATGTATGTGCGGATGATGCTCACGGTACCGCGATCATGCTGCGTGCTGAAGCCAATGGCATCAGCCCGGAACAGCAAATTGCCAATGTTCAGAAAGAACATATCCGTGACTTTGATGGTTTTGGCGTACATTTCGATCACTATGATTCAACCAATAGCGATGAAAACAAAGCACGTTCAGAAGAGATTTATATTAAAAACCGTGACGCAGGCAATATTGCAATTCGTCCGGTTACCCAGTTATTCGACCCTGAAAAAGGCATGTTCCTGTCTGACCGTTTCATTAAAGGCACATGCCCGAAATGTAAAGCGGAAGATCAATACGGCGATGCCTGTGAAGTGTGCGGTACAACCTATAATGCCACTGAACTGGAAAACCCGCGCTCAACCTTAAGTGGTGCCACCCCTGTTGAGAAATCATCAGATCACTACTTCTTTAAACTTCCGAATTTTTCAGAATACTTACAGAAATGGACTCGTGATCAAGGTCGTCTGCCAGTTTCAATTGCCAATAAATTAGACGAATGGTTTGAAGCGGGTTTATCGGATTGGGATATTTCGCGTGATGCGCCTTATTTCGGTTTTGAAATTCCAGATGCGCCAAACAAATATTTCTATGTTTGGGTGGATGCACCGATTGGTTATATGTCAAGTTTTGAAAACTACATCAAAACTAAACGTCCAGATCTCAACTTCGATGATTTCTGGAAAAAAGACAGCGATAAAGAAGTTTATCACTTCATTGGTAAAGACATCGTTTACTTCCATGCCCTGTTCTGGCCGGCAATGCTTGAAGGTGCCAATTACCGCACTCCATCAGGTTTATTCGTAAATGGTTTCTTGACGGTAAATGGTCAGAAGATGTCGAAGTCTCGCGGTACATTCATCAAAGCTGAAACTTATTTACAACATTTGAATCCTGAATATTTACGTTATTACTTTGCATCTAAGCTGTCTGACAAAGTTGAAGATTCAGATTTGAACCTGGATGATTTCGTTCAGAAAGTGAATTCTGACCTTGTGGGTAAAGTGGTGAATATTGCCAGTCGTTGTGCAAAATTCATTAACAGCAACTTCAATAATACGTTGTCAAATACATGTGCAGAATCTGAACTGGTGCAAAGCTTTATTGATGCCGGTGATTCAATCGCACAAGCTTATGAAGCACGTGAATTCTCGGCTGCGATCCGTGAAATCATGGCGTTGGCTGACCGTGCCAATCAATATATTGATGAGAAAAAGCCATGGGCACTTGCCAAGCAAGAAGGTCAGGAACAACAAGTTCATGATGTATGTTCGGTGGGGATCAACCTATTCCGTCAACTTGCGATTTACTTGGCTCCAGTCTTACCAACGCTTGCTGCACAGGTTCAAGCCTTCTTACAACTTGAAAGCTTTGACTTTGCATCACGTCAGCAGATCTTGGTTGGACATGAAATTGCGCAATTCCAGCCTTTAATGCAACGTGTTGATGCTAAAGCTGTGGCTGCAATGGTGGATGCATCTAAAGATTCTTTGGCTGCGGCGGCAGAAGCGCCAAAAGCAGAGAAGAAAAAAGAAAAGAAAGCCGAGAAGAAGCCTGAGCCAAAAGTAGGTGAAGCTGACATCATTGGTATTGAAGATTTCATGAAAATTGATCTTCGTGTGGCAAAAGTATTGGAAGCTGCAACAGTTGAAGGTTCTGATAAATTGCTGCAACTGACTTTGGATGTCGGTGAAGCTGAACCGCGTAATGTATTTAGCGGTATTCGTGAGTTTTATCAACCCGAAGACTTAAAAGACAAATTGGTGGTGATGGTAGCTAACCTTGCACCGCGTAAAATGCGTTTTGGTATTTCAAACGGTATGGTACTTGCCGCTGGTAATGGCGAAGGTGTTTGGGTGATTTCACCTGAATCTGGCGCAAAACCAGGCGATAAAGTTTCTTAATTTATAAAATATCAAGGGCTTCTTCGGAAGCCCTTTTTTTATTTGGCTAATTTAAGGACAATATCCCATTAATGATAATTAGATCAGGTAGAACATGTTCCAGAAAATAATAGCCTTCCTTTTGTTTAGTATTTTTTGTTGGCATAGTGCGGTTGCTCAAGCGCCGGATTATCAATTTAGCCCTCAAGTCCAAAAAGCAAAAGACCAGATGCAACTGACTTTGAGCACCTTATTTCAATTCGAGCAAGACGATAAAAATGCAAAATTTGATCCTGTCCTCAAAAAATTAATGCTCAAAAATGATGAAAAACAAATCACCCAATATGTCGACCAGCAAAAAGATGTATTCATTAAGCACATGAATAACCAGATACGGCACGGTGATGCAACTGCTACGGTTGCACTGCTCGAGTTTGCATTATTTTTTAACGATGATGAGTTGCAGGAAAAAATCGATCTGGCGCCCCTACAACAACTTTCAGATCAAAAAGATGCTTACGCAAGCTATCTTTTGGCACAACAATTCAAACATACAGAGGATTATATTCCCCTGCTGGAGAAAGCAGGCCAGCAAGGTTTTGTGCTAGCCCAAATGACGCTTGCAGACGAATACGGGTTTAGACTGCCAGTTGAAAAGCAAGATGAAAAAAAAGCCGCCTTTTGGGCAAATAAGGCCAAACAAAACTTAGGCGAAGCAGCTTACACCGAGCAGAAGTGTGCACTGGCAAACTGTGATCTAGAGGAATTTGAAATGGTCGATTTTTCCAAACTGACCCAGCAATAAAGTGATATTAAAACAGATTAGTTTTCTAAATAATCCGCTGACACAAGCGGATTTTTTGTTGGAAAATTTTCCCTATGATGTTGTGATTCATGTTAAAAGTGTTGTTTCTCTAATAACTTTAATGAACTTATGAAAAAAACAGTCCTACTTCTTTCTATCTCATTCTTGAGCAGCATCCCTTTACTGAGCCATGCAGAAACAAGCAAAACCCTGTCAATCATTGAACAACAAAAACAAGTCGCTGGTTACTACCAACACCAAGTCGGTGATGTACAAATCACTGCCCTGCTCGATGGCACTAACTTTATGTCGCCAAGCCTGTTTAAAGATATTTCACCGCAACAAGTCCAACAAATTCTGAAAAAGCACTACGCAGACCAAGACAAAGGGGTGCAAACGTCCATCAATGCTTTCCTCGTCAATACAGGAAAATCACTGGTACTCGTCGATAGCGGTGCAGCCAGTTGTTTTGGCCCACATTTAGGTTCAATCCTGAAAAATCTGGTTGCTTCGGGTTATAAACCTGAACAGGTCGATACCATTTTACTCACACATTTACACCCTGACCATGTCTGTGGCATCAGTAAAGATGGCGTTGCCAATTTTCCCAATGCAACCGTGTATGTCTCGAATGATGAAGCCAATTACTGGTTAGATCCCAAACAGGCAGCCAAGCTTCCAAAAGACAAACAAGCGGGCTATGAAGCAACGGTGAAGCAAATTAAACAGGCGATTGCACCTTACCAAGCCAAACAACGCTTTAAAACTTATAAACTCGGTGATGATATTCAGGGCTTTAAAGTCATTAACACGGCGGGACATACTCCAGGCCACTTTAGTTATGAACTCAAAAGCAAAGGCGAAAGCGTGGTCTTTATTGGCGATATCGTGCATTCACATACCGTGCAATTTGAACAACCTAAAACTGCGATTGAATACGATATTGATCCGAAAAAAGCAGTGGCGACCCGTTTAAAACAGTTTGCTGATTTCGCCAAGAATGGACAAACCATTGCAGCGCCTCATTTACCCTTCCCAGGGATTGGACATATTTATTCAGCAGATGGTAAGAGCTATCAATGGATGCCTGTACATTTTAAAGATTAAGCTGCATGCGCTGATTTTCGGCAATAAAAAAGCGACCTTCTAGGTCGCTTTTTCTATGGCATTATTTCATGCCAAAAATCAGTTTTAATCCCAACAGCGTCATCACGCCACCTGCGATACGGTCAAACACAGATTTGGATTTTAAATAGACTTTGCGTGGCCCTTCTGCTGACAAGGCAACCGCCACCAGCGAATACCAACCTGCGTCAATAAAGAAGCACAACATCGGTAACACCACATAGTAATAGCTTGGGATATCTTTAGGTAATAAGGCTGTGAAAATACTGGCCAAGATAATGGCAATTTTCGGGTTACTGAGCTGGGTAATCAGCCCTAAACGAAAGGCTTGTGCATAGCTCATCTGATTCACAGTACCATTGACTGCTTCCATTGGCTCTTTGGCATGCTTGATAATTTTATACGCCAGCCAAAGCAAATACAGGCCGCCAAATACTTTTAAAGCGATATAGGCAGAAGGCACTGCCAATAAAATTGCCTGTAGGCCCATGACTGCCAGCAAACCAAACAAGGCTGCCCCCGTGCCTGTACCTAAAGCGGTAAATAGGCCATGTTTACGTGAAATCGCAATTGAATTCTTCGCCACATAAATAAATGTAGGGCCCGGGCTAATCGCCCCTAACATTAAGGCCAACGCAATTGAGCCTAAAATCAATAACGATTCCAAGATAACCTCTAGATTAGAATAATTTTCAAGCAATGATTTTACTTAAAAACAGGATCAAGGTGATAGAGAAATTTTGTCTCATCTCATCAAATTCTGCCCCTACCAAGCCATAGAATTTTATGACCAAGTCATAAGCTAGAGTAAAAACTCAATTTATAATAATTATCAAATACTTGAAAATAGCATATTTGTCTAATGCATGGATGAAGTATCCACTTTTTCTATAAAACTTATTTTATGATCAAAATTTGTCATCTATTTTGCTGTAATTTTCATTTATTTTTAGCATTCAAAAACCCATAATAAAATTATGGGATTAAATTTCTTTCATTCATAACGATAAATGAGGCACATTAGATGCATAGTAAAAAGCGAAACACTTTAGACCCTTCACAATCACATCTCTGGATCGTCGGCGGTGGTATTGCCGGTATGGCGGCAGCAGCATTTGCCATTCGTGACGCCAAAGTATCTGCGCAGAATATCCATATTTTAGAGGAACTTGAGGTCTCAGGCGGTTCAATGGATGGCGGTCACAACCCACTTAATCCCAATCATGCTTGGGTGACTCGTGGTGGAAGAATGCTCACTGACGAAACCTATTTATGTACTTGGGATCTATTTTCCAGCATCCCATCACTCGAAGATCCAAACATTTCTGTCCGTGAAGAATGCCGCGAATTTAATGAAAAAATTAAAACCCATGCTCAAGCCCGTTTAATTGATGCTGAACATAAAATTGCCGAAGCAGAAAAACTCGGTTTATCCACGTTGAATCGCGCTCAAATGCTACGCCTGCTGGCACTCAAAGAAGACCGAATTGGTAGCCGTCGTATTGATGAGTTTTTTGATGAAGCTTTTTTTCAAAGCAATTTCTGGCGAATGTGGCGTACTACCTTTGCATTTCAAAAATGGCATAGTGCGGCCGAATTACGTCGCTATTTTTTACGTTTTATTCAAGAGCTACCCCGTATCCATACCTTGGCTGGGGTTAAGCGCACCAAATATAACCAATATGATTCGATGATTTATCCATTACAACGCTGGCTGGTCGAGCAAGGCGTGGATGTGCGCTTTGGCACTTATGTCACCGATGCTGATTTTGTTGAAGATACACAGACCAAACAACGCAAGGCAAGCAAGCTTTACCTCAATCTCCCTGAAGGGAGTGAACAGATTGTATTGGGTGAACATGATCTGGCACTTTTTACCCTAGGTTCGATTACAGCCGATTCACGTTATGGGGGTCAAAATGATGTACCCGCCTTAATTCGTGATCGACAGGATCATGGCTGGCGTTTATGGGAAACACTTGCGCAAAAAGCACCTGATTTTGGCCGTCCAATGAGCTTCTATGGCAATATCGATGAGCATAAATGGAAGTCGTTTACCCTGACCTTGCATGATGATGTCTTGCTCAAACGCATCATTGATTACACAGGCAATGAGCCGGGAACGGGTGCACTGATGACCTGGTTTGAATCGGGCTGGCATTTATCGATTGTCGTGCCTGCTCAACCTCACTTTGCTGACTTACCGGAAGGTAAATTCACCTTGTGGGGCTATGGTTTTGAAATTGACCACATCGGTGACTACATTCAAAAACCAATGAGTGAAGCCACTGGACAGGAGATCGTGATTGAGCTGATTCATCAGCTCGGATTCGATGATATTCTGGATCATGTACTGGCACATAGTGACATTAGCACGGTAATGATGCCCTATGCCTCTGCCCTGTTTGCCTGTCGTAAAGCGGGCGATCGTCCCTTACTGCTTCCAGAAAATGCAACGAATTTTGCCTTCTTGGGTCAGTTCGTTGAGCTGGAAGATGATGTGGTGTTTACCGTGGAATATTCCATCCGTGGCGCCATGCTCGCGATTTATCAGCTCTTAGGTGTAGACCGTGAAGTTCCTGAAATCTATAACGGTCTGCTCGACCCTAAAGTCGGTTTAAAAGCTTTAGAAACCGTATTTCATTAAATCCTTCTGAAATACGAAACATGAAGTAGATCTTGATGATCTACTTCATTCACATGATTAGTCCTTAGCTCTATTCGCAAAATTCACTCGAATTTGCTGAATAGTGCAATCATTCTTGAAGCAGTAGCTTGCCATTTTCTTTCAGTAATTTTCCATCATAGCTATAAATCATTTTCTTCTGCGCGATTTTCCGCTTTTGCTCCTCACTTTCTGGCGCACCCATAAAATCAGGCATGGTCACGATAATTTGATTGGGCTTGGCTGAAACCTTAATCATATCCGAACATGAACCAAATACAGGAGACACTGTCACTTTCTGACTCGGACTGATTTTCACAAAATTCAACTGGATGGGACAGCCACTACCGCCAATGTCTTGCACCAAGACCACATCATCCATGTGTAATTGATAAATGCCTTCAATTGACAGGCCGTTATTGCCCTCAATTTTTGGCAACACCATTTTATGATTAAAATATAGCGTTTCTTGTCCAGTCTCAGGACTGACTTTAATTTGAACTTGCCCATAACGTGTTTTCTTGACATCTTCCGCAGCAAAAGCAGTCTGTGTAGCGACCAATACCGTGGCAGCAAGTACCCATTTCAACATCTTATTTTGCTTAGTCATTTTGATTTTACTCATCACCTTGTTTAATGATTTTCGGTTTTAAACTACATGGATTTTCGACCTTGATCTCCTGAAAGTATTTCTCGCCGTCTTCTTCCCCCTCCTAGCCAAAATTAAACGAAGCATCGCTCTCATCAAAGAAAGTGGAATAGCCAATCTGTCGCATCTCGCTAAACTTTGGATCTTTTTTACTGATGCTTAAATAAGGCTTGAGTTCAGGCAGTCGGTAAAACACCACTTTGTCATGTTTTTTGTCCAATTGCTCCTTAGTCACAAAACACTTTTGATCGGGTGACATTTTTAATAATTCAAAGAATTCCTGCTGCCTGTTATTCTGATCAAAGACTGTGAGCATATGGGCAATACCTGTAGCGCCGAGTTCAAAACCAATCTGTTTTGGGGTAAATTGATAGGCTTTTGCCGTCTTATTCCATTGCGACATCAAGACCTTTTCTTGACCTTTATAGATTTTGATATAGTCACAGGCATCGGTTTTCACATCGCAGTTGCGTTTAATAATTTTGACCTCACCCGTTTGAGCCAAAACTTCGGTTTTAGCCCATAGCCCGCTACTGCAACAGAGCACACTGATTGCTAAAATTAATCTACTTCTCATTTTATAATCTATCCAATCGTTTTTAAGCCGTGATCTATGCATCACAAAATAGACCGCTTATTCTGCTTAATATCGACTGTAAATTCAATGCTTTATTACTAGCTTCCTTATAGCGAAGTAGAAAGCACCAAATACATCACTTCACTACGAAATGAGCCATCGGCCTGAATCTGATAATATTGGCGTGTCTGATCGGAAACTTTGTGCTGTAAATCCCGTATGGTTTGGACTGCATATTCAGGCGTTTGCATCCGTTCTGTCCAGCTCTGAAACTCTAACTCTAAATGCTGTTTTTCAACAGTTTCTACGGTGAAACCCGCATATTCGGCAAAATGTGCCCATTCTCCCAAACTATAATTACGCACATGACTCGGATCGCGAATCGTTTCAATCGTCTGAAAGAAGGTATCCATGACAGGATTCGAGTTTCCCAAAATATCCACCATAATCACCTTGCCTTGTGGCGCCAATACACGGCGAATTTCTGCCATCGCCTGTGCCACGTTCTGCCAGTGATGCGCTGAATAACGGCTAATGACACAATCAATACTTTGATCGGCAAAAGGCAAAGCCTCGGCAGCCCCTTGTACGGCCATGACATGATCAAAGCCCTTTTGCTGGGCCTGCTGAGCCACCAGTTCGACCATCGATGGCGTTAAGTCATAGGCAGTCACCTGCTCTACGAAAGGTGCAACCTGATAACTGACATGCCCGCCGCCACAGCCCAAATCCAGTACTGTTTTAAATTGATGCGCCTGAATCAACTGCTGCATTTTCTGAAATTCAATCCCCTGCGCATGCACGCTACTGGTTAAATAGGCCTGAGATTTATCCTGATATTGCTGTTGATTGACTTGATGCTGGGTGGTCATATTCTTATCCTTGCTGTGTCTGATTGCCTTTACAATAAACAGCTACAATCAAAAATAAAAATGATCAATTTTAATCTTATTTATAAAAATAAGTTATTAATTTAATCCGATTAAACTTGCCGCGACATTGATCGCGACCGCCAGAATCACGGTATTAAAGATAAAGGCAAGGACACAATGAAAGATATTTAAGTGTCTGAGTGCAGAACTGGTAATCGACACATCTGCTGTCTGAGCCGAGGTACCAATGATGTAGCTGAAATAAATAAAATCCAGATAGTCGGGTTGATCTGTTTTAGGAAAGTCCAATCCTGCTTCTTCATGACGGCTTTTGGCCAGATAATAGTCATGGGCATAGTGAATCGCAAATAAAGTATGCAGTAATAACCAGGTTGAAAATATGGTGCCGATGGTCAGTAGAATCAGGGCGCTTTTTAAAATAGGAAAATCTTTCGGCACATGACTGAGCTGTACCACAATTGAAATAAAACAGACCACAATCGCAATCAATACCACCGTGAGAATCACCCACTTGCCTTCATCCTGTTGCCGGGCACGTTTTAAAATGTGGGTTGCATCCAGATGCCACATCATTTTCAGAGTCAGAAACAAATACAGCCAAATGGCAATATTCCAGCCTAACTGCAAACAGGTGGCCCATTTCCATTCGGTAAAAAAGTGCAATGCCGCATAGATCAGCAACCCCAGACTAAAAGTTGCGGACAGGTAAGGACGATGTTTTATCCCTCTCGCAAAACCCTGTAAAAATCCTTGCATGCTTCACCTGATTGTATTTTTTATTCATGATTCATTTCACTTTATTTTTTAACACTGTATGCACTTGGAAAAATATCTTCTACGATGGATTTTACCGAAAATAAACAAAATAAATTTTCGCTACATATTTACTTCGGACAAAAATGTCCGTTTAATTCACATTATATCTTCCACGAGTCTTGGTCATGGCAAAACGTCAGCAATTGGCGGCTCACAATCGTGATGAACTCCTCAACGCCGCAGAGGAAATTTTCCGCAAGCAAGGGGTTCATGTGCCTTTACAGGCCATCATTGATCATGCCGGTGTGGGACGGGCAACCTTTTATCGTAATTTTGCTGATCGTAAAGCCTTGATTGCAGCTTTGCTGGAACGGGCTATCACTCGTCTGGAGCAGAAGGCCAAAGAATTACGGGTCTTTAATGATGGCTTTATCCGTTTAATCGAAGGTCATATCGAACAGATTCCACAACTGGTGGTGCTGATTGATTACTGGCGCATCATTGATCGCCAAGACCCAATCATGCTAAACATTTATGAACGACGGGATAAAGCATTACAACCGCTGATTGATCAGGCGATCCAACACCAGTTATGTCGTGCTGATCTTACCCCTCAGGATTTTGGTATGATCACCGCGATTTTGGGGTCCTCCTTTCAGGGACATCAGGCGAGCGACCAGTTACGGCTGGCGAAACGCGCAATAGAATTATTATTAAACGGCATTAAAGTGTAGTTCGAGGAAGAATATGGATAAAAACCCTCGCTATCTAGAGACTCCTCCAGATTGGTCTGCAGACGAGCGCCCAACCTTACCGGGCTCGCCTGCAGCGATTGCACATGCTCGCCCGAAACGTTTCGCCTACTTTGTTATTGGCCTGCTGATCTGTATTGCTGCCAGTCTCAGTAATGGCTTTATTGTTGCCAATTTACCGATTTTTCAGGGGGAATATGGATTAACCGCTTCACAAGCGGCCTGGCTCCCTGCGGCCTATGTCATGGCCAATGTCAGTTCAAACCTGATCCTGTTTAAGGCCCGTCAGCAATATGGCTTGCGCCTGTTTTCAGAAATCGGGTTACTGGTTTTTATTGGCGTACTGATTCTGCACATCTTTGTCAAAACCTATGAAATGGCGCTTTTTGTCCGTTTCATTGCGGGTCTGGCCGCAGCCCCCCTCAGCTCGCTCGGCATGTATTACACCATGCAGGCCTTTGGCAAGGCCGATATGGCCAAAGGCATTTATCTGGCTTTTGGCTTTCAGCAATTGGGATTGCCATTGGCCTGGATTATTTCACCGTTCCTCCTCAGTGCAAACCAGTGGGATGTGATTTATACCTTCGAGCTGGGTCTGGCCATTTGCTGTTTTGCGATGGTGGTATCGCTCAAATTGCCACGCAGCTTGCGTCTGGAAGTCTTTGAGAAGCAGGACTTCTTTACCTTTGCCCTGTTGGCACCCGGCTTTGCCTGTCTGTGTATCGTGCTCACCCAAGGACCAATTCTATGGTGGTTCGATAGTCCGTGGCTGGCTTATACCTTGATCGTGGGCTTCTGTCTGATTGTGTTGGGTCTCACCTACGAACATTACCGGACCAATCCGCTAATCATGACCCGTTGGCTGGCGGCGGGTGACTTACTTAGTTTTGTTGTCAGTGCTTTTGCATTACGCCTGCTGATGTCAGAGCAAAGTTATGCGGCCGTGAATTTCCTGAAGACCATGGGCATGGGGCCAGACCAGTTCGTGCCGTTATATGTGGTGATCTTTTGCGGAACCATTGCCGGTTCGGTTTTTAGTGCCCTGACCTTCCACCGTGAACGATTAATTTTAAATTTATTCCTTGCTGAAATCCTGATTCTGATTGCCTGTGCACTGGATTATCACCTGACCAGTGATGTACGGCCGGCCAATTTCTATCGTAGTCAGTTTTTAGTGAGCTTTGCCGGTGGCGTCTTTATTGGGCCACTGTTGCTGATGGGCTTTATGCGGACCTTGCAACGGGGGCCGCAATATGTGGTGACCTTTATTGTCCTGTTCTCAGCGACGCAAAACTTTGGTGGTCTGGTCGGTTCATCATTTTTTAATACCTATCAGCAACACCATACCTATGATTATAAAGTCGAGATCAACAGCAATCTTGACCCGACCGATCCATTGGTGGCCCAACGCTTACAGGCTTATCAGCGCAGTGCCATGGTGAGTACCAATGATCCGGTCCTGCAAAATAATCAGGCCTTGCAGAACCTGAACAAAGTGGTAACCCGCGAAGCACAGGTTCGCGCCTATAACGATGTGATTGTCTTAAATGGCATTTTTGCTGTGATTTTACTGCTATGGGGCCTATTTAAATATGTGCGTAACAAGTACATGACCCGAAAAAATCTGCAAGCAGCCAGTTAACCCTGATGGTATTTGATTGAGAAAACATTATGTCTGAACAAGATAAACCAGAAAACACCAATGCTCAGAACAACGGGCAAAACCAGACGGTTCCAGCTGAAAAGGCGCCAGAAGCGGTGGCTCAAATGCCACCGCCTCCACCACCGCCAACCAGTAAGCTGATCAAGACCAAGCGTTCAACCTTATGGTGGATGCTGCTGGTGCTTATTGTCGGGATCACGATTATTTTATGGGCATGGCGAATCGGACCCTTTCACACGGCGATTGAACAGACCGACAACAGCTATGTGAAAGGTAAAACCACCATTCTTTCCTCACAGATTAATGGTTACATCAAGGATGTGCTGGTCAAGGACTTTGATCATGTCAAACAGGGTCAGGTACTCATGCATATTGATGCAACCACCTATGACCAGAAAGTGACTCAAGCTGTCTCTGGTGTAGAGCAGGCGCAAAATAGCCTAGCCAATCAGACACAGGCCATTGCCCAGCGTCAGGCCGATGTGGTTGCGGCGCAGGCCAAAATGGATCAGGTCAAGGCACAATACGATTTATCCGTCGCGCAACTCAAACGCTACCAACAACTTGGTGATAGTGGTGCGGCATCAAAATCAGAGCAGGATAAAGCAGCAGCCGATGCACAAAATAACCTTGCCATGCTGAAACAGGCCCAAGCCAACATTCAAGTCGCGCAAGAAGCCTTAAAAACAGCGCAAGTGGCACAAGCCGGTTTAAAGGCTCAGGTCAATAGCGCACAGGCACAACTGGATCAGGCCAATACCACCAAGGATTACAGTACCATTGTGGCGCCGCTGGATGGTCAACTGGGCGAAGTCAATCCACGCGTGGGCCAGTACGTTGCTGCGGGTACACAATTGCTGTATTTAATTCCGCAACAAACCTGGGTGATTGCCAACTTTAAGGAAACCCAAATCGCCAATATGAAAATTGGTCAAAAAGCCTCTTTCACGGTAGATGCCCTGAATCATCAGAAATTTACTGGGCAAGTCGAACAGATCTCGCCTGCAGCTGGCTCAGAATTCAGTGTGTTAAAGCCTGACAATGCAACGGGTAATTTCACCAAAGTGGTACAGCGTATTGCGGTGCGGATTACCGTAGATCCGAATCAGCAAGGCATAGAAAATTTACGTCCCGGGATGTCGGTGATTACTTCGGTAGATACCAGTTCCTAAACAACACTGACATTCTCAATCAAATCCATTTACAATGTGATCAAATTTATTTCTCTTGTTCGAAAATGTTTGATCACATTGCTTTTCCCACTCCCTATCAAACATTAGCGCTTCCCGGTACGGTCCAACTGACCATTAAGCGTCTGGACCAGATTCATCCCTACATTTCAGGCAATAAGTTTTTTAAGCTCAAATACAACCTGCTTGCCGCACAGCAACAAGGTCTGACACAAGTACTGACCTTTGGTGGTGCATTCTCCAACCACATTGCAGCAACCGCTTATGCTGCCCAGCACTTCGGTTTGCAAAGTATTGGCATGATTCGGGGTGAAGAGCTAGCTTTGCAAGCCTTAAACCCTACCCTACAAACTGCACAAGATTTGGGTATGAATCTGCATTTTGTGAGTCGGGCCGAATATCGGCTACGCCATGAAGCCGCGTATTTACAACAATTACAACAGCGCTATCCGCAAGCATTGATTATTCCTGAAGGAGGCACTAATGCACTGGCGCTACAAGGAACACAGGAAATCTTAACTGAAGATGACCGCGAAAATTATGACGTGATTTGCTGTGCAGTCGGCACCGGTGGAACCATTGCCGGGCTGATTGAAAGCAGTTCTGATCGACAGCATGTGCTGGGCTTTTCTGCCTTAAAAGGCGATTTTCTGAAACAAGACATTCAACAATGGACCAATAAACAGAACTGGTCTTTAACCGATACCTATTGTTGCGGTGGCTATGCCAAAACCAGTCCAGCACTCCTGCACTTTATGCAACAGTTTGAACAGCAATATAGAATTCCTTTGGAACAGGTCTATACAGCTAAAATGATGATGGGTCTGTTTGACCTGATGCAAAGCCAGCATTTCCCAGAACATACCCGTATTCTGGCGATTCACACAGGGGGGTTACAAGGAAAATTGAAAACATACTAAAAGCTGCATAAATCTTTTATAATTGCCCGCTTTTCCGCTCTTGAGTATTTCTCCCATGATTCATCAAGTTGATGTTGTTGTTTTAGGTGCAGGTGCATCAGGCTTGATGTTGGCTGCAGAAGCAGGCAAACGTGGGCGCTCGGTTGCTGTGCTGGAAAAAGCCAATAAAGTCGGTAAGAAGATTTTGATGTCTGGTGGCGGTAAATGTAACTTTACCAATCTGGAGGTCGAACCTGCGAACTATCTTTCTGAAAATCCGCATTTTGTTATTTCTGCCCTGACCCGTTATACCAACTGGGATTTTATTGGTCTGGTATGCGAATACGGGATTGAATATGAAGAACGCAAACACGGTCAGCTATTTACCTTGAAAGGATCAAAAGAAATCCTGGAGCTATTACTGGCAGAATGTGCGAAAGCCAAGCATGTACAGATTCAGACGCATTGCGAAGTCCTGCAAGTCAAGGCACAAGCAGAGTCTGGTTTTAGCATTGAAACCAGTCAAGGGACTTATCAGTGTGAATCACTGGTGGTTGCCACAGGCGGCTTGTCTATTCCAACTTTAGGCGGTTCAGGCTTTGGTTATGAGCTGGCACAGCAATTCGGGCATCATGTTTACCCGACCCGTGCAGGTTTGGTTCCGTTTACCTTCTCTGACCAGTTTAAAGAGGTAACGACACGTCTAAGTGGTAATGCACTGGATGCAACGCTAATGAATGAGCGTCATCAATTTACCGAAGCCTTACTGTTTACCCATCGCGGACTTAGCGGCCCAAGTTCCTTGCAACTTTCCAACTACTGGCATGTCGGTGAAAGCTTTAAAATTGATTTCTTCCCAAGTCAGGACTTTGCTGAATTTTTCAAGGCCAAGAAAAAATCTCAACCCAAAGTGCTGCTACGGACCCTGCTCAGCGAATTTACCGCCAAAAGTATCGTGCTGGAATTACAGCAATTGATCTGGGCAGAGCAAAGTGAAACTGCGATTGGCAATATCAGCGACCTGCAACTCGAACAGATTGCAGCACAACTCCATGCCTTCTCGGTCAAACCTTCTGGAACCGAAGGTTATCGCACCGCAGAGGTAACGCTTGGTGGTGTCGACACCAGCGAAGTTTCATCCAAAACCATGGAAAGTAAAAAACAGAAAGGTCTCTATTTTATTGGCGAAGTACTGGATGTGACCGGACACTTGGGTGGTTATAACTTCCAGTGGGCATGGTCATCTGCACAGGCAGCAGCCCAATTCGTTTAAATAGGGTTTTGATGCAAATCACCTGCTTTTTCAGATGAATCAATACTTAATGTTGTTCATCTGAAGAATTAGCGGCTTCTGACGAAGGCATTTTCTGTGTTTTTTGCATTGACTTGTCTTTGCTTGGGCTTGATTTCGCCACCACAAATTTGTAGGCACTCGCCAAAAAACCGACAGTAATACCTGCAATAATAACTGGTGCAAATACACGATTTGGCCTCTTCATTCTGTTCTCCTATCGACTTTTTATTGAGAGACTAGGGCGACTTGCTCTATAAATGAATTGCTTTTTAGGCCAAATTTTACTTTGACCACCTCAAATGCCCCATCCATACTTTCGACATCACTCAGGATTTAGGTCATTTCCCGTTCGGCGATATTAAGAGACTTATGTCTTAATGAGGCTGATCTGGTTATAACCAAAGGCCTTCCTACTCATAAAAAACAAAACGACCACCCTGCTTAGAGTGGTCGAATTGCTAAAAAAAATCAAAGATTATTTTTACGACTCATCCGAATAAGGCGGAGTCGGTGGAGTTGAGTTATCCGGAGTGTTTGGTGACACTGGTGTTGGGCTCACTGGATTCGTTGGTGAGGTAGGTGTCGGACTCACAGGATTAGTTGATGAAGCAGGTGTCGGGCTCACAGGATTAACTGGAGACACTGGCGTTGGAGTCATAACATTGTTTGATCCAGCATCATCTTTGTGCAATGGATTCGGTTGCTTCCCTTCTGTTTTTGCCTTGTCTAATAAATCACTTAACAGACGCTCTGCTGGCTGGCGACCACCTAAACCGAACGCCAGAGCAAAGGCGACAGCAACTGCACCCAGGGTTAAACCAAATGCCAGATTTACGATGGAATCGGCAATACCCATTGCTCTTAAGCCCATCGCAATCACAAGGCCCATAATTAAGACACGGACCAGATTACCTAACCAGCGTGAACTATTATATTCGCCGCGCTGAACCACATTGGCAACCACATTCGCCAGCCAGAAGCCAATCACCAGAATTACCGCACCCAGCAGGATACTTGCACCGAACTGGATGAACATGGCAATCAGCACGCTCACCTGTTCCAGACCCAAACGGTCAGCCGCTTCTGACACCGCAAACAGCATGGTGAAGAAAACGATCAGATAACCGACAATGTCAGAAACACGTGTTTGACCTAGAAAACGCTGTAGATCGAGTTTTGCCGGGATTTCATCAACGCCTGCACCTGAAATCAGTTCAGCCACCAAGCGTCCAACAAAACGTGAAACGATATAAGCCACGATTAGAATCAGGCCTGCTGCAATAATTTGTGGAATTGCATGCATGATTTCATTCAGCATCGAGGTTGCCGGTTGCGAAATCGCCTCAATACCCAATGCTTCAAATGCCACGATTAAAGTGGTAATAATAATGACCGCAAAAACAAACGATCCTAAAAATTTCGAGACATTTGAATTTTTAAATAGACCGACTTTTTCAGCCTGAGCCTGTAAACCGAAGCTATTACTGAGACCTTCCACAATGCCACGGACAATCTTCGCAAGAATATAACCCACAAAGATAATCACACCTGTAATAAACAGATTCGGTAAATAAGCCACTGCTTCATTGACCATGTTCTGTACAGGAATCAGTAGACCTGTTAAACCCAGGATTGACAGTACAATCGGCAAGAACAGTAATAAAACCAACCAGTAGAAAATTTCGGCAATATTGCTGCTCAGTGAACTGACACCCACCTCGCCACTAAGTTTCTCATCCAGCTGGGTTCTTGCCAGAACATTGGTCAAGCCTGCACGTACCAGACGAGCAACGATCCAGCCGATAAAGCCGACTGCAACGGCAGCAAACAGATTCGGGATAAAGGCCAGAATACGCCCGACCATATTGCTGAATGGATCACTTACACCACTAATATTTAAAACATTTAATGCACCCACGACCGCCAGAATCATGATAAACCAGAACACCAGCTTGGAAATAAGATTCTCAATATTTGGGGTACGGCCAGTTGCAGACGACAATTTATGATTGGTATCAAGTTTTTGCAGTAATTTTTTCACGCCCGCAGCAATCAGCAACGCGATAATCCAGCCCACCAGCAGGATCACGATTGCAGCTAAAATAGGGTGAAATTGATCCCAATAATACATTGCGTCAAATCCTCCACGGTTGGAGGGGTCATTAAAAAAATCATTCATGTTGTTATCCTTATGTTGTGTTTTTCAGTTTTGGTCTAAACCACCCATGCTTGCTCTATGAACTAAGAACATGATTTATGGATGCTTCCACCATAATTTTTGTCTATTTTCCAATCAATAAATGGCAGCACTAATACAACAAAAAGTGCGCAAAATATTGCAAAAAAGCTCATTGATTCACACCAATGAGCTTTTTGAAGAATTAATTCTCGGTCTTAAAATATGCTTGTCTAAGCATTCAGAACTGCCGACTGCATTTGTGACAAGATCACTTGCGCAGTTGGATTGGCCGAATGGTCAGCAACCATATAAACAAGTAATGCAACTAGAAAGATTCCCACTAGAATCAAAATATAAACGGGTAATCTTCTCTTTTTGGTAACTTCTTCTTTGCTCGCCACATGGGGTTGTGGCTTACTAAAATCATGCATGATAGCAGCCCTCTTCCTTATTACTTTTCAATATTTATATTAGCAATCCCCTATGTAGCATTGTGTGAAGAAGCTTCGGACTATCGTTGCGCCAGTTGCAGAACTCTACTTTTTTTATTTTATTTTTTGTTTAAAATATAGTCGGCTTTAGCGGGCAACAAAAATAAGCTATACTATCCAGTCCCGTTTTTTAAATGTTTTGCTTTATGTCCTATAGCCAACAAAGCGTTTCTCTTGATTTGGACACTGATGTTACACATCAATGTTTTTTACATCACACGCGCGATGAACATTTGATTGGCATTATTGAATTTAATAAGCCAAGCTATATCCTGAAATGGGGAGACCTGGAATATTTTCGTCGCCGTACAGAAGAGTTTTCGGTGATGCCCCTGCCTGACTGTATCAATGCCATGATCATTGATATTCGTAATGTACAGCCTTTCCTCGACAATGAAGTACCCATTTTACCCTGGCGCCTGCTTGAAGAAGATTGTCCAGTCCGTCTGGTCGTTCCCCAAGAACGCCTGGAGCACTATATCGGGTTATTTGAACCAACTTGGCTAACCACCGATGTAGACACTGCGATTCAGGAAATTCGTGAATTTATGGATATGTTTGTCCATTAATTTTGTATTTAATTTATGCTCTTATGGCTTTAGCTGCCTGCAAAAAACAATAATATCAACCCCACTGCCAAGCCATGTAGTCCCATAGCCCAATTTGTGAGAGACAAATCCAAGTTGGGCTGTTTCTGATAAACAACCCAAAGATACAGCGAACAAATAAAAAAGAATAAGCAATACACAGTAAAAGCCAATAAAGTTAGTCCTAGCATGATATTCCGGCTTAAATCGCCCCAACCTCCAGCATAAACCGTGGTGTAGTTATAAATGAGCAGCACAAGCATCAACAGCAGACCGACAAAAAAAGCCATATAAGGTACTTTGCCTATTCTCTTTTTTTTATCTTGTTCTTGCATGCCATTGTTTTCCTTATTATTGAGTAAGCTGGAATCACTCATCCTTACTTTACCAATAATTCTCCACGGCAATATTGCCTTCACCACGGCGGTTCATAATCAGACCCCGTTGCTTCAAGGCTTCCTTGGTATCTTCCACCATCTGCGGATTACCACATAACATCACATGACTACTCTCCCGGTTAAAAGAAAGTCCTGCTGCTTTTTCCAATTCACCATTGCCAATCAGAACCGGTAAGCGATCATGCAAGGCTGCATTCGGATCACGGGTAATAATCGGAATAAACTTAAAGCCGGTATGCCCTTCACCAAAGAGTGCTGCAATCTTCTGAATACGCTCGACATAAGCCAACTCAGATTCAGTACGAACGCTGTAAACCAGATTGATCTGCTGATATTTATTCCATGTTTCAAAGTCTTGTAACATCGATAAGAACGGCGCTAGCCCCGTCCCGGTCCCCAACAACCATAAATCCTGTGGCAAAGGTTGCTGATAACGAGCAAGGGTTAAATAACCATAGGAAATCTTTTCCAGATACAGCTCATCACCCACTTTCAGATGTTGCAGATTAGAGGTAAATGCGCCATCAGGGACCACAATCGAAAAGAACTCTAGCGTTTCATCAAAGGGTGAAGACACCACAGAATAAGCACGGACCACCAGTTCGCCATCCACCATTAAACCGATTCGGGCAAACTGCCCTGCAGTAAATTTAAAATGGGCTGGACGGGTCATGGTAAAACTAAACAGATTGTCAGTCCAACGCTGTACAGATAAAACCTTTTCTACGCTAAATTTTTCAATTGACATGATTTGAACGTGGCACGAAACAGTAGGCTCATGTTAGCATGATCGAATAAATGATGGATACTCAAAACATTAAGGCTATTTAACATGCGCATGACTTTACGCCAGTTGGCTGTTTTCGTGGCGGTCGCTCAAGAGGGAACTGTAACCAAAGCGAGTGATGCTGTTCGTCTCACACAAAGTGCGGCAAGTATGGCCTTAGCAGATTTAGAAGATGGTCTGGGTGCACCACTGTTTGACCGCCTCGGAAAACGCCTACAACTCAATGATTTAGGCCGTTTTCTACTTCCTCAAGCCCTTGAAATTTTAGGTCGTTGCGATGCTTTTGAGCAGGCAGCCAAAGGTGAGTTGCAAAGTATTGATTTACGTCTCGGGGCGACACTCACTATCAGTGATTATTTAATGCCTGACTTAATGGCTGACTTCTTACAGCGTCATCCACAAGCACATTTGCAATTGCAAGTGGGTAATACCCGTCAAATGATCGAAGCGGTGAATCAGTTCCAGCTTGATCTGGCTTTAATTGAAGGTTCCTGTCATTTACCGCAACTGCAATGCATTCATTGGCGTAATGATGAACTGGCCGTGTGCTGTGCGCCGGAGCATCCGTTGGCACAACTCAACCGCCCGATTACCCCGGCAGATTTTCATGAAGTAGAATGGATCTTGCGTGAAGAAGGTTCAGGCACACGTGAAGTATTTGATAATGCCATTTTACAAGATTTACCCGATGCCAATATCCGTTTAACCTTGGGCCATAACGAAGCAATTTTAAAAATTGTCGCCGGTGGTTTAGGCATGTCCTGTATCTCCAAACTGGCAATTGAACCGCTTCAGGAAAAAGGCCAGTTGGTGATTCTGGATACCCCTTATTGGGAATTAACCCGTCCGCTGTATATGCTGGTACATCGTCAGAAATATCAAGGTCCCGGTTTAAAAGCCTTTTTGCAATTCTGCGAAGCTCAGGTTTAACTTTTAAAATAAAAAAATGCTTCCAGTTGGAAGCATTTTTTATACCGTTCAATTTAGAAATCGAAGCTCACCCCGAGTTTATAAGTACGGCCTGCGCCAATAATGGCATAATCATTATTAAATACCCCTGCCCAATGCTTTTTATCAGCGACATTATCTACATTGGCTCTAAGCGTTGTATTTACGCCTCCTAGCTGAGTCGCATACTTCGCCCCTAAATCAACAATCGTATAATCAGGCAACTCTAAACTATTTGAGTTATTTAAATACTGTGTGCTCACATAGGTTGCCCGTGTATTTACACTCAAGCCATCAATATAGGGGATCTTATAGTCTAAGCTCAGTCCCGCAGTGAAATCAGGTATGCCATAAACGGTTTTTCCCTCCAGCGCAGGCGTACCAGACTTTACATATTCCGCATCTATATAAGCCAGATGACCCAATAAGCTTAAATCCTCTGTCACATTACCGGAGAATGACCATTCAATCCCTCGCGAACGGGTCTCAGCATCATCTTTTACGGTCGAGGAAACCTTGTCCAGATAGATATCTGGTTTTTCAATTTGGTATAGGGCAAATGTATTGAACCATGAGCCTGTCTGATATTTTGCCCCTATTTCATATTGCTTGGTTTGATAGGGAGCAAAAGTTTCACCTTTGTTTTTTGCATCTGGATAAGTGATGCTGGATACTTCAACGCCTTCAGATAAGCCCTCAACATAACTTGCATACAATGAAAGGTTGTCACCGAAAGGTTTAATCACAATACCCAGGCTTGGTGAAATCTTATCTGCTGAGTAATCGGTTTTTTTAAACAAATTTTTGGTATCAATATCCTGATAACGCGCTCCGAGAATCAACTGCAACTTGTCATCTAGCATGGAAAGCTGGTCAGTCAGGGTATAACTCACATAGCGGTTATCTGCATAAGGAACGATGTCAGGATAATTGATCGGCATTGCGCCATTGTCTGCTGGGCGATACAGGTTGGTATCAAAAGCCGATACCGTTGCAGCCGCATGCTGCCAATATTTACGTGTTAAATAATCAGCCCTTAACCCGACAGTATGCTTGATGCTTTCCGTATCGAATTTTGCTTCCAGCCCCGTATTTGCAGCAACATTGTGCTCCTGTGTCCCCACTCGATAATATTGGGATTTTGCCGCCCCTGTTTCAGCATTTTGTACAATCATACGTGTACCGAAGAGATGACCGGAATATTCTTTTTCCGTATATCCCACCGCTGCGAACATTTTTAAATCTGGATTAAATTTATATTCTCCAGACAATCCAGCATATTGGCTATTCTGCTTTCCTTCAATTTTTGGGAAATAGTTATTGTTGCCGTCTGGCGCTGCAATCACCTGTTTGATCGTGCCCATTGAAACCATGGCTGGAGAACCACCTTCCCGATGATCTCGCATCGCATAGGCATCAAAATTCAGTTTTAATTGCTCTGTCGTATAGTCCAGTGCAAGCACACCTGCCGCATTGCGATCATCCATTCCCTCAATCAGATGTTCTCCGCTCCCATAAGTTCCGCTGGCTCGAATACCAAACTCTTGATTTGTCCCTAGACGGCGAGAGATATCAACACCAGATTTATAATATCCTCCATCTTCATAGCTGGCAGATACTTGCGTCAGATCTCGATTGGCACGTTTAGTCTGTGCCATGACCATACCACCGACACTCCCTGCTGGCGCCATACCTGCCACTAAAGCATTGGGACCTTTTAATACAGTCACAGATTCAAGAATATCTGTTGGAATACGGCCAGTCGGTGCCATCCCGAACAGCCCATTTAGATTGTAGTCTTCAAAGCCCACACTAAAACCACGAATCTGGACATTTTCATTTAAATGTCCTGCATTGGTTGTTTCACGAATACTTGGATCATTTCTTAATACTTCTGAAACAGTGGCAGCTTGTTGGTCCTGAATCAGCTGATCCGAATAAGTTGTGACAGAAAACGGAGTATCAATAAGGGATTTATTGCCTAAACTACCTAGGTTTGAATTTTTCTTAAGCTTGCCATTCGCATAACTGTCTTGCTGACCGGCTTTCACCTTAATCGTTGGTAAAACCGTATTGTCTTCAGCAACGGCAAACATCGGTAATGCAATGAGAGATAAAAATAATAGATTCTTTTTCATGTAATCAGTCCCCGATAAAAATTTGATCACATTATATAAGACAAATTAACAAATGATAATAAAAATCATTAACAACATCATAACTATTATCTATTACTTATCCAAGATTTACTGATGAGACCTTAAATCGTTTCTTTTCATCTTGTTGCTTAAGCCATCTTTATTTAAAGAAACATCTTTACGCTCCTCCATACAGTATCAAAGATCAATAAACCGCCTTACCAACGGGAATCATTTTCACAAGGTATACCATCGTTATCACCGTCCATTTTGGTATCAGGACAATTTTTAATAAAGAATTCAGCTTCCGCACGAGAATTCATCTGAGAACAATGTTGCCTTCCATCACAGCGAAACTGAGTGTTGGTAGCATCGGTCGAACGCGTTGCTTGCATTAGCTGCACCTGTTGATGCTGTAAAGCCCGCTCGGTCTTTTCTGATAACTTCAGCTTAGGTAATTCACCAATTGCTTTGCGCTGTTGTTCTATAATTCTGCTTTGTTCCTCTGCCAATCGTGCGGCTTTAAGTTGTTTTGATTGCTGGTAGGACTGATATTTTTGAAAAACCAAAGCACTTAAGATTGCAATTATAATCAAGCCTACAAGGGTAAAGGTTAGCCCTTTGTTCGACTGAGATCGACTACGGCCAGATAACGAGGATACAGACAATTTTTCATTTGCCGTGACTTCAGAAATAGAGCGTGCTTCTTTTAAGTCCAGCCTGACAATATTGACTGCTTTAAATTTTCCACGTTCTTCAACCACTAGAAATTTAAGTCTTTCCCCAAGTTTCGGCTCACCCGTCTTCTTCGGAAAATCAGAAATATGAAAGAAAATATCTGATGCTCTTCCTTCTAGCTGTATAAAACCGAAACCACGCTCAGTATTATATTTTTTAATTTTCCCCTCAAGGATCATGCTCTATACTCTATTTTTATATAGGCACTATTCTAATAAAAAAGAGGCGCTAAAGCCTCTTTTCTCATCATATTTAAATGGATAACTGAACAAAGAAATAATAAATAAAGCGCAGTTAACGGCGGAAGTTTGACAATAATGCCGATGTAATCGAATTATTGTGTTCAGCAATTTTGGTCTTCTTGGTTTTGGCAGGATTCGGATCAAGACGTTCAATCTTGGTCGCTTTGTACTTCCCGTCATTTTCAACCACGATAAATTTTACTTTTTCATTTCTTTTCGGCTCAGCATCCGCTGGATATTCAGAAATATGAAAAAATACATCCCCTTCAGAAGTGCCAATAAAACCAAAGCCTTTGTCTGGATTATATTGTTTAATTTTGCCTTGATAGAATTCTTGCTTCATGACATTTATCCTATTTTCTCAATGCGATGATGACAGTATATAAAAATAAAAAAGAGACTTTCAATCGATCCCCAAAACAGCTTCAGGATGAGATCAAGTCTCTTTTTATGAATGTGTCAAAAATTAGTCTTTTTGAACACTACCAAAGATTTTATCGCCTGCATCACCCAGACCAGGAACGATATAACCTTCTTCATTTAAACCTTGGTCAATCGAGGCGGTATAAATGCGAACATCCGGATGTGCCGCTTCAACTTTAGCTACGCCTTCTGGCGCAGCCACCAGCACCATAACACGAATATCTTTACAGCCACTGGCTTTCAATACATCAATCGCAGCGATGAGTGAATTACCTGTCGCCAGCATTGGATCAATAATCATGGCCAGACGATTGGCAACATCTGGTACTAACTTTTTATAGTAAGTACGAACTTCTAAAGTTGCTTCATCACGCTCTAAACCCAAAACACTCACTTTGGCACTTGGGATCAGGCTCAATACGCCTTCCAGCATCCCAATACCCGCACGCAAGATCGGTACAATGGTGATTTTCTTCCCTGCGATACGCTGAGTTGAGACTTTCCCTGCCCACCCATCAATTTCATGCTCAACAACAGGAAGATCCTTTGTTGCTTCATAAGTCAGTAACATCGTGACTTCTTGCGCTAATTCACGAAAGTTCTTGGTACTGATGTCAGAACGACGTAGTAAACCAAGTTTATGGCGAATTAGCGGATGACGAATTTCTTGAATCGACACGAGTGAGTACCTAGGTAATGTTAATCTTTGTCTATTATAAAGCGTTTTTTTACTCGACAATAAAAAAGCCCCCAATTTTGGAGGCTTTTTTGTACAAATCAGACGATTACTGTTGTTGAGACAACATAAAGTGCAATGGAGACAAGATCTCAGCCTTCAAAGCCAGATTAATCATCGGATCTGGGTAGACACCCATCACGAACACCAATAATGCAGCAGCAAGCACCATCAAGCCACCTACTTTAGTTCCCCAGTGTGCATCTGCATCAATACGTGGTACATCTGGTGGCGTCATATACATCACCACCATCACACGTAAGTAGTAATACAAACCGATACCACTACCTACCACGATCATGGCAGCCAGGAACCAGTGCTGAGTGGTGACCGCAGCCATCACTACAAGGAACTTACCAATAAAGCCTGCAGTTAATGGAATACCCGCTAAAGACAGCATCATTACCGTTAATGTTGCAGTCAAGATTGGACGGCGCCAGAACAAACCACGGTAGTCGGCAAGACTTTGTGCTTCATCCACGTTGTTGTACGGGCTCGACATCAATGCAACTGCACCGAACGCACCGATGGTAGTGAGTACATAGGTAATCACGTAAACCGTTACGCTACCGAGGCTTGCATAAGTCATGCTGATCAAAGCAATCAGCAAATAACCAAAGTGTGCAATGGATGAATAACCGAGGATACGCTTCAAGTTGACTTGACGTACTGCAAGTAAGTTACCCACCACAATCGACAAGACTGCAATAATGGTAATCACTGTCACAATTGACTCAATCAGGATCGCGCCCGAAGTGAGTAAGTAACGCACAAATAAACCGATCGTTGCCACTTTCGCAGCCGTAGCCAAAAAGGTAGCCATTGGCGCTGGTGCACCGGCATACACATCTGGCGTCCATTTATGGAATGGCGCAAGTGAAAGTTTGAATGCAACAGCAAAGATAATTAAACCTAAGCCCAATAACACCATTGGTTGTTTGATAGCAGTAAACAATGCCTGAACAGAGTCATAGAATGACAATGAACCGGTATAAGCATAGATATACGCCATACCCATCAACAACATTGCAGACGCAGTCGCTGAAAGTACCAGGTATTTAATCCCCGCTTCCAAAGACTGGCTACGTTGATAGGTATATGCCAACATGCCGTACACAGGAATCGACATCAACTCCAGGCTGATGAAGAATGCTGCATAGTGCGAACTTGCCACCAATAACATTGCACCTGCTACTGAAGACAGCAGCAAGATGTAAAGTTCTTCGCGGTTTTCCTTATAGGTCTCGATATACGCATGAGACAAAGTACAGCACGCCAAGGCAGCAATCAGAATCAGGAATTGATAGAGCATGGTAAATGGATCAACCATAAACATGCCCATCACGTTCACTGGGGCAAAGTGCCCAGTAAACATGGTGTATGCAATAAAGATTGCAGCAAGGTTTAAACCCACAACCGAAGTGGTCGCAATGAGGTTGTGATTACGCTTAATCGCAGTCAACAACATCACGACGATTGCGGTCAGTGCCACAATCATCACGGGAGCTAAAGGCATCAGCTCAGAAAAAGAAATTGTGAAGTTCATGGTTTATTGCATCTCCACATGTTCAAGTTGAGTTGCAGCCTGTTGAACAGTTTCAACAACTTCTTGTACTGGCATATAACTATTTACTAACCACTGCATGCTTGAATGTGACATATCCAGGAATGTTTGCGGGTAAATACCTAACCAAACCAGACCGATCACACAGATCATCAAAATGCTAACTTCACGCACTGATAAATCTTTCAGAGGAGTTTTGTAGTGTTGCTTTTGCTCTGGGTTTGGCTCACCAAACAATGCTTTATGAATCAGGATCAGACCATAAAGACCAGCAAATACCAGGCTCACTGCTGCAATGATAGTGAAAGCTGGATAAGCTTTGAATGAACCCATCAAGATCAGGAATTCACCAATAAAGTTACCTAGACCTGGTACACCAACCAATGCTGCTACAAAGAACATCAGGAAGAATGGCAAGTATTGCAGCTGACCACGCAGACCGCCCATCAAACGTAAATCACGTGTGTGTAAACGCTCATACACCTGACCAGACATAATGAACAATGCAGCAGATGACAAGCCGTGTGCCAACATCATGATCATGAGGCCCTGGAATGTCAGGATATTACCTGCATAGATTGCAAGTAAGATGAAACCCATGTGCGAAATAGACGTATACGCAAGTAAGCGCTTCATATCGGTTTGCTGGTAAGCAAGGAATGCGCCGTAGAAAATACCAATCAAGCCCAGAATAATGGCGATATCAGCAAATTGTGCTGACGCTGCCGGGAAGAATGGAATAACGAAACGAAGCAAACCGTAGGCAGCTGTCTTAATCAAGATACCCGCTAAATCCACAGAACCTGCTGTTGGTGCTTGCGCATGCGCATCAGGCAACCAGCCGTGTAATGGAAATACTGGTAATTTCACCGCAAAGCCGATGAAGAAACACAGCATGAATGCATAAGCAACTTCAGGTGGTAAGTGGTTCGCAACAGCCAATAAATAGTTGTAATCGAAACCGATCATGCCTGTCATCATATAGCCATAGACCACGAGGCCTAAGATACCGATCAACATGATCAAACCAGCGATTTGGGTATAGAGGAAGAATTTGGTTGCAGCGTAAACACGTGAACGACCATTCGAACCTTTATGACCCCATAACGCGATCAGGAAGTAGATTGGTACCAGCATCATCTCCCAGAAGAAGAAGAACAGGAACAAGTCAATCGCCAGGAATACACCGATGACCCCACCTAAACTCCAAAGCAAGTTTAAATGGAAGAAACCAACATTCTTCTGAATCTCGCCCCATGAACAGCCAACCGCAAGTACACCGAGTAATGCAGTCAACAGCACCATAAGAAGAGATAAACCATCCACTGCCAAGTGAATGCTAATACCTAAAGTCTGAATCCATGGAAGATGGAATTCAGCTGCCCAAGTCGGGACTTTACCGCCCAACTCGTAGCTATATGTACCACTTTGCCAAAGTGCAATGCCCAAACCAAAAGTAATGAGCATACCAATTAAGGCAATCCAGCGCGGTAAGTGCTGGTCGAATTTATCAACCAACCAGCAAATAAAACCAGCAATGAAAGGAACTAAAATCAGTGCGGGTAAAATTAAATTGTTTTCCATTTTATTTCCCCACAACCTGAATCACGATCAAGATCATCAATAACACCACTACACCGAGTGACATGCTTGATGCGTATTCACGTAATGAACCTGTTTGACGCGAACTTGTAAAGCTATTACCGCCCTTCACAATGGCAGGGAGCACTAACCATAAACCGTCAACCGGATCACGACCTAAAATTTTCGCAATCAATAAATAAGGTTTTACAAAGACGATGTCATACAAGGCATCGAAACCGAATGCAGTACGGCAGATATGCGCTAAACCTGAACCCAAAGAACTTTGAGCAAATGATTTAACTGCACCATACGCAAAGGCAAACAAGAAGATACCTACAGCCAGACCCACAAGTGCAACACCACTTGCTAAGTGTTCGGCATGAGAAACAGCAGCTTCTAAGCTTTCAGGAATCACAAAACTTGGAATATTTGCAGTGGTCAATAACTTGGCAACGGGTGCTTGCAGGAAGTAACCAATCCCTGTTGACAATGCAGCAAGAATCGCAAGCGGGCCCCAATAAGTGACACCATGAATGGCATGTGCATGGGTTTTCTCTTCGCCGAAGAACACCACCCAGATTAAGCGGAAGGTATAGATCGACGTTAAGAATGCGCCTGCAACACCCACCCAGTACAAGGTATTATAAAGTGGAAGGTTAGCAATGGTCGATTGAGCATATACCGCGCCCAAGATCGCATCTTTAGAGAAGAAGCCAACCGTTACGATTGGAAGTGCTGCCAATGCGCCACCACCGATCACGAAACACCAGAATACGAATGGGATCTTGTGACGCAAGCCACCCATTTTGAAAATGTTCTGTTCGTGATGACATGCAAGAATGACCGCACCTGAAGAAAGGAACAATAATGCTTTAAAGAAGGCGTGAGCCAGCATGTGGAATAAACCTGCCTGGTACGCTTCAGCACCCACCGCCATAAACATATAACCCAACTGACTCATGGTTGAGTAAGCCAGAATACGTTTGATATCGGTTTGAACCAATGCGGCAAAACCAGCCACAAGCAAAGTTACTGCACCCGTAATCGAGATGAACTGCATTACTTCTGGTGCCATTTCCATCACAGAGAACATACGGCAGCATAAGTACACACCTGCTGTTACCATGGTCGCAGCGTGGATCAATGCAGATACTGGTGTAGGACCCGCCATCGCATCGGCTAACCAGGTTTGCAATGGGATTTGCGCAGATTTACCTGCTGCACCCAAGAACAACATCAATGCGGTCCAGATCGACAATGATGAGCTTTGCGTCATTACGGTCGCTGCATTTTCAACAATGTACTGTGTATTCAAAGTACCAAACTGTTGATAAAGCAAGAACAATGCAATCAGTAAGAAAACGTCACCCACACGTGTTACGGTGAATGCTTTGATTGCTGCCCAGCCATTTGCAGGATTTGAGTAGTAGAAACCAATCAACAGGTATGAACACAGACCTACGCCTTCCCAACCCAGGAATAATAACGCAAGGTTATCACCGAGTACCAACAACAACATGCTGGCAACGAACAGGTTGAAATAAGAGAAGAAACGCGCATAACCTTCTTCACCACGCATATACCATGATGCGAAGATGTGAATCAGGAAACCAACACCTGTGATCATGCCAGTCATCAATAATGACAAGCCGTCTAAATGTAAGCTAATGCCTGGCTCAAAACCGCCAACACTGAACCAGGTCCATAAATGCTGAACAAAAACGGTTTGACCGCTGCTGGTAAATGCAAGACCGGCAATTAAAGCAAATAACGCAGATAAACCAACTGAACCGACACCAATAATGGCAGCGACATTTTCAGAAAGTTTGTCACGCCCTGCCGCTAAAAGGATAAAACCAATGAGCGGGAATAAAACGGTTAAATATAATGTACTCATCCGCGCATCTCACTAGCAGCATCCACATCCAGATGATGGAAGCGATGATAAAACTGAAGGACGATCGCAAGACCGATACATGCCTCTGCTGCAGCAAGGGTCAGAATCAGGATGAACATGACTTGTCCATCTGGCTGTGCCCAAACACTACCTGCCAAAACGAATGCCAACGCAGCAGCATTCATCATGATTTCAAGGCTCATTAGCATAAATAATAGGTTGCGTCGCACCATCACACCGTAAAAACCCAGTGCAAAAAGGATGGTTGCAACAATCAAACCATGTTCTAAAGGGATGTGTCCCATTATTCTTTATCCTCTTCTGCACCTGGTTCACGTTTGCCTAAGTGGAATGCTGCAACAAGTGCTGCAAGCAATAACATCGCGGCAACTTCTACCAATAATAGATAGTGAGTAAATAGGGCTTGACCGACTGCTTTCGGGCCAACAACTTCTGTACCCATTGGCGCAGAAATTGTGGTGTATTCACCGCCTAGCATCCACACAAGGATTAAGCCTAACAAGAAGCTCATCAGTGCAGGATAGGCCCAGGCATCTGAGGTCAACCATTTGCTTTCCTGTTCAATCGTATCCTGGCCAAGATTCAGCATCATGACAACGAAGACGAACAAGACCATGATGGCACCTGCATACACGATGATCTCAAGCGCACCAGCAAACGGCGCGCCTACGATCATGAAAATGCCTGCAACAGCAAGAAGAGAAACGATCAAACTTAATAATGCATGCACAGGATTGGTGTTGGTCACAACACGTACTGTCGAAACAATGGCCACGAGTGCCATCAAATAAAATGGCCACATCATGGTAATAAGCTCCGTACATCAACTGGTGCACTTTCTTTTTGTGCCTGACCTTTGTCTTTACCGCTCACCGCCATACCGGTAACACGGTAGAAGTTGTAGTCAGGATATTTACCCGGTCCAGAGATGAGTAAGTTTTCTTTCTCATAGACCAAGTCTTGACGTACATATTCACCGAGTTCGAAATCTGGCGTCATTTGAATCGCAGTGGTCGGACAAGCTTCTTCACACATACCGCAGAAAATGCAGCGTGAGAAGTTGATACGGAAAAATTCCGGATACCAACGTCCATCTTCTTTTTCCGCTTTCTGCAATGAAATACAGCCAACCGGGCAAGCCACCGCACAAAGGTTACATGCCACACAACGCTCTTCACCATCCGGGTCACGTGTTAACACGATACGACCACGATAGCGTGGAGGTGCAATTTGTTCACCTGGTACTTCTGGATACAAGATCGTGTCACGTTTACGCGTGACATGGCTGAATACCATCCATAACGAACGTACAATCGATCCGAAGCCAGCTAGAATTTTATACATTTTGTACTCCCTGCTGTCCTAGGCCTGATTCATCAGAATCACAGCACCAGTCACTAACAAGTTGACCAACGCCAATGGCAAACAAACTTTCCAACCAAAGTTCATCACTTGGTCATAACGCGGACGCATTAACGAACCACGAGCCAAGACAAACATCATTACAAAGAATGCTGTTTTGATAATGAACCAGAATAATGGTGGAACAAATGGAATTTCCAGGTTAAATGGTGCAAGCCATCCGCCGAAGAATAAAGTTACGATCAAGGCAGAGATCAAGACCACGTTGACATATTCCGCAACGAAGAACATCCCCCACTTCATCCCACCATATTCTACATGGTAACCTTCGGCCAATTCTTGCTCAGCTTCCGGTTGGTCAAATGGATGACGATGCGTAACCGCAACACCCGCAACCACAAAGATCAGGAAGCCTAAGAATTGCGGAATGATGAACCACATATCACGTTGTGCTTCAACAATCTCACGCATGTTGAATGAACCCGCGATCGCAACCACACCCATCAACGAGATACCCAAGAACACTTCATAAGAAATGGTTTGAGCAGCAGAACGCAGACCACCGAGTAATGAGTATTTGTTGTTAGATGCCCAACCACCAAATAGCACTGCATAAACTGCGATACCCGCCATTGCCATAAAGAACAACAGGCCGATACTCATATCCGCAACGCCCAGTGTAGGACTTACTGGAATCACCATGAACGAAAGTACCGCAGTTGCCATTGCAACTGCTGGTGCTAAACGGAAAGTCAGCTTATCCGCAAACTTTGGTGTCCAGTCTTCTTTGAACATGATCTTGAGCATGTCGGCAACGATCTGGAACATACCACCCGGACCAACACGGTTTGGACCATAACGGTCTTGCCATAATGCCAAGAGACGACGCTCAATAAATGACATTAACGCAGCAACCAAAACCACCACCAGCAAGATCACAATGGCTTGAATCACTGAATAAGCGATTGGCCAGTTCTCAGCCCAAAGTGGCGTTTGACGTATAATTTCTTGATTCATGAATTACACTCCTACCGCCACAGACACTGGCTCTGCCAATGAAACTGTTGGTGCCAGACCAATTGGATAACCGATATAACCTGTTGGTAAATATTCGATCACTTGTACAGGTAAGCTGATGCTGGTCTCGCCCGCTTTCACGGTAATACGTTGACCATCCTGAACATTTAAACGGGTCGCATCTTGCTCGCCCACCGCAAACATCGCTTCAGGAATACGAGATTCCATTGCAGGTGTTTTAATGGTGAATTCGCCAGAACCAAAAATATGGTGCATTGGTACAAGACGGAAGCTTTCAGGATTCACAACAACTGCTGACGGCGCCACATAGCTACGTGCAGGACGTTTTGCCAAACGATCGAATAAACGCACACCCGAATCACCACCTTTTAAGTGACCGCCCACTTCATCCTGGTATTTGTTCCAGGCTTGTGGTGAGTTCCAGCCCGCAGACCATGCGAATGGGACCAGTGACGATGCAGTCTGATTCCCCACATAACCTTCCATTGAGAAGGTTAATGCCGAATCAGGATCAGTCGGTTGTTTCGGTTCGTGAACCGATAATGGCGCACGCATTGCAGTACGGCCAGAGTAACGACGTGGTTCACGCGCAATCTTCAAACCGTGAATACGATAGCCTGCATCCGGTGCAACATCTTGAATCGCTTCAAGCACAGGAACATTCTTCACGATGTCATCAATCACATCATCAAGAAGTGTCCAGTCTACCGCTTTGCCTTTAAGACCCGTCTCAATGGCATGTAACCAGCGCCAAGATTCTTTGATCGCATATTCAGGCTTGTAGTAACTTGGGTCATACACTTGATAGAAACGTTGTGCACGGCCTTCTTGGCTCACGACAGTACCATCACCCTCTGCAAAGCTTGCTGCTGACAGTACGATATCTGCAAGTTTCAAGGTTTCAGTTTCGCTATGATCGAGTACGATCACAGTTTCAGCCTTGTCAAATGCAGCTTTCACTTGCGCTACAGGTAAACGACGAGTCAAGTCATTTTCAATGACAACCACTGCATCATAATCTTGTGCAAATGCTTGCTCCAAGCTTAATCCGCCAAATAGTGCCAAGCCCATTGAGTTCACTTCAGGAACAGTCAATGACAAGCCTGCATGTTCACCAAGGTTTTGCGCAACTTGAGCCGCAGCTTCCATGATGGCAGGATCTTGTAAGCTGGTACCCGAGATAATCAATGGCTTTTTCGCAGCTTTCAAGGTATCCGCAATGGTTTGCGCAAATGCTTTGGCATCATCCGCCAAACCAGAAAGCGCTTCGCCTTTAACCGCCGCAGCAACCGCGAAACCTAAACGTGCGATGTCATTTGGAGATGCAACCACTTCACCTGTTGCCACATCCGCTAAACGGGTTTGTGTTGCAGCAAGGATATAGATTGGTGATTTTGCATCTTGACCGATACGTTGAACAGGTTCAGCTAACCAGTCTGGGGTACGTGTTGCAGCAGCCATTTCTTTGGCTTTGTTTTTCGCAGCTTGACGAACCGATAAAGCTATACGTGGCGCAGTTTGGGTTAAGTCTTCACCCAGGATCAACACGGCATCATAGCTTTCAATTTCACGCATGTTCGGGTTATAGATCCCCTGTGTTTGCATGATTGATGCTGCTAACTCCACCAGATTCTGGTCTTTTTGCGACATACCGGTTGAATAGTTGTCTTGTCCAACCAGTTCGCGAAGTGCGTAGTTTGATTCCAGGCTTGCGCGTGGTGAACCAATACCTAACACTTTCTTACCTTGCAATTGGGCAATCACCTGATCCAGTGCCTGATCCACACTCACAGTTGCAACTGTTTCAGCATTGCGGAATTGCGGTTGACGTGGACGGTCTGCACGGTTCACATAGCCCACACCGAAACGGCCTTTATCGCAAAGGAAGTATTGGTTAACTGAGCCGTTGAAACGGTTTTCAACACGACGGATTTCGCCATAACGCTCACCCGGAGAGATGTTACAACCTGAAGAACAGCCATGACATACGCTTGGCGCATACTGCATGTCCCATTTACGGTTATAGCGTGCTGAGTGGGTTTTATCGGTGAATACACCGGTTGGACACACTTCAGTCAGGTTACCCGAGAATTCAGATTCTAAAGTGCCTGATTCTGGACGACCGAAATACACACGTGAAGCATTGGCATAAACACCAAAGTCGGTACCGCCAGCATAGTCTTTGTAGTAACGCACACAACGGTAGCACGCGATACAACGGTTCATCTCATGCGCAATAAACGAACCTAACTCTTGGTTATAGTGGGTACGTTTGGTAAAGCGGTAGCGACGACGGTCGTGCTGGGTCATCACCGTCATATCTTGTAAATGACAGTGACCACCCTCTTCACAGACTGGACAGTCGTGTGGGTGATTGGTCATCAAGAATTCAACGATCGACGCACGGAAATCCGTTGCTTCTTTGTCTTCAATCGAGATATAGGTATTGTCGGCAGCAGGTGTCATACATGACATCACCAAGCGTCCACGTGTGTCCTCAGGATTTGCATACTGAGTCACCGCACATTGACGACATGAACCAACAGAACCTAAGGATGGGTGCCAACAAAAATACGGGATGTCGATGCCAAGGCTGAGACATGCTTGTAGCAAGTTTTCTGAGCCGTTAACTTCATACGATTTTCCATCGACATGAATTGTAGCCATAGTCGAATTCCTTAAGCTTGTTCTACGTCTAGAGCTGGAGCATGGGTTTTAACCTTTGCTTCAAACTCGCTACGGAAATATTTAAGTGCGCCCATAAGCGGCTCCATCGCACCTGGTGCGTGAGCACAGAAAGTTTTACCGATCCACAATTTACGCGTCAGTTCTTGTAAATGGTCGATATCTTCTTTCTTACCTTCGCCTGTTTCCAGTGCTTTAAGCGCTTTCACTGCCCAAGGTAAACCATCACGGCATGGTGTACAGAAACCACATGATTCACGCGCAAAGAATTCTTCTAAATTACGTGTCGCAGAAACCATACATTGAGTTTCATCCACCACCATCAACAGACAGGTACCTAAACGTGAACCTGCTTTCATGATGCTTTCAGAATCCATTGGTAGGTCAATGTGTTCAGCGGCCAGGAAGTCCGTTGATGCACCACCTGGTAACCAGGCTTTCAAGGTCAAACCGTCACGCATACCGCCCGCATGTTCTTCAATCACTTCACGCGCAGTGGTACCGAATGGCAGTTCCCAGAGACCCGGGAATTTGACTTTACCTGATGCACCATAAATCTTGGTGCCTGGATCTTTCGACTTACCTGCTGAAAGGTTGATATACCACTCAGGACCACGCAACATGATGGCTGGCAAGTTATTGTAGGTTTCAACGTTGTTGACAATCGTTGGACGGCCCCATGCACCTGCAACTTGCGGGAATGGTGGCTTGGTACGCGGATTGGCACGACGGCCTTCAAGCGAGTTAATCAATGCAGTTTCTTCACCGCAAATATAACGGCCTGCACCGGTATGAACGTGTAGATCAAAGTTCCAGCCCGTTCCGAGGATGTTTTCGCCTAGGTAACCTTTAGCACGGATTTGCTCTAATGCTTCATTTAAGTATTGAGCTGCTTCGATATATTCGCCACGGATGAAGATATAACCTTGAGTTGCCTCTAGGGTATAACCTGCAATCAGCATCCCTTCGATCAATTGATGTGGAAGTTTTTCCATCAACAAACGGTCTTTAAAGGTACCCGGTTCCATTTCATCGGCATTACAGATCAAATAGCGAGGACCACCATCATTTGGCGCCATCAATGACCATTTGATCCCTGCCGGGAAACCTGCACCACCACGACCTTTTACCGTCGCAGCTTTAATCACTTCAAGTACATCTTTTGGTGGCATGCCGAGTGCTTTTTTAAAGCCGGCATAGCCTTCTAGTGTTTCGTACTCGTCAGCATTACGTACTGCATCCTGTTTGCTCAAACGCCAGGTCAGCGGATGAGTTTCTGGATTACCGTCGCCATAAATTGGTTTTGGTTCAGTATTCATACATACTTCTCCAATAACTGTTTAACTGATGACACTTCCACTAAACCGTGGGTATCTTCATCAATCATTAAGGTTGGCCCTTTGTCGCAGTTGCCTAGACAGCAAATCGGGAGCAAGGTAAAACGACCATCTGCTGTGGTTTGTCCATACTGGATACCCAACTCGCGCTGGAACGCTTCTGCCAAAGTTTCCGCACCCATCAAGAAGCATGCAATCGAGTCACACAATAAAATCACGTGACGACCCACAGGTTGACGGTAGATACGGTTATAGAACGTTGCTACGCCTTCCAGATCCGCCACACTCATGCTAAGCAATTGTGCAATCGCATTCATTTGTGCGTCATCTACCCAGCCATTACGGCGCTGTACACACTTCAACGCATCCAGAGAGGCTGCACGTGGGTATGGATAGTGACCAATGTGATGTTCAATTTCATGGATTTCGTCCGCAGTCAAAATCCCTTCAACATTCACACGTGGTTTTTTATCAGTCAAAATCATCATAATCGTTTACCCCTAGCGATCCACGTCAGCCATAACCACGTCAATGGTCGCCAAATAAATGATCAAGTCAGACACCAGACTGCCGTTAATCACCGATGGCATTTGCTGTAAATGCGTGAACGTTGGCGTACGAATACGCGTACGATAACTCATGGTTGACTTGTCAGAAGTGAGGTAATAGGTACTCGCACCCTTCACCACTTCAGTCATGAATGAAGACTCGCCTGCTGGCATGACAGGACCCCAAGATACGCTTAGGAAGTGCGTAATCAAGGTTTCAATATCTTGTAATGTCTTGTCTTTTGGTGGTGGAACAGCCAATGGGTGATCCGCTTTATATGGACCAGATGGCATGTTATCCAAGCACTGTTGAATAATTTTCAATGATTCAGTGATTTCACGGAAGTGAACCAAGACACGTGCGTATGCATCGCCTTCATATTCCACTGGAATATCAAAGTCGAAGTTTTCATAACCACTGTATGGACGATATTTACGAACGTCAAAATCAATACCTGTCGCACGTAAACCTGTACCGGTCACACCCCAAGCCAACGCAGATTTAGCATCGTATTGCGCAACGTTACGCGTACGACCAATAAATACCGAGTTTTTAAGTGCAGCCGTGTAGTACTCGTTCAAACGCTTCGGCATCCAATCCAGCAAATCTTTCACCAGTTTTTGCCAGTTGTTTGGAAGGTCATGTGCTGTACCACCGATACGGAACCAAGCTGGGTGCATACGGTAACCGGTAATCGCTTCAACGATGTCATAGACTTTTTGACGGTCTGCGAACATATAGAATACTGGTGTCATACCACCGGCATCCTGAATCGCGGTACCACAGAACAACAAGTGGTTATTGATACGGAATAATTCGTTCAACAACACACGAATGACTTGTGCACGCTCAGGAACTTTAATTCCTGCCATTTGCTCAACAGCCATCACGTATGGCATGTTTTGCGCACAACCACCAAGGTAGTCAACACGATCGGTATACGGAATGAATGAATGCCAGGTTTGACGTTCAGCCATCTTTTCCACACCACGGTGGTGATAACCGATATCCGGTACACAATCTTTGACTTCTTCACCGTCCAGCTGTAACACCACACGGAACGCACCGTGCGCAGATGGATGGTTAGGACCCAAGTTCAGGAACATGAAGTCTTCGTCATCATTACCGCGTTTTAGACCCCAGTCTTCAGGGACAAAGCGTAAGTGTTCTTGTTCGAAATCCTGCTTTGCCTGGTCTTGCATATACGGCGTATATTCTGTCGCACGGGCAGAATATTCTTTACGTAACGGATGACCTTCCCAATAGGTTGGCAACAAGATACGACGAAGCATTGGATGCCCGGCGAAATCGATACCAAACATATCGTAAGCTTCACGCTCGTACCAGTTGGCGTTTGGCCAGATATTGGTTGCGGTTGGAATGCTTAAATCATTTTCATTCAACGCAACTTTGATACGGATGTCACTGTTACGCTCAAGCGATAACAAGTGATAGAACACAGTAAAGTCAGATGCCGGTAAACCATCGCGGTGAACACGTAAACGCTCATCTACCGCAGACAAGTCAAACAGCATGACATAAGGACGTTCCACTTTACGGAGGAACATGAGGACTTCTTGCACGCGTGCGCGCTCAACCCAGACTGTTGGAAACTCTTCAAAAGTCGCCTGCACGTAAAAGTTCTCACCAAACTTGGT
>PJTY01000113.1_pt1 | contig 63950 bp, 52 predicted proteins | sample 1512121 | NCBI WGS metagenome assembly PJTY01 (sample SAMN08177680, study PRJNA422409) | Soil metagenome, whole genome shotgun sequencing project. | isolation source: Soil enriched (2) on filter paper: alkali lignin treatment | place: USA: Madison | collected 2015-01-15 | reverse complement strand
TGGTGGATCCGTCAGGCGATCACCCGCTCGATCGCCGATCAGGCCCGCACGATCCGCATCCCGGTCCACATGATCGAGACGATCAACAAGCTGGTCCGCACCAGCCGCCAGTTCCTCCACGAGAACGGCCGCGAGCCGACGCCGGAAGAAATGGCCGAGCGTCTGTCGATGCCGCTCGAAAAGGTGAAGCGGGTTCTCAAGATCGCCAAGGAGCCGATCTCGCTCGAAACGCCGATCGGCGACGAGGAAGACAGCAGCCTGGGCGACTTCATTCAGGATGCAAACGCGGTCATCCCGGTGGACGCGGCGATCCAGGCGAACCTCAAGGAAATGATTACCCGGACGCTATCGTCGCTCACCCCGCGTGAGGAACGCGTGCTGCGCATGCGCTTCGGGATCGGCATGCATACCGACCACACGCTTGAGGAAGTCGGCCAGCAGTTCTCGGTCACCCGCGAACGTATCCGTCAGATCGAGGCGAAGGCGCTGCGCAAGCTGAAGCATCCGAGCCGGTCTCGGATCATGCGCGCGTTTCTGGATTGAGCATAGCGTATCGCTCGATGGGGTTTGCATAATACGCGCAATCCTCATCAAGCGGACCTTCGGCCATTCCCGCCTCGGGCACTTCTCGACGAACGACAGGCGCCCCGCTCTTCTCCCTGGAGAGCGGGGCGCTGCCTTTTCCGGCAGGTCATCGCTACCGAAGCAATCCGAATAAAGAGACCGGCCGGAGCAGTTCCAGTCTCGTCAGGGTGTTGATCGCTCCGGCCGGCGGCGCCTTGGGCTTAGCCCCCCGCGCCTGAAGTTTCGCGACCCGCGGCTTCGTAATCGACGCCAAGCTGTTGCAGGTAGGAATCGTACTTCTTGGGATCGTAATATTGGCCCTGCATCGAAGGCCGGATCTGCGCCATCGTGCGCGCATTGCGGTCGATCGCGGGCATGTCGGTAGGGGCGATCAGCGGATCGTACTTCTGGTCTTTGAGCTGGACGTCCTTCATCCAGGTCTTGGCCTCGCTGATAAGCTGCGGCGTGGTCATCAGGTCGAGGATGGTCATCGCCACCGCCTTGGCGCCGACGACGGTGCCCTTGTGGGCGATCGGCGTCGCCATCGCCATCGCCGCAGTGGCGTGGTGGAAGATCACGTTGGGAATGTTCGCCGGATAGCCGATGGTGACGGTGGGCACCGTCCACATGACGTCGCCGATATCGTCCGATCCGCCGAAACTGGCATCGCCGCGCATCTCCGGTGTGGAAAGCGGCATGACCTTGTCCGATAGCGGTGCCACTTTAAGGTGGTTCTTCACCTGCACCGCCTTGGCAAAGGCCTGGTCGGCGGCGGACCACTGCGGCACGCCCACCGCCTCGATATTGGCGTAGAGCGCCTCGGCCAGCGGCTTGTTGCCGTAGTTCGGCGCGGCAAAACCCAGCACCTTGCGGCTGACCGTCGTGCCGGTGGCCAGTGCCGAAGCTTCCGAAATCTGGTTGCCGACTTCGTAGAGATTGCGCAGCGAGGCGAAGTCCTTGTCGCGGAAGTAGTACCAGCTGCTCGCCCGGTCCGGTACGACATTGGGCTGGCCGCCGCCGTTGGTGATGACGTCGTGCGAACGCTGCGTGAGCGGCAGGTGCTCGCGCCGGAAGTTCCACATGACATCCATCAATTCCACGCCGTCGAGCGCGCTTCGGCCCTCCCACGGCATCCCGGCGGAGTGCGCGGTCTTGCCCTTCCACTCATACTCGACCGAGATCATGCCGGTCAGGCCGAGGTCGCCCCAGCCGGTGCCGAAACCGGTGTTGACGTGCGCGAAGATCGAGGCATCGACATCCTTGAACATCCCTGCGCGCACGTAATAGGCCTTGGTCGCCAGCAGTTCCTCGGCAACGCCGGGCCAGAGCATCAGGCGGCCCTGGATACCGTGCTTCGTCATCACCTGCTTGGCGGCGAGCGCGGCGGCGACCATCAGCGGCATGCCGGAATTATGCCCCTCGCCGTGGCCGGGCGCGCCTTCGGTCAGCGGCTTCACATCGGCGACACCGGGCACCTGCGACACCCCGAGCAGTCCGTCGATATCGCTACCGAGCGCGATCTTCGGGCCGCCGCTGCCCCAGGTGGCGGTGAAGGCGGTCGGCACGCCGGCCACGCCGCGCTCCACCTTGAAGCCGTTCTTCTCCAGAATTCCTGCCAGGTATTCGCTGGTCTTCACTTCCTGGAAGCCCGGTTCGGCGAACGAGTAGATCTCGTCCACCATGATCTGGATCTGCTTGCGCTGCGCCTCGACGGCGGCGGCGACTTCCTGTTTCAGGGCGGGGTCGGCGGCGGCCTGCGCAGTGCCGGGAATCAGCGAGGCGGCAGCGAGTGCCGCGGCGATCAGAGTACGCTTGCTCATCGCGCTCACTCCGCCGGCTTCGTCAGCGTGGGGTACTTGACGCCCAGCTGGTCGAGGTAAGTCGGGTACTTGGCCGGGTTGTAGTAGTACTTCTCCATCATCGGCCGGTAGAGTTGCATGTTGCGCTCGTTGAGCCAGATCGCGGGCACATCCTTGTCGGTCAGGACCGGAGCGTAAGTATCGGTCTTCAACTGGACGTCGGTGAAGTAGGCCTTGGCGTCAGTGACCAGTTGCGGCGTCGTCACGATATCGAGCACAGTCATGGCCACGGCCTTGGCGCCCGCTTCCACGCCCTTGTGCGCAATCGGCGTCGCCATCGCGAAAGCAGAGGTGGAGTTGTGGCCGATCATGTTCGGGATGTTGGACGGGAAGCGGATGGTGATCGTCGGCACCGCCCACATGATGTCGCCGATATCGTCGGAACCGCCGCCGGTGGAGGGCTTGCGGTTCTCCGGCGTCGAGAGTTCGGTGACTTCCGACTTCAGCGGCTCGATCTTGCGGTCGTTGTAGGTCTGCGCGGCCTTGGCGAACGCCTGGTCGTCGGCGCTCCACTTGGGCATGCCGACGGCCTGGATATTGGCATAGGCAGCCTCGGCCAGCGGCTTGTTGCCGAAGTTGGGCGCGGCATAGCCCAGCGTCTGCTGCGTCATCGTGGTGCCGGTGGCGAGTGCTGCGGCCTTGGCGATGTCGTTACCGGTTTCGTAGAGCTTGCGGATATCGGCGAAAGTGCGCTCGCGGAAGAAGTACCAGATGCTGGCCTTGTCCGGCACGACGTTGGGCTGGCCGCCGCCGTTGGTGATGATCATGTGCGAGCGCTGGGTGAGCGGCAGGTGCTCGCGCCGGAAGTTCCACGCGACGTCCATGATCTCCACTGCGTCGAGCGCGCTGCGGCCCTCCCAGGGCATCCCCGCCGAATGCGCGGTCTTGCCCTTGAAGCTGTACTCTACCGAGACCATGCCGTTGTTGCCCATCTCGCCGTAGCCGGTCGAGAAGTCGGAACTGACGTGGGTGAAGATCGAGGCGTCGACGTCCTTGAACATCCCGGCGCGCACGTAATAGGCCTTGGTCGCCAGCAGTTCCTCGGCCACGCCCGGCCAGAGCATCAGGCGCCCTTCCAGCCCGTGCTTGGTCATCACCTTCTTCACCGCGATAGCGGCGGCGACCATCAGCGGCATGCCGGAGTTGTGTCCCTCGCCATGCCCCGGCGCGCCTTCCACCAGCGGCTTCAAGTACGGTAGGCCGGGCGTCTGCGAGACGCCGAGCACGTCGTCGATATCGCTGCCCAGCGCGACTTTCGGGCCGCCCTTGCCCCAGGTGGCGGTGAAGGCGGTGGGAATGCCCGCAACCCCGCGCGTCACCGTGAAGCCGTTCTTCTCGAGGATGCCGGTGAGGTATTCGCTGGTCTTCACTTCCTGGAAGCCGGGTTCGGCAAAGCTGAAGATCTGGTCGACCATGACCTGGATCTGCTTGCGCTGCGCCTCCACTTCAGCGGAAACTTCGTCCTTGAGCGCCTGGGGAGCGGCGGCCTCGGCGGGAGCGCCCGCCAATACCGTAGTGGCGAGAGCGGCAGCGAGCGCGGCGCGCTTGAAGGTCTTCATGATGCGATTATCCTCTCTTAGAACTCGACCCGCGCCGAAACGCGGAAAGTGCGCCCGATCACGTCGTAGCGGCTGCGGTTGGTCTGGGCATAGGCAGGCACGTTGTTGCCGTCGGGACCGTTGCCGACGAGCATCGGGTCCTTGTTCAGCACGTTGTTGACGATGAAAGTCAGGTGGCCGATGCCATTGTTCATAGCCGGGAACTTGAAGTCCACCGACGTGTCGAAATAGACCGCACCCTTGATCGCGTTGTCGTTGATCGTGCGGTACTGCGCGGTGCTGGTCGGACAATTGCCGTCGCACGCGATCCAGTCGTTGCCGTAGACCCCGTTGCTGAAGCCGCGCGCGACCACGTTGAAAGTGACGGGATCGATGTCGTAAAACGCGCTCAGGCGATAGACCCAGCTGGGCGAGGCATAAGTGCCGCTGCTCAGCACGCCCGCATAGTCGATCGGGAAGCTGATGCCGTCATCGACCACGTTCTCGATATAGTGGGTGGTCTGGCCGTGAAGGCGCAGATTGCCCGGGCCGACCTGGGTGGAATAGCTCGCCTCGATATCGAAGCCCTTGGTCTTCTGGCGGGCGAAGTTGATCGGGGTGAGATCGATCGTGCTGAGTTGCCCATCCACGAACCTGATGTTCGGGCAGTACGAACTGATGCCCTGCTCGTAGCACAAGTCCACCGTCTGCTGCGCGGTGATCGATCCGATCGCGTCCTTGATCTTGATCTGGTAGTAATCGAACGAAAGCGAGAAGCCCGGCAGGAACGTCGGTTCGAACACCGCGCCCAAAGTCCAGCTGTCGGCCACTTCGGGCTTGAGATTGCGATTACCGAAGGCGTTCTGCACGAATTGCAGCGATCCGGTCTGCGGCGCATTGGCCCCGGTGGGGATGATCACCGAGTTGGTGCGCGCCGTACCCGCCGCGAACAGTTCGTCGAGATTGGGCGCGCGGATGTCGTGGCTCAATGTGCCGCGCAGGCGCAGGCTGTCGATCGCCTGCCAGTTGGCGCCGACCTTCCAGGTGCCGACCCAGCCGGACGTCGAGTAGTGCGTCCCGCGCGCGGCGGCATTGACGTTCATGCCGTCGAAGATCGGCACGTCGAGTTCGAGGAAGCCCTCGTAGACGTCGTACTTGCCCTGGTTGACGCGGAAGTTGCCGTAGAGCCAGCCGGAGTTGTACTGCGGATCGACCGAGCCGTTGATCTGCTCGCGCCGCCACTCGACGCCGGTCGCGAAGGCGAGATCGCCCGCAGGCAGTGCGAAGGCCTTGCCGGAGATCGTCGCGGCGGCAACGTCCTGCTTGATGGTCTGGTAGCGCAGCGGCTGGTTTCCGTCGTTGAAGACGTAGTTCAGCGCCTCCTGCGAAGGCCCGTTGGTGCCGAGCCGGTCGATCGGCACGCAGCCATTGCCCGGATTGCTCAGCGTCGATCGGCACACGATGTTGCCGGAAGCGTCGAACACCGCATCCTGCGCCAGCGCCATGCGGGAATTGATCCAGCTGTTGGTCAGCGCCTCGCGGGCCTTGGTGACGCCCTTCTGGTAGTAGACGTCCCAGCTCATCGGCTTTTCGAACACGTCGAGCGTGCCCTTGGCCCCGATCACGCCGCGATAGACCTGGCGCTTGATGTCGCTGCCGGGGATCGGGAAGCCCGCATTGGAGGTGCCCACGGTGATCGAGGACAGCCCCTGCGCAGCCATCGCGGCGGCGACGGCAGGATACTGGCTGAGCAGATAGGCGTTGTCCGCCGCAATGCTCACGCCGGTGCTGGGCGTCTGCTGGTAGGAACTGGCGCTGATCGAACTGTTGTAGGAAAACTGGCCGAAGATCTCGATGGCGGGCGTGATCTCGAAGCCGAGCCGCTGGAACACGCTCAGGCGCTTGTCGAGCGGGACCAGCGTATTGGTGCCGAGATGGCCGTCGAGCGTGGTCTGCCAATCTCCACCGATCATCCACGGATTGCTGGCGCTGGTGGTGCCGTAGGTGAGCTGCCCGGTCTGCCCCTCTCCCAGGAAATAGGTGCCGCGCAGTGGTCCGCTGGTGATGAGGCCGCCCGCCGTGTAGCCCGATGGCCCGATCCCGCTGCCGACCAGCCGCTGCGGCTCGCCATTGGTGGCGGTGTAGGCGGGATTGTTGATCTGGAAGTAGCCGCTGTCGTTCCAGCCGCGCCGGATGCCTTCCTCGCGATCCTGCTTGAAGTAGGAGACGTTGGTGAGCAGGTGCAAACGGTCGTCCAGCAGCGAGAAGCCCGCTGTGCCGGAAAAGCGGTAATTGAAGGCATCGCCATACGTCGAGATGCCGGTATCGGCACCCAGCTTGAAGCCCTTGTAGCCGGTGTCGAGGATGAAGTTGACGACACCGCCCACCGCGTCCGAGCCGTAAGCCGCAGAGGCGCCGCCGGTGATGACTTCGACCCGCTTCACCAGGTCCTGCGGGATCGTGTTGATGTCCACTGTGCCGCCCACGGTCGATGCCACCGAGCGCTGGCCGTCGACCAGCACCAGCGTGCGTCCGACACCGAGGCCGCGCAGGCCGATCGAGTTGATGCCCGCACCGGCGTTGGACAGGCCGCCCGAGGAGTTGCCCGAGGTGCCGCTGCCGGCGATCGCGGGAAGCTGGTTCACGAAGTCGGAGATGTTCGCCGGGGCCTGCGCTGCGATATCGGCCTCGCCCAGCACAGCCACGGGCGTCGGCGCGCTGTAGCCGTCGCCAACGATGCGCGAACCGGTGACGACGATGTCCCTCAGCGGCTCTTCCTCTGCGGATGCTGCCTCCTGCGCCAGAACCGGCGCGGCAAGGAACAACGGAAAGGTCGCGCCCGCCAGAAGCAGGGTGCGAAGCGAACGCGCCGAAAAGGTTTCCATCGTCCCCGGCGCTGTCGAGGTCTGGACTGCATTGCGCATTGCGAAAACTCCCTGTGACTGAACCCTCTTCGCCACAGACGCCCTCATCCCGATGGATGGAGAAAAGGCGCACTCGTCCCCGGCGCACGAATGCACCCACCGTCATTGCGGTGCCGCTTGCAGGCGGACTGGCGAGAAACCCCTAACTCTCCGCTCCCGCACCCTCCTGCGGGAAGCCCATCGTCCGGCAGTGCCCGTCTTGTATCGGCCCCTTCGCGTATCGATGGGTTCCGATCCGAACTTCTGCCTGACGCTGTCGATACTATCCGGAAGGGTGCGTTCGATCCCAAGAAAGTTGGGCCGAATTTGGCAGGACTGTGATGGATTTCATCATGAAGTTCAGATTTCACGCAAGATTGGTGCACGCCGCCAGCCAGCAAGCGCACTTTCCGGAACGTCACACCATCGTGATTCGCGGAATGCAGTGCAGCATCCCGGCAAAGGCTTTCAAGTCTTGCGACCCTTCCTGCTCCTGCGCAGGATTTTCACGGAGATAACGGACCTCACGCAGGAATCCATCAAGAGCATGACATTCGCGCCCGATAAGTTCGGGGAAGCTGCGCCGGGTTTGCGCTAGGCTTTGCTGCATCGGCGAAATGAGGGTCCAGAGTCCCGCCGAAAGCTTGCCAAGGGGAACTATTTCGATGCCGTTCATCGCCCGCATGAAGCCCAATCTCGCCGCCGGTTCCGCCCTGATCGCCTGCATGGCCGCCCTGACCCCGGCTGCATGGGCAGCTCCGGTCGCGGCGACCACCTCTGCGGACGGGGCATTGCTGCCGGTGCAGGTCGATGCAGCGAAAGGCAAAGTGCTGCTCACCCTGCCCGCCCCGGATGCCGAGGGCGTGTCCGGCCGCTATCTCTTCACGCAGTCGATCAAGACCGCGCTCGGCTCCTCGGCGATCCGCATCGACCGGGGCATGCAGGGCGACACCAAGATCCTCGCCTTCCGTCAGATCGGCGGGAAAGTCGCGGTCGTCTTCGAGAATCCGCGCTATCGCGCCAGCGGCGATGCGGGCGTGGCGAAGGGCGCGCGCGCCAGCTTCCCGTTCAGCACCGTAGCGATGCTGGAGGTGGTCGGAGAGGCCGGGCGCGGCGGCTCCTTGACCGTCGATCTCACGCCCCTGCTGATGAGCGACACCATGGACCTGTCCGGCGCCATCGCCGAAAGCGCCAAGGGCTACAAGCTCTCGGAAAAGCTGAGCGCGGTCGACACCGCCTCGGTCAAGGTCTTCCCGAAGAACATCGAACTGGAAACGGTGCAGACCTTCACGGCCGAGAGTGCAGGCCGCGAACTCGACATCCTGGCGCCGGACGGGCGGGCTGTCAGCCTGACCGTCCACTCCTCCCTCGTCGCGCTGCCCGAACCGGGCTTCGTGCCGCGCAAGTTCGACATCCGCTCCGGCAGCCACGCCACCCAGGCCTACGATTTCGGCAGCCCGCTCGGCCAGCCGATGCTGGTGGAATACGCCAACCGTTTCCGGCTGGAGAAGACCGATCCCTCGGCGGCCCGTTCCCCGGTGAAGAAGCCGATCGTCTTCTACATCGACAGCGCCGCGCCGGAGCCGATCCGCTCGGCCCTGGCGACCGGCGTGCGCTGGTGGGCGGACGCCTTCGACGCGGCCGGCTTCATCGATGCCTTCCGGGTCGAGACGCTGCCCCCCGGCGCCGACCCGCAGGACGTGCGCTACAACGTGGTCAACTGGGTCCATCGCCAGAACCGCAGCTGGTCCTATGGCGGCGGCGTGATCGATCCGCGCACCGGCGAGATCGTCAAGGGCAACGTGGTACTGGAATCGCTGCGACTGCGGCAGGACATCACCATCTTCGAAGGCCTCGTCGGCACCGCGCAGAACGACAGCGGCGGCCCCAACGACCCGGTCCGCGCCGCCCTTGCCCGCATCAGCCAACTCGGCGCGCACGAAGTGGGCCATGCCATCGGCTTCGTGCACAACTTCAAGGCAAGCCTGCAGGACCGCGCCTCGGTGATGGATTATCCCGGTCCGAAAGTGGACATCGCCGACGGCAAGCTCGACCTTGGCGATGCTTATGCGAGTGGCATCGGCAAGTGGGACAAGTTCACGGTGGACTGGCTCTACGGTGAACCCGCGCCCGGCGTCGATGGCGACGCGGACGCCGCCGCCAAGGCCGACGCTATTCACAAGGCGGGCCTGATCTTCGGCACCGACGTCGACGGCCGCGCGCCCGATCTCGCCGTGCCCGGCGTCAACATGTGGACCGAGGGACAGGATACCCCCGCCGATCTCGCCCATACGCTGGAGGTGCGCCGCATCGCCTTGGCGGGGTTCGGCCCCGGCGTGCTGCACTCCGGCGAACCCTTGTCCAATCTGCGCCGCAAGTTCGTGCCGATCTGGCTGTTCCATCGCTATTCGATCGACGCCACCGGCAAGCTGGTGGGCGGCGTGAACTACGAATATGCGGTAGTCGGCGACGGACGCGCAGCGCCCTCGCCGGTGCCCGCTGCCCAGCAGATCGAGGCGATCGACGCCCTCGTCGGCACGCTCTCGCCGCGCGAACTGACGGTGCCCGCTGCCCTGTCCATGGCGCTGTCGAGCGGCACCAGCGCCCGCCCCGACGTGGAAGCGGCGCCGGAAGTGCTGCGCGGCGCGGGATCGGCCGTGTTCGACCCGCTCGTTGCGGCACAAGTTGCGGCGCAGATGACGCTCGACAGCCTGCTCGCTCCGGCCCGTCTTACCCGCCTGCACATCCAGCACGGCTACGATGCCGCCCAGCCCGGCGTCGGCACGCTGCTGGGCAAGCTCTCGCCGGTGATCGCCGCGCATGGCGATGCCGTGTCGCGCCGGATCGCGCAGACGACCCTGCTCGCCATAGCCGCCGCCCGCCGCGACCCGGAAACGCCCGCCGACGTCGCCGCGCTGCTCGACGGCTATCTCAAGGACAGCGCCCGCACGTTCGCCAAGGCCCGCGGCGGCAGCGAGGATGCCTTGTGGCAGGTCTCGATGGCCGCATTGCTCGGCGATCCCCAGCGCCTCGAAGCCGAGATCGGCAAGCAGAGCCGCCCCCGCCCACCGATCCCCGCCGGAATGCCGATCGGCGGCGACACTGGATGGTTCGACAACATTCTGTCCGAATAATTCCCCTCCCCACGCCCTTTTGTTTGAAATCGAGCGGATACCCGGCAATATGGTTTCGAAAATCAAAAAAGGGGGTCACAACAAGATGGACATGCAGTCCGGCAAACTGCACTGGCTCGATGCTGCGCGCGGCAGGCCCGCGCAGCACGAATTGGACGATACCGATCTGCGCCTGATGCGTGCACTCGTCTCGGACGGGCGCGCTTCGGACGTCTGTCTGGGCGAAAAGGTCCATCTTTCGAGCACGGCGGTTGCCCGCCGTCGCAAGATCCTCGAAGAATCCGGCTATATCACGCACTATTCGGCCAACCTCAACGTCCGCTCGCTGGGCTACGGGGCGCTGGTGATGGTCTCGATCGAACTGGTTTCCCAGGCCGAATCCGTGCTTCAGGATTTCGAGACGGCCGTGCTCGACAGCCCGTCGATGCAGTTCTGCGCCTTCGTCACCGGCGATACCGACTTCCTGATGATCCTCAATGTCCAGTCGCTCGAAGACTATGACATGATCTACCGCAAGGAACTCTCGGTCCTGCCGCATGTCCGGCGCATCCGCAGCAGCTTCGTGCTGCGCGAAGTGGCCAGCCGCCAGATCGCGCCGGTCATTCTTCAGAAGCCCCTGCAAACGGTGAAATAGCGGCACGCGTCCGATCGCGGGCGCGCCGCCGAACGATCTCCGGTGCCTGTCGAGGCCGGGCCGCAATGCGGCCCGGCCTCGCTGCATGGAGGCATGTCTTCACCTCTCGGCTCGTTCAGGAAGAGCGATTCTCCTGCCTCCAAACCCCGCTCCATCACCCCTTTCAGCAACGGTTCGTCGCAAGACCCGCTCGAATTACCCGCACTATGAACGGGGACGGCGGGGTCGTTCATGTGCCCGCAAGGTTAATCTGAACACCCAGGAAGTCCAAGGTGTCCCGATGCAGCAATCGCTGCTCATCTTATGAAGTTTAGAAAGCGAGCCAGAAGAGGTTCCGACCGCCGGATACATCATCTCATCGATGATGAAAACGAGCGATAATCGGACGAGAAGCTGCTATTAAGCAGGCCGTACTGCTCGATTTTGGAGGAGTAGCGCTATGAATATCATTTCAAAGACCCCCAAAGCTCTTGTAATGCTTGCATTACTTTCCGGCGTAGCTTCTGTTGGAGTCTCCGCGCAGACCCAGGAAACGCCCGATGCGGATGTTTCCGCGAGCTACAACGCCCCGGCTCCGGCAGCCGAAGCCACCGAAGGTCCCGAGCTCAAGGGCATCATCTCGGCCCGCAGCGGCGACAAGGTGCAGGTGACCACCGAAGACGGTACCAACAGCGTCGTGACCGTCAACGATGCCACGAAGATCCGCGCCAGCAAGGGCTTCCTGGGCCTTGGCAAGGGCAAGCTGGCGGCGACCTCGCTGCTCAACGGCCTGCCCGTGACCGTCAAGACCCTGCAGTCGGGCGGTGAACTGGTGGCGAGCCAGATCAATCTCCAGAACAAGGACCTGCGCACCGCGTCGATGATCCGCAGCGGTACCGCGCAAGGCTTCGCCGAGCAGACCGCAGCAACCGAAGCCCTGCGCGGCCGCATGGCCGACATCGACAAGTACAACGTCAAGGGCACGACCAACGTGAACTTCGACACCGGCAAGGCCGTGCTCTCGCCGGAAGCCAAGGCCGAACTCTGCACGGCCGCGAACAACGCCGAAGGCATGGACAACGCCCTGCTGCTCGTGGTCGGTTACACCGACTCCACCGGCAGCGAGGAAATTAACCAGGAACTCAGCGAAAAGCGCGCCAGCCGCGTGGTGAACTACCTGCAGCAGGCCTGCCACTGGAAGCCCTATCGCATGCTGACCCCCACCGGCATGTCGGAAGCCGATCCGCTGGCGGACAACAGCACGCCGGAAGGCAAGGCGCAGAACCGCCGCGTTGCAGTGAACATCCTCGTCAGCAAGGGCCTGGATGGTCTTTGAGGCCATCGGTCCTCAAGACACCCGAATGCGTTGCACGGGAGCGGCCTTGGCCGCTCCCGTTTTCGTTTGCAGCCCGTCAGCCCTGCGGCGTCGCGCGGTCGTCCAGCACGAGTTGCAGGAAGGCGAGGTCCAGCCAGCGCCCGAACTTCATGCCGACTTGCGGCAGCAGCCCGACCTGCTCGAAACCGAGCTTTTCGTGCAGCGCGATCGACCCCCGGTTCCCAGCCTCGATCCCGGCGACCATGACATGCTTGCCGATCGCCCGCGCGCGCTCGATCAGTTCCTTCAGCAGAATCCGGCCGAGCCCCCTGCCGCGCATATCGGCGCGGACATAGACCGAATGCTCCACGGTATGGCGATAGCCGTCGAAAGCGCGCCAGTCACCGAACGAGGCATAGCCGAGCACCGAGCCGTCCTCCTCGACGGCCACGAGCACCGGATAGCCCGCGCGTTCGCGATCGGCCAGCCAGGCCCGGCGATTGGCGATATCGACCGCGACTTCGTTCCAGATCGCCGTCGTATTGAGCACCGCGTCGTTGTAGATCGCCGTCACGCCCTCCAGATCGCCGTCGCGCGCGTCCCGAACCTGCATTTCCTGTCTCCTTGCCGCATCGCGCGGGGCCACGCGGCTACTATAGCGAACCGATCGAAGGCAAGTCGCTGGAACCCTCCGGGCGATCCGCCTGTTCTCCCCCAGCATCCATAAGGAGCCTTGCGATGACCATCACCATCTCGGCTTTCGCGCAGTCGCCCGATCGCGGGCAAGGCCTCGCGCGGGACATGGGCGTGCGCTGGGCGCTGGAAGAAGCAGGCCTGCCTTACGAAGTGCGCCTCGTCTCCTTTGCGGCCATGAAGGAGGCCCCGCATCTCGCCCACCAGCCCTTCGGCCAGATCCCAAGCTACGAGGAGGACGGCCTCGTCCTCTTCGAATCCGGCGCGATCGTGCTTCATATAGCGGAGCGTGGCCCCGGCCTGCTGCCGGACGAGCCTCACGCGCGGGCCCGGTCCATCGCCTGGATTTTCGCAGCGCTGAGCACCCTGGAGCCGCCGGTCATCGAATTCACGATGGCCGCGCTCTTCGAGCGGGACCGGCCCTGGTACGAGGCCCGCCAACCCCTGCTCGAAACGCGGGTCCGCGCCCGTCTGGGTCAGTTGGACAGCCGGCTCGGAGACAACGACTGGCTGGAAGGCACCTTCAGCGCCGGAGACCTCATGACGATCACCGTGCTGCGCCGCCTCGGCAGTTCAGGCCTGTTCGCGGACTATCCCCGCCTCGCCGCCTATATCGCGCGCGGCGAGGCGCGTCCCGCCTTCCAGCGGGCTTTCGCCGATCAACTCGCCGTCTTCACCCGGTCGCAGACCGCATCCGGGTGACGCCGACAGGTCAGGCGACTTCGGCCGCCCTCTGACCGGCGCTTTCGAAGTAGCCCGGCACATCGTCGGCCTCGATCGGGCGGCTGTAGTAATAGCCCTGCAAATGCGTGCATCCCGCGCTCTTGGTAGCGCCGATCAGGTGCGCGTCGCTGATGCCCTCAGCCACCACTTCGGCCCCGACATGGCGCGCCATCGTGACGGCCGCCTCCAGAACCGCCACCGAGGCCGGATCCTGCCCGAGATCCATGACGAGGCTGCGGTCGAGCTTCATGCGGTCGAACTTGAAGCTCTTCACCATCGACAGCGACGAATAGCCCGTGCCGAAATCGTCGAGCGCGATGCGGAAGCCCATGTGCCGCAGGAGGTTCAGAGTCAGCAGTGCGCGCGTGTTGCGCTCGATCGACAGCGATTCCGTCACTTCCAGGAACAGGCGCGAAGGTGCGATGCCGTAGCGCGTGCAGCAGTCGAGCAGGAAGGCGCTGAACCCGTCGTGCTGCAACTGCAGCGGCGAGAGGTTGATGCTCATGTGCAGGTCCGGCCACATGGCGAAGTCCCGCAGCGCCCGCTGGATGATCCATTCGCCGAGCCGAACCATCAGCCCGCTCCGCTCGGCCGCCGGAATGAACGTGGAAGGCGGCACTTCGCCCAGTTCCGGATGCTTCCAGCGCACCAGCGCCTCGACTTCGCGCGTGTCGTCGCGCACCGCATGGATCGGCTGGTAGACCATGCGCAGCTGCTGTTTCTCGAACGCGGTTTCGAGGTCCTTTTCCAGCGCACGATCGACGGCGCGTTCCTCCGCCATCGAGGAGACGAAGGCGGTCGCGCAGTTGCGGCCCGCCTTCTTGGAGGCATAGAGCGCCATGTCGGCATTGCGCAGGGTGTCGTCGATATCGAGATCACCCGTGCCCCGGGTCTCGACGAAACCGAGCGAGGCGGTGACCGCCACGGAATATTCGCCCAGACTGAAAGGCGCGCGAACGGTGTCCACCAGCCGGTCGGCCAGCTCGCTGCCGACACCAATGGCGGAATCGGGACCCGCAACAACAGGCATGCAGAGGGCGAATTCGTCGCCGCCGACACGCGCGATGACACCGTCCGGACCGAGCATCGAGCGCATGCGCTCCCCGATCAGGCGCACGAGTTCGTCGCCCGCCGCGTGGCCGTAGTCGTCGTTGACATGCTTGAAGCGGTCGATGTCGATCAGCATGAACACGAAGTCTTCGTCGCGCCCCGATGCCAGCTGCTTGCCGACATCTTCCTGAAAGGCGCGGCGGTTGGGCAGCCCGGTGGCCGCATCGCTGAAGGCGAGGTTCTTCACCGCCTTCGCGTTCCGGCGGAAGGTTTCGAGCGGGCCCGACAGCGCCTTGAGTTCCTTCAGGCGGAACGTCCCGATCTCAAGGTCGAGGTCGCCTTCGGCCAGTCCTTGCAGATAACCGTGCATGCGGCGGATCGCCGGCAGGATGTTGCGCAGGATATCGAAGAGCACGAGCAGAACCACCAGCATCGTCACGGCTCCGGTGACGAGGACCAGCAGTTGCCAGCGCTCGATGGACGCGATCAGCCGCTTCTGCTCGGCTTCCCGGTTGGCCCGTGCCCGCGCGACGATTTCGTCGGCGAAAGTGGCCATCGCGGCATTGCGCTTCTCGATCCGCTCGACCAGCGACTTCCCCGCCACCCCGCCGGCCTGGACTTCGAGAATCGCCGTCACATGGCGGTCGAGATCGGCGAAGGGATTGGCCCTTTCGGGAAGGTCGTAGAGCGCCACGCCGCTGCCGCGCAACTTGCCCAGTCTGTCGTCGATGGCGATGGCGGCATCGGTGAGTTCGTCGCTCGTGCTCGTCCGGTTGCTGGCCACCAGCCCGCGATTGGTCGCCATCCGCAGCTTGCCCACCGCTTCGGCGAACTGGTCCGCGTTCTCGGCGATCGCCGAGGTCCTGATCAACGCATTGCTCTGCTCGCGCAGGCCGAACGCCTCACGCTGGGTGACGACCTGCAACAGCACGCCGAGTACGGCGATCAGGCAAAGCGCGCCCACCAGCCGCGTTTCGAGAGACGCGAAAAATCGCCCCCATCCGGAATTCGTATCTGACATCTTGCACCCGAGTTTTCGCATGCCGGGATTTTCCCCTCCCCGGCTTTCGATGTGCGAGCGCTAGGAGAGATTCTCTAATAATTCCTATTCTTTTTAATTATTTAATAGCACATCTTGTCATCAAGGCGTCACAATATGCAGCCCGCACATCGCGCGCGTCGAAAAATCGCCGGACCGCCGCCGGAACCGGCCGTTTTCCCTCTATAATAAGCTCATAAAACGATTTCATTCCGGTCGGTTGCATACCGAACAGGAGATTAGAGTGACTGTAAAGACCGTCGAGGAACGGCTGGATTTCCTCGAGTTCGACGCCGCGCAGCGCCGTGTCCTCACCGCCGCGCAGCCCCTGCTTCGCAAGTGCATTCCCCCTGCCCTCGACCGCTTCTACGCCAAAGTGCGCAAGACCCCGCCGATGGTCCGCATGTTCAGCGGCGAGGCACACATCAATTCCGCGAAAGGCGCCCAGGTCGGTCACTGGATGGGCATCGCGACCGGCCGTTTCGATGCCGAATACTACGCCGCCGTCACCCGCATCGGCAAAGTCCACGCCCGCATCGGGCTGGAGCCGCGCTGGTACATCGGCGGCTATGCGCTGATCCTCGAAGAGATCATGGCCGGCGTCGAGCGCGCCACCAGCCCCTGGCGCCTGTTCACCCGCGGCGTGAACCCGGGCAAGCTGTACCGCGCGCTGATGAAGGCCGCCATGCTGGACATGGACCTTTCCATCTCGATCTACTTCGAGGAAGCCGAGGCCGAGCGGAACCAGGCGATCTCCGCGCTCGACCGTGCCATGTCGCGCCTCGCCGCCGGAGACCTAATCCACGATATCGACGATCTTCCGGCCGGGTTCCTCTCGCTCAAGGACTCGTACAACCGCAGCCTTTCCAACTTGCGGCAGACCATCGGCTCGGTGGTGAAGGCTTCGGACGCGATCTACGGCGAATCCGGCGCCATCGCCCGCGCCTCCGAGGATCTGGCCCAGCGCACCGAAAGCAGCGCGGCCAATCTCGAGGAAACCGCCGCCACCCTGCTGCGCGTCGAGGAGCGCGTGAAAGCCACTGCCGGCGGCGCGCAGGAAACACTGGGCATCGCCGGTGAAGCGCTGAGCGCAGTCACCCAGGGCCGCGACGTCGCGGGGGATGCCGTGAAGGCCATGCACATCGTGCATGAAAGCGCCCGCGGTATCGACGCGGTGATCGAGGGCGTCGACAAGATCGCCTTCCAGACCCGCGTGCTCGCCATGAACGCCGCCGTGGAAGCCGGACGGGCAGGAAGCGCCGGGCGCGGCTTCGCCGTCGTCGCCGACCTCGTGAGTTCCCTTGCCATGCGGGCCGAGGAAGAAGCCCGCAAGGCCCGCGACGGCCTGTCCGCCACCCGTTCGGAGATCGATCAGGCGGTTGCCACCGTCTCCCGCGTCGATCGGTCGCTGGAGACGATCGCCGGGGAAGTCGACCGGGTGCACTCCCTTGTCGAGACGATGGCGCGCGACAACGACGCCCAGGCCACCGCGATTTCCGAAGTCAGCTCCACCGTCGGCATGCTGGAACGCACGACCCAGCAGAACGCCGCCATGGTCGAACAGACCTCGGCCGCCGCACGCACCCTGATCTCGGACGCCACCCTGCTGGCGGATCAGGCCGGTCGCTTCCAGATCGACGAACAGCGCGCGCCCGGAAAGAAGGTCGCATAAAGACCGCAGCATTGCGCGGGGGCGATACTTGTCCCTCCCGCGCAATCATGCCGCGCAAGGCCATCGGAATCTGCGCTAGCTCCTGAGCAAGCAAGACTCACGGGAGAAGCCTTCGCCATGAAAATCGACACCACGCTGGCCGCCGTCGTCACCGGCGGCGCTTCGGGCCTCGGGCGGGCGAGTGCCAGAGCCTTGGCCGACGCGGGCGTGAAAGTCGCGGTCTTCGACATCAGCGAGGAAGCGGGCGAGGCTTTCGCCGCCGAGATCGGCGGCGTGTTCTGCAAGGTGAACATCCTCGACGAGGGCAGCGTCGAAGCCGGTTTCGCCAAGGCCCGCGCCGCCCATGGGCAGGAGCGCGTGGTCGTCCACTGCGCCGTGGTCGCAGGCGGCGGCAAGACCGTCTCGTTCGACAAGACCATCGGCGGCTTCAAGCGCATGGCGACCGAGCAGATCGCAAAGACGGCGGAAGGCGTGTTCACCGCCTCCTACCGCGTCGCCTCGATCGCCGCGCTGGGCATGGCGGGTGCCGATCCGCTGAACGAAGACGGCGAGCGCGGCTGCATCGTGTTCACCTCCTCCGCGGCCTCGCAGGACGGCCAGATCGGGCAGGTCGCCTATGGCGGCGGCAAGGGCGCGGTGAACGCCATGGTCCTGCCGATGGCCCGCGACCTCATGGACCTCGGCATTCGCGTCAACGCCATCCTCCCCGGCACGTTCGCCACGCCGCCGATGCTGCGGGTGAAGGAAATGAACGAGGCGGTCTACGAAGGACTTGGCCGCGCCGTGCCTTTCCCCAAGCGCCTCGGCAATCCGGAGGAATTCGCATCGCTGGTGCTGGAACTGGTGCGCAACACCTACTTCAACGGCCAGTGCATCCGCCTCGACGGCGGCATCCGCATGCCCCCGAAATGAAGCAACTCCGGTCTTGAGATTTGCGCCCCCTGCATCCAGAGCGCTGCGCATCTGGAGGCGCACATACAATGCAGGACGTCATCGATTTCGTGATGGAGCTGGACCGGCTCAAGGCCGTCACCCGCAAGGTGAAGCCGATCGGCCTCGACCGTTACGAGAACTCGGCCGAACATAGCTGGCAGATCGCGCTCTTCGCGGTGGCGCTGGCGCCTTATGCCTCGGGAACGCCCGATATCGGCCGGGTCATGGCGATGCTGCTCGTCCACGACATCGGCGAGATCGAGACCGGCGACGTCATGGTCTTCTTCGAGGAAGGCCTCTCCGAGCGCAAGCAGGCCGAACGCGCCGCCATCGACCGGATCTTCGGCATCCTGCCCCAAACCGAGGCCGATTATTTGCGCGGCCTCTGGATCGAATTCGAGGAAGAACGGACCGTCGAGGCCCGCTTCGCCCATGCCATCGACCGCGCCATGCCCGCTCTGCTGAACTTGCGCAACGAGGGCCAGAGCTGGCGCGAGAACGGCATCGGCCACGAACGGGTGGTGAAGCGCCTCAAGCCCCAGATCAGCCTCGGCGCTCCCGCCTTGTGGGACTATCTCGAAAAGGAACTGGAAGCGGCGAAGGCGAAAGGCTACTTCGGCGCCTGAAGGAAAGCCTCGTTTTTCCTGGCACACCTTCCGATAGCCGCCTTGACAGTCCCCCGCGCAGAGGCCCAATCGAAAACCGATGCGACGTCCCGCCTTTAACGCCCTGAAAGCCCTGGTCATCCGCCAGCGGCAACGCATGCGCGAGAGCGAATTGGCATTCATCGTGCTCGCCGTATTGGCGGGCATCGCGGCGGGCTGGCTGACAAATCTCCAGGGCTTCCTGGCCCATGCGCTGCAACAGCTGTTCTATTCGATCGAGGGCAACCGCCTGAGCGCGCTCGGCGAAATCCGCCATCCCTGGCGCCTGCTCGCACTGCCCTTCGGCGGCCTCGTGCTGATCGGCATCGCCTACCTGCTGCGCCGCCGCCGCCGCGCCCCGATCGACGTCGTCGAGGCCAATGCCCTGCACAGCGGACGCATTCCCTTCATCGACAATCTCATCATCTCTGCCCAGACGATCATCTCCAACGGCGCCGGGGCCTCGGTGGGCCTGGAGGCGGCCTATGCGCAGATGGGCGGCGGCGTCGCCTCGGTGCTCGGCCAGTGGTTCAAGCTGCGCCGCGCGGACATGCGCACCCTGGTCGGCGCCGGCGCGGGAGCCGCCGTGGGCGCCGCCTTCGGCGCACCGCTGGCAGGCGCGTTCTACGCCTTCGAGATCGTGATCGGCACCTACACGCCCTCCGCCATCGCGCCGGTCATCGCCGCCGCCCTCGGCGCGGCCTTCATCACCCGCGAACTCGGCGTGGAACCTTACCTCATCGCCGCCTCCAGCGCGCGCGATCTCACCACCGGCGATTACTTCATCTACGCCGTGCTAGGCCTGCTCTGCGCGCTCGTCGGCATTCTCATCATGCGGCTGGTGACCTTCACCGAAGTCCACGTCCAGCGCTTTACCCGCTTCGCCCGCTGGAAACCCCTTGTCGGCGGACTGCTGCTGATGCCGCTCGCCTGGGTCTCGCCGCAATCGCTCTCGGCCGGGCACGGGGCCATGCATCTCAACCTCTCGATGCAGCCCGCGATCCAGTTCCTGCTCATGGTGCTGGCACTCAAGATTGCCGCCTCGGTGATCTCCCTCAGCTTCGGCTTCCGCGGCGGCCTGTTCTTCGCCTCGCTGTTCCTCGGCTCGCTGGTCGGCCTGATCTTCGCCGCCGCCGTGCAGATGCTGCCGCTCGGCATCGAACTCGATCCCACGCAGTCCGCCCTCGTCGGCATGAGCGCGCTCGCCGTTTCCATCGTCGGCGGCCCGATGACGCTCGCCATGCTCATGCTGGAGACCACGCACGACTTCGCGCTGATGGGCGTGGTGCTGGCCGCATCGCTCGTCTCCAGCGCCTTCACGCGCGAGATGTTCGGCTATTCGTTCTCCACCTGGCGCCTGCACATCCGCGGCTCGATCATCCGCTCCCCGCGCGACATCGGCTGGATGCTCAGCCTCACGGCGGGCAGGATCATGCGCAAGGACTGGATTTCGGTACCCGCCTCGCTCGCCATCGCCGACTTCCGCGCGCGCGTGCCGCTCGGCTCCGCGAGCAAGGCGATCCTGCTCGACGAGGAGGATCACTACGCGGGAATCGTCACCACCTCCTCAGCCTATAACCCCGAACTGCCGCAAGACAGCGAGATCGCCTCGCTGGCGACGCTGAAAGGCACCACCCTCTCGCCCACCACCGACATCCGCGCGATGATCAAGGCCTTCGACGTCGCCGTGGCGGACGAACTGGCGGTGGTGGACGGCGTGGGCCAGGTCGTGGGCGTCGTCAGTGAACGCCATGCGCGTCGGCGGTACTTCGAGGAGATCGAGTCCTCGCAGCGGGAACTGTTCGGGGAAAGTTGAAGCAAGGGGAGAAGCAGGGGCCATCGCCCCTGCACCCCGTTACCGTCCAGGTCACGCGGGCCAACTCCGTAGCGCGCCCATGGCTGCGTCGGGAGACTGAATGGCTGCACCGCAAGGAGCGCACTACGGATAGGTCGTGCGCAACGACGACATTCCGAGGGTTCGGGGGATCATCCCCCGGAACTTCCCCTTGTTCGTCAGTCCCTGGCCACCGGCAACCACACGGCACTCGCCGCATCGCCGCCATACGTCACCGTCTCGGTCGCCTTCACATAGTCGCTTGGCTTGGCTTCCATGATCGAGGGCACCCACGACTGCGGGTTGCGGTCGTAGAGCGGGAACAGGCTGGACTGCACCTGCACCATGATCTTGTGCCCCGGCAGGAAGACGTGGTCGACGTTCGGCAGCGACCACTGGAAGGTGTAGCCCTTGCCCGGTTCGAGCGGCTGCGGCTTGTCGAAGCCGTGGACGTAGCGGCCGCGGAAGATCTCGATGCCCACGCCCAGCTGATAGCCCGCCAGTTCTGGATTGCCTGAGTTTTCCTGCGGATAGACGTCGATCAGCTTGACCACGTAGTCGCTGTCCTGCCCGCTGGTGGAGGCGTGGAGTTCGACCTTGGGGGCGCCCATGATGTGAACCGGCTTGTCGAGCACGCCGGTGGTGTAGCTGAGCACGTCCGGGCGGCCATCCACGAAGCGCTGGTCGTGGACGAGCCAGGTCTTCCACTCCTCGCCCTGCATATGGACCGGGCGCGGCAGCATCGGCACGGGCTTGGCCGGGTCGGATACGTAGCTGTCGCTGCCCGCAGCGGGCTTGCTCCACGAAAGGCCGTAGTTCCCTGCGAGGTAAAGCGGCGTGTAATCACCCGCGGGCCATTTCTGCGAGACTTCCCAGCCCGCCTTCGGCCCCTTGGCCCCGGTGGCATAAGTCAGCACCGGCGGCGTATCGCACGCCGGGGCATTGGTCTTGAGATGGCAGTCGAAGAACGGCTTCATGTATCGCTGGCGGAACTGGCCGCCGGTATCGCCTTCCCACTTGAGCGGGCCAAGCTCGCGCGCCTCGTAGTTGACCTGCGAGTGGCGCCAGGGGCCGATCACCAGCGACACCATGTCATTCGGCGTACCGCTGGCCTTCAGCGCCTGATAGACCGCCGGAGCGCCGTAGCTGTCCTCCTGGTCCCACTGGCCGACCAGCAGCATCGTCGGAACCGTCAGCTTGCGCTGCGCCAGCAGCTTGTCGACCGCCTGGCCCTGCCACCAGGCATCGTAGCTCGGATGCTCCAGTATCTTGCGGACGACCGGCAAATCCGTGAGGCCATAAGCCTTGGCATAGTCCATCGCCGAGCCGGCATCGAGATAGGCCTGGTATTCGTCGCCCGTCCCCTTGGGAACCGAGCCGCCGCCCTTCTTGACCGTCTGGCCGAGGTCGTAGTCGAACCCGAACATGCGGAAGGCGCCGTTGTGGAACCAGTCGTCGCCCATCCAGCCGTCGACCATCGGGCTCTGCGGCAAGGCGGCCTTGAGCGCGGGGTGCGGATCGATCAGCGCCATGAGCGAGGTGAAGCCGAGGTAGGACGAGCCGGTGATGCCGACCTTGCCGTTGCTTTCCTTCACGTTCTTCACCAGCCAGTCGATGGTGTCGTAGGCGTCGGTGGCGTGATCGACCTTGGTCTTGTTGAGCGGGCCGCGCAGCGGGCGGTTCATCACGTAGTCGCCTTCGGACCCGTCCAGCCCGCGCACGTCTTGATAGACGCGGATATAGCCGTCGTTGACGAAGTCCGCGTCCATGACCGGCAGGATTTCCTCGATCTTCTGGCTGCGGTTGCGGCTGGTCATGCCCCCGGCGTTGTAGGGCGTGCGGCTGAGCAGGATCGGGCCGTCATGCGTGCCCTTGCGCATGACGATGACGGTGTAGAGCTTCTTGCCGTCGCGCATCGGGATCATCACCTCGCGGCGGATATAGTCCGCCTGCGGGCGCACCCAGTCGTACGAGGCGACCTGCTCGTTCATCATCGTGTCTGTCGGTGGAGCCGCCGAAAGCTGCGAGGCGGCGGCGAAGGCGAGCGGCGCACAGGCGAGACTCGCAGCGATTCGAAAGGCGTTGACCCGAATGTTTCTGTTCATGGCTGCGCTTGGTGGCCCGTGCATTTCGAGCGGTCAAGCGCGGAAGAACGCAGTGGTGGCGAATGGGATGCCGGCCGCCAATCGGCACGACAATTCGTTTGGATTCAACCTTCACGGCAATGTCGTTCGTCGGATTACGTCTGCCGTTTGCAGATCGACCATCGCCCTGACTGTCTCGCAGGCGAAATAGGCCGCGTGCTAACTTATCCGCAATAGCGCCAAGCAGGAGAGGACGGTGGAGCAGACAGAGGCCGAGGAACTGGCCGAAGCCCTCGAAATGTGGGCCTCGCTTGCCGATTCCGGAAACGACCTTCCCGCCCCCGGCCAGTCCATGCTCCAGGCCGCCGCCGTCATTCGCCGCCAGGCGGCGATGATCACTTCCCTGCGGCGAGACTTGCAACAGGCCAGATCGGTCGAACGCGTTCTCGACTGAGTGTAAAAACGAACGGGCAGGAGAGCCGATGCTCCCCTGCCCGCGCGCTATTTCCGAAAAGAGGCGGATCAGGCCGCCTGCTTCTGCCTTTCGGTCGCTTCCAGATTGAGCAGGTCCGCCAGCTCGAAAGCGAGTTCGATCGACTGCGCACCGTTGAGACGCGGGTCGCAGTGGGTGTGGTAACGGTCCTTCAGCGCCTCGTCGGTGATGGCGATGGCGCCGCCGGTGCATTCGGTCACATCCTGGCCGGTCATCTCGATATGGATACCGCCCGCGTGGGTGCCCTCGGCGCGGTGCACGGCGAAGAAGCCGCGCACTTCGGCAAGGATACGCTCGTAGGGACGGGTCTTGAAGCCGGTTTCGGTCTTGATGACGTTGCCGTGCATCGGGTCGCACGACCACACGACCGGATGACCTTCCGCCTTCACCGCGCGCACCAGCTTGGGCAGGCCCGCTTCGACCTTGTCATAGCCATAGCGGCTGATGAGGGTCATGCGGCCGGGCTCGCGGCCCGGATTCAGCGTGTCGAGCATACGCAGCAGCGCATCGGGCTCAAGGCTGGGTCCGCACTTCATGCCGATCGGGTTGCCGACGCCGCGCAAGTACTCGACATGGGCCGAGCCTTCGAAACGCGTGCGGTCGCCGATCCACAGCATGTGTGCCGAGCAGTCGTACCAGTCGCCGGTCAGCGAATCGCGACGCGTCAGCGCTTCCTCGTAAGGGAGCAGCAGCGCTTCGTGGCTGGTGTAGAAGTCGGTGCCCTGAAGCTGCGGAACCGAAGTCGGGTCCACGCCGCAGGCGGCCATGAAGTCGAGCGCCTCGCCGATGCGGTCGGCCATCTGCGTGAACTTCTCGCCCCAGGGGCTGCGATTGATGTGCTCCATCGTCCACTGGTGGACCTGGCGCAGGTTCGCATAGCCGCCGTGCGCGAAGGCGCGCAGCAGGTTCAGCGTGGCCGAGGACTGCGTGTAGGCGCGCAGCATGCGCTCCGGATCGTTGCGACGCGCATCGGCGTTGCCCTCGATGCCGTTGATGATGTCGCCGAAGTAGCTCGGCATCTCGACGCCGCCCACCAACTCGGTCGGTGCCGAGCGCGGCTTGGCGAACTGGCCCGCCATGCGGCCCAGCTTCACCACCGGCTGCTTGCTGGCGAACGTCAGCACGACCGCCATCTGCAGCAGCACGCGGAAGGTGTCGCGAATGTTGTCGGCGCTGAATTCGGCGAAGCTTTCCGCGCAGTCACCGCCCTGGAGCAGGAAACCGCGACCGGCGGCGACTTCGGCGAGATCCGCCTTCAGAGCACGCGCCTCGCCCGCAAAGACCAGCGGCGGAAACTTCGCAAGCGTGGCCTCTACCTCGCCCAGCTTCTCCGCATCGCCGTAAACCGGAAGATGGCGGGCTTCCTGAGCCTTCCAGCTTTCCGGGGTCCAATTGCTAGCCACGTTACGTACTCCTGGCGGTTCCTTCGCCTTCTCTCCCCAAGCCGAGTGCACAGGGCCAAACCGGCAAGAACCGCAAAACAAGGGGCGCCCTTTAGCGCCCCCGGGTAATTTTTGCAAAGCCGGTTTAGCCGATCAGCGTGATCGATTGCGCCCCGGCGTAGTTTTCCTTGACCCAGCGGCGCGCGACCGCCTCACTTCGCCGCGACCGCGCCCACCGCCTTGCCTTCCGGCATGACCTCAAGCCGCCAAGAATTGTTCTTGCCGAGATAGCGGGCGGCGAGCGCCTGCATCTGCTGCGGCGTGGCGGCCGTGTAGTCGTAGAGGATCGTGCGGACGGTGCCGATCCGCGAAGGATCGTAAGTCGCACCTTCGAGCTGCCCCATGAAGAACGAGGTGCTCGAAGCCGCGCGCGTCACCTGCTGGCGCATCGGTTCGGTAACGAGCGCGAGTTCCTGCGCCGTCGGCGGATTGTGGATCAGGTCCTGCGCGATCTCGTCCGCGGTCTGGAAGAACACGGTGGTCGACTTGGGATCGAGCTGCGCGACAGCCGTGATCGAACCGCCCGCCGCCATGTCCACCGGCCACTGCGAATAGACGTAAGGCGCATAGGCGACGCCCAGCTTCTCTCGCACCGCATCGAGCAGGCGGTTGGTGAAGAGCTGCGTCAGAATTTCCAGCTGGCGCGATTCGCGGATGCCCATCGAGCCGCCGCCGGTCGGCCACGAGATTACCGCCGCCGCCTGATCCGGGTCGCCGTGGTGCTGGAGCACGATCGGCGTATCCGAAGGCTTGGGCACGGTGACGTCCGTCACATTGGCCGTGGAAGGCGCGGGCGTGCGGGCCTTGAGCGCGCCGAAGGTCTTCTCCAGCGCGGTGATGGTCGAGGCCTTGTCGAAATCGCCGTAGATCTGCACTTCGACCGGGCCGCTGGCCAGAGCCTTGCTCCAGACCTTCTTGAAACCGGCCGCCGTGGTCTTTTCGATCGCCTCGGGCGTCGGCGTCGCGAAACGGGGGTCCTTGCCGCGCTGGTAGAATTCCAGGTCGCGGGTCAGCACGCCCTGGGGCGAGGTGGCGTAAGTGGCGTACTGGATCTTCGCGGCGGCCTTGGCGCGGACCAGCGGCTGCGGATCCCAGCGCGGCAGGTCGAGCTTGGCGGCGAAGAGATAGAGTTGGTCGGCCAGATCCTGCGGGCGGGTTTCCGCCTGGAACTGGAAGGTGGCGTCCTGGACCTCGAAATCGAAACCCATCTTGCGGCCAGTCGAAATGCGGTCGAGGTCTTCCTGACCCAGCGTGGCCAGACCCGAACCGACCAGCGCAAACTCGCCGAGCGCGATATAGGGCGCATCCTGCGGCGCGATCGAGCGCTTGCCGCCGCCGAAGCGGACCTTGACGGTGACCCGGCCCGGCTCTTCCTGAACCGGCCACAGCATGGCCTTCACGCCGTTCGCGAAGGTAAGCTGCTCGATGTCGAGCAAGCCGGTCGGGGTCTGCGCGGTGGCCTTGTGAGGCACGCCGATCGCGGGCAGCTTCGCGAACGAGACCGGCTTCTCGTTACCGGCGGTGCGGATCGAGGCGTCGGGCGTGATCGGCTGGAGCAGCGCGCTGCGCAGCGTCTCGTCGGTGGCGCCGCCCTGCTTCTGCGTGGTGAACAGCGCGCGCGTCACCGTGCCGCTGAACAGCTGCTGCGTGTGCTTGAGCACGTCCGACGGCGTAAACAGGTGCTTCGATTCGCGGAAGATGCGCAGCACGTCGTTGGGGGCGGCGACCGTCTCGCGGATATCGAGCGCGTTGACCATGTCGTCAGCCAGCTTCGAACCCGGCAGGATGCGCTGCTGCTCCACGGGAACCTGGAATGCCACGTCGAGTTCGGCGACCTCGCGGTCGATCTCGGCCTGCGTGGGCGGCTTGGTCATGGCATCGGCGATCACCCCGCGCACATCGCGCAGCGCCGCCTCCCAGTCCTCGCCCAGCGGTGTGACCGAAACGAACGTGGCATCGGCCGAACGCGAGACGTCGTCCTGATTGACCGAGGCCGAGAGGAAGCTGCCGCCTGCCCGCGCCTTCGATTCGAGACGGCGGTTGATGACCGCTTGCGCGATCGAATCGACCATCAGACCCTGATTGTAGACCACGTTGTCCGTCACCTGACGCCAGGGGCGCAGGATCGCGTACATCAGCGAAGGCGGCAGGTCCGGCTCGACCAGCACCTTGGTCTCGCCGATAGGGTTCTTCGGATCGGCGCCCTGCGGCGCGGCCGGATCGCCGAAGCTCGGCGCCGCGCTCAGCTTGCCGCTGGCCTTCCAGTCGGAAAACCACTTCTTCACATAGCTTTCCAGCGTCGCCGGATCGGCGTCACCCGCCACGATCACGGCGACGTTGTCCGGGCGATACCACCGCGAATAGAACGCGCGAACCGAATCCGGCGTCGCCGAAGTCAGAGTTTCCACCGTGCCGATCGGCTCGCGCACGGACAGCGGCTGTCCGGCGTAGAGCGTCTTCTGCATGGCATCCTGCACGCGCTTGGCGGCGCCGCCGCGCTCGCGCATTTCGGCCAGCACAATCGGCAGGTCGGACTTGAGGTTGGAGGCCGAAAGCGTCGGCGCCGTCACCATGCCGCTCATCAGCTTGAACGTCTCGTCCAGCGAAGTCGGCGTCGCATTGGGCAAGTCGAGCTTGAACACGGTCTGCGTGGTCGAGGTGATCGCATTGGTATCGCTGCCGAAGGTCGCGCCCAGGCGCTGGAAGGCGGCGATGGCGGTGCCCTCGGGAATATACTTGGACTGACGGAACAGCATGTGTTCCAGTAAGTGCGCGTAGCCGCGCTCCGAATCGGTCTCGTAGAGCGAACCGGCATCGACGCGGATGCGGATCGAGACCTGCCCCGGCGGCACGCCGTTGCGGCGCACCGCATATTTCAGGCCATTGGAAAGTTCGCCGAAATGCCACTCCGGATCGCGCGGAATGTCGCTGCCGCGATAGAGCCAGGGATCCCGGTCGCCGGGCAGCGTTTCCGCCGCCGGTGCCTGGCCCGGAACTGGGGCGTTCGGCACTTGCGCGAGAACGGACTGAACCGGAAGGGGAGCCAGCAGCAGGAAGCAGGCAAGCGAGCGGGCGGCGCGCGAAGATTTCGTCATCGGGAGGGGTATAGGTTCCGGTTCGATTAAGGGCCAGTGAATAGCGTGGCGTATGAAGTCGCGGCATAAAAGAGCCGGATCGCAGCCTTGTTCCCGCGCCGCGCAAAGTCAATTGCAGCTTGTGGACTTGACCCTATCCCCGCAACACCTAAATCGCGTGGATCATGTACATCGAAACCGAAGCCACGCCCAACCCCGCCACGCTCAAGTTCCTGCCCGGACGGCAGGTCATGGCAGCCGGCACCCGCGAATTCACCTCGCCCGAGGAGGCGGAAGCCTCGCCGCTGGCACAGGCCCTGTTCGACCTTGGCGACGTAACCGGCGTGTTCTTCGGCCAAGGCTTCGTCTCGGTGACGGCCGCGCCCGGTTCCGAATGGTCGGACCTCAAGCCCCAGGTCGTCTCGATCCTGCTCGACCATTTCGTGTCGGAAGCCCCGCTTTTCGCGGGCGGCGACGCCAGCGGCTTCTCGGTCCCGGCCGAGGATGACGCCGATTATGGCGAAGACCCCGCCGACGCCGACATCGTCGAGCAGATCAAGGACCTGATCGAAACCCGCGTGCGTCCGGCCGTGGCCAACGACGGCGGCGACATCGTCTATCGCGGCTTCCGCGACGGCGTGGTCTACCTCGCCATGCAGGGCGCCTGCTCGGGCTGCCCCTCGTCCAGCGCGACGCTGAAGCAGGGCATCGAGAGCCTGCTGAAGCACTACGTTCCCGAAGTCACCGAAGTCCGCGCTGCCTGACCGCCGCATGACGGAGAAGGCAGGAGAGCCGTTCGACGGCCGGATACTGGTGATCGATAGCGCGACCGAGGCCTGCTCGGTCGCGCTTTTCGATGGAAAGACGCTTCTTGCAGGCGACTTCCGCATGCTCGGGCGCGGCCATGCCGAAGCGCTCGTGCCGATGATCGCAGCCTTGCCCGATCACGGCCGCGCGGCGCGCATCGTCGTGGCGCTCGGCCCCGGCAGCTTCACCGGCGTGCGTGTCGGCCTTGCCGCCGCGCGGGCGCTGGCGCTGGCCTGGGGGTCCGAAGTCTTCGGCTATTCGACGCTCGCCATGGTCGCCGCCATCGCCCGCGACCAGACCGGAGCGGCTCCCGTCGGCGTGGCGATGACCGGCGGCCACGGCGAATGGTTCGTCGAGAGCTTTGCCAGGGACGGCAGCGTGATCCGCCCCCTCGCCTCCCTGCGCCCGGAAGACGCCGCTACGAACATGACCGAAGAGGTCATTGCCGGCACCCAGGCCGAAGCGCTCGTCGGTCGCCGGGGACATGGCACGGCCCTGGCGGCCTGGCCCGACGCCCGCGCCTTCCCGCTGCTCCCGGAACATGTCCTGCAGACCGATACCCGCCCGCTCTACGGCCGTGCGCCCGACGCACGCCTGCCCGGCGGCCTGCCTGCGCCGCAAAGTTGATCCGGTAAATGACCGACGACCTCGACAGGATCATGGCCGTCATGGCCCGTGCATTCGACCCGGCCTGGGGCGAAGCCTGGAACCGCCGCCAAGTCGACGATGCCCTGACACTCGGGAACTGCCACTACTTCCTTATTTCCGCCCAAGGAAAACCCGTCGGGCCGGAAGAGGAAGCGGCAGGCTTTTCTCTGTCCCGCACCGGCTACGAAGAAGAGGAACTGCTGCTTCTTGCCGTCATGCCCGAATATCGCCGCCTGGGACTGGGGCGCTCGCTGCTCGATGCCCTCAAACAGAGCGCATCGCAACGCGGCGCAAAACGCCTTCTGCTTGAAATGAGAAGAGGAAATCCGGCAGAGCGGCTCTATTCCAGCACGGGCTTCTATCAGATCGGCGAACGCAAGGATTATTACCGCCTTCTGCACGGCGAAAGACTCGACGCCCTGACCTTTGCTTGCGACATCGATTGATCTCTACGCCGAGTATTGGAAAATCATTTTCTGATACAAGTGTCACAATTAGGGACGACTTTTTATAGACCTTGTATTCCCGTACGAAATGGTTCAGAGCGACTATGCAGAGCTTAAATGGCTCGCGGGTTCCAGAAATGGAAATAATAAAGAGGTCGTATACAATGGAAAACATTCAGGCTGACGCCAAAGAGACGCTGATCACGCTCACGTCCGACATCGTCGCTGCTCATGTCAGCAACAACAATGTCAACGTCGAGGACCTGCCTTCGCTCATCACCAATGTCTACGGCGCCCTCGCCGGACTTGGCGGCGCACCGGTCGTCGAAGAAGAAAAGCCGGAACCCGCCGTTTCGGTTCGCGCTTCGGTGAAGCCCGACTACATCGTCTGCCTTGAGGACGGCAAGAAGCTGAAGATGCTGAAGCGCCACCTCATGACGCACTACAACATGACCCCGGAAGAGTATCGCGCGCGCTGGAACCTGCCCGCCGACTATCCGATGGTCGCTCCCAACTATGCCGAAAAGCGTCGCGAACTCGCGAAGAAGATCGGTCTGGGCCGCAAGCCCAACGCCAAGCGCGGCCGCAAGCCCAAGGCTGCCCCCGCCGCAGCCTGACGGCATGAAAAGACCGGATCCGCGAACGACGCCGATTTCCACAGTGGAAATCTCCGGTGACGTTCTCCGGTTGTGATTGAAGGCACGGCAGCCTATCTAGGTTGCCGTGCCTTTTCATTGATACGGGTCAAACGTGAATCAACCAATCGACCTCGAAGCCCTCTGCGCCGAACGCGGCCTTCGGATCACCGAGCAACGCCGCATCATCGCCCGAGTGCTCTCCGAGAGCACCGACCATCCCGACGTGGAAAAGCTCCACGAACGCGCCACCGCGCTGGATCCGGGCATCTCGATCGCCACGGTCTACCGCACCGTGCGCCTGTTCGAAGAAGCCGGCATCCTTGACCGTCACGACTTCGGCGACGGCCGCGCCCGCTACGAAGCGGCACCGGAAGCGCATCACGACCACATGATCGACGTCGAATCCGGCCAGGTCATCGAATTCGTCGATCCCGAGCTGGAATCGCTGCAACGGCAGATCGCCGAAAAGCTCGGCTTCCGCCTCGTCGACCACCGCATGGAACTCTTCGGCGTGCGGATCGATCGCGAGGACGGCGAAACCCGCAAGTGATCGCTTCCCAGTGACTTCACTTCAGTGAGTTCGGAAACTCCGACCACGGCAATACAACCGAAAAGGCGGATCGCGCTCTGGGGCTGGCCCCTGATCGCGATCCGCCTTTTGGCGTTGCTGGTCCTGCTCTTCGTCTGCGTCTCCGCCTACTACCTGCTGGCGCCCTTCACGGCCCGCAACCCGGTGCCGAGACAGTTCCTGAAGCTGGTCGGCGCGATCTCCGGCCTTCGCGTCGCAACCGAAGGCGCCCGGCCCGCTCAGAACACCTTCTTTCTCGCCAACCATCTGAGCTGGCTAGACATTCCCGCGCTCTCCGGCGCCGCCGGCACGGCCTTCATAGCCCATGACGGACTGGCAGGCTTCGGTCCCATGCGCTGGCTCTGCGCCCTCAACGATACCGTTTTCATCGCGCGCCACCGCCGCAGCACCGTCGCCGCGCAAGTCGAACAGGTTCGCAAGGCCCTGAGCGAAACCGGCGCACTGGCAATCTTTCCGGAAGGCACGACCTCGAACGGAAAGGAACTGCTGCCATTCAAGTCTTCGCTGCTCTCCGCGATCGGGACGGAGGACAGCAGCCTTGCCGTACAGCCGGTGTGGCTCGATTACGGAAAGGAAGCCGCTGAAATCGCCTGGGTCGGCGAGGAGCCAGGAGTGGACAACGCCCTGCGCATCCTGGCCCGCGTGAAGCCGCTGCGCATGACGCTGCACTTCCTGCCGCCGCTTGCCGGTGAAGACCGGCGCGATCGCAAGGCCATGGCGCGGGGCGCTCAACAGGCGATCGAAGAGGCGAGTAGAAAAGAATAAGCAGGGGATCAAAGACCCCCTGCACCCCCAATACTGTCGAGGTCATGCGAACCAACAGCGTGGCGCGCCCATGGTTGCGTCGGGAGACTTATTGGCTGCGCCGCAAGGAGCGCACTACGGATAGGTAGCGCGCGAGATAGACATTCCGAGGGTCTGGGGGATCATCCCCCAGGACTTCCTCTTTCCCTTGAATCAACGCGTAGCGTTGTAAGCGAGCTGCGCCTCGTCCAACTGGAACCCGACCAGCACTTCGAAGCTCGAACGCGCCACTGCGGCCTTCACGGCCGGATCCGATAGCGGATCGACGGCGGCATCGGCATCGCCCGCCTTGCGCTTGCGGGTGATCTTCTCGCGAATGTCAGCTGGCAACGTGGCGGCGGCGCGGTCGATGAAGGCCGAGCCGACGGCGTGGAACTGCGCGCGGTCCTGGCCGTCCGCGAAGTTCAGCGTAACGTGACCGACGCGCTTGGAGATCACGGCCGACCCGCCCTGGAGCACCGAGACGAAGTAAGGCAGCGTCACCTGGCGTGCGCCCTGCTTGTCGTTGCGGCGGGCGAGCACATCGAACTCCACTTTCGCGGTAACCTTGTCGCCGGCCTGTTCGTTGCAGGTCGTACGCACGTTGGTCATCGCCGCTTCGAGGTCGATATTGGCGGCGGTGCGGTCGTTCGCCACGCGGAACAGCGTCATGTCGCCGGTATAGTCGGGGATTCCGACGGCCGGGCAAGCCGAACGCACGGAAGTGATGCCCACGCCCGAATCGACCACGATCTCACCCTTCTTTGCGCAGCCGCTCAGCGCGGTCACCGCGGCGGCGGAGCAGAGGACAGTGGCAGTCAGGCGGCGTGCATTCATCGTGAGGTTCCTCGAAGACGTCGGCTTGCCCTAGCGGCGCAAGCGGCAAAGCGCTAGAGGCCCATTCATGAACGCGCCCTTTCCGTCTCCGAACTCGCCCCGCTCCGGCAAGCCCTTGCGCCTCCTAATCGCGGCCCCGCGCGGCTTCTGCGCCGGCGTCGACCGCGCCATCGAGATCGTCGAGCGCGCGCTCGAGATCTACGGCGCTCCGGTCTATGTGCGGCACGAGATCGTGCACAACAAGTTCGTGGTCGATAGCCTGAAGGACAAGGGCGCGGTCTTCGTGGAGAGCGTGGACCAGGTGCCGGACGGCGTGCCGGTGATCTTCTCGGCCCACGGCGTGCCCAAGGCCGTCCCGGCCAAGGCCACCGCGCGCGGTCTGGAATGGCTGGATGCGACTTGCCCGCTGGTCAGCAAGGTGCACCGCCAGGCCGAGCGCCAGATCGCGGACGGGCGCCACATCCTCTTCATCGGCCATGCCGGACATCCGGAAGTGATCGGCACTTTCGGGCAGGTTCCAGAAGGCAACATGACCCTGATCGAGACGGTCGAAGACGTCGCCTCGGTCGAAGTCCCCGCCGACAGCGAACTCGCCTATCTGTCGCAGACCACGCTCTCGGTGGACGATACCGCCGCGATCATCGAGGCTATCCTGACGCGTTTCCCGCAAGTCGTCGCTCCGAAGCAGGAAGACATCTGCTACGCCACCTCCAACCGCCAGGGCGCCGTGAAGCAGATCGCGCCCGACTGCGATCTGGTGCTGGTGATCGGCTCGCCCAAGAGCTCGAATTCGCTGCGCCTCGTCGAAGTGGCCGAGCGCGCCGGGTCGCGCGGACAGATGATCCAGCGCGCAACCGATATCGATCCGGAATGGCTGGCGGATATCGAAACCCTGGGGCTTACCGCCGGGGCTTCGGCGCCCGAGGAACTGGTCAACGAAGTGATCGCGCGGATCAAGGAACTGCGCGAAGTCGAATCCGAGGAACGGGTGACCGCCGAGGAAACCATCACCTTCAAACTGCCGCGCCAGCTCGCCCGCTAAGGAAGATCCGACCTCATGGCAGTCTATACCCGGCTCGGCGCGGAGGAAATGTCCGCGATCATCGAGACCTTCGACGTCGGCACCCTGGTTTCGGCCAAGGGCATCGCCGAGGGCGTGTCCAACAGCAACTGGCTGATCGAAACCCAGCAGGGCAATGACGCCCGCCGCTTCATCCTGACCGTCTACGAGAGCCGGACGGATATCTCCGACCTGCCCTTCTTCCTTGACCTGCTCGACCACCTCGCCGCACGCGACTGCCCGGTGCCGCGCACCATGCACGACCGCGACGGAGCGAGCCACCGCTTCATCGGCGAGGGCGAAAACCGCAAGGCGCTGGCGCTGATCGAGTTCCTGCCCGGCGTTTCCGTCTCCGAACCGACCCCGGCGCAGGCCCGTGCCGTCGGCGCAGCACTGGCGCAGATCCACCTTGCCTCGGCCGATTTCGGACGGTCGCGCGCCAACTCGCTCGACCTGCCCGCATGGCAGCAGCTGCTGGGCGACTGCACCCGCGAGGGGCTGGAATCGATCGATCCCGACCTCGGCGCCCTCGTCGAACGCGAGCTGGCCGAGCTGGCCGGGCAGTGGCCTTCCGACCTGCCCAGCGGCGTGATCCATGCCGATCTCTTCACCGACAACGTGCTGATGCTGGGCAGCAAGGTTACCGGCCTGATCGACTTCTATTTCGCCTGCACCGATCTCCTGGCCTACGACGTCGTCGTCACCCACACCGCCTGGTGCTTCAGCAACGACGGCACGCAGTTCCTGCCCGAACTGTCGCGCGCGCTGATCGAAGGCTACGAAGCCGTGCGCCCGCTTTCCGACGCCGAACGCGCCGCCCTGCCGCTGCTGGCGCGCGGCGCCGCGATCCGCTTCCTCGCCACCCGCGCCTACGACTGGCTCAACACGCCGGAAGACGCGCTCGTCACGCCGAAGGACCCGATGGCTTTCGCCCGCCGCCTCGAATTCTATGCCGATCCGGCCAATTCCGGGATATTCGCCGCATGAAGCAGGTTCAGATCTTCACCGACGGCGCCTGCAAGGGCAATCCCGGTCCCGGCGGCTGGGGCGTGCTGCTGCGCATGGGCGTCCACGAGAAGGAAATGTCCGGCGGCGAACCGGACACCACCAACAACCGCATGGAAATGACCGCCGTCATTAAGGGGCTCAACGCCCTGACCGAACCTTGCGAGATCACGCTCCAGACCGACAGCAAATACGTGATCGACGGCATCACCAAGTGGGTCCACGGCTGGAAGAAGAAGGGCTGGGTCAACGCCAGCAAGCAGCCCGTGCGCAATGCCGACCTCTGGCATGAACTGATCGAGGCGGTCGCCCGCCACAAGGTCAACTGGGAATGGGTGCGCGGCCACTCCGGCCATGTCGAGAACGAGCGCGTGGACAAGCTCGCCAGCGACGCGGCGGTCGCCGCAAGCAAGTAGCGGGAGCGCACCCTGCCCGCTTCCGAACCCCGCCTTCCGCCCCTTTCGGTCATGCGGGACCGCCTGCGCGAGGAAGCCCGCGCCCTCGTGACGCCCGGCCCGCGCATGGCCGACGAATGGGCCTGCGTCGCCTCGGTCCTGCTGGCGATCCTCTTCGCCCACCTGATCGGCGCCAGGTTCGTGGCCTGGGCGGCTTTCACCGCCTTCGTCCTGCTCAAGAGCGAGACCGCCGAAACCCTGCTGCGCGGCGTGCTGCGCATCGCCGGAACCGCCATCGGCTCGCTGCTGGCGCTGGCCATCGTGCCCTATGCCGCCCACTCGCTGCCGCTCGCCATGGCCAGCGCCGCGCTGGTCGGCGCGGTCGGTCTCTACGGCATGATCACCGCCCGGCGCGCCTACGCCTGGCTGCTGTTCGGCCTGACGTTCGAGATGATCCTGCTCGACAAGCTGGAACACCCCGACCTCGACACCATCCACTTCGCCCAGACCCGCCTGCTCGAAGTCCTCGCAGGCACTGCGGCCTGTGTGATCGTCAGCCTCACCGCCGCAACCCTCTCCGGCAAGAAGTGGCTTGCCGGACGCAAGCCCACGCCGGAGCGGATGAAATGGCACCCCCATGCCGCCCGCCACGCCGTGCAGGCCGGGATCGCCATCGCCGTGCTCCCGGTGCTCCACGCCCTGTTCCAACTGCCGCAGATGGCCCAGGCCGCCGTCACCGTGATGGCGGTGATGATCGTGCCGGTGAACGGGATCGGGGCGAGCGGCTTCGTCCCCGTGACCCGCCGCCTGTTCCAGCGCACGCTCGGCTGCCTCGCGGGCGGAGGACTTTCGCTGGCGATCCTGCTCCTCGCCCAAGGCAGCGCGCCGGTACTGATCGCGGGAACCTGCCTCGGCATCGTCATCGGCAGGCATATCGAGAACGGGCTACCGAACGTGACTTACCTCGGGCTTCAGTTCACGCTCGCGGTACTGGTCGTTCTGGTGCCGGACTCCTACGCCGACGCGGAGATCATGCCCGCCGTGCACCGGCTCATCAGCATCTTCGTCGGGATGGCCGTGCTGGAGCCGGTGCTGCTGGTCTGGCACTTCTTCGCGCCGGGACGGAAAGTGAGCGGGGCAGGTCCGCAGGCTGAGAATAACGAGTGAAGGAAAGTATAAGCAGGGGATCAAAGACCCCCTGCACCCCCATGAACGTCTAGGTCACGCGGACCAACCGCGTCGCGCGCCCATGACTGCGTCGGGAGACTTATGGGCTGCGCCGCAAGGAGCGCACTACCGATAGGCGGGGCGCAGCGTAGCCATTCCGAGGGTCTGGGGGATCATCCCCCAGGACTTCTACTTTTCAAACCTTCCCGGCCCAAACGGCCGAGGATCGACCTCCCCGACACCCTGCCCCAACAACAGCCCCGCCCCCAGCGCCGCCGCAGCAGGCGCCGTCTGGATGCCGAAACCACCCTGCCCCGCGAACCAGAAGAACGCGCCGTCCTCGGGGGCAAAACCATAGACCGGCAGCCGATCCGGCGCGAACGAGCGCAGGCCCGCCCAGCGGTGCTCCACGCGCAGGACCGGGCGGTCCACCACCTGCTCGAACCTGTCGATCGCGAGCGCCACGTCGATTTCCTCCGGCGCAGCGTCGCAGGGAGAACTGGGCGTCTCGTCGTGCGGACTGAGCCAGAGGCGGCCGCTTTCCGGCTTGAAGTAGAAGCGGCTCGCAACATCGAGAACCAGAGGCAGCGTATCCGGCGCGGCAGGCTCGATCGCGACCTGGGCGATCGTGCGCCGATAGGGCGCGATGCCGAGCGGGCGGATGCCTGCCTTGCCTGCCACCGTATCGGCCCAAGCCCCTGCCGCATTCACCAGCACGTCGCAACCGACACGGCGCCCGTCGGCCAGCGTAAGCGACCAGCCGCCCGGCTCGCGCTCGACCGCAGCAAGGCCGGCGCGGCACCACAGCTCCACCCCCGCCTTGCGGGCGGCGGCGAGGTAGTGCTGGTGGAGTGCGGCGACGTCGATGTCGCACGTGCTCGGCTCCAGCACGCCGCAGGTCCACTCGGGCTTGAGATCGGGGATGCGTGCGGCGATCTCGGCGCGATCCAGTGTCGCAATCTCGATACCGACGCCCCCGTAAGTCTCGGCGAAGGCGGCGATCTCGCGCTCTTGTCCGGTCTTGCCGATCGTCAGCGCCCCGCGCGGTGTCAGCACGCCGAGGCGGTGCAGTTCGGGGCCGGAGGCGGTGGTCAGCGGCTTGACCTGCGGACCGCCGTAGCTCTCGGTCCAGAACGCCGCCGAGCGGCCAGTGGCGTGATAGCCGGGGCGCTCCTCGGCCTCGATCACCAGTACCCGCGCCTGCTCTCCAATCCGGGCAGCCAGCGAGGCGCCTGCCATCCCGGCGCCCACTATGACGATATCGAACCTGCTATCCATAGGGCCTTAGCCCCTAACGGGCGCCGTCCGGTTCAGGAAGTCCCGAATGGCCGCGAGGGTGCGATCACGGACCGGATCGCTCTCGCGCAGGAGTTCGTGGCGCGCTTCTTGACCGAAAGCCAGGAGTTCGGCCTGCGGCAGCCTGCATGCGGCGCGCCGGATCGCGGGCCAGGAGACGAGGCCGTCATAGCGCGTCGCCAGCAGCAACACCGGCACCTGCACCGCTTCGAGCACGCCCTTGGCGTCGAGCAGGCGAATCGAGGCCAGTGCGCGCTCGATCCAGCCCCAGCTTGCCGGTCCCATGGCGATGCCGGGGCGGCGGCTGCGCCACCAGTCCTCGTCGGCATAGCGAGCCTTGTCGTGTGTGAGCAGCCGCGAGCGGGCCTGCGGCAGGAGTTCGGGCTTCTCGCTATGCTTCCACGCCGGACGACGCGGATCGCCGAGCCGGACGATCCCCCGCGCGATCGCGTGGAGCAGGCTCGGCGGTATGCGAGCCGGATGGATGCCCAGCATCGGCGCGGAAAGCACCAGCGCGTCCGGCCTGACCTTCCCTTGCGCAACGGCGCGCAGGGCGAGATGGCCGCCCATCGAATGGCCGACCAGGACATGCGGCCCCGGACGCTCCGCCGTCCAGTCACGCCAGAATGCGGCGAGATCCTCGATCCAGAGGTCGAAGTCGGGAACATGGCCGGTGGTGGTATCGAAGCCGAAACGGCCGCTGAGCGCCTGCCCGCGCCAGTCGATCGAACTGACTGCCCAGCCTTCGAGATTCCATTGTTCCAGCGTTTCCAGCCACTTCTCGTAGCAGTCGCCGCGCCCGGGCAGGAACAGGATGGAGCCTCTTGCCTCGGCCTGTGCCGATCCGGGCCAGTCGATCCGGCGCAAGGGCTCAGGCCCGCTCGGACCGGTCCAGAAACTCTCGACGACGCCTTCGGGGATCGCCCGCCGCGCTTTCGCCGCCTCGTGCGCGATCTCGCTCAGAGTCGGCGCGCGGTCGCCGGGTTCGGGCTTGTTCTCGGTCGCTTGAATGGTCACGTGGCTGACGTAGCCTTCGATTGTGTGGTTACTGTTTGGTAAGCGATATCCGCTAGATGAGGCCCCGGCCAAGGGGGAACTCACGAATGCCGAGCGGAGCTTTTTCGTATGCATTGCTGCTGGCATTGGCAATCGCCCTGCTCGTTGCCGCCTTCACCGATCTGAAGCGCCGGGAGATCGACAATACGCTCAATCTCGGAATCGCGCTGGCCGCGCCGCTGTGGTGGTTGTCGCTGGGATTCGGTTGGAGCGACGTGGCCTGGCAGCTCGGACTGGCCCTGCTGACTTTCGTCATCGCCTGCGTGCTCTTCGCGCTGCGCCAGATGGGCGGCGGCGACGTCAAGCTGCTTGCGGCGCTGGCTCTGTGGTTTGCGCCGGGCAGCTTCGGGCAGGTGATCGTGCTCATGGCAATGATCGGCGGCGGCGCCTCGATCGCGATGGCCGCCTTCAACATGGAACGCGTTTCCGGCGAGAAGCTGCGCGACGCGCTCGGCTGGGTCGTCGCGCTCGGCTGGGTCTGGGCCGCGGCCTCGGTGGTCTATGCCCTGGCGACGCATCAGCCGGTGATCTCCTCCGCGCGTCTCGATGTCGTCCACCGCGCCCTGCCGCAGGCCTGGATGCTGGCCTTGGCGACGCTCGCCGTGGTGATCGTGTTCCTGCTCGGCTTCCGCCACATCATGCGCCGCCAGAAATCGCGCCTGCCGATCCCTTACGGCGTCGCCATTTCGGCCGCCGCCCTATGGGTCATGGGCGAGCAGGCGCTTTCCAGCCCGATCGTTGGGTGAACCCGATTTTAACCAATTTACGCGATTGAACACATACTTGCTCCGGAGATCCCGAACAGGGGAGTTCGGTCTCGGAGCTTTTCAGCCCAGTTTTTTTTGGGGGTCGCTTAGACATGGATAGGAAGAAGCTGGTGCTGCTGGTTGCCGCGCTGCTGATCGCAGTCGTCACGGCAATGGGTGCCCGCTCGATGTTCGCCGGATCCGCCGCGCCGCAGGCGCAGGCCGTGGCGACCGCCCAGCCGACCGGGCCGAAGGTCCTCGTCGCCCAGCGCGCATTGCCGGTGGGTACGATCATCACCGCCGACGCCGTGTCCTATCAGGACTGGCCCAAGGAACTGGTGAAGGACGCCTACTTCATCGATGGACAGGCCGACATGCAGAAGCTGCTCGGCACCGTCGTCCGCTTCCAGATCACAGCCGGCCAGCCGGTGACGCAAGGCGCGCTCGTCGCACCGGGCGACCGCGGCTTCCTCGCCGCCGCGCTCGGACCGGGCATGCGCGCCGTGACGATCCCCGTCTCCGCCAAGACCGGTGTGGGCGGCTTCGTCTTCCCCGGTGACCACGTCGATCTCGTGCTGACCCAGCAGGTCAGCGGCAGCGACGGCGGCCAGGCCCTGCGCGCCTCGGAGACGATCCTGCGCAACTTGCGCGTGCTCGCCACCGACCAGGCCACCGATAACGAAGTGGTGGACGGCAAGACCGTGGTCCACGCCTTCAGCACCGTCACTCTCGAAGTCACCCCGCGCATCGCCGAGAAAGTCGCCGTGGCGCAGGAAATCGGCACGCTCAGCCTCTCGCTGCGCGCCATTGCCGACAGCCAGGGCGAGTTCGAGCGCATCCTCGCCAGCGGCGACGTGAAAGTGCCCGAAGGCGCGACGCGCGCGCAGGAAGAGCTGCTCATGCGCAATGCCCTGAACCGCCCGATCGAAGGCAGCTCCACGTACATGACCGGCGGCGACGTCTCGCGCTTCCAGCGTTCCAGCCGCCCGGCGACGGGACCGGAAGTGGCCGCCCGCACCGCCGTAGCAAGCGCGCCGCAAGGCCCCTCCGCCGCCGCCGCGCCCGTCCGCACCGGACCGGTCGTGCGCGTCACGCGCGGCAAGGAGACCACCGAAGAATCCGTGGGCACCCATTGATGACCGCCCGCTCGCAGACGCCGAACATTGGCCGCATCCATTCGCCGAAGGTCCATCCGATGCAAACGCGCCTTCTCAAGTCTTTGCTGATCGCCGCCTGCGCGCTGGCCCCGCTGGCGGTCACCGCCCCGGCCATTGCGCAGTCCGTCGTCCATCCGGCGCAGGATCTCTCGCTCTCGATCGGCAACGGCCAGCTCATCAGTGTGCCCGGTGCCATGGCCGACGTCTTCGTCGCCAACGACGCGGTGGCCGACGTGCAGGTCAAGTCCGCACGCCAGCTCTACGTCTTCGGCAAGGCGGGCGGCACCACCACGGTCTATGCCAGCAATGCGGCGGGCGCGGTGATCTGGTCCGCGACCGTTCGCGTCGGCTCGAACCTCGACAGCGTGGACGCCATGCTGCGCCTCGCCATGCCCGAAGCGAAGATCGGCGTCTCGACGATGGGCTCCGGCACCTTCCTGCTGACCGGAACCGTCAAGACCCCCGAAGACGCCGCCGAAGCCGAGCGTCTGGTGAAAGCCTATGCCGGCAAGGACGCGAACGTCATCAGCCGGTTGCGTCAGGCCACGCCGCTTCAGGTCAACCTGCAAGTGCGCATCGCCGAAGTCAGCCGCTCGCTGGTGAAGTCGCTGGCGGTCAACATGTCGACGATCGACAGCACCGGCGGATTCAAGTTTGGTCTCGGACAGGGAACGGTAGCAAACCACTGGCCGGGCCAACCGATGGGCGTGGGTGGCCCGGTGGCCACCCGACTCCCCGATGGCACCGAGATTCCCGGCAGCAACGTCGCGACCGCCACGGCGGGCAGCACGCTTGCCGCTGCCGGAAAACTGTTCGGCGTCAACATCCTCGGCTCGCTGGACGCAGGCGAGACGATCGGTCTCGTCACCACGCTCGCCCAGCCCAATCTCACCGCGCTCTCGGGTGAAACCGCCGAGTTCCTCGCAGGCGGCGAATATCCGATCCCGATCGCCCAGGCCCTCGGCACGACCTCGATCGAGTTCAAGAAATACGGCATCAGCCTCAGCTATTCGCCCACCGTGCTGGCAAGCGGCCGCATCTCGATGCGCGTACGCCCCGAGGTCTCCGAACTTTCGAGTCAGGGCGCGGTCAATTTCAACGGCTACGAAGTGCCTGCGCTCACCGTGCGTCGCACCGAAACGACCGTGGAACTCGGCTCCGGCCAGAGCTTCATGATCGCCGGGCTGCTGAGCAACAATTCGCAGAACACCATCCAGAAGCTGCCCGGCGCGGGCGACCTGCCGATCCTCGGCTCGCTGTTCCGCTCGACCAGCTACCGACGCGGCGAGACCGAACTGGTCATCGTCGTCACGCCGTATCTCGTCAATCCGGTGGACGCCTCCAAGATCGCCCTGCCGACCGACGGCTTCAATGCCCCGAACGATCTCCAGCGCGTGCTCGGCAACATGGAAAGCGACGGCGTCAGCGCCAAGAAGCGGCCCGAAGCCACCACGGAAGGAACCGCCAGCGGGCCGAGCGTCGGCGATGCCGCGACCGGCAAGCCTGCGAAACGCTCCGCCGCCGATACCAGTCCTCGCCCCGGCTTCAGCCTGTGAGAAAGATGCTTCCGATGCCCCACACCCACCCCCGTCTCGCCGCCGGATCGCTGGCGCTCTCGCTCGGCCTGCTGCTGGCCGGATGCGGCGGAATGCCGACCAACCGCTCGATGAACAGCGTGCACCAGCCGGTAGTCGAGCGCGTCAACTACACCCTCGACGTGCGGACTGACGGCAGCGGCCTCGGCTCGGGTGAGCAGGGCCGCCTTGCCGGCTGGTTCGAAGCCATGGGCCTCAAGTACGGCGACCGCGTCTTCGTGGAGGATCCCTCAGGAAATCCCGCCGTGCGCAGCGCCGTCGAGGCCGTGGCCGGGCGCTACGGCCTGACGCTGGTCGACGGCGCACCCGTGACGGACGGCTATGTCGATAGCGGCAACGCGCGCGTCGTCGTCGCGCGCTCGAAAGCCTCGGTCCCCGGCTGCCCGGACTGGTCCGCCCACAGCGATTTCAATCCGAACAACGGCCTGACCAGCAATTACGGCTGCGCCACCAATGCCAATCTCGCGGCAATGGTCGCCAATCCGGAGGACCTGGTCCACGGTGCCGAGTCCACCGGCGAGACCACGGTGATGACCGCTTCGAAAGCCATCGACGCCTACCGCAACGCCGAAGCTACCGGCGGCAATACCGTCAAAGCGACCTCCAGCAAGGCAAACTGAGCCATGAACGCACCCTGGAAATCCGGCGGCCCCGGCGGCCGCGACCAGTTCGCCGCCTATACGTGCGACGAAGCCTCGCTGGATGTGCTGCGCCCGATCGCGCTCGAAATGGGCTGGCAACCGGAGAAGTGCAACAAGGGCGGACTGCGCAATGCCGTCCAGTCGCTGTCGATCTCCGCCAGCCCGAACATCCTGCTCGTCGATCTGTCGGAAAGCGGCGATCCGCTGAACGACATCAACGCCCTTGCCGAAGTCTGCGAGCCGGGCACGGTCGTCATCGCCGTCGGCCAGGTCAACGACGTGCGGCTCTACCGTGACCTGCTGGCCAGCGGCATCCACGACTACCTGCTGAAGCCGCTCTCGCCCGGCACCGTGCGCGACACGCTGGCCCAGGCACAGGCCGTGTTCGCCGCGCCGCGCACTCCGGAAGGCGGTTCGGCCAAGTCGCACCTCGCCACCGCGGTGATCGGCACGCGCGGCGGTGTCGGCGCCTCGACGCTGGCGACCTCGCTCGCCTGGCTTTTCAGCGCCGACGACAAGCTGCCGACCGCCCTGCTCGACCTCGACATCCATTTCGGCACGGGCGCGCTCTGCCTCGACCTCGAACCGGGCCGCGGCCTGACCGACGCCATCGAGAACCCCAGCCGCATCGACGGCCTGTTCATCGAACGCGCGATGATCCGCGCCAACGACAATCTCGCGATCCTCTCCGCCGAGGCCCCCATCGGTACGCCGCTGATGACCGATGGCTCAGCCTTCCTCCAACTGGAGGAAGAGTTCCGGCAGGCCTTCGAGATGACCGTGATCGACATGCCGCGCAACATGCTGATCAATTTCCCGCAGCTCGTGGCCAACGTGAACGTGGTGGTGCTCGTCGTCGAACTGACGCTGGCCTCGGCGCGTGACGCGATCCGCATGCTGTCCTGGCTCAAGACCCATGCCGCCCATGCCCGCGTTATCGTGGTCGCCAACAAGGTGCAGCCGAGCCTCGCCGAAATCACCAAGGCCGATTTCGAGGCCTCGATCGAGGCATCCCTGCAACTCTCAATCCCCTACGACCTCAAGGCCGCGTCGATGGCCGCGAAGCTCGGCCAGACTTTTGCCGACACCAACCGCAGCAACCGCGCAGGCGCGGCGATGCGCGATCTCTCGCGCCTGATCCTTGAGGAAACCGCCGGTCCCGCAAGCAGCGCCGCCATCAAGCCCTCGCTGCTCGGCAAACTCGATCTCAAGGCCTTCATGGGCAAGGCCGCGAAGAAGGAAGCCGCGCCCCGCTGAGGGCGCGCATGGGACCTCGGGAGTCGGCGGCGATGAACATGATGCAGCTTCTGCTGGTGGCGGTCGGCCTGCTGAGCGTGGTGGCGCTGATCTGGACCGCCTTTGCCGGCCCCTCGCCCGCCAAGGAATCGACGCGGCGCCTGAAATCCGTCCGCTATCGCCATTCGCAGAGCACGACCGATCGGGTCGAGGCACAGATGCGCAAGGCGGTCGCCGCGCGTCGCCCCAAAGTGCACAAGATCGCCGGTTCGGGATCGCGCATCGATGCGCTGGCGCTGCGGCTCCACCGTTCGGGCGTGAGCTGGTCGCTGAACCAGTATCTTTATGTCTCGGTCGGTGTGGGCACCGCCGTCTTCCTGCTGACGCTGCTTAAGACCGGCGCCCTGCTGCTCGCGCTCGCCTTCGCCCTGTTCGTCGGTCTCGGCATCCCGCATTTCGTGCTGAACAAGATGATCTCCCGCCGCACCAATGCTTTCAACGGCAAGTTTCCCGACGCGATCGAACTGCTGGTGCGCGGCCTGCGCTCCGGCCTGCCGGTGACGGAGACACTGGGCGTCGTCGCCAAGGAAGTGCCCGGCCCGGTCGGCGAGGAATTCAAGCTCGTCACCGAGCGTATCAAGATCGGCAAGACCATGGAGGACGCCCTCCAGGAAACCGCCGACCGCCTCGACATTCCAGAATTCAACTTCTTCTGCATCACCTTGGCCATCCAACGCGAGACCGGCGGCAATCTGGCGGAGACGCTGGCCAACCTCTCGGACGTGCTGCGCAAGCGCTCGCAGATGAAGCTCAAGATCCGCGCGATGAGTTCGGAATCGAAAGCCTCGGCCTATATCGTCGGCGCCCTGCCCTTCATCGTCTTCTTCATGATCTGGTGGATCAACCCCGGTTACATCGGCAAGTTCTTCACCGACGACCGCCTGACCGTGGCCGGCCTCGGCGGCGCGATCTGGATGGGCATCGGCGCCTTCATCATGGCCAAGATGGTCAGCTTCGAGATCTGAGCGAGAGACATGCCAGACCAACCCGCCGGCCCTACCCTTCTCGGTTTCGACGTCATCTTCGTCGGCACGCTGCTGGCAATGGTCGCCGCGGCCGCCGTGATGCTGGCGATCTACGCCGCCGTGACGGTGCGCGACCCGATGGCCAAGCGCGTGAAGGCACTGAACCAGCGCCGCGAAGCGCTCAAGGCCGGGATCGCCGCCGCCCCGCGCAAGCGCCAGAGCGTCGTGCGCCGCAACGAGACGACCGACCGCATGGGCGCCTTCCTCGGTGCGCTGAAAGTGCTCCAGGACAGCCAGCTGCGCGTCATCGAGCAGAAGCTGGCGCAGGCGGGCATCCGCAACAAGGAATGGGCGGTCGCGGTCGTCTTCGCCCGCCTTGTCGCGCCGATCGTGCTGGGCGGTACGGCAGCGCTGGTGATCTACGGGATCGATTATTTCCCGCAGTGGAGCAGCTTCAAGAAGTTCATGGGCTTCGCCGCGATGCTTATCGCCGGCTACAAGGGGCCGGACATCTTCATCAAGAACATGATCACCAAGCGCACCGATGCGATCCGCAAGGGCCTGCCCGACGCGCTGGACCTGCTAGTGATCTGCGCCGAAGCGGGCCTGACCGTCGATGCCGCCTTCGACCGTGTCGCCCGCGAACTGGGGCGCGCCTATCCGGAACTGGGCGAGGAATTCTCGTTCACCTCGATCGAACTGTCGTTTCTTACCGAGCGCCGTCAGGCCTTCGAGAACCTAGCCTATCGCGTCGATCTCGATGCCATGCGCGGCGTCGTGACCACGATGATCCAGACCGAGCGCTACGGCACCCCGCTCGCTTCGGCGCTGCGCGTGCTCTCGGCGGAATTCCGTAACGAGCGGATGATGCGCGCCGAGGAAAAGGCCGCGCGCCTACCCGCAATCATGACCGTGCCGCTGATCCTATTCATCCTGCCGACGCTGTTCGTGGTCATTCTCGGCCCGGCGGCCTGCTCGATCGCCGACGCCTTCTCCAACGGTGGGCCGGGGGCGGCGAAGTAGGCCATCTCGCACTTCGCCGCCTTCCCCCAATTCGTCATTGCGAGGGTAGCGAAGCAATCCAGAGTCGGTCTCAAGCCGCTCTGGATTGCTTCGCTACCCTCGCAATGACGAAGATCTATTGCCGAGGAACGTAGACCACCACGCCATCCGGCCCGCGATAGACGCGCTGCCAGCGCCGCGAGCGCGCCAGCTCCCCGGCCAGCGGCGCATTGTGCTCCTCCTGGATCACGAAAGCCGCAGGATGCCACTTGGCGATGACATCGACGAGCGGCACGTAGCCGTTCTCGATCCCGCCGTTGTACTGCCACTCCTCCCGCGCATAGCGGTAGTAGCGACCATCGTAGGCGACGCGCCAGTGCGGCCATCCGGCATCGATGACCGCGCCGCCGAAGGGAAAATCGGCATAGACGGTGCCGCGAACGCCCTGCTTCTTGAGATAGGCCACCGCACCGAGCGGAATGTTCGCCGCGAAATGGGTCGGCACCAAGAACGGCATCGCCACGCCGACGGCAACCACGGCGGCGATCGTCAGCCTGCGGGTGTCACCGCTTTCGGCGTTCTCGCTATCGCCGATGCGACTGGCCGCGCGCGCAATGACCGGCACCATGGCGACCGCCCAGAACAGCACGAAACGATAGGCCGTCACCGTCAGGACGAACAGAGCCAGCGCCACCAGAAGCTCGCCAGGATCGAAGCGTCGTCCCTTCCTCAAGAGCAAGAGCAACGCGGCGAGAGCCGTCATCACCACCGGCACCGCGTTGAGCCAGTTCCCCTCGATCCACAGCGGCCGCCATTCGCTGGCGCCGATGGCGAGGCTCATCTCGGCATTGGTCGCGGAAATCGCGAGAACCGAGAAGCCGTCCGGCGTCGCGAACATCGCAGCCATCGCCACGAGCGTAAGGACTGCCGAGGCGACAGGCAGCGGTCGGCGGCGATCGCGCGCCCATGCAAGGATCCCCGCCGCCGTATGCAAACCCAGCGCCAGAACCCCGACACTGACCGAGGGATGAAGGTTCTGCCAGAGCACCAACAACGGCGCGCCGAGCGCGATCGTCGTCGCAGTCCGCAAGTTCAGGCGTTGCAGCGCGAGCAGCAGTCCGAAGCACAGCGCCGCATAGCTCTGGGGGCGAATGCTGGCGGTCGGTAGAGCGGCGGCGAAAGCGAGGACAAGCGCCAGAGCCACCGCCGACCGCGAGGCACCGCGCCAGCGGCAGGCCGCCGCGACGGCCCAGAACCCGCCGAGCCAGCACAGCGCATCGTAGACCCGCAGCGCGCCCCAGCCGCCATGCGCGCGTACGAACGCCATGCTCGCCTGCGCCAGCCAGCCGACCGACGGAAGCGGCTCCCCCAGATGCAGCGCTGCAAAAGGCTCGCGCCAGACCGGGCCGCCCCGCTCGAGAATGATCTCGCCGAGCTTGAGCTGCCAGAAGATATCGACGTCCCAGACGCTGCGCAGCAGCAGCGCGGCCAGCATCGCCGCAGGCACGAGCGCCAGTAACCAGGGGAGCACGCGCCCGCCGGTTCTCGTTTCAGCGCCTTCGATCCGTCCGCTCACTCTATCCCCCGGAGCTCATGCGGAACAGTCCGCCTTGCGATCCTGCTTCCGCAGCGCGGAGGACTCTTCAAGCCCCCCGCGCTCGAAACCCGCGCGGAAACGGGGATAAACGCGCCGAAATCGGCAGCCGATCAGTAGCCCATCAGGCTGAGCACTTCCTTGCGGCTGCGCTCGTCGTGCAGGAACGTGCCCATCATCCGGCTCGTGGTCATGCCCACGCCCGGCGTGCGCACCCCGCGCGCCGTCATGCAGGCATGGCTCGCCTCGATCACCACGGCCACGCCCTGCGGCTGGAGATGGTCCCAGATGCACTGCGCCACTTCGGCGGTCAGGCGCTCCTGGATCTGGAGGCGGCGCGCGAAGCCATGCAGCACGCGTGCCAGCTTCGAGATACCGACGACGTGATTCTTCGGCAGATAGGCGATCGCCGCCTTGCCGATGATCGGCGCCATGTGATGTTCGCAGTGCGACTGGAACGGAATGTCCTTCAGCAGCACGACTTCGTCGTAGCCGCCCACTTCCTCGAACACGCGGCTGAGGTGGATGGCCGGATCCTCGCCATAGCCCTGGCAATATTCCTTCCACGCCCGCGCCACGCGCTTGGGCGTGTCGAGCAGCCCTTCGCGCGAAGGGTCGTCACCGGCCCATTCGATCAGCGTGCGAATCGCATCCTGAACGTGTTCGGGGACGGCCGGCTTGCCCAGCGGGTTGTCCTCGTCGGGACCGTCTAGGCTGCTCATCCCTGCTTACTCCTTCGCAATCTGTCCATGAGGCGCAGCCGCATGAGCTGCCCCTTGCGGCGGAAGAGACCGCGCCGCTCGATCGGCTCGAACATCTCTCCGGGACGTTCCGGATCGAGCAGAGCACTTTCACCGAGCGCTCTTTCAGCTTCGGTAAGATGTTTCAAGGGCAAGGGTTCGAGATGTTTGCCCGAAGGCACAAGGCTTTCGATCGCCCCGAGCATGGAACCGTGACGATCCAGCGCCGCGACGATGGTTTCCTCGGCCACGCCGCAATGCTCGGCAAGCAGGCGGTGACGCAGGCCGGTGATCGCCGGAGTGACATGACCGTTCGCCGGCCGCGCCGCGTCGATGAAGACATCGCACTCGGAATCGAGCCCCATCGAACGGTTGTTCATATTGGCCGAACCGACCCGCAGGATTTCGTCGTCGACGATCATCAGCTTGGCATGGACGTAGATCGGCGTCCCGTCCGCAGCCACCGGGTAGAAGATGCGGAAACGCCCGGCATGATCGGCATTGTTCAGCGTCCGCACGAGTTCGACCCGCGCGGTGTCCATCGCGATCTGCTCCAGCCAGCCATCGGCGGTCAGCGGATTGATGATGACGAATTCGGGCGGATCGTCCTCCAGCAAACGCTCGCAGATCGCCTCGGCTATCGCCCGCGACGCGAAATACTGCGTCTCCGCATAAATGAAGCGCTTTGCGCGCCGGATCTGCTCGACGAACAGTTCCTCGATCTCGCTGACCTGCGGGCAGTCGCCATATTCCGCGCGGGTACGGGCGATGCCGATCTCGACGTTCTCGAACTCGGCCCGCAGACCGTCCGGCCAGGGGCTGAAGTCCTGCGGCGCGCATGGCACCAGTTCCGCGCCGCCCGCCACTTTCCAGCGCTCGCGCCCGAGATCGCCCAGCGCCGCCGCGACTTCGCCTTCCATCACCATCGTTACGTCGTGCCACGGACCATAGAGCCTGCCGGTAGGCCGCCGCCTGCGCGGATCCTTGGGCAAGTGGTCGGGCGTGTCCCAGCGGTCGGAGGTCATGTCGATCCCGCCGCAGGCCGCAAAGACATCGTCGATCACCACGATCTTCTGGTGATGGCTGCATCCCACCGGATGGGCGGCATCGAACTTGAAGTCGATTCGCTTGCGCAAGGCCCAGCGCACGAGATCGACCAGCATCGTGCCCCGACGCAGCGACTTCATCAGCGAGAGATTCCACTTCAGCAGCAGAATCTCCAGCCGCGGATTGTTCTGCACCAGGTAGACGATGAAGGACCCCAGCCGCGCCGGAAACCGCTTGCGCCGTCCCCGCTGCCACCAGCGGCGCCCTTCCGAAAGCAGGATGCGCGAATCGAAATCCCAGCCGATCATGAAGATGCGCTGCTGCGCGTCCTCCATGATGCCCCGCATCAGTTCGAAATAGTCCGCCGCGTCGATCACCACGTAGGCGCGCTTCGCCATGGCGTAGCGCCAGACCGATGGCGACACCCCGTGTTCGCCGTTAGCCGATTCCTTTATCATTACCTGCCTTGCTGGATCACCCGTTGCAGCGGATCAAGCGCTCAGATGAACGAGGGTTCCCTCCCCCATTTGTCCGACAGAAGGCACAGCCTGCCGCCTTCAGAATCGGAAACTGGCGGAATTCCGCCATTTCATCGCAAAAAACTGCCATTTTGGCGGTTGATCCGGCACCATTCAGCGGCCATTCCGTTTCGCGTGTGCAACATGCACCGTTAGCCCGCTCCTTCTTGTCGCATGAGATGCGGAGCGGGATTTTTCCGACTTTCGGGTCGGAACAAATTGTCCGGGTCGTGACTTTTCCGGACCACCATTCACGCTCCCGCATGTGCGACTGCATGTCGGGAGCTCCCGAGCCGGGGCCGCCCTGTCGGTTTCCGCATCGAGAAGGAGTACGCCATGAAGAAATCTCTCATCGCCGCAGCGATCGCCGCCGCGAGCCTGTCCCCGGTTGCCGTCATGGCGCAGGACACCGCCGCAGCCGCAGCCGCCAACCCGACGGTGGGCGCCAAGGTCTATGGCCCCGATGGTTCCGAAGTCGGCACCGTGGAAGCGGTGCAGAGCGGTGTCGTCACCGTCAACACCGGTGCCGCACGCGCTGGCCTGCCGGTCGCTTCCTTCGCCACGCGTGAGAAGGGTCTCACGATCGGCATGAACAAGGCCGACCTCGAAGCCGCCGTGAACGGTGCCAAGGCCGAGAGCAGCGCCGAACTCGCGACGGCCTTCGCCGCCGACAAGCCGATCAAGAGCAGCGACGGCGTCGTTCTCGGCACCGTCAGCAAGGTCGAGGGCGAAGACGTCTTCGTCACGCTGAGCAACGGCTCGGTGGCGCAGCTCAAGAAGTCCTACTTCGGTCTCGGCGCCGACAAGTCGCTGACGCTCGGCATGACCGCCACGGCGTTCAACTCGCAGCTTCAGGCCAGCGCAGGCGGCCAGCCGGGCGCCGACGCCCAGGCAGCCCCCTCGGCCACCGCCGGTGCCGCCGAGACGCCCAGCGGCCAGTAAGCGGCTGTAAGGCCACGAATCGAAGGGCCGGGAGCGCAGCCGCGTTTCCGGCCCTTTTCTTTCAGGCCCGGCCCTTTTCTTTCAAGCCATGCAAACCTGACACACACGAAAAACCCCGCCGGAGCATCACGCTCTGCGGGGTTTTTCGTGTGTCTTGCAAGTGGTGCGCCCGGAACGATTCGAACGTCCGACCCTCAGATTCGTAGTCTGATGCTCTATCCAGCTGAGCTACGGGCGCACAATTTGCCCTATGTGGTGCCATTCCCTCCAGAGGCCGAAGCCCGTGAGGAAGAAATGGTGCGCCCGGAACGATTCGAACGTCCGACCCTCAGATTCGTAGTCTGATGCTCTATCCAGCTGAGCTACGGGCGCAAATTTCATTTTCCAACCAAAGCCCAACCCCCCGAAGGAGAATGGTGCGCCCGGAACGATTCGAACGTCCGACCCTCAGATTCGTAGTCTGATGCTCTATCCAGCTGAGCTACGGGCGCGTTGGAGAGGCGCCAATAGGAGTCGTTCGCTCTGCCGTCAACGCCTATATCGCATTCCCGAGCAAGAATGTGGATAAGTTGGCAGCGAGCGGATAATCGAGCGGCGGCATCGCCAGATCCGGGATCGCCTCCAGACTGCACCAGTTCAGTGCCTGCGCCTCGTGCGCCTGCGGTTCGCCGCACCATTCGCGACATATATAAAGAAGAATGACGACCGCCCGCCCTGGCTGCCCTTCCGAGGGCGCCAGGCTGCCGCTGCTGGCGAAGCCGACTGGCAGGAGGGCATCCGGCGCAAGATCGACGCCCAGTTCTTCGTGCAATTCACGCGCGGCGGCGTGCTCCGGCGTCTCGCCCGGCTCGACCTTGCCGCCCGGAAATTCCCAGAGGTCTCCGTGGATCGATGCGGAAGGCCGCTGCTGCATCAGGATTCGCTCATCGGGACGCACCAGCGCCACGGCCACGACCAACAGCGGGGGCAACAGGGGTGTAAGAGAATTTTCCAGCTTCGCGCCCTCCTTTAGGAACTCTTTAACGATGAAATGGTATTTCAGGAATATATCGGGGGTATTGCAAGCAATCATGACTATAAAGTCGATTCTCCAGCACGTATCTCAAGATAAACGTGGCGCTACCGCAGTAGAGTACGCCCTTATCCTTGCCATGATCGTACTTGTCATGCTCGTCGCCCTGAACGGCGTCGCGTCGGAGACGATCCGGCTATGGACCGGCGTATCCCAGAAGTCGGCGGATGCGATCTCGGGGAAGTAACAAGGTTTCGCGCTTAAGTTTTCTTCAACACTTGTGGCGTAGTTCCAAGCCTGTCCAAAGCGCCGAAGCGAGTGCCTCATAGGGTAAGCCGGGGGGCGGGGCGGACCGGGTACACCAGATTGCTTTCATTCAGGAGACATCAGATGAAGTTTCTCGCCAAGCTGCGCCGCAACGAACAGGGCGCCACCGCTATCGAATACGGCCTGATCGCCGCCCTCATCGCCGTTGCAGCGATCGCTGCCATGCAGGGTCTGGGCACCGATCTCAAGGCGACGTTTGAGAAGACCAGCACCAACCTTCAGACGGCGAACAAGGCTACTGACGCTAAGTAATCTTATCGCACTTAGAATAAAGGGCGGCGGGGAAACCTGCTGCCCTTTTCATTTGTGCAGACGATGGCTGCATCAACAAACCTATCGCAAATACTCCACGTCATCCTGAACTTGTTTCAGGATCCATCTCGCCGAACAACCCGCCGTCGATGGTCAGAAATGGATCCTGAGCCGAACGCCAGCGAAGCTAAACAAGTTCAGGATGACGAGTGCGAGGTTGATAGGAACGCGCAAGATTTCAGAACTGCGCGTCAGCAACCGCCCGGCCATCCTCTCAATAGATAACCAGCTTCACCTTCTGTCCCGGCACTAGCCGCGCATCGCTCTCCAACCCGTTGAGCACCAGAAACCGCTCCAGAGCCGCATCCGTATAGGCCATGCGCCCGGCCAGCGACTGCACGGTGTCGCCAGCCTTTACAGTCACGACCGCCAAGCGGCGCGGCCGCACCTGCCCGGCATCGGCAGCGGAGATGCGGCGCAGGCTCTTGAACATCGGGTTGAACACCCCTGCCCCGCCGACGCGCGTGATCGTCAGGAAGTGATAGGCCTTGCCGCCCCCGAAATCGTAAGCGAACACCGCCACGTCCACCGGTCCGCTCGAAGCCTGTACCCGCGCCACGCCGTAAGCGGCGGGAAGCCCGTTCACCGTGGTCCGCTCGATGCTGGACGGTTCGATTTGCGCCTGCCCCGATTCGGTCAAGCTGGAGAACACCGTCTGGATATAGGCATCCAGCCCGGTTCCCATTGCACCGCCGGAAAACTGCGCCTTGCCCGAATCCCCGTTGATCGAGACCGCCTGCGTCCCGTTCACCAGATAAAAGCCCTCCGGCGCCTGGAATGCCAGACGCAGTTCCGGATGGGTGAACTTGCCGCCGTCTATGATCCCCTGCTTAGGATCGTCGCCATAGACGAGGCCGTCGATGCGGGTGAGAAACACGTCGCGATTCGTCGTCCCGGTCGCAGCACTGCCCGCCAGCGAAAGAGCATCGCGCACGCGAGAGGCGGGATCGGGGTGAGTCGAAGCCCATTGCGGCACCTGGCTCGAACTTCCGCGTAGTTGCGCCTCCAGCGCGTTCTGCCGCGCAAGGCTGTTCAGCACCGTCGCCATCGCCCGCGGATCGTAACCGGCGCGTTTCAGATAAGTGATCCCCAGCCGGTCCGCTTCCAGTTCCTGCGTGCGCGAATATTTCAGCGTCAGCATCTGCGACCCCTGCGAGGCCAGTTGCTGCCCAAGCCGCCCGAAAGCGCTGTCCCCCAGCAGCACGCCTGAGAGAATCGAGCCCAGCGCGCCGAGCAACTGGTTACGCGAGGCCGCCTGCTGCCGCTTGGCCGAGTGGCGCGCCGCAACATGCCCCACCTCGTGCCCGAGCACGCCTGCGAGTTCCGCCTCGTTGTTCATCAAGGCCGTCAACTGGCGCGTCACATAGATATAGCCGCCGGGAATCGCGAAAGCGTTGTTCACCGGCGAGTTCAACAGGGTGACGGTGAAATCGCCCTTCGCGTTGGAAAGGCCGGACTGCACGGCGATGTTCTTGCCCACCTGCTCGACATAGGCGGCCTGAGGTCCTGTCACGGAACCGCCGAACTCCGACAGCAGATCGGGATGCGCTTTGGCGCCCTGCTCCTTGTCGGCGCGGCTGATGGAACTGACCGTTGCCGGATAGGCCGCCGCCGCCACCGCAACTCCCGTCGCACTCGGCGCAAATGCGAGCGAGGTTGCCACCGCGATCCCACTGTACTTGCGCCCCATCATTCCATTTACGAACACCGCTTTCCCCTCCGCCAAGGACGTTCCCGTTCTGCAACGGGATCTGCTACCGCTTGTTCCCGCCGCTCACCCCCGCGCGAGCGGGTGGCGGGCATTCACCAACGCGACCAGACGCGCGGAATCGACATGGGTATAGATCTGCGTCGTGGCGATGTCCGCATGGCCGAGCAGCATCTGCAAGACCCTGAGGTCCGCGCCGCCTTCCAGCAAGTGGGTCGCAAAAGCGTGGCGCAGCACATGAGGCGAAACCCGCGTGGGATCGATTTCCGCCCGCACTGCCAATGCCCGCAACAACTGGAACAGCCGCACCCGCGTCAGATGGCCGCTCTCGCCGCTCGACGGGAACAGGAACTTCGAACTGCCGCGCCGCACCGCCAGCCAGCGCGAAAGCACCGCGCGGGCGCGTCCGCTCACTGGCACCATGCGCTGCTGCCCGCCCTTGCCGGTGACATGCAGGAACGGCGCGTCGCGCGGCACCGCCGCCAGCGGCAGGGAGACCATCTCCGTCGCGCGCAGGCCCGATCCGTAGAGCAGTTCCAACAGCGTCAGCAGCCGCACCGCATCGGAGCGCTCGCTCGCCGCTTCGGCCTCGGCAGTGGCGAGGAAGCGCTCGACTTCCTCGTGCGACAGCAGACGCGGCAAGGGACGGCGCGTGCGCGGCTTGGGCAGCGAGCCGGAAGGGTCGTCGGCCCGCAGTCCCTCGTCCACCAGAAAGCCGTAGAATTGCCGAAGCGCCGAGCAGCGACGGGCGAGACTGGACGCGGCAAGCATGTCCCAAGCCTCTCCCAGCGCCGCGAGTGCATCGCCGTCGGCTGCGGCGAGATCACCGAGTTCCTCCTCCGCCGCCGCGAGATCGCGCCGATAAGCCGCCAGCGTGTTCGCCGCCGCGCCGCGCTCGGCCGCCAGCATCGCCAGAAACCGCTCGGCGTGGTCCGCCATGGAACTCAGGCCCGCGCCACCGCTTCCGCTGCGATCATCCGCGCTTCCGCATCAAGACCGACCGTGCGCAGCGCCGAAACGATGTGGTAGAGATAGCGCGGCGTCATGCGTTGCCAGCTGCTACCCTGCATGCCGAGTCCCGCCAGCATCGCCACGCTGGCGGCATCGCCGTCCCGCGCGGCCCGCTCGATCGCGGTGGTGAAGCGGGTGGCGCTGTCCAGCTGCATGCCCCACTCGTTCGAATAGCGCGTGGCCGCGCCCTCATCGATGCGGCCTAGCCCGGCGAGGCCTGCGACAAGGAAGGCACTCTTGCGCTTGTTCTGGCTTTCGTCGTCGCCGTAATAGCTATCGACCGCGCCGGTATCCACGCTGCGAATGCGTCCCGGCGCCGCCAGGGTCAGCAGCCCCCAGCCCTGGCTGCCCGAAGGCACGATCGGCGACCAGGCCAGCGCATTGGTGTCGTAGCCCGCCGCAAGCATCGAGGCGATCAGCGCACCGGCGTCGCCCGCCAGATCCTTGCTCGGCGCGATGCGCGCGGCAGCAGCGGCGGTCAGCACCTGCCGGGCATAACTAGCCTGCGCGCCGCCTGCGCCCGTCCACAGGCTCTGCATCGCCGAAATGCGGCCTGCGGGCGATTCGAGACCATAGGCATCGCGCAGGGTTTCCGCCCGCTTCTGCCAGTCGCCGGTCACGTCGGGATCGGCATAGAGCTGCGCGTAGAGATCGACCATGGCCGCATTGGACAGCACGCCCGTCGCCCCCGCCCGGTCGGCGGCGGCAGCGCGGCGGGACAGCCCAACCATCGGCGCCAGCGCGGTGATGCTGTCGTAGGCGGGGCCGGCGCCGACCATGGCGCTCTCCGGCGGGTTCAGGCCGACGCCGATGGCAAGGCCGTAGCGCCAGGGCGTCATCGTATCGACGCCGTCCCACTCGATCGTCACGGCCTTGCGCGAACGTCCGGCAGCGCCCGCATATTTCTGCGCGAGCAGGGAATCGATGCGCGGCATCTTCCCGCTGACACGCGCCTTCTCCAGCCGCGAGAGCGCCGCAGCGCCGCTACCGCGGAAGGCATCGCAGATCGACTGGGCCGCACTCCACTCTATGCCCGAACCTTGCACACCCTGAATCGAGAGCACCGGGCACATGCCGGTGAAATCCGCCGTGCGCTGATAGATGTCGAACGCCTCGCGGGTAATGTCCGGCGTGAAGTTCGAGATATCGAGGCCCTGCATCACCGCGCGCGCGGCGTCGTTCTCGCCCATGCGAATCAGCAGGCCGACGCGCAGCGCCAGGAACTGCTGCGGGCTCATCCCCGCCGGAGCCTGAAGGCGTGAGGCGAGCGCGCGGCGCAGCAGGATATGGCCCCAGCGCGAAACCAGCGTGCCGCGATTGGCGGCCAGCGCGGTCTGCACCAGATAGGGGTTCTGCGTGGCGAGCGAGCCTGCCGCCATGCCGCCCTCGCTCTCGTCGACGAGGCCGATATCCTCCATCGAGCGGCGAGCGCCGGCGGGCATGTCGAGGTTGAGCTTGTCGGTGAGCAGCTGCTCGAAGTCCTCGGGCGACATGCCCTGAAGCTCTTCGAGCGTCGGCATGCGCTTCAGCGTGCTCTTGCCGGCGGCATCGACGGTCACGAAGGAATCCGGCGTGAAGCTCGGCACCGCCGTCGGCAGAGGCTGGATCACCGGCGTGGAAACGCTGGTGGTTGCCGGACGGGAAGCTGCCGAACCGCCGGTCGCCGCCGGACGGCTGGGCGCAGGCGTTGGGGTCGGCGTCGGCTCGTCGAACATCTTCGGCAGCAGCGATTCCGGCGCGTCCTGCGCCACCGCCCATGCCGAAGTCAGCGCCAGCGAGGCGCCCACCAGCAGATGCCATGTCCTGATACGCACGGTCATTGCGGCAACTCCGGCACCGGAACCGGCTGGACGATATCGCGCACCGGCGAACGGCCGCCGTTCGTCCAAGCCCAAATCAACACCGCAATCGCCAGCAGGACGATGGAAACGGCAGCCACGCCTGAGAACTTGCGCCTGCGTTTTGGTATCGTCACTCGCCTTCCTTCACCGATGCTTGCGCTGCGACCTAGCGCAACTATAGGCGATGGAGCAATGGACGTTCAACAGACCCGGTTTTCCGCGCAGGAAATTGCCGCGCTCGCGCGGCGCATCGACCGCCCCATCGTTCTGGTCGGAATGATGGGCGTGGGCAAATCGAGCGTGGGCAAGCGCCTCGCCACCCTGCTGGACTGTCCTTTCGTCGACGCCGACGAGGAAATCGAGCGCTCCGCGCAGATGTCGATCCCCGAGATTTTCGAGACTTACGGCGAGTCCTATTTCCGCGACGGGGAACGCCGGGTCATCTCCCGCCTGATCGATTCCGGAGGCGAACCGAAAGTAGGACCCTGCGTGATCGCGACCGGCGGCGGCGCCTTCTGCAACGAAGTGACGCGGCAACTGATTCTCGAAAAGGCGATCACCGTCTGGCTCGACAGCGAAGTCGAAACCCTGGTCGAACGCACGGCGCGCAAGGACAACCGCCCGCTGCTGCAAGGCGGAGACCCTAGGGAAATTCTCACACGGCTGCGCGAGGACCGGAGGCAGCACTATTCGCTGGCCCCGATTCATGTGATGAGTCACAGCGGCCCGCACGTCCAGACGATCAACAAGGTGCTTCAGGGAATTTCGCAATGGCTGTAATCCCCGTCGATATCGCAGGCCGCCCCTACGAAGTGCGCGTCGGCGCCGGACTGCTCGCGGAACTGGTGCCGCAGTGCCGGGGCCGCCTGCGCAAGCGCGGCGTGCCGATCATCACCGACACCAACGTCCATGCCGCCTGGGGCGAAGTGGTCGAGGCCAGCCTGCGCGACAACGGTCACGAGCCGCACTGGCGCATTCTCCCCCCCGGCGAGGCCACCAAGTCGTGGGACGAACTGGCGGCCACGGTGAACTGGCTGCTTTCGCTCGAAGTGGAGCGCGGCGACCATATCATCGCGCTGGGCGGCGGCGTCATCGGCGATCTCACCGGCTTCTGCGCCTCGGTGCTCAAGCGCGGCTGCAAGTTCATCCAGGTGCCGACCACCCTGCTCGCCCAGGTCGATTCGAGCGTCGGCGGCAAGACCGCGATCAACACGCCCGCCGGCAAGAACCTTGTCGGCGCGTTTCACCAGCCCTCGCTGGTGCTGGCCGACCTTTCGGCGCTGGAAACCCTGCCCGAGCGCGACCTTCTGGCGGGCTATGCCGAAGTGGTGAAGTACGGCCTCATCGACGATGCCGACTTCTTCGCCTGGTGCGATACCAATGCCGCCGCGATGCTCGCGGGCGACAGCCAACTGCGCGAATATGCCGTCGCCCATTCGGTGGCGAGCAAGGCGCGGATCGTCGCGGAAGACGAGTTCGAGACCACCGGCAAGCGCGCCCTGCTCAACCTCGGCCATACTTTCGGCCATGCGCTGGAGGCCGAAACCGGCTTCTCCACGCGCCTGCTCCACGGCGAGGCGGTGGCGCTCGGCATGGTGCTGGCCGCGCGCTACTCCGCCCACCGCGAACTGATGCCGCGCGCCAGCGCCGAGCACATCGCCCGCCACATCGGCGAGATCGGCCTGCCCGCCAGCCTCAAGGCCCTCGATCTGGACTGCGACGGCGCCCGCCTCGTCGAGCATATGCTGCACGACAAGAAGATGGACGCCGGCACCCTGCCCTTCCTGCTGCTCAAGGGAATCGGCCAGACCTACCTCGACAAGCAGGTCTCGCTCGACGACGTCGCCGCGTTCCTCAACGAGGAACTGGCGCGAGACTGACGCCCCCTATCGCCTGTCATTCTGAACGCTTTTCAGGATGACAGGCCGTCAGCGATAAAGCTGCCGAAATACCGGTATCTCCTTATCGCACAGGGTAAAATTCCGACGCGCCGTGCCCTGCATGCGGCATATTCGGCAACGAGTCGCCCTTGCTCCGCGTTTTCCCACCATTCCTTCCATGAAATTTGGGCATGGAATTTGGCGCCGATCGCAGAACCTTTCACGAGGTCCGGGGGCGTACGGGAAGGCGACAGGTCGATCGGGTCTGTCGCCTTTTCCGTTTGAATATTTGCGCTTAGCTGCAATCCTTAGGCGCAAACCTTTGCCCAACGTGACATTTCCGTGACCCGTCACTATGCTGCGCGCTTGGATAACAAAAGTACCGGGTCGCACCTGACGCCATGACACTTTCCGAAGCTACTCCCGAACTCGATTTTCCCGAAGAAATCGAGCGGAACGACCGCGCATTCCTGGGCCATCCCAAGGGTCTGGGCTACCTCTCCTTCGTGGAAGGCTGCGAGCGCTTTTCGTACTATTCGATGCAGACGCTGCTCGTGCTCTACATGGTCAAGTATCTGCTTCTGCCGGAGAATATCGGCAAGGTCGTAGGTCTGTCGTGGCTGCGCGGCTGGCACTATGCCGGTCTCGACGGGCAACCGCTCGCCTCGGCGATCTTCGGCGACTACACATCGCTCGTCTATCTGACCCCGATCCTCGGCGGCATCGTGGCGGACCGCTGGCTCGGCCGCAAGGCAACGCTGATCGCGGGCGCGGTGGTCATGTCGCTCGGCCACTTCCTCATGGCTTTCGAGGGCATGTTCCTGCTGGCGCTGGTGTCGCTGGTCGTCGGCGTCGGCCTGTTCAAGGGCAACATCGCCAGCCAGGTCGGCGAACTCTACAAGCCCGGCGACCTGCGCCGCGCCATGGCGTTCCAGATCTTCTACATCGCCATCAACGTCTCGGTGATCGCCGCACCGCTGATCGCCGGTACGCTGGGCGAGAAAGTCGGCTGGCACTACGGCTTCGGCACCGCCGGGATCGTCATGGTGCTCGGCCTGATCATCTACCTCAAGGCCGGACACTGGCTCCCCGCCGACAACCGCGCACCCAAGGGTGAAAAGGCCCCGAAGATCCGCCTGACCCGCTCCGACTGGCCCCGCCTCGGCGCCCTTGCGGTGTTGGTGCCGGTGCTCGCCGTCGCGATGATGAGCAACCAGGAGATCTTCAACGCCTACCTCGTCTGGGCGGACGACAAGTTCCAGCTGACCTTCTTCGGCGACACCCTGCCGACAAGCTGGATGATCACCGTCGATGCCACCCTCAGCTTCTCGATGCTGGTGGTCGTGGCAGCCTTCTGGAAGTGGTATTCCGCCCGCACCGGCCGCGAGCCCGACGAACTCGGCAAGATGATCATCGGCTCGGTCTTCAGCATGATGGGCGGCATGTGCCTGGTGATCGCCGCCGCGACCGCCGGAAACGCGAAGATCGGCCTGTTCTGGCCGGTGATGTTCCACTTCTTCAACTCGATCGGCTTCGCGCACATCATGCCGGTCAGCCTGGCGCTGTTCACCAAGGTCGCCCCACGCCCGCTCAATGCGACGGTCGTGGGCATCTACTATCTGGCATTCTTCGGCGCGAACAAGATCGTTGGCGAAGTGGGCGGCTGGTATTCCTCGATGGATACCGTGTCGTTCTGGCTGCTCCACGTTGCATCCGCCGCCGTGGGCCTGATCGCCTTCGCGGCGTTCAAGATCGCGCTGGGCAAGACCCTCGCGGGTGAGACGGCTCCGGCCTAAAAGGCACCCACCTGCTTCGTCATTGCGGGCGTAGCGAAGTAATTCAGAGGCTTCCGGATTGCTTCGCTCGCTTCACTTCCTCGCAATGACGAGGTGAAGCCGGCTTTCTCAGCCAAACACCGCAACCGACTGCATGCCCGCGAGTACCGGCCTGCCCGCAGCATTCCACTGCAGGATATGCTCGCTCGCTCCGCCATCCCGCGCGAATTCGCTGGTGGAGCGCAGCAGCCACCAGCCGTCTGCGGTCGTCGGCGCAGGTTCCAGCATGTTGACGTGCCAGTGCATAGAACTGATCGGCACGCGGAAATCGAGCAGCGGCAACACCGCCGTCGGCAAGGCATCGCCGATCAGCACGGCCTCCAGCGCGGGATCGAGACCCTCACGCTGCTTGAGCCGAACCCACCAGCACAAGTCCGCCTCACCCAGCGCCGATTTGGGCAGCGCAAAACGCGCATCGAAGTTCTCGCGGAGAAATGCGGGCGCATGATCCATGGGCACCGGCTTGGCATCGGCCACCGGGTTCACGCCTTCCGGCATCGGATAGCCCGCAATATCCGCCGCGCTCTCGATCTGGCGCATGAACACGAAGCTTGCGGTGAAGCCCACACCCTTCTCGTTAGACAGTTCCGCGGCGACCCAGGTCGCATTGCGCCCCTTGCGCACGATCCTCGCCCGCGCCTCCACCCGCCCGGCCAGCGGCGCGATCATCGCGAACTGACCGGAGCGTAGCGGCGGCAAATCCGGATCGAGACGCTGTGCCGCCGCCAGCGCAAGTGCCGAGGTCAGGCCGCCATAAGCGGTGCGGCCCTGAAGCCAGTCGTCGGTGATATCGAAAGCGAACCCGCCATCGATCGCCTCCGCAGCGGCAAGACGCGCGGCAAAACCTGTCATCGGCAAGACCTCAATTCATCGGGAACGCGGCTCTCCGGCTGAAGGAGAGCCGCGAAGCATCACTCCATTTCGAGGATGATTGCGTCCACCGCGAGGCTTTCGCCCGCCTTGGCATTGACCGCCTTCACCGCGCCGGACTTCTCGGCGCGCAGGATGTTCTCCATCTTCATCGCCTCGACGACGGCCAGCGGCTGCCCCGCCTCGACCTTGTCCCCCTCGCCCACATGAAGCGCGACGAGCAGGCCCGGCATTGGGCAGATCAGGTACTTCGAGAGATCCGGCGGGATCTTTTCGATCATGTGCTGGTTCAGCGAGGCGATGTGGCTGGGCAGGATCAGGACATCGTGGATGCAGCCGCGCGTGGTCATCTTCAGACCCGTGCGCGTGGGCGCCACGCGGATGCCGATGGCCTCGCCGTCGATCTCGGCGTCGATCAGGCGGTCACCCGGCGTGTATTCCATCGCCAGCTCCACATAGGTGCCGTTCACCGTGACGTCCTCATCGTCGATCACGACTTCGTAAGGCACCTTGTCGATGGTGACGGTCCATTCGGACGGCGGCGAGAGGCGATGCGGCGCCAGTTGCCCATCGACGCGGCGCGCACGGTCTGCCCGCGCGGTAGCGACGAAAGCGGCCACGGCGGCCAGCTTGCCCTTCAGTTCTTCCGACGCAGGCGCGCCGGTGAAACCTTCGGGATATTCCTCGGCTATGAAGCCCGTAGTCAGCTCTCCCGAGCGGAAGCGCGGGTGCTGCATGATGGCCGAGACGAAATCGATGTTGTGGCCAAGGCCCTCGATCTCGAACAGGTCGAGCGCGGCCACCTGCTTGTCGGCGGCCTCGTCGCGGGTCTCGCCCCAGGTGATCAGCTTGGCGATCATCGGGTCGTAGAACATCGAGACTTCGCCGCCTTCGTAAACGCCGTCGTCGACACGAATGCCATCGACGCCGCGGCGGCCGTTCTCGGCACCGTCGTCATCCCAGCCGTCCACCGGCGGCTGATAGCGCACCAGACGACCGGTCGAAGGCAGGAAGCCGCGATAGGGGTCTTCGGCATAGACGCGGTTTTCGATGGCCCAGCCGTCGATCTTCACGTCGGCCTGCGTCATCTCCAGCTTCTCTCCCGCAGCGACGCGGATCATCTGCTCGACCAGATCGACGCCGGTGATCGCTTCGGTAACCGGGTGTTCCACCTGAAGGCGGGTGTTCATTTCGAGGAAGTAGAAGCTCTCGCCCGTCGGGTCGGCGCCCGAGACGATGAGTTCCACCGTGCCCGCCGAATAGTAGCCCACCGCGCGCGACAGGGCGACGCACTGTTCGCCCATGGCCTTGCGCATCTTCTCGGTGACGAAGGGCGACGGCGCTTCCTCGACCACCTTCTGGTGGCGGCGCTGGATCGAGCATTCGCGCTCGTTCAGATAGAGGATATTGCCGTGCTTGTCGCCGAGGATCTGGATCTCGATGTGGCGCGGATTGAGGATGAACTTCTCGATGAAGACGCGGTCGTCACCGAAGGAGTTAAGGCCTTCGCGCTTCACGCTCTCGAAGCCCTCGCGCACGTCCTTTTCGTCGTAGGCGAGGCGCATGCCCTTGCCGCCGCCGCCCGCGCTGGCCTTCATCATCACCGGATAGCCGATCTCGTTCGAGATGCGCACGGCGTGCTCGGTATCCTCGATCTCGCCGACGAAGCCGGGGACGACGTTGACACCCGCCTGCTTGGCCAGCTTCTTGGACTCGATCTTGTCCCCCATCGCGGCGATCGCGCCGACAGGGGGACCGATGAACTCGATCCCCTCTGCGGCCAGCGCCTCGGCGAAGGAGGTACGCTCGGAGAGGAAGCCGTAGCCCGGATGGACGGCTTCGGCGCCGGTCTGCTTGCAGGCCTGGATGATCTTGTCGGCAATCAGGTACGACTGCGCGGCGGGCGCGGGGCCGATGTGGACAGCCTCATCGGCCATCTGCACGAACGGCGCGCGGGCATCGGCATCGGAATAGACGGCGACGGTCTGGATGCCCATGCGCCGCGCGGTCTTGATCACGCGGCAGGCGATCTCGCCCCGGTTTGCGATGAGGATTTTCTTGAACAACCCCGTAAACTCCCAAGTCAGTCGCCGTGCATGAAGAAGCCGACGTCGATCATTAAAACCATCGCAGCGAACAAGACGATGAGCCGCCCCTCATCCTCTCGATACTCGGCGCGCCCCCTCCCCTGCATCGTCACCCTGAACCCGGTTCAACATGACGGTTTGGGTGGAGGGGCGCGCGGTGCCCATTCGTTACTCCGCCGCTTCCAGCTTCGCGCAACCCTTGGGCATGCGCTGGGCTTCCACTTGCGCTTCGGTCAGTTCGATCGCCATCGGCTTGATGCCAAGACGCGCGAACATCGCAGCGTCGCTGTCATCGCCCGCGTTCGGCGCAGTCAGCAACTGGTCGCCGGTGAAGATCGAGTTGGCGCCGGCCATGAAGCACATCGCCTGCGTCATTTCCGACATCGACTCGCGGCCCGCCGAGAGGCGCACCATCGACAGCGGCATGGTGATGCGCGCGACCGCGACAGTGCGCACGAATTCCACGTCGTCGATCTTGGCGAGCGGCGTA